>Ga0316613_10001896_pt1 | contig 13902 bp, 15 predicted proteins | sample OWC_soil_day10_C_2_FD_207647 | JGI IMG/M metagenome (GOLD analysis project Ga0316613, IMG submission 207647) | Wetland soil microbial communities from Old Woman Creek delta, Ohio, United States - OWC_soil_day10_CT_b | ecosystem: Environmental > Terrestrial > Soil > Wetlands | place: USA: Ohio...
GCTGCAAACCAGATGTCAGTTTATCTAAGTCTTTAAATCCTGTAGATAGACCTGTGATGCTACCTTTTGAAGCATATAACTGTTCAATTTTATTAAATGCCTCAAAAATAATACTTTTAATGGGGGTAAATTCTCCACCCATTTTACGACTGGATACAGACAGTATCATTTTCTCAGCACTATCTAGTATGTTCGTTACTTCTTCGCTACCTTCATAACCCATGCCAGCAATATTGGTCGCTGCATTAATCAATTGACGCAAGAGGGCTTTTTCTTCTATTATTCTCGCATGGTATAATACATTAGCAGCAGTAGGCACACTGTTCGCCAATGAGGTAACATAAGCAATCCCACCCGCTGCTTCCAGCTTATCCTCTTTACGTAAAAATTCGATAACAGTAACCATATCCACGGCATCATTTTTATTGAAAAGTTCTAACATAGCATTATATATGAGCCGGTGAGCTTCCCGATAGCAATCTTCCGGCCTGAGTAACTCAGCAACCTTAGATATTGCCTCTCGCTCAATCAGCATAGCACCAAGTACTGCCTGCTCGGCTTCAATATTTTGTGGTGGTATTCTATCTAACAATAAGCTTACCTCCCCCCCATCTCACTATGCGCTTTTTTGTTCTGCATCCATAAGTAGAATCGCTAATGCCTCTTCTACATCATCTACGGGACAAATTTTTAAACCCAAATGTTCCTGGGGAATATCCTTTTCATTTTCTTTTGGAATAATCATCGTAGTAATACCAGCTTGTTTAGCGCCGTAAGCTTTTTCAAAGACACCGCCTACCGCTTTTACTTTACCCTGAATGGAAATTTCCCCTGTCACAGCTACATCTTGTTTTATTGGTCGTCCAGTAATTGCTGAAATAATAGCGGCCAAAATGCCTGTACCAGCCGATGGACCATCAATACGACCACCACCAATGATATTAATATGAACATCGTAATTGGCTAAATCTTCACCTGTTATCTTTCGTACGACAGCTGCAGCATTAAATACAGAATCCTTTGCCATACTGCCTGCTGTATCATTAAAACGCATACGTCCTTTGCCCTTGTCCGTCGCTGGGAAAGCCACGGCTTCAATTTCTAATACAGAACCAAGGTAACCAGCGACTCCCAGGCCAAAGACCTTGCCCACTTCACCTTTATTAGCAGCCTTCAGGTTTACAAAAGGAGTCAAGCGACTAACCTGTACCACTTTATAAACATCATCACTTGTAATGACTACCTTATCCTGATCACTTGCACGGTATAGGGCCAAGCCGAAAGCATCCGATAATATATTAATAGCCTTACGACCTTCTATCGTATATTCACTAATCAAAGCAGATACATCAGGCTCTAAAACGACGCCTAATTTATTAGCCGCATTATAGACAATTTCCTCAATGTGTTTAGGAGTTAACGGTTCAAAGTAAATTTCTGCACAACGGGATCGTATGGCTGGATTTATATCTGAAGCATCTCGCGTGGTGGCACCAATCAAAATAAAGTCAGCAGGTGCACCATCTTCAAAAAGTTTTTTAATATATTTAGGTACATTAGGATCAGAAGGATCATAATAAGCTGAATCAAAAGTTACACGCTTATCCTCTAGCACTTTCAGCAACTTATTTTGCAGCATAGGGTCCATTTCGCCAATTTCATCAATAAATAGAATACCACCATGGGCATCCGTAGCCAAACCAGTCTTAGGTTCAGGTATACCTGTTTCTGCTAAATCCCTGCGCGCGCCTTGGTAAATAGGATCATGAACTGACCCTAGTAAAGGATTGGTCATGCCACGGGAATCCCACCTAAGAGTAGTGCCATCTACCTCAACAAAGGGCGCCTCTTGGGCAAAAGGAGTAAATCTAAGTCCTTTGGCTGCCTCCATTACTAAGCGGGCAGCCGTCGTTTTACCAACCCCTGGCGGTCCATATAAGATAAGATGTTGTGGATAAGGTGATGCTAATTTGGAGCGTAATGCCTCTACAGCCCTCTCTTGTCCAATAATTTCACCCAGAGTTCCAGGGCGTGTAATTTCCATGGCTGATTTGGTAAGCTTCTTTTGCTCTAAGACTTCTAACATCGCATACTTTTTTAGAGTTTGAGGATTCTCAACATTGTTTTCTTCCTCTTTGAGAACCTGCATCTTTATTTCTCTAACATATTCCTGGTGACGTTCTTCCATCTTCTCATTGATCTTCTTTTCCAACCTGTCTTCTAATGTACGACGAGCCATTAAGTCCGCTACCTCTTCTTCAACATCAGTCAAAATTGTTGGTATCTCTTGCAGCGAAGGTATCTCTTTAATTGTCGGATCTTCGAATACCAGTTTTTGCAAGGCCAGTACTCGCTCGCCTATTTTTTCTGAATTCATCAGCGATAAGGCATCCAATTTAACCGCCTTAAGTACCACCTTATCTGATCCAAAAACACCAGAATACATTTCATATAATGCTGCAACTTGACGTTTTAACTGCTCATCTACATTTAATTTACTACGCAATGGCCGCCTAGGAATCAATTTGTTAAAAAAATTTTTCATATATAATAATCCTTTCTAATTCCCCCATAGGGGAAAGCAAGGGTATACACCACCAATACCCTTTGCTATTTTGCAATAATGTGTACCTGTATCTTGGCACTAATTTCAGGATGTAATTTAATTGATACAGGGTATGTACCTAACGCCTTAATAGCATCTTTTAAGTCAATTTTACGTTTATCCATTTCAATTTTATGCTGGGCCAGCAGTGCATCCGCAATATCTTTACTAGCAACAGAGCCAAATAATTTACCGCCTTCGCCCATTTTAACCCCAATCGTTACTTCTACTTTGGACATTTGAGCTGCCAAGAGGTTTGCCTCATCCAATGCTCTTTGTTGTTTACGCTCTCCAGATGCTTTTTGCTGACTTGCATTATTTATGTTAGAAGCCGTTGCCGGAATCGCTAATTTTTGGACCAATAAATAATTACGAGCATAACCTTCTGAAACTTCTATAATATCGCCTTTTTTACCTAATTTTTTAACCTCTTGTTGTAGAATTACTTTCATTTTCCACACTCTCCTCTATATATTTTGCGCTAAGTTCAATAACCTGGCGCTTTACATCTTCCATAGTCCCCTTTTTGACCTGAGCACCAGCTACCGTCTGATGCCCGCCTCCGCCTAGTTCTTCCATAATAACCTGGACATTGAAAGCCCCATTTGAACGAGCACTGACACCTATGCCATCCTCAAGGTAGAACAAGACAAAACTAATTTGCACTCCTTCCACTCCCAAAAGCATATCGGCAACCTGAGCTGCCACAATTTGAGCATTTTTGATATTTGCAGGACAATCAGTTACTACTACGCCACCAGGTAACATTTCTGCTTGGTGTAAAATTTCAGCTTTTGACTTAATTGTTTCAAAATCTAAGCGAAACATTTGACGTACCAAAGTCGGATCCGCTCCCGCTCTTCGCAAATAAGCAGCTGCATCAAAAGTACGTACCCCACTCTGCACGGAAAATTGTTTTGTATCTACAATAATACCTGCATATAAGGCTGTAGCATCTAATTTGTTAAATTCCAAATAATCATCAAAATACATCAATAATTCTGTGACCAACTCACACGTGGAAGAGGCTGATGGCTCAAGATAAACTAACAATGGATTCACAATGAATTTTTCGGACCGACGATGATGGTCGATGACCACCACGCGGTCCACCCGATTTAATAGCTCTGGTGCAGCGGTCAACTCAGGGTGATGAACATCTACTACAAATAATAACGTTTGAGGGGTAATCATTCCTATTGCTTGCGCATAAGTGATAAACATCTCTTGGTATTCTTCATAATCTACCAGTAGCTCTTTCAACTTACTTAAAGAAACGCCTGGCTGACCAACGACAACTCGTAAATTCTTCCCTACATGCCGTGCCATAATTCCTATACCAATTGCAGCCCCTAAACTATCAAAATCCTCATTGCTATGCCCCATAACCAAAACTAAGTCAGCATCATCAATAATTTCTCGTAAAGCCTGAGCTACAATCCGCGCTTTAACTCTAGTGTTTTTCTCCACAGCTTTGGCTTTGCCGCCATAAAATTGAAGTTTACCCCCTACATGCACGGCGACCTGATCACCACCACGTCCCAGGGCCAAATCAAGACCGGCCTGCGCTCGTTCTCCCAAAACAGCTACTGAATATTCATCAGCCGCTACTCCCATACTTAGGGTCACAGGAATTTTATTGCCAATATGAATAGCCCGTACTTTATCCAATATATCAAACTTTTCCTGCAGGCATTTATTCAAATTCTGGCGATTAAATACAGCAAGATACATATCATCTGCATATTTTTTTAATACTGCTTCATTCTCTGCCACCCATTCTGCTAAAAGTTTATTTACTTCAGCTAGTACAGAAGTACGTTGACTCTCACTTAGTCCCTGTAAAACATCGTCATAATTATCAATCTGAATGTAAGCCATGACTGGCACGGAATCGATACATTCCACCTTAACCTTCTCACTAGCCGTAATGTCACTAATATAGGCAATCATTAAATCTACATCTTCAGAGTCATCATTTACAGGTTCATAGATGATTTGGTAGTATTTATCATCCGTAGTAAACACTTCACGACCAGATTTTCCCCAAATTTTTTCTAAAGGCAAATCTGGACATAGGGTCATTATGGACTGTCCGACTTGTACTTGATCGTCAAACCATTCTGCAAGTACATCATTGTACCAAAATAGCTTCCCCTCTTGATTGATAATCATCATGACTAAGGGCAGGCTTTTTAAAGCATAAGATGCTCCCTGTTCAATGCAGTGACTCATAGTATATAGGTAATTATCTAACGCCTTTTGCCGTTCTTTATGGCGCTCACGGCCATATAAGTATAGAGAAACTAGTAAAATCGCTCCTAATACTGCCACGTAAGGATTGTAAAAGACAATCACTAATAATAACGCTGTTGCTACAGCAAGATAAATACGCGTGTCAAACCAAAAAGATGGACCCTGTGGCATAAATAAACCCTCCTTGAAGGCTACTATTCAAAAACACCCACCTCGATTAATCAAGTGGATCTAAGGCTAGTCGGTCGGATCGGTGCAGCTAAGATTTAACGGAAATAGACTTACCTGAATTAGTTTTTTATTCCTTAGATTGCGGTCCTCGCAATCGTCGATAATCCATAACCATATCTATTGCACCTGCAACTATTAAGATCTGCGCAAAGAAACCATTTGTGAATATCAAGAACAGTATAAGCCCTTTGACCATTCTTGACAAATTGTATTTATCGGCAAAGTAGTTAAATAACGCCAATCCTTGTACTAATATGAGTGTACTCGTGATTACTTGCAGATTCATGCCAACCTGAGTTAGCAGAGCAACTTCCCTACTATTACCCCAATATATCATAACCAGGGATAAAGCAAATAAATAAACAACTTGATAAGGTAAGCACCATTGTTTAAATGGCGGAAAAGCAGGAACATTATGTCCAAGTTTCCTTAGTACAGTCTTGGCAATTAAAAAATTCAACCATGTATCAAGTACGGAAGCCATAATAAATCCTGCTGGCAAAATAATTTTCATTAAATCAATCATACCTTGCATGGCCTCTGCCATTTTAGCCAGTTCCTGCTCTCCCATGCCAAAATCTCTATAGATATCTATGGCTTGCTTAACAGCGTTAGCCATTACATCGCCTTGCATATTAAGCGGATTAACACCTAAAACAACGGCACTAATCGCTAATAAGGCAGCCTTAGAAAGCAAAGAGGCAACAGTTCCCCATAACATGGTTTTACTAGCACTGAAATTCATGCGAAAAGCGTATCCCAAGACAATGCCAATTAAGCCAAAGCCAACTACTACACTAAGAGCTTGCAGCGGATGCATCAACATAGCAATCAAGATCCCCGATACCACCGTTGCCATGATACTCCATTTATAACCATGACGAACACCCAATAAAATAATAGGTACAGGCCACATCAAATTAACAAAGGATCCAATCAGCGGCAAATAGGCACTAATCAGGGCAAATAGGATGGCAACGCCCGATAATATTCCACCCTCGACCATAGGCCGCAGTCTCGTCTGTCTCATATCTTCACCCCTTTTGACGAAGATGGCGTTGGTATTCGCTAGAATCACCAAACCACTTCTCCACTTCCCGTTCGTTCTTTATATCTTGTTCTACTTTTTCCAATATAGCTTTATCTAATGAGTCAAAATCAATTCCCAATCGTCTTCCCAAAATATAACAAGCAACTACTACGGAAGCTAGCCCTTCACTTATAGCCTGTTCACTGTTTTTTGCCATAGCTTGGTATAACTGACCAATATGAGTAATCAGTTCTGCCTTAAGCCACTCTATCAAACGCATTTTGCGTAAAATTTCCGACTCATTCGAAAACAAAACAGCCATTCCTCCCTTTTAATATATCTACATAGTATTCGCAAATCAAGAGGCTGTTTCCTGCTAGGAAATAAAGTATATCCCATATTAAGAAGGCAAAAATCCATCTTATCCCAGAATAAAACAAAAGGGAGGTTTTTTAACCTCCCTTTTGTTTTATTCTGCTGTGAATGGCAACAATGCAACAATACGTGCACGTTTAATTGCCAAAGTAACACGGCGTTGATGTTTTGCGCAGTTACCAGAAATACGACGAGGCAATATTTTGCCGCGTTCTGTAGTGTAACGGCGTATCTTATTAACCTCTTTATAATCGATAGTTTCTACTTTATCAACGCAGAAACTGCAAATCTTTTTCTTAGGTTTTCTTCCTCTTTCACGTTTCACCGATAATACCTCCCTTTAAAATGGAATTTCCTCTTCAGGGAAGACCTCTGTACCAAAGGAACTGACATCATATCCGGATGATTTTGCAGGACTAGCAGTATTATTACTACTGGTGCCGCCTACAGCTTGCTTTGTATCTAAAAACTCAATGTTTTGAGCTACAACATCAGCTGCACGCCGTTTTTGTCCATCTTTTTCATAATCGCGAATTTGCAAACGTCCTTCAACTAGTACACGACGACCCTTGGTAAGATTGTTGCCACAAACTTCGGCCAGTTTTTCCCATACTACGACAGGAATAAAATCAGCACGCTTATTCTCACCAAAGCCGGTATCAACTGCCACACTAAATGAAGCTACTGCTTTACCAGTTTGGGTATATCGAACTTCCGGATCTCGAGTCAAACGACCGACTATTATAACCTTATTCATGGTTGATTCCCCCTGGTCTATTCGTCTACTTTAATAATCATAAATTTCAAAATTTCTTCAGTAATCTTCATTATACGATCAAGCTCAAGAATGGTCGCTGGTACAGCTGTAAAAGTCGTTAAGCAGTAAAAACCTTCTGTGAAGTCTTTTACGACATAAGCTAAACGTTTTTTGCCCCAACGGTCAATTTTTTCTACTTGACCACCGTTGTTATTAATCAGAGTCTCAAACTTGGTAATTACCGCATTTGTCGCTTCTTCTTCCAACGGTTTAACAATAAACATGACTTCGTACTTTCTCACGAAATCACCTCCTCCTGTGGACTAATGGCTCCCTTGTGGGAGCAGGGAAGGTTTGTAAACATCTATAAACATTTTTTCAAACCTCGCTAGGCTATCCTAGACTGACATATTATATCATTAATGACTATGAAAATGCAAGAGTTTAAATGTTTTTTTAGTTATACATTAAATCTAAAATAAGTAACGTCCCCATCCTGCATAACATACTCCTTGCCTTCCAATCTTACCAAGCCTTTTTCACGGGCAGCATTGGAACTGCCGGTAAGCATAAGATCATTATATGAAACAATTTCCGCCCGAATAAAACCACGCTCAATGTCAGAGTGGATCTTACCGCCTGCTTGAGGTGCTTTTGTGCCTTTTTTAATTGTCCAAGCACGTACTTCCTGCTCACCGGCAGTTAAGAACGTAACGAGTCCTAACAGCTTATAAGAAGCTTTAATGAGCTTGTCTAATCCCGATTCGGCCAAACCAAGTTCCGTTAAAAATTCCTTAGCATCTTCTGCAGGCAGCTCGGCTATTTCTGATTCTACCTTAGCAGAAACAGCAATGACCTCTGCGCCCTCTTCCATCGCATATTTTTTTACAATTTTAACATACTCATTGTCCTCCGCATTTGCCACTTCCTCTTCACTAACATTGGCAATGAATAATACTGGCTTTAACGTCATCAAATTCAGATCACTGATAAGCAAGGACTCATCTTCCGTCATCTCAACACGACGAGCTGGTAAGGCCTGTTCTAAGAGTTCCTTTATTTTAACCAGTACTGCCATTTCTCCGGGTGCTTTTTTATCGCCGGTTTTGATGAGTTTTTGTACTCTCTCCATACGTTTTTCCAAGGTATCTAAATCAGCTAAACATAATTCTGTATTAATAATCTCAATATCCCGTAAAGGATCTAATGCTCCTTCTACGTGAGTAATATTCTCATCTACAAAACAGCGTACTACCTGAGCCACAGCGTCAACCTGACGAATGTGCGCTAAGAATTTATTGCCTAAACCTTCTCCTTTTGATGCGCCTTTTACTAAACCCGCAATATCCACAAACCGCATGGCTGTCGGAATACAGCGCTTTGTCTTATACATCTCTACCAAATGAGGCAGACGTTCATCTGGAACATCCACTACTCCTACATTAGGCTCTATAGTGCAAAAAGGATAATTTGCTGCCTCTGCACCAGCTTTCGTAATCGCATTAAACAATGTACTTTTACCTACATTCGGTAAACCAACAATACCCACTTCTAGATTTGTACTCATTCATCTATTCCACCTTACTTACAATTTCTACTTGATGTCTAATTGTAGATTATTCTTCCGTTATTTTCAAGCAGTCACTTTCATTCTTTTCTCAAATTTTTATTGAGAGTTTTTATGTTCTACTATTTCCTTTACAGCCTTTTCAAACTTAGGACGAGGCACCAAAACATAACGCCCGCATCCCTGACATTTCAAACCAAAATCAATTCCTGTCCTCGTAATTTCCCATCGATCGGATCCACAAGGATGGCTTTTCTTCATTTTTACAATATCGCCAATTAGATAATGTATCATCTAGGCTCCTCCCTATTGTATGTCTTTAACAATCTGCACCATTGGGTGCGGAATATGAGACTCATCAAATAAACATTTAATTTTGTAACGAAGAGCATTTTCTACTTTCCCCTGTTCTAAGGGTACTGTCTTAGCCACAATTCGGACAATTAATTCCTGGGACTTAAGATCCACCAAACCTACTACGGAAGGCCCTTCCAGCACTTCTACCATATCCTTGCCAACGGCAATACAAGCTTGCTCTAGCAAAGAAAATACTTTACTTATATCGGCTTTATAAGCCACAGGTACATTCACTACTGCCTGCATATGCCCTCTAGTGTAATTACTCACCCGTGATATAGCACCATGAGGAATAATATGCAATACACCATTACCATCCCGTAATTTGGTAACACGCAAACCAATATCCTCCACCGTGCCAGCCATATCACCGCTAACAATATAGTCACCTACAGCAAACTGGTTTTCCAATACAATGAAAAAACCCGTTATAAAATCCCGTATTAAACTCTGAGCACCTACACCAAGAGCCAGACCAACAATTCCAGCACCAGCCACAATAGATGTAGTATCAATTTTAAACTCCTGTAATATCATAACAATGGTAATAAAATAAATAACATAGCGAACCATGCTTTGCAGCAATCCGCCTAATGTTCGAGCACGTCTTTCATCGAAATGAAAGGCATTAATCCCAATATTAGGAATGAATACTTTATTAACCATTAGAGAAAATAGCTTCAATATGCAAGTTGCACCAAGTAAAATAGCAATAATTCGCACCATTGTATTACCAGCAACTAGCAAAAATTCTGACGTAAGCAGCATCCCTCTCTGTCACTTCCTTTCCTCGTATCGCTATGCAGCTATTATATAACTGCATATATATTATACGTTATTGTACAAAATCCTTTTTTAGCAAGGATTAACCAATAGGCTTCGTTCAGCATATAATGTTGCACTAACACTAAAGTGAGGCGACTATCATGTCAGATACCAACCAAAATCCTCAACCGATTATTGACCTGATATTGGCTGATATAAATGCTGTCATTCCTAATCTTTCTTCCTTAGTAGCCTCTTATCGATTACTAGTTGGCGCATCAGAAGAAATCCATCGTACACCAGAGATCTGTCATGATGTCTTTGAAAGAGCGGTAAGGCGCGCTGATAATGCTGGCACTGTAATTGACCTTTTTCTAGAATTACTTTGCTGCAAAGTAGCCTTTAGTAGCGAGTTCTTAAAAATCTCCTGTGCACCAGTAGATTTATTTCGTTTATTAGCTAACGGTACAACAAATACTGATACTCCTTTCCGCACTGCTGAACAAGTGGTCGAAATAGAAGCATTACGGCGGATATTGGAGCGCTGTCATCATCGAAAATGTTGTCTGCCAGAGCAAGAAGTACTTTGCGCACCACCACATCCTCCTTCTCCTCCTGCAAAAAAAGCTGGACCATCAGACTCAGATATTTCTGAAGTAGAAGCTGTTGCCCTAAGTCAGCTAGTCAATCAGCTTCATGTAGCACGCTCTCAAGAAGTAGTATGTCCAAAAGATCCATCCCCCCCATCTTCGCCAACGAATACCAATCCACCAGAACCCAAGAATATCAGTGCAGATGCGGATAGTATGGGAAACCAAATACATGAAAGTCGCGTCCGCTGCAAACATTTACATAATTTTCGTAATAAAAACAACAAATCGAAATAAATTATCATAAAAAATAAGCAAGAATATAGGATTCTTGCTTATTTTCTACTTATTCATTAAGAGGACAGGACCCTAATTCTTCATGATAATCACATGGTTCTAGATGTATAACCACATCACAAGGACCTAATTTCTCTTTAATTTCAGCTTCAATTTGATCACATACGGCATGAGCTTTATTTAAATGCATATCTTTATACAAAATAAGATGCATATCAATCAAACGCCAGCTGCCAGAACGTCTAGTCCGTAGTTGATGAAAAGAAATTACTTCTGTATGACTTGTAATCACATCAATAATCATTTGCTCTTCATCATCAGGCAGACTAATGTCAGTTAGCTCATATAGACTTTTCTTGGACATGCCATAACCAGCTTTAAATACTACACCAGCCACAACTATAGCAATCACAGGGTCCAGCCAGGCAAGCCCTGTAAAGTGAATGATTACCAAACCGGCAAGCACTCCTATAGACGTCCAAATATCAGCTCGCAAATGTAAACCATCTGCTTCTAAAGCATGAGATCCAGTTTCTTTAGCCACTTTAAATAACCTTTCTGAGACCCAATAATTAACCCCTATTGATATTACCATAAGTATTATGCCATACTCTAAGAACTCTGGTACCTTAGCAGTATTGATTTTATTCCCTGCCTCATATACAATCCATACTGCAGCTGCCACTATTAAAACCGCTTCTATAGCGCCTGATAAATTCTCAAATTTACCATGCCCATAAGCGTGATTGCCATCAGGCGGTTCATCAGCCTTGCGCACTGCGTAAAAAGCAATGACAGATGCTAATAAATCTACTCCCGAATGTGCAGCCTCAGAAATAAGGCTCACTGCCCCAGTAAAGAATCCCACCGCTAACTTCAATAACACAAGCATAAAATTAGAAATAACCGACAGTCTCGCAGTACGCTCCTTTAGATTACTATCCACATACTCCAACAATACTACCTCCTAAATTTGGCTATGTAGCTAACCTTTGTATAACCTTTAATAGGTTACACTATTCGTACTACATCAAGAATGTACCAATCCAAAATATTCCAAGGATATATCCATCAGCTGCATTTTTATACTAGCAATTTACATATAAAAAACTTTAACGCATCTCTTTTGCTATCAGAACAAGCGCAGGATCCATATTTTTTTACGCGTAGCTTATTAAACACCAATGGCGAATATAGCCCCCCGTGCGGGACTACCTAAAACATATGCTTTCTAGAATAACAAAAAATAGCCTGCGGATACCCTGAGGTCCCGCAGGCCATTATACCTGCTGCTGCGCCCGGCTGCGCCAGAATTTCGGCCGCCTGTTCCATACTATATATAGTATCACATCATTAATTTATGTGTAAATATTTTCTCTATAATTAATAATCTTTAAGATATGCAGACTACCAGTGTGCACTTGGGAACATATTTTTCATAGTGGGAAGTGATTATTTAATATGTACTATATGGCTAATAGGATAACCCTTAGCTGCCAGAGCTTTCACTAATTCCTCTGTTTCTACTATATCAGCACGTATTATCATTTCTATTTTGCCATCAGGTAAAGCATAGCTAACCATACTGGTAATATTAATCTTTAGCGCCAAGAATACTTCTGAAATTTCGTGGAGTAAGCCAATTTTGTCGGTTACATCCAGAGTTAGGCGAGTTTTACCTTCAACTAAACCCATAATATCAACAAAGCTTTTAAAAATATCTGTTTCAGTAATAATGCCCGCTACAGCACCATTATCATCAAGTGCCACCAAGCCGCCAATGCGATGATTATACATTAAGATAGCCGCTTCTTCAACTGTAGCGCTTGCACTAATGGTAATAACGTTTTTTTGCATAATATCTTTTATTTTCATTTTAGCTAGCAGGTAATTCAGTTCAAAAATAGACAGGGCTGTTGCCGGCGAGGCAGAAACTGCACGAAGATCCCTATCAGTAACGATACCTACTAATTTTCCATCCTCTACTACTGGTAAGCGGCGAAACTTATTATTACGCATAATTTCCGATGCATCCGCAATTGTTGTATTGGAGTTAATAGTTATTGGATTAGCTGTCATCCTGCTTTCTACAAACATTTTTATCATCTCCGTAGATTTTATTTTCTAAATAAAACGCACTAAAGATTTTTCACATCAGGAATTATGAATATTGCAATCTTGGGATTTATCCTCAGCCTTCCATAATATCCTGACGCTAGCATCCTTAGTGCGTTCAATAAAGATCAACCACCTAAATAAGCTTTGCGTATTTCTTCACTTGCAGCCAATTCTTTAGCATCGCCAGAGAGCGTAATGCGCCCTGTTTCCAATACATAGGCTCTATGGGCGATGGATAAGGCCATATGTGCATTTTGCTCTACCAGTAAAACAGTCGTACCGCTCGCATTAATTTCTTTAATAATGGAAAAAATTTCTCTTACTAATAAGGGTGCCAGACCCATAGAAGGCTCATCTAGCAGCAATAACCTTGGACGGCTCATTAGCGCACGCCCCATTGCCAACATCTGTTGTTCACCGCCTGATAATGTACCAGCTAACTGGCTGCGCCGCTCTGATAAGCGAGGGAATCTAAGAAAGACTTTCTCCATATCTTCCTGAATTCCTTTATTATCATTACGAATATAAGCGCCTAATTCTAGGTTTTCCAAGACAGACATATTAGCAAATACTCTTCGTCCTTCTGGTACTTGCGAAATGCCAAGTTTTACAATATCTTGGGCAGCGGCACCAGCGATATTTTTGCCTTCAAAAGTCACTTGTCCGGCCTTAGGTTTTAGGAGTCCAGAAATAGTACGTAAAATAGTACTCTTACCTGCACCATTTGCACCGATTAAAGTAACAATTTCACCTTCCTGCACCTCTACGCTTATACCTTTCAAGGCATGTATTGCACCATAAAATACATCAATATTTTCTATTTTTAACATTATTATAACCATTCCTTTCGCGAGCTCAAGGCACAAAACGGTATGAAACCGTTGCCTTTGAGCTTGATTTATTTTACAACTATATTGTTGAGATTAGAGGCAACTACAAATCACGTGGAGGTGA
>Ga0316613_10001898_pt1 | contig 13898 bp, 13 predicted proteins | sample OWC_soil_day10_C_2_FD_207647 | JGI IMG/M metagenome (GOLD analysis project Ga0316613, IMG submission 207647) | Wetland soil microbial communities from Old Woman Creek delta, Ohio, United States - OWC_soil_day10_CT_b | ecosystem: Environmental > Terrestrial > Soil > Wetlands | place: USA: Ohio...
AGAGGAAGAGGAAAATGGATACATCGACATTACAAGAAAGTATTGCTTATTGTGGTTTAGTTTGTGGTCTTTGTGATCATATTCGTGATTGTACATGTAGAGGTCCAATAAAATTAGGAGATAAATGCGATAAAGAACACTGCCCTCATCGGAAGTGCTGTAGAGAACATGATTATGATGGGTGCTGGGAGTGTTCTTTATTTCCGTGCAATATGGGACGTTTTGCCGATGAAAATAGAGGTCAGATGTTAGGCTTTTTACAATATATTAAGGAATTTGGTAAAGAGAAGTTTATAGATAGACTTTTATTAAACCAGAAAAAAGAGATCGCTTATGGAATGGGTGGAGCTTATCGACTTAAAAATTTAGATGAAATAAATCACCTTCTTCGAGATGAAGATTAGTATGATGATTTAAAGAGTATCCCGAAAGAGCATCTTTTCTACACATTCGTTTTTATAGAACTTTACTATTGCTTAGTTATAATTATGTATTTTGGTAATTAACTCATTTCACTGAATTCTATTTATGACCGGGGTTTTTACGCCCCGGCTTATTTGTTTATGCTACGGTAACTTTGCTGGTTGCAGAAGTGAGCGTATAACCAAATATCGAACCGGACACAGTTAGTGTCGCGGTATCCGCAGCAACCCACGCAGCAGCACTCCCCGTAAGTGTTACGGCTAATACTCCATCGGTCATATCATGGGAGCCTGCCTCTGGTGAAATGCTGGCTACTCCGGCTGTGGATGTATCAGCAATTGCCAATGTTACCGGACCGTTATACCAGGAACAAACTTCACCATCTGCTGTTTCCAAGGTAACGGTAACAGTTTTAGTAAACCCGGTACTACCAGCCGATTCGCTAACCGTAGACGGGCTGACATTCAACACCATATCGCCGGACATAGCTTTAATAAAGCTAACCAAGGAAGCGCGATCACCGGAACCGTTACATACCATATGTTCATATAGGGCTTGTTGCCCATCAGTCATACTCATAGGGAAATCCTCCTTAACTCATTTAAGGGTAAGAGCTACGCTCCCACCCTATTAAGCATCTTCTACGGATGCGGTATACACATGCAGAACTCCGTAGTCCTCACCGTTATATACCGATTTTGCAATTCCAAAGATTTGCCCAAATTCAAACCCGACTTTGTTTTTATAATCGAATTCTTCTTCATTCCATTCCGGGTCACCGCCAACGGCGAAACAAGCAGCCTGTGCGCCTAAGAATAAAGCATGTCCAACTTCGATGCTAGATGCTCCACTTGCCGTAACTTCAACATTATCATTCGTGAAGATCAAGACTCCATCCCAAATACCTTCAGCTCCACTGAACAGCGGGTTATCTTCACCCCGGATATTAGCATTCGCTTGGGCGGTAATCCATGTTGAATCATTTCGCAGGTCACGCATTTGTTCTTCGGTTAAAATCATTACCCACACTGATTTGCCATTAGCTTTAATTGGCCGGATTTTCGGTAGAATATATGTTTCTCCATCGCTGGTATATGTTGACCGTTTTTTAGCTTTACGCTTAGCCTTAGAAATCATGGCACAACTCATGGTATTGGTTGCCGCAATAGAGCTAACCGCAGTAACACTATCAGGATATACAATCCGGTTAGTAGACGGATCTGTATTAAGAGCATCAAAATACATGGTTTCAATTTTTTCCGCATTCCAGTCTTTTAACGCATCCTTTGCCTCAGTACGAAGCTTAATTGAAGTTCGCTTTTCTGCCATCTTACCTTTTAGCCGGACAGCGTGACGGAGTTGATCAATAGTCACAGGAAAGTCATAGTATTCCATGGCTTCCTCGTTACCTTCTAGAACATCATCGCCAGTTGTTCCATCCCCTGTAAGCGGCGCACGCAGATGAAATGTGATCTGATCTCCAGCATCTTTTTTCAAGGTATCATCATATTGAACGATGTTATCGGTACCAGTCCCTACATAGTTAGAAATGGTGGTATCTTTTAAGGCCATTGTCCAAGTTTGCTTTGCCCAGGCCTGCTCTCTCAGCGAAGCAGGAATTACAGGACTTTCAGCAAACCTTTGAAGGTCAAAGCATTTAAATTTATTTTCAGACATAAAAAATCATCCTTCGTTGTTGAAATAAAAAACAACCTAGCGAAGAATGCTTGTTATTTAGCCTTCAAGAACAAGTTTCGCATACTCTGGATACTTGCTCTCGAATTCTGACCAAGGCATTTCATTCATCAGTCTCGCAATTTCATCGACATTAACGGTGCTTGACTGATTTGTGCCTTTAACAAGATTCGATTTAGGTTGTTTTTCAATTTCTTTTAATTTTTCTTCCGCCGTTTTCTTTGCCGGTTTCGGCGGCGGTGCCGGATCGGTTTTTGCTGATTCAGTTTCCTTTTCCGATGATTCCACAGATTCACGATATTTATTAAGTGAGTTATTCCAATAATTCTTAACCACAAATAAGTCTTGCGGTGTACCCTCGCCTTTTTCACAAAGTTGATAAGCACGTCCAAACAATTTCTGATCTTCTAACGGCATTGCCTTTAAATCTTCAACAAGTGCTAATTGAACTTCCTCGAAATCGTCTTGCAACGACTGTTGGTTAACAAACTCCTTGTAAGATTTAGCGTGCTGTCGAGCTTCTTCTGCGGCCTTTTGCTGTTTTAATTGATATGCTTCAATATTCCGGTTTACCTCATAGGTGCAAGAAGCCAGTTTAATATTGTCGCCGCGTTCCAAATCATCAGGTTCGCGACCATACTTCTGCTGAAACAGTTGCAGCGCAGCTTGTTCGATAATGTCGTCAACTGGTGGTGATGCTTCCGTTGGAGCTGCCTGTGTTGGTTGCTGAATAATAGGCTGCCGTTGTTGCTGGCGTAATTGCTCTAATTCAGCTTTTAAGGCTTCCGCTTCACGTTGAGCGACTTTTCGTTTTCCTCGTTCATCAGCCAGCGCACCATATGGAACCGTCTTTTGCCCACCATCTTTATGTGGTTCATCAGTCTCACGCTTACTACCATTATCGCCTTCACCAGATTTCGGCTCTTTTACGGGTGCCGGATTCCCGTCAGGCTCAGTTTCATTGGTAGTATCTGTTGGCTGATTTTCATCTTCTGTCGGCTCATTATTGGGTGGTTCATTTGCTGCCGGTTCATTATCTAGTGATTTATCTTCAATCAAGCCATTTTCACGCATTAATCCAATCGCAATATCGCGGTCAATGCCTTCAAATTCTTCTGGAATTTCAATATCGTCATCACCAGCAAACAGTTGCAGGTTAAATTTATTAGACATAGTTCCTCCCTCGCCCGTATCGTCGGCGGCACGAAGTTTAGCCCGCTTAATATTAATGGCCTAAACACGGACCGGATGTAGGCCATATAGCATTACGCCGCTATTCGCGCATAAAAAAAACGGCTGAATTATTCTTCAGTCGCTTGATCTTTAATTTCAGTTACTGGTACATCGACCTTCTGTTTAACAACGTCATCCCAGTTAGGAGACTTGAATTTCAAATATGGAATCAAATAAGCCAACTCTGTGCAATGCTTCCCGACTGTTTCAATTTGCTGTATTTGCAGTTGATTTACCGGAGAACCTACTGCAATTTTACCAATCACCAAGTCTACAGCCTTTGCATAGCTCCGGCACGCCTGCAATGTATGCCGTTCGTATTGCTTAACAATTAATTCAATAGCCTCCTGGTTATTCTCGCAGGTAACTTTTTTTGCTTCAGATTGTTCCTCCAGAATAATTGCCGGGGCTTTTTCCTGTTGCTTATTGACCGGTGGTTTTGCTGTTCCTCTACGCGCCATTATTTACCACGACATCCTTTCTTTGCTCTTTGTTTGGCTGGTGCCTTCATACCATCAGGCGCTTTCATACCGTCTTTAGTTGTTGGGATGATGATTGCAACACCAGGTATTGACGCTTTTGCTTTCTTAGTCATAGTTTATTCATCCTTATCTTGGTTTTAAAATAGCGGCATAGCTTTCATGCCATGCCGACTTACAGACCTTTCACTTTTTTAATGATAATTTTCTCAAAATTGGTTAATAATAGAATCCAGCTACCAAATTTACCTTTGACGGCACCTCTCTATTAAGGAGAAGCTATGATAACAAATAATGTAATAACTAACGGCTATTACTTTCTTAAAAAATTGTTACTATACCAACCTCCTAGCGATCCACCCCCGTTTGTCTTGGAAGAAACACCGGACAACAAGCCATCCAAGTCAGACCAGGTAACTGGCGAACTGGAAAACTCGTTTCAAAACCTCGAAACATTCCTACGTTATGCCAATCGCGTCATTGCCTTTTTAACCAAAGCAAATATGTCGTTAAGCCAAGGTCAATACTCAGATAAAACTAAAAATTTAAAAATTGAATATCAGGCTTTAGAAAAACAACAATCTGAACTAGAGCCTATTTTGCTAGCCTATCAGAGTGGGCAAGGAGTTACAGGGGAACGTTCACTATCTACCAGTTTGGAAGAAAACCGACAGATTATCGAAACCCTATATCACCTGCCCCTTAATAAAGATATTGTTTTCCGTGAAATAGACATAGCCTCCGACCCGCTCGTAAAAACAATGGCTGTTTTTATTGACGGAATGGTAGATACCAAAATTCAAAACTACGCGATCTTTCAGCCGCTCATGCTGCTGGGTTCAGATCAGCGCAGGTTATATGACGGCGATTTGGTGGACAATATCATAAGAAAATATTTACCCACCAACCAAGTCCAACGGGTGGTTAATTTTGCCAAATTACAGGAGGGCATCAACAACGGCGATACCGCGCTTATTTTTGACGGCGTCGCTGAAGCAATATTAGTTAATACCAAAGGCTGGGAACACCGCAGCATTGAAAAGCCAAGTACTGAACCGACTGTGCGCGGTTCTCAGTCCGGTTTTACGGAAAACTTACGGACCAATACCACGCTGATTCGAACAATCATGCGCAACAGTGATCTTGTTACCGAACTGTTCAAAGTAGGTCGACGCAGCCAGACAACTGTAGCCATGCTCTATATGAAGAGTGTGGCTAATCCTAAGTTAGTAGCCGAAATCAAACGACGTATTCAAGGGGTTTGCACTGATGACCTGGAAAGTTCAGGTACGTTAATCCAATTTATCGAAGACCATCCCCTTCTTCCTTTTCCACAAAGCCTATCCACCGAACGTCCTGACCGCGTCGGCCCCCACTTGTCCGAAGGGCGCGTAGCTCTTATTGTGGACGGGAATCCGTATATTCATATTTTGCCAGTTAGTTTCTTTACTTTTTTTCATGCCTCAGAAGATTTCAGCCTGCCGTTACCAATAGCAAATTTCCAACGAATTTTACGTTTTTTCGGAGCGCTAATCGCCACCGTTCTTCCCGCACTGTATATTGCCATCAGCTATTTTCATGTGGAAGCATTGCCTACTCAGTTGCTGTTGACGATAGCCGGTTCGCGGGAAGATATTCCTTTTCCTGCTTGGTTTGAAGTGCTGATAATGGAAATCTCGTTTGAGTTAATCCGTGAAGCCGGGGTGAGGGTTCCCGGAATATTAGGCACAACTATTGGGATAGTTGGCGCAATCATCTTGGGACAGGCTGCGATAACCGCTCACATAGTAAGCCCTGCCGTGGTTGTCGTCATCGCCATTACCGGGTTAGCTTCGTTTACTATTCCGGAGTACCTAATGTCATCTGCTATTCGTGTAGTCCGATTTTTGCTGCTACTATTTTCAATATATATGGGCCTTGTTGGTTTGGCGACCATCCTGTTATGGCTGACCGTGATATTGTGCAGTATGAAATCTTTCGGTATGCCCTACATGGTACCAATTGCACCGAGAACTATAGCTGGCTTTGATGTGATAGTCAGAGGCCCAGTGTATAGCCAAAACCAACGACCGGATGCTTTAAATACCATAGATCAAAAACGCCAGCCCCAAATCAGTCGACTCTGGAAGAAAAAACAACCAGCAGAAAAAGGGGACGAAGAGTGAGTTTTAAAAACGACCGTATGGGCACTGCCGAAGGAATCGCGCTCATTTTTACTATGACAATTACCACCGTGTTTGTAACCCTCCCATCTGAAATAGTAGAAGCTTCCGGAGAATTGGGATGGCTATCAGAAATTGCCTCAGACTTAAGTACGATGGCCATGCTATTTTTATTCATCTACGTGCTTGAGCGCTTTCCAGGCGACTTGTTTCATGTATCGACTTGCTTGCTGGGAAGACTATGTGCATGCTTAATCAGCATATATTATGTTATTATGTTTTTCTCCGTTGCCATCCTTTTGCTCCGCGACTTTTCCGAAAATACGTTATTTGCGGCGTTGCCGGAGCTGGATTTTCATTCAGCAGTGGGATGGTACGCCGTTAGTGTTGGATTCATTCTCTACTTTGGAATAGAAGGCATTGCTAGAGCGGCCTACATTATTTTACCATTCAGTGCTGGTGGTATGATTTTGACTTTTGTACTGCTATTTCCCCATTATAAACCTTACTATCTGTTTCCCTGGCAAGGTACTGGTATAACTAATGCCCTAATTAAAAATGGCGTATTGGTTGCGACAAATGCGGCTGCTCCGCTATTGGCCGTAATCGCTAAATCATTTCAAAGCATTCGAGTATTACGGGCAGCTGCCATATTTGGCCTAGGCGGCAGCATGCTGATAAAATCCATTGCCATACTTATCCTTATAATGGTGTTTGGGACATCAACAGCTACGGAAAGAACGTTGCCATTTTTTGAAATGACGCGGCTTATTTCTCTTAACCGGTACATACAGCGTATTGATTCTATATTTATTATGCTGTGGGTAATAGCCGGAATTCTCGGGATCGCCATAAGCCTTTATATGGGGCTATATCTCATAACAAGACTCGTAAATTTACCAACCATGAAACCGCTTATTCCTCTCGTAACACTGCTTCTTGCTCAATTTTCGATGCTTCCCCCCGATTCAGCCAGCGTCCGAGCGTTGGAAAGCATACTGGTGAAAGGCTATTTTCTTATCGGAATATATGTCATTCCCATCTTATTATTTGCAGCAACTTTACTGAAAGAAAAGTGGGGAACAAAATGCGCTTCCGAGTAGCAGTAATCATCATGTTATTTGTAACCTCACTATTGATAACTGGCTGCAACGGAGCTAAAGAGCTTGATGATGTAGCATACGTGCTTACCATTGGTGTTGACGCCGCTGAAGGAGATCAACTCATTTTCACTTATGAAGTAGCCATTCCTCGCGCTTTGGCTAGCGAAAGCCCCGGCAAGGCTAATCTCAAAGCAACTGTCGATTTTGTGACAGTTACTGCTCCAACGCTGACCGAAGGGCGCAATCTATTGAATTCCGTACTTGCCCGCGCTCCAAACTTGTCTCACGTTACAACGTTTGTCATCGGAGAAGACCTTGCCCGCAAAGGTTTGACAGGTTTTTTAGGCATGACAATGCGATTGCGTACGTTTCGCGGTGCGACTGACATTGTGGTTGTAAATGGCAAAGCAAAAGACTTTTTAATGCAGAATACTCCGGAGGAAGTACTGCCATCACGGTGGTTTCAAGCGATACTGTCAACGGGAGATGATACTGGATATTATCTCAGGACTTCTTTACACGAATTTTATGTTCGGCTAAAAAGCCACAGCGGCTCGCCGTATGCCACACTGATGGGCATCAACCCCCTAAACGGCGAAGGACGGTCAAGCGGCCCCGCTGCCTCGAATGATAATGTACAACACGACTACCTGCCTAAAGATATTCCGCGTACAGGAGGAAATCCGGCGACCGTAGTAGGAACAGCCGTATTTAAGGGAGATAAAATGGTAGGAATGCTGCCCAGTGAAGAAACACGAATACTTGCAATGCTGTTGGGAAATTATCCGCGTGGATTCATGACAATAACTGATCCTCTTGCTCCTCAACATTCCATTAACGTGAATCTCCGGCTAGGTCGCAATCCAAAAATCGACGTCAACATTAGTGACGAACATGCTATCATTAGTATCAATGTATTTCTCAAAGGTTATCTTGCAGGCATTCCCAGTGGGATTAATTACGAATCAGCTGAGAACAATAGTATCTTAAATCAGCAAATATCCGAGATGGTGCGCCAAAAAATGTTACTAATGCTGCAACAGACACAAGAATTGGGCGCAGATATCGTAGATTTTGGTTATTATCTTCGCCCCAAGTATGCTACCGCTCAGGAGTTCGAAAACTTACATTGGGATACATTATATCCAAATGCCAAATTCAATGTGGTTGTGACAACACATATACAGTTAACCGGTCTAATGCATAAGACAGCACCCATTCCCTCGGAGAAAATGCAATAATGGAATATATATTTTTACTCGCGGCTATAGCAGCCTCAATACATGCCTATTCATTTGCCCGCTGGCTTGGACATAACGGCAATAACTCGGGTAAACTATTGATTATGTTTTTAATTATGCTTTCACTGGGAGTACCTGTCTATAGAATGCTAATTGCACCTTAGTGACCTAAGGGAAGAAATCCCACGCTACTCCCAGATAGAACTTTCAATGAGAGTCCGCTTAAACTCACCAGGCAATAGTGATTCCACAATAATTAATCTCAAAATAGAAGAAAGAATTATGGAATGACTAATCCAATTCTTCTGTTGAGGAAATAATATGCTAGATTGTCCCAATATCGCCAGTTGTAATTTCGTAAAAAAATACCAAAACTATTAAAGCGTAGCTGTTAAAGGCTTTATTGCCTTATACTGCAAAAGCGAAAAACAATCTCAATGCAAACATAAGAAATATAAAGAGAAAACACACCAAACACCTCCCGATGACATGTTCCCTAATGGAGGAAAAATGACTCCATAACCTTCATATATTTCGTAGTTATGTCCTCTTATTTGATTCAAACATTTGCTTACTCCTTAGATCCCCGGATTCATATCACCGGCCACCTGTTGCATGGCCGGTTTTGTCATTGTCTGCGCCCTATTCTGTGCTGAATGCTGTTGCCCCATATTCGGCTGCGGCTGGCCTTGCTGTAAAGCTTGGACTATCATACTGTACAAAATCTGAATTAACTGCTGTGGCTGTATACCCTGTACCTCCTGAGCTATCTGCTGCTGTACCTGTTGCGGCAGTTGCTTCTCAATATAGGCAATCGCCTGGGCAAACTTTTGTATATCAGAATGTGCCAATTGTACTAACTGTTGAATCACTTGCGACGGTAGGCTCATGATAACCTGCTGTAATATACCCGTTCCTTGCTGTTGCCCTTGTGATAATCCCTGCGCCTGGGGTTGAGTCTGCGAATCCATACCTTGTCCCTGCGGTACCATCCCCCCATATGATTGCGGCGATAACTGAATACCAAGTTTAGCCGCAAACTGCTGCTGGCCATCAGGCGGCAAGTCCTTGAAATTGAGTGATGCGTTGACTTTCTCTTGCGCCTGACCAGCGGCCTGTTGTTGAGCCTGTTGCCGTTCCTGCCACCGATTTTTGATTTCCTCTTTCTGAGGCAAATCACATAGGTCAATAAGAATATCAAATACCATATCACCCGGTATACCCAGTTTGCTAACAGCATCAGTCAACGCCCAGAACTGAGCAATACGCTGAGTGGAAGCAGCCGGAGTATCACTAACCACAATATCAAACTCCGTGGTAGACATATCGTTCAGCGTGCGCCAAATGGCTTTGCCCTCTTGGTCTTGCACTTGTACTTGTTGATTGATGGTCATAAAGTCTTGCTTGCCGTTATCCCCGATAATACGGAAGGTGCGTTCCTCAGTGTAATACTGTTGAATTATGCCCTTTTTGTTTTTCCGGCCCCATAGCCTGAACATAACCTGTAATTTAGATCGCCGCTGGTTATCAAACAGTCCACCTATGTGGGTTATCGCCGCTTTCTGCCGTAACTCTATGGCCTTGCCTGACGTACCAGACGGAATATCAGAACCGAGCATGGATTCATTCACGCCCGATTCGTCTTTCATGGCCTGAACAGTTTCCTGCAACATTTGGATTTCTCCGGCTGGCGCTGGTGCCGGATCAATCATTTTTATTCTTTGCAATCCACCAGGCATAACTTCAAGCATAACGCCAGGCGTAGTACCAAGCTTTTTGAAATTTTCCTTCTGCGTTTTGTCTATTGCACCCTGCTCGTAAATCATCCCGGAGTTCATCTGGGTATTGAGTATGTTGATTGATTGACTCCTACGCTTATTGATTTCCCGTTGCAGGTCTTTAAGATCACGAATCACACCGGCAGGTATATCATCTTCGCCAAGGTAGTACACCAGATAAGGGACAAAAGGAAACTCGCCATGTTCATACGGCGAGTCTTTTTCTTCTAACAGCACCTTCTCAGCAAATATAGTAACAATCACTTTCGTCGCCGGAAGTGTCACCGGTTTAACTATGCCTGCTACAATATGCTCAGTAGTTAATTTTTCCTTCTTAACGTAGTCGCCGTTGCCTACAAGATAGTATTGCTGCTGATATGTTTCTTTTCGCCAATGCTCTACCATCCTAATTTTGCGAGTATTCCGCTGATACCATAATGGCTCAATCCCGGTATATTCATGCCGTTCATCTTCATCGTACTCAGCCGTCATAGCTTCGAGATCATCGGCATGTTCAGGATAAATGGCCTTCAATTCATCTTTATCCGTCCACTTGGCCCGGCATAGGTACCGGGCATCGGAATAATCCGGCTCTCTGCTTTCCGGGTCAACGAATATATCAAAGGGGCTTACTCTTCGTATTTGGGCTTCACCTTCCAATGTCTCATAGTCAATGTCATAGTAAACTTCCAACCATCCCCGGCCACAGATAATGCCATCCATAAACATTAGGCTCTCTTGTGTGCCATAGTCGCATTGATCGGCTATATATTTCGTCAAACCTTTACGAACCGTACATAGGTCTACATCATCCGAAGTACGCGGCTGAAAGTCTGCATCATACCGGTTCAATCGCTGATAACCAGACAACAGATTAATCAACGGTTTAAGGCGGTTATCGGTAATCACTGGCCTACCAGCTTCTTCTAATTTGCGTTTGGTACTCTCATTCCACTGCTTACTACAGTAAAACTCTACATCTTCTCGGGCCTGATCCCGCCATCGCTGATCCTTATCTACTGCCGCCCGAAACTCTGTCCGTAGTTTGCCTAACATAGTTATATTATCAAGCTTAGTTGCATTGTCCAATAGCTTCACCTCCTTTATTGCAAAATAAAAAGGACCGCTATAAATAACAGTCCTCAAAAAGGTTTATGGATAATTATAACTTACTTGTTAATTAATTCTGTACCATACGAATTATCAATTGCACAAAGCCATCCACCATGTGAGTTTTTCGTAAACACATATGTTGCCCTTCTATCCATTGAATACTCATTATCCGTTTTATTAGCGGTAAGTAAGGTTTGAGAAATAACCAAAGCAGTGTCTCCCGCTTCTAAAATAATCATTTCACCCTGCGCTTGCACAATACTATTGTTAAAATACTTAGCAATAGCAATAAATGCTTTTTTGATTTCATCTTTACCATGTGCGATCATCCCAGGCTTTATAACAAGAATTGCGTCATCCGTGTAGTAATTCACCAACGTATCAAAATCTTCTTGTTTTATCGCATTGTCACATTTTTTTATAATCTCTTTAAGTTCATGTTCCATATCATTTACCTCCAAACTACATGTTTCGTATTCAAATATTACCATAATTTTAGCTGGTTTTACTTTATTATGCACAACTTTTTATTATTAATGACTTTTCATTATACTTCGACCTAATACGTAGCAATAATCATCTTCATCCCGGTTCTCTGCTCTCCCTCAATCTCCAAACTATAAAATGCCGGAACACACGCCAGATTAATCCCATTCGGTGCAACAAAGCCCCTGGCAATAGCAATAGCCTTAATCGCCTGATTTACTGCTCCTGCCCCGATTGCGTTTAGTTCTACCTCGCTACCTTCAAGAATTACTCCTGCAATTGCACGGGCAACCGAGCTAGGATTTGATTTCGCTGATACTTTAAAATTGTCCACGTTAAAACAACTCCTTCAATTTTTATTAGATATAAAAATAGCCCACCGCTATAGCGATAGGTTACATAGCCATCCAATCTTTTGATTTCTTTTCTCGCTTACGATATCGGTCCTGCGGCTTTTTCTGTTCGGGAAGAATCGGCACCCACGGTCGACTCATCAATGCATATCTAAGTTCGTCATAAAAATGATCCTCTAAAGTCGTATCAACATCTTCGGGCTTATTTTCATCATAACATAGCTCCGGGAGTGTTCTAATGGCATGAATACAATTAGAGAAAATACGAATACCAGCACCATTCCTTCCACTGCCGCGCAATCGTAAATGAACCTGCATTTTACCTGCTAATCGATCATTATCTGCCTGATTCCAATATACCCCTTCGTTCGAGAAGGTCTCAGCAACACTTTCACCGTTTCGAATTTGTTTATGTTTTTGCCAAATGGCAGGATCAGCAACACCATAGGAAATTAATTCATTCTTTTCCGCTGCCTTTACTTTTGCAGCGACTTGGCCTGGATCTTCCTCGCTGCCGACATCGGGCTGATTCGGCTTCATACCGTATAGCTCACGGTATACCCAGATATTTCCTTCATAATCAACTGCATACCAATGAATTGAATAAGGCTTACTAAAGCCCCAATCTATAGCCCTGAACCGAATCCAATCAGCAGGTATCTCAAATGGCTCAACTACATGAACATTACGCTTCCATTCGCTGAACACCTGCCCAATAAACACATTCCAATCACCTAATAAAAAAGCCTTCCGCTCTTGTTCCGGAAGATTTTCAAGTCGTTTCACATATGTTGGATCGTTCTTCATCAATACATAGTTGTCATAGACATTGGCCGGAATAAATACACGCCTATTGCCAGTTATCTTATCACGAACCATTTTTTTGCCGTAGTCGGTAGCCTCAACATAACTTAATTTCACGAAACCGTGCCCCCTGCCACCAGGGTTGCATGTTCCTCTAAATCTTGTAGGAAAGCCTTTAGCCGAACGCATACATGATAACAATAATTGGACGGTTCGTTCGGTGTGCTTTGTTAATTCATCTATACCAAGGTAATCAAATTCCTGACCTTGGTATCCTTCCGCGTCCTTCTCATTCTTGACATATCGAAACAGGACTTGGCTCCCATTTATGAGCTTAGCCATATGCTTTGATTCGTTATAACTATATAACTCTTTTGGAACAGCCTTCTTCCATTCACGTATAAGGTTAGCTTCAAGATTCGGATAGGTTTCACGGAACAGATAGATATTGGCACCAGGATACTCATAGCCATATGCCAGGGAATCCATAATCAGAGCTGCCGACTTGCCACCACCTTTTGCCCCACCGTAAACCGATTCTTCTGCCGGCGAAGCGTGAAATAAATTTTGTTTCAAATTTGGTTCATACGGAACCTTTATCTCGGCCTTAAGTATCTCCACGATTTTCAATCTCTTCCTTCGTTGGCCTGGACATATTGAAAATGACATTAACTTGACGGTTATTTTCCTCAGTATCTTTTATTTTTATAATCTCAGCTTTCATCTTAGCAATCTTAAGCTGCTGCTCCTCGGTTACAAGCTCACTTGGAATCATTTTCTCGTATCGGGTAAAAAGCCCCTCCAACGTTTTCATAGCCGTACTCTGCGCCTTCAAAAATGTCGCATGCTTATCCCAGGCAAACTGCAATTCATATTCTTCCTCACTACTATTACTATTGATTCCACTGCTCTGTTTTTGCCTACGTAATACCCTAGTTATATCATCCTGATCCCTGACAAACATCAACCTCTGCGCTCTTGCAATCGCCGTGTACTGAATGACAATGTTCTCCCACAATATTTCAATA
>Ga0316613_10001900_pt1 | contig 13895 bp, 9 predicted proteins | sample OWC_soil_day10_C_2_FD_207647 | JGI IMG/M metagenome (GOLD analysis project Ga0316613, IMG submission 207647) | Wetland soil microbial communities from Old Woman Creek delta, Ohio, United States - OWC_soil_day10_CT_b | ecosystem: Environmental > Terrestrial > Soil > Wetlands | place: USA: Ohio...
ATAATTATGATATTGACATCCAGACCTGCTCCTCTACAGATTTGACAGGGCTGATTCCCGCAGAACCGGCCACAGAAGAGGAGCGGGAATCATATGAGGATCTCTACCATTATCTTCCCAAAGCAAAGGTGAAAGATAAAAAATAGAATCATATAATGCTTCTACTTTTGTTAAAAAAAGCAGGCAGAAAACCGAAGGCTTTAAGTGAAATTTTCACTGCTGCTGTTTTCTGCCTGTTTTTATGACCTGAATATCTCTATGACATCTGACCGGATCTTACTTTTAAACTAAAAGAAATAGTTTTACTTACCTGTATTAATAATTGCATCCACAATATCCATATAATCACTGCAGTACTTCTCATACATTGGCTTTACCGCATCCTGAAATTCCTGTTTCTCCCCTGGTGACAGCTCTATAATCTGGCACCCTGCCTGCCGGACCTTCTTCTCCGATTCTTTTTCCCGTTCTGACCACAGCCTTCTTTCATACTCTGCCGACTCCAATGCACACTCTTTAATTATGTTCTGATCTTCTCTTGACAACTTGTCCCAGGTTGGCTGTGAGCAGAGCTGAAGTTCCGGTACCCGGTTATGTTCATCAATGGTGTAATACTTGGCCACTTCGTAATGACTGGTGGATTCATAAGACGGCCAGTTATTCTCCGCACCGTCAATCGTTCCGGTCTGCAGCGCAGAATAAACTTCCGCATAAGACATAGGCGCAGGACTTGCTCCCAGTGCCTCCACCATTCCAATCATCATCTCTGATTCCTGAACGCGGATTTTAAGCCCTTTCATATCTTCCAGCTTCCTGATTGGACGGACGGAATTATAAAAGTTTCTGGCACCGGCATCATACCAGGATAAAGGTACCAGATTGGAACCCTCAAAGGAATTCATGAAATCTTTTCCAATGGCTCCGTCAAGCACCTGCCACATGTGGTCCGCATCCCGGTAAAGATACGGAAGCTGCAGTACATTCAGCTTTGGAACAAACTCTGCCAGAGGAGACAAAGACATTCTCATAAAATCAATGCCGCCAAACTGCAGCTGCTCACATACTGACTTTTCATCTCCCAGTACCCCGCCTGCCTGGACATTGATTAAAATCCTCCCGCTGGTTTTCTGACTGATCAGTTCTGCAAATTTATATGCTCCCTGTGTTGTCGGATAATCTTCTGCCTGATTTTCCGCATAGGTAAATACATATTCTGGGGTTTCCCTCATTCCTTTCCCCGGCCCCTCCGTTGCTGACGTACCATGATTCAAGTCCGTATCTCTACTTGCAACATTCTGGTTTTGTCCTATGCAGCCAGAAAGAACTACTGCCATGACTACCCCCAGCAACACACCTGGTAGTTCCCTTCTCATAAACCCCGTCCTTCCTTAACGCCGTCATAATAGTATTCTGTCTCTTCTTAACATCCTATTAACATATTTTATTATATTCGGCAGCTTTTCGCAAGGAAACGGTTAAAATTTTATATTTTCAACAACATACGCCCCTATTTTCTGTTGAATATGCTCATTCGGTATTCTGTGGGACTGATACCGGTAACCCTCTTAAATACCTTTGCAAAGTAATTGGAATCATTATAGCCCACAGCTTCTCCAATCTCCTTTACATTGACCATCGGTTCTGTCAAAAGTTTTTTTGCAGCTTCTACTCTGCATTCTGTCAGATAGGTTGTAAAATTTTTATCAAAACATTGTTTAAACAATTTGCAAAAGTATGCCTCTGAATAATTCATCACTCTGGCCACTTCCTGCATAGATAAGTCTCTGATATAATTTTCTTCCATGTATTGCCGTATGGCCTCTGCTACTTTATGAAGCCTTATCTGCCCGTCTCCTGCACTCAGTTCTCCAGAATATTTAAAAAGAACAGGCTCTGGTACCGCTTGTACTTCCTCTCCCTTCTCTTCCAGCCGGGCTTTATCAGCCAGACGCATGGCCTCATCCAGCACACCAATCAGTTCCTCTTCCTTACAGGGTTTTAACAAATAATCAAGAACCCGGATTCCAATGGCTTTCTTCGCATAAGAAAAATCATCAAAAGCAGTCAGAAAAATAATACTGCACTGGCTTTTGCGCCGGCGCATCTCCTGTGCCGCCTCAATGCCGTTGATCCCCGGCATTTCGATATCCAGAACCGCAATCTGAATGTCGTACTCATCAAATAATTCCAGTGCTTCTCTTCCATTTTCTGCCTGCCAGATTTTACACTGGTCTCCTAACTCCCTTGTCAGAGTTTTATAAAGCACCTTTCTTTCTATTAATTCATCATCTGCAATCAATACCCGATACATATAAGCTCCCTCTTTCACAGTCTGACCGGTATAGTAAGCAGGACTGCTGTACCACAGCCTTGTCTGCTGTATATCTGAAAATCACCTCCATCGTACATACGATGAATTCTCTGGTAAATGTTGCCGGCTCCGATTCCCACTCTGGAAGTGGAATGAGCTGCCAGAGCTTCTCTTAACTCTCCTAAACTCTCCTCACTCATTCCCACGCCAGTATCTGCAATGGATATAATGATTTTCTGGTCTTTTTCCCATATCCGGATCCGGATGCTTCCTCCCTCTTCCTTCTTTGAAATACCATGCATCACCGCATTCTCAACAAGAGGCTGTAACGTGAATGTAGGAATCATGATCCGGCTGCTGTCAGCCAGACACTGGATATCATAATGAAGTCTGCTGCCAAACCGCATCTGCTGTAAATACATGTAGTCACTCACTACCTGAAGTTCTTTTTTCAAGAGTACTTCCGATTCCGGCGTTTTTAAGTTATAACGGAATAAATTACCAAGGCATTCAATCATACGCTCCGTTGTCCCGGCATCCTCCAGCTTTGCCATGCAGGAAATCATGTTTAAGGTATTAAAGAGAAAATGAGGATTAATCTGATTTTTCAACAGCTCAAGCTTTGTTGCGTCAAGTCTTTTTTCTATCTCCATCTTTTCAATCTCCTCCTTGTGAAGGAGATCTGCCATTTCATTTTTCTCTTTTAAGGTAGAGATATACTGCTTGGTGGAGTGTTTCATTTTATTAAAAGCTCGGACCAGTTCTCCAATCTCATCCTGATTTTCAACTTCCACATCCTCATTGCTGAAATCATTACCCGCAATTTTTCTCGAAATACACGCCAGACGTACCACCGGAACCACCATATCCCGGTGCATCATGCGGCTTACATAAAAGGTTCCGCTGATGCTTAGTACTGCAAGAACCAGAATTATAACCGGAAACCGGTATAAAATTGGTACTTTTGTATGATAGGCATCGGAGCCTTCTCTTAGTGTACTCTGTACCAGACGTTTGCCATAGTCCGAAAGATAATCCTGCATCCGATAGATCCGGTACAATTCATTAATATACTGGGTTATGGAAAAACCGTTTTCATCCTTCCCCAAAAGAAACAAATCCCTCCAATTGCTATAATTTTCATAACCATTACGAATGGACCAGGTTATGGAATATCGTTCATTCCCCACCCGATCATAATCAAATGGCAATTCTGAAACACTGCGTTCTGTCCGGGCACAGGCTGTTTCAAATAATATTTTGCTCTCGTCGGAACGATCCTTCACATAATTTTTAAAAGCTCTGGTTTCCTCCTCCATGGCTGCCTGATAATCATGGCATTTGGAATTATCCTCCAGAATCTGGTTAAATCCATTCAATGCAAAATCAAGTATTACGATATTAAATATAATGGAAAGTGCCACGATCAGAATAACCATGGCTGCGATTGTCTTAATCTTCTGCTTTAACGTAAAAGAAAGCCACTTCTCATGCAGCTTTTTTGTCCCCCATCGTCCCACTTTCACCGCATTTCCCCCTCTTGTCCTACTGTCAAAAGTACTTTAGTAAACCGCTTTTATTATAGCAGATCTGAAATATTTATGCACCTGCAGTTTTTCTTCCAGTTTCCGGCTGACAGCCAAAACGAAACCGCAAAGATACGAGTAAAAGCTCGACGTACCTTTGCGGTTCTTATGGATTTATTCCCTGCTGATCTTTAGTGAAGACGGAACTTACTCATTAACTCCCGTAAATTCTCTGCCTGGCCGGAAAGCTCCTCACTGGCTGCGGCACTCTGCTCTGCTGTGGCGGAGTTGCTTTGTACAACAGAAGAAATCTGTTCAATTCCAACCGTTACCTGAGTTACTTTATCACTCTGTTCCTGCAGTTCGTTGGCAGATCTTTCAATAGCTGTTACCATATTTCTTGTCTCCATGAGAATGCCATTTAAGGTCTCTCCAGTTGAAGAAGCAACTCCAGTCCCCTTTTCAACTGCTGTAATGGTATCTGCTACCAGACTTGAAGTATCCTTTGCAGCATTGGCACTTTTACCTGCCAGATTACGTACTTCATCGGCTACTACAGCAAACCCTTTTCCTGCTTCTCCTGCTCTTGCTGCCTCAACAGCCGCATTCAGCGCAAGTATATTGGTCTGGAAAGCGATATCTTCAATCAGCTTATTGACCTTTTCAATCTCCTTGGATTTCTTACTGATCTGTTCCATGGACTGCATCATTACCTGCATCTGGGCGTTGCCGTCTTCCATGGCCTTGCCAACCTGTCCGGCCTGGTTATTAATGCCTTCCACTGTCTTAGCCGTATTTAAGAGGCTGTTTGATATCTCATTAACAGAAGAAGATAACTCTTCTACGGAAGCAGCCTGTTCTACCGCACCCTGACTTAAATTCTGTGCCCCCTGGGAAACCTGAGCACTGCCCTTTGCAACCTCATCTGCGGACATGTTAATAGTTTCCATGGTTTTAGAAAGCATATCTTCTGCCTTCATAATGGCTTCCTGAATCACAACATAATCACCATTAAAGTCCATGCCCTGGGAACGGCGGAAATCACCGGAAGCAATCTTATCCATAGATGCCGCAATGGTATTGTTATACCCTCTGACGCTGGTAACATAATTGCCGATTTCCTCAGCCAGCTGCCCAATTTCATCTTTTCGTTTAATAACGGGCACATCGCTGGTTAAATCTCCGTTGGATAAAAGCTTCATTCTGTCTGCAATTGCAGAAATGGGACTTGCAATTGAGCCTGCAAACCAGAAAGCCATGAAACAGCCTGCAGCAATTGATATAATCAGAAGAATCGACATACCTCCCGCTACCGCATAAATTGAGTTTGTTGTTTCATTAATCGGTGCGACGACTCCAAGTGACCAGCCATCACTGCCGCTTACAGGACTGTAGTAGCAGTATCTGCTTACGCCCTTATACTCATATTTTCCGATATCGGTAGAACCAGATGTGATCTTCTGAAACATCTTGCCGATTGAGGCGTAAGAAGAATCACTCTTTGCTTTCTCAATCATGTTGCTGCGTTCCTGAACAAGATCCGCATTATTGCCGCCGATTAAAGTTCCGGTACTGTCTAAAAGAAATGCATTTCCTGTTTTACCAATTTTAAAGTCTTTAATCAGATTGCTTAACACGCTTCCGTCATAGGTACCTACAAGAATTCCAAAATCATAAGGGGTAGCCACCCTGAATACCAGTTCATTATTGCTGTCGTATTCCGTAGTTGAAATTGTGGTCTGTCCATTTAATGCTTTTGTTATGTAATCCATACCTGCGAAGCTGTCTCCGATGTGCTCCCCGCTGGCGCTGCGGGTTACCACGCCTTCCTTACTGATTACTTCCAGATCCTTATAACCATAAAGGGTACACTGGTTACTTAAGTACTCTGTAACCACTCTGGAGTTAATTGACTTTAAGCTTCCTCCCTGAGCACTGGCTTCAATACTGACCTTCATCTGGTCTAAATTCTGAACAATCAGACTATTTACCAGCTTTCCTGTTGCTTCCAGATCACTCTTTACAACATCTGTAATACCACCAAAACTTACCGTAATACTGACAATCATGTTGGTTACAGAAAGTCCAAGAATAATTGCAATGATAAACATCAGCATCCTCATCTTCAATGATTTCACAGATAATTTTGCCTTAATTGATGCTCCCGAATTCTTTTTCTTACCCAACCCCATTCCTTTTGCCTTTTGGGTCTTTCGATTCCACTTCTTATCCCCCGGTGTTTTCATAGTCTTATGCTCCTTGTCTCATCTTTGGTAAATGTGAACCATGACATTTCGTAAATGGTTTTTTTCATTATACGATATTTTGTAACTATTTGTCAACGTATCCATAAATTGACAATGGTTTTTTATTTATCTTTTAATAGACAAAAGTCTATTATCTCAATAAAAAAAGATATCTTACTCCATTTTCCACAAAGAAAAGGAATCCGATATCTTTTTTTACACTCCATGCTCCCCAGTTATTTAAAAAAGGTTTGAATTAATACCATATAAAGTGCCGTGCCTCCGCCGATGCTTAAAAGAGAATTCCCCTTCCATATATGCAGCAAGGCTATTACTGCGATGGAAAGAGCCTCAGGAAGGCCGTAAGGATGGGCCGTAAAAGAAACTCCTCTTAAGCAGTAAACCACTAATAAGCCAATGGTAGCATAGGGAAGAGTATTGCCTAGGTAAATCACATATTTTGGTGTTTTCTTTCCTGCAGGAAAAAAAAGAAAAGGCAGAAACCGGGTAAGCACCGTAGCCAGAATCATTGCCAGCGTAATTAGTGCATAACTGATAACATTATATTTCAAATTCGTTCCTCCTTATCTTTACTCCTCCAATACCCAATGGTAATGACAGAAATAATCACCACCATGGCAGGTACAATAAAAACATCCTTGCCAAAAAGAATTACACACAAAACAGAACAAAAAACCCCGATACATGCTGCCCGATGATCCTTACGGGATTTCCATTGATCGATAAAAATAACCGTGAACAGAGCAGTCAGGGCAAAATCCATACCAGCTGTATCAAACCGGATCACAGTTCCTGCTATGGCGCCCGCAAGCGTCCCAAAGATCCAGTACAGCTGGTCCAATGCTGCAATAAAAAAATAAACCCAGTATCTGGAAAGATGGTCTGGCACCTCTTCACTGCAAAGAACTGAAAAAGTTTCATCTGTCATGGAAAATATCAGATAAGGTCTGAACCTTCCGGCTTCTTTTAACTGATCTACCATTGACAGCCCGTAAAATAAATGTCTGGCATTCAACATCACAGACATGAATAAAGCGTACCAGGGATTTACCACTGCCGTAAAAAATGTAATTCCAAGATACTGCAGACTCCCGGCATATACAAATACGCTCCATAGGAGTGCCCAGAATATGCCAAAGCCATTTACTCTCATTAATATTCCAAAGGCTGCGCCTAATACCAGATACCCGGCCATAACGGGCACTGTTTTGGGGAAGGCATATTTCAATGCCTCCATTTTTTTGTACTGATTCTCCATAATGTATTTCCTGTCGTTTTTGATTGCCTTTTTCCGGCATATTTTTTATTATATTAAAGTACCATTATTAATTTGTCAACAACAGGAGCGTATCATATGAACTTTGACTATATGTATGATTCATGCAGTCTGTGTCCCAGAAACTGCAACGTTAACCGCCGGCTAAGCGCTGGATACTGCGGCTGTACTGATACTGTCATGGCAGCCCGTGCTGCCCTCCATCACTGGGAGGAACCCTGTATCAGCGGAAGCCGTGGAAGCGGAACTGTCTTTTTTTCGGGCTGCACCCTGCGCTGCTGCTTTTGTCAGAATTACTCCATCAGCCAGGAACATTTTGGAAGAGAACTGACAGTAGAGCAGCTTTCCGGGATATTTTTACGACTTCAGGATGAGGGTGCCCATAACATCAATCTGGTAACTGCCACACAGTACCTTCCGTCTGTGTTGAAAGCCCTGGATCTTGCCAAATCAAAGCTCTCCATTCCGGTAGTCTACAACTGCGGCGGATATGAATCAGTAGAAGTGATTAAAGCACTGGAAGGATATGTGGATATCTGGCTTCCTGATTTAAAATATCAAAGCAGCACCCTCTCTGCCCGTTATAGCAATGCGGCCGATTATTTTGAGAAAGCTTCAAAAGCTATTAAACAGATGATCAGCCAGACCGGGGCTCCCCGGTTTGACCCTTCCGGTGAATTGATGGAAAAGGGTGTAATCATACGCCACATGGTCCTTCCGGGAGCAAAAGATGATTCTATGGCTCTGCTTACCTGGATAAAGGATGAATTGGAAAAAGGAATGTATTATATCAGCCTGTTAAGCCAGTACACTCCGTTCTACAAAAGTGTTCAGTATCCGGAAATCAACCGAAGAATTACCTCTTATGAATACAATAAGGTCCTTAACAAAGCTATTGAACTGGATCTGATACAGGGATTTATGCAGGAAAAAAGCAGTGCAAAGGAAGAATATACACCGCCATTTGATTTAAAAGGAATCATAATCGATTAAACAGATAGAAAGGGATACCGATTGTTAATTTATCATCGATATCCCTTTCTATATTATCTCGTCCATTGGAGTCAATACCTCTTTTCCATCTCATGTTTACTTACAAATTATGTATGTGTTAAACATGCTCTATATAAATTTTTTTACGCTCTCCGTTGCTACAACCAGTTTCATCATGGATCCATCTTTTGTTTTACTACGAATCATGTAGTGCTTCATTCAATCGATTCGTCTCCGCTGGTCTTTCACATCGGTAGATTGTGGGGGGCTTTTTGTTTCATTCTTTCAAATGAAACGGATCTGCTCTTTCTGGTGGACTGTACCTCCTTTCATTAGATTTTCTCTTCTTTGTAACTTTGGTTTCCCTTTGTTATGTCATAATTATAGTATGTAATTTGTAATTTGTCAATATACTTTTATTTATTTTATAATTTAATTGTTAATTTTTATGTTGTATATAATTATTTAGATTTTATATATAATATTTTAATTAAAAACAGAATATATTATTAATTAGATTGATACAATATTTGCTGTTTTCTGTCGAAAAAAAGGAAAAACGCAGAGTTGAATGGTAACAATCCTCTGCGCTTTTCCTTTATTCAATTCTTAACCGGAATCGTTCCACCAATTCGCGCAATAACTGAGCCTGTCTGGAAAGTTCCTGGCTGGAAACAGCACTCTCCTCTGCTGTGGCTGAATTGTTGCGGACTGCTAAAGATATCCGGTCAAGTTCTTTTGTTATCTCTTCTACTGCCCTGGCTTCCTTCCCTGCTGCTGCAGAAATGGAGTCTACTGCTTCCACTGCCATTGCTGAATCCTCTAACACCTTCATCAGGGAGTTAGCTGTTTCATTCAAAAGACTGTTTCCATTCTCAACAGCCGATATGGAACTCTGGATCAGATCTGTTGTATTCTTAGCAGCCTCTGAACTCTTCGCAGCTAAGTTTCTTACTTCACCTGCAACCACTGCAAAGCCCTTGCCAAACTCTCCGGCTCTGGCGGCTTCAATGGCTGCATTCAATGCCAGAATATTGGTCTGGAAGGCAATGTCTTCAATTACCTTAATAATTTTTTCAATTTCACCGGAAGAAACACGTATTTCATCCATGGCTTTTGATAAGTTCTGCATGGACATATCACAGTTTACCACTTCGGTTCCGGTCTGCTGAACCTGCATGGAAACATCTCCAGCCTTTTCGGCAAGCTTCTTAATATTTCCAGATACATGATTTACGGATCCAGACAGCAGCTCAATGGTTTTTTCCTGGGCATCTGCTCCATCTGCCAAAACCTTGGACCCCTCTGCTACCTGTCCCGAACTTGCAGCTACCTGACTGGCTGACTGATTCACGTCATACATAACCGCATTTAAGTTTAAGGTGATTTTTTTTACTGCTTCTTCCAGTTTGAAGAAGTCTCCTGACAGCCCCAGATTCACATCCAGATCCAGATGATTATCCGAAATCTCATGAAGAGCCAGGGAAATCCGGTCGATAATTGTTTTTAAATTAGATGACATCCGCTCAAAGGATTTTGCAGTCTGACCAATCTCATCTCTTGATTCCACTCCGGAAAATCCGCTTAATTCTCCCTCTGCGATCTGTTCCGCTGCTGCAGATAATTTATGTAAGGGCTTTAACTGTTTCTTAATAACTGCAGTAATCATAAACAAAATTATAATCATGGCTGCCATTGATATGACTGTCATCAAAGTAGCCATACGCTCAGCCTCCCGGTTCATATCACCGGCATTTACCGCTGTAACAGAATACCAGATGGAACCGTTTAACTGGATTGGCTCAAAAAAATAATAGACTTGTCCCTTATGATCCCCATCAATTACATGAAACGCTTCTCCAGATGAAACTCCTGCTTTTATCCCTTCCTTGCAGGACTGGGTGCTGACAAAATCAGATACATTGGTTCCGGCAAGTTCTTTTCCCGTACTTTCAGATATGATGGTTCCGGCTTCATTCAGAATAAAGGTAAACATACTGGGATAGGAAGCGGCTGTTTTTACCTGACTGAACCGGTCCAGTCCCACATCAACAGAAACCACACAGAGAGTTCTGTCATTGACAATTACCGGCACTGCCATGGTAATAATCATCTCACCATTTGCATCATAAGGCTCTGTAATAATACGTTCTCCGGTCTCCAGCGCCTTCTGATAATAGTCTTTTGATGAGTAATCTTCATAATTTCCACAGCTTGAAACAGTTCCATCCTGGCTGGAATAGATCCCGTAGCTTCTGGCAGCGGAACTCAACCCGTACTGCTCAAACAAAATACTGATTCCCTTAATATCCTCAGAATACATGACGGAGGATCGAATGGTTGAAATCATGTAATCTTCAATTCTCATACCATTGGTATCCAGTGTTACTTTGTCAGATATCCGGCTTTTATAAAACGGCTCCGCCGTATTACCTGCCTTGATTCTAAGACTCAGCATCAGTTTTCTGTTATCCGATGAGTTCTCCAGATAATAGGTAATCCGGTTGGATACCTGGTTTGCCGTATCAAAAATCTGCTGGATATCTTTCCCGTTTTCTGATGCCAGAGTTTTTAGTTCCCCGAATGCTGACTGCTGCATCGCACGCTTTGTCATTCGGGAGGTAACCCCGATTAACATACCAAATACTACAACCAGCATGATTCCAGCCATAAATGCAATTCTTGTTGAAAGATGTGTAAATCTACCTCCGTTTCCTAACCGTATTTTTTTCCCCTTTCCTAATCGTTTCCACATCATTGCGTAATCCCCCTTCCGCAGCATGTCTGTATGTCAACCAGATTATACCATATTTATACAATAATTGTAATGTTTTTTTGTTATTTTTCATAACAATTGACCAATTTACATCACTTTTATTATGGTTTCATAAGGAGCGAGTACAGATTTCACCACGGAATACTCCGTTTTAACAGATACAGTCTGGGGAGTCTCACTGTTATTGACAATTACAAGTGTCCGGCAATCCGGAAACCAGGCACATTCCGTCTCCGGATTATCCGTCAGGTAGTTCTGATCCAGACTCCTGTTTCTGCTGTAAAGGATAAGATTTAACAGCATTCTTGTATTGATATTGGAAAAAGAAAAGCTGCTTAAATAAATTCCGGCTCCCGCTCCAAATGGATGATACGTAATGGACGGGACATTGTTTTCCTCTGCCAGGACAGAAGTTTCCTGATCCGTTAAGTACAGGCCTTTTTTCCCGTTTATCCGGGCTCCCTCTGGAATCAGTCCGGGAATTGTTTCTACCTTATATTCCATGCGCCCATGGCATACTCTGGCACCTGTATCCTGATCAATTCCAAGTACCTGTGACATGCGGAAAAAAGTATGATATCCGTCTGCAGCAGAGGGTTCATTCACTCCCAGAAATACACCTCCCCTATGAACAAACCGGGCTGTTTCATCCACAATCTCATCCTCTTTCCAGGCATCCCCTCCACTCCAGGCAGTCCCGTACGCACCTGCATTAATAAGAACAGCCACATGATTTAAAGCTCCGTTTTTAATGTCCTCAAAGCTTATAAACTCTACCTGCAATGGAAGTCCGGATAAGGCTTCGTTTATGTGAATGAGATCGTGCAGATAGGTTTCATGAAAATGTCCGGATAAAGTCCACGACCTTAATTTCCCCCAGGCATGGACAACAGCCGTTTTTATGGGAAATGTGTACACTTCTCCTGCTTCATGCAATCCCTTAAAGGTACGGAATTCATCTGCTATTTTCTCTATACAGCTGCAGAAATCCGGATAATCGGCAGTCAGATGAAGATAGCCGCCGAGACCGATCCGGTCAATCTTCTGTCGCAGGAGTGCACGTCTGACTCTGTTCCAGTATTCAAGAGCATCCTTTGTGGGATTGCCTCCCGGAGCAAATGTAGGCGTTCCGTTTAACCCCACAGGAAACAGATAGGGGTGAAGCCTTAGCTCGTGGGTTTTAACCGGTACGCCCGCACAAAGTCTTGCCTCATAGCCGGAAAATACACATTTGATCAGCCCGTCAAAACCGAACTCTTTAAACCTGCTGTGATAGGGCTCCAAACCGATCCAGCTGTCATCGTAAAAGACGCAGGCCTGCTTTCCATAGCTGTGAACCAGCTCTACCAGCTGTTTTCCATAATCTACCACAAAGCGGTTAATAAATTCCATATAGTCAAGCTGACGTCTTCCCGGTGGCATATGGGTTACGTGAAATTTTCCCTGATTAATAAAGTCCTCGGAAACCAGACCATAACCATATTCCTCTTCAAATTCTTTCAGTGCTTGCGGGCTTACCGTAAAATCATAGGAGCCCCAGTCACTGAACAGATTTCGTTTTCTCTCACTGCTTCCCCACATCCAGACAAAGTTGTAAAAAAGAGAGGTAAAACGCACCACAGTTGTGGCAGGATGCTCCTCACACCATATTTTAAGCCAGTTGTATAGATAGCTTCTTGTTTCCTGGTGCCTTGGGTCCAGTGGCATCAGGTGTTCTTTCTCCCAGTGATTGGTCACATGATTATACATGGAGATCTCTTCCCATATCCGATACGCCAGAAAATTCACGGTGTATTGATGATAAGGCACAATATTCCTGATTGTTACTGTCTGGGCCAGGGGATCGTAGCTCCAGGAATCCCTGCTTAACTCTATGTTAGACGTTCGGTCATATACCTGCCAGTATTTTATGGATTCAGGGCTTTCATTGGTACGAAACTGTTCCTTATAAAAATCTTCCAGCAAAGAAATCTCCAGGTTCTCACCAATTGCTGATCTGGGCTCTGTGATTAAAAAAGTCTGCTGAAGCTGCTCTAAATGAGCGTTTGCCCATTGGTTGTGATCCCGAATCAGACAGATTGTAGAATAAATTCCATATCCTGCGTTGATCAGTTCGTCGGAAAGTACCGTTCCATCACTGTCACGTATCATATCTGCGCCCCAGCGTTTTGCAAGTTCCAGGGTTAATTCTTCATAGCCGGATTCTCCGGGAAGGGTAAAGCTTCCTCTTTCTGTCTCACTCATAAATGTTCTCCTTTATTTATTGATAACCGGACATCCCCTTTTGGGGGCTCCCATACAGAAATCATCTTTTCGCCCGATGATATCACACCTGATTTGATCAATCCCTTCCAAACAAAGCCAGCCATTTTCCACGCACCGTAATCATTGGTATGAGTATAATCCGAGGGATAAAACCATCGTCCAGACTGGTGAAGACCATGTTCTTTTATAAATTCCATACTCATCTCATGAAGGTCCACTACAGGTACTGTCATATTTTTTGAAAGCTGCATAACCTCTTCCCCATATTCTTTTAATCGGTCGTCGTAAATTCTTCCATCTTCCAGCCAGCTGTTTCTGGCAAGGGGTGTGATGAATACAGGAATGGCTCCCTTATTCCGGATTTCTTCAATATACCGGATCAGGTTATTCCGGTAGCCCTCTGCTGCGCCCAGATGTTCAAGTTTCTGGTCATTATGGCCAAACTGAAGCAGGCAGATATCTCCTTCACTGATATACTCCA
>Ga0316613_10001904_pt1 | contig 13887 bp, 10 predicted proteins | sample OWC_soil_day10_C_2_FD_207647 | JGI IMG/M metagenome (GOLD analysis project Ga0316613, IMG submission 207647) | Wetland soil microbial communities from Old Woman Creek delta, Ohio, United States - OWC_soil_day10_CT_b | ecosystem: Environmental > Terrestrial > Soil > Wetlands | place: USA: Ohio...
ATAATTCAAGAAAAGATTGAAAGCACGAAACAGCAGATTTTAACTGATTGCCGGTACCAGATTGGGGAAATTCATGCGTTTTGACTATACACGCATCGTTAAGAGCATCAGGAGCATGGTCGAATCCAGCCGGGCTCTTTTCGATTCCACGGCAAAAAAACGCATTCTTCCGATGGCCATCCGTGCGGTTGAAGCGAGCCGCACTTTTTTTCAGTCCGTTGTCGCACATCCAGCCGTTGTCGCCGCTGGCCGCAAGGTCAGGCCTTGCCTCGACTATCTGGATGCTGTGATCCGTGACCGGATCATGCCTCTGGCCGATCGCATGATCGCATTGGCATGTGTTTACTGGACATCCTTTTCCAAGACCCGTCTCGGTTCGCCGATTGTTCGCTTCGTTCATTCCTCCACGACTCTTTTTGGTTCCAGCCTGAAGACGCGTATCGTATCTTTCGTTTCGTTGTTCCTTGCAATGTGTGCATTCGGCGCGGCGGCCGTTGTCCCGATGGAAGCCGATGCTCCTGGGCAAAGTGATATTCCGGTGCGCTCGGTTGCGGAGGAAATTCAGTTGCCTTCCCTGGCCGAACAGATTGCATCGCTGGAAAATCAGAAGCACTTCTTCATCCGCGAAGAGCGCGTGCGCCTGGGCGATACGCTTGGCAGCCTGATGACACGCCTCGGCGTTTCCGATGCTGCCGCAATGGCATTCATCAAATCAGACAGTACCGCGAGAGGCATACTTCAATTGAAGGCAGGGAAAATCGTCCAGGCGAAGACGGATGAAAGCGGCGTCTTGTATTGGCTGAGCATGTCGGCATCCGAAAACAAGGATGGCCCCGTCAGGGAAATTGTCGTTTCGCGGGCGGCAAGCGGGTTTACCGCATCGAATACGGAATCCGAGCTGGAACGTCGCATCGAAATGCGTACCGGGTACATCAATTCATCGCTGTTTGCCGCAACCGATGCGGCGCAGATCCCGGATTCGGTAACGGGCAAATTCGTCGACATGTTCTCGACCAACGTTGACTTCCGCTCCGATCTTCGTCGGGGAGATCATTTTAATCTCGTCTATGAGACGTTTTGGCAAAACGGTACGCTTGTCCGGTCCGGGCGGATTCTTGCCGCCGAGTTCGTGAATGGCGGAAAGACCTATCAGGCCATCTGGTTCGACGATCCAAACAGTGACCAAGGGGGCGGATATTATTCGTTCGATGGCAAGTCGCTGAAAAAGGCATTCCTGAAATCCCCTCTGGAATTCACTCGAATTTCATCCGGTTTTTCGATGCGCGTCCACCCATTGACCGGGGCCTGGAAGCAGCATAAAGGTATCGATTTTGCCGCACCGACCGGAACGCCGATCCGTGCCGCCGCCGATGGAACGATCGACTTCATTGGACGTCGCGGAGGGTATGGCAATTTCATCATCGTCAAGCACTGGAACCCTTATTCGACGGCTTACGGCCATATGAGCCGTTTTGCAAGCGGCATGCGTTCCGGGACCAAGGTGAGGCAGGGTGACGTCATCGGCTATGTCGGAACGACGGGCTGGTCCACCGGTCCGCATCTGCACTATGAATTCCGCGTCCACGATGCTCAGCAGAATCCGCTTAATATGGATATGCCGAATGCGCGTCCGCTCACGACCGCCGAATTGCAGAAATTCCGGGCTGTCGCTGCCGACATGGAACACCGCTTTGCCTTGATGAATCCAGACAGCGAAAAAGTGGCAGCGAGCGAATAACGATTTAACGAGTCTTGTCCAATTCAACGTCCAATAATGTCTCGCTTTATATCGGCTTGATGTCCGGCACCAGCCTGGACGGGGTCGACGGGACAGTTGTCGCCATTCCCGATGACTATTGCGGTGGTCCGCTCTCGATGCTGGCATCGGATCATGTCGAATTCCCCTCCTGGTTGCGCGCCGAGCTCATGGCATTGCAAGCCGCATCGGTGAATGAGATAGAACGGGAAGCGATAGCCGCCAACGAATTGGCTCGTCTTTACGCTGTCTGCGTCGGGCGTCTGGTCGACAAGGTGAATGACGTACCTGGTTCCATTCGCGCTGTGGGTGTCCACGGACAGACCATACGTCACAGGCCGGAACTGGGATTTTCACGGCAGACCAATAATCCGGCTTTGCTGGCCGAACTGGCACGCATTGATGTCATTGCCGATTTCCGCAGCCGGGATATCGCAGCCGGCGGGCAGGGCGCGCCTCTCGTGCCGGCATTTCATCAGGCGGTGTTCGGTCAAAGCGGCGAGACGCGCGTCCTGGTCAACATAGGCGGCATCAGTAATATCAGCGTCCTGAACGCGGACGGGAGCGTGATCGGATTCGATACCGGACCCGGTAATGTCCTGATGGATGCCTGGATAACCCGGCACCTGGGGCATGGATACGATGCCGATGGGGCATGGGCTGCCAGTGGAAGGATTGTGGACGACCTGCTTCGGATGTTGCTCGCGGAACCGTTCCTGTCGATGGCTCCGCCCAAGAGTACTGGTCGTGATTTGTTCCATATGGATTGGCTGGCCGGTAAGCTGTCGAACCTGTCAGCATTTTCCCCGAAGCCCGAAGACATTCAGGCCACGCTGGCAGAATTCACGGCATGTTCCATTGCCGATGCGATTGCGATGTCGGCACCGGGTGCTGCGAGGGTATTTGCCTGTGGCGGCGGGGCATTCAACTTGTTCCTGCTCAGGCGCCTGGAACATGCCTTGCGGGATCGCATACCAGGCATTTCATTGGGCACAACCAGTGCGCTGGGGGTGTCTCCGAATCATGTCGAAGCGATGGCGTTTGCCTGGCTCGCGCATCGTTTCTGCATGCGTTGTCCAGGAAACCTGCCGGCTGTTACGGGCGCTCAAGGCTTGCGGATTCTTGGCGCCCTGTACCCCGGAAACTGACCGGCACATCGGGAGCGGTCAGGCAGAGGCGAAAGCAAAATGGCAGCGTAAGCTGCCATTTTGCTGATCAGTGAGATGTTCGATCAGGGAGCGAAGGAAGAGCCGCAACCGCAGGTCGACGAGACATTCGGATTCTTGATCACGAATTGTGCGCCCTGCAGATCTTCCTTGTAATCGATTTCGGCACCGACCAGATACTGATAGCTCATGGCGTCAATAAGCAGCTGCACGCCGTTCTTGACCATGGTGGTATCGTCATCGTTGACAACTTCATCAAAGGTGAAGCCGTACTGGAAGCCGGAGCATCCGCCGCCCTGAACAAAAACGCGCAGTTTCAGTTCCGGATTGCCTTCTTCGGCGATGAGTTCGGCTACCTTTTTTGCCGCGCTGTCGGTAAAGTTGATCGGTGCCGGCGTTTCGGTAACGGTTTCGGTGGCTGCATTCATGGTTGACTCCTGCAAAGTAGATGCTGGTCATTATAGACATCTTTTATCTTGCCTGCATCGGACCAGGCCGGAGAGCCTTTTGACGGGATTCAGGAATAGTGCTTTCGATTCGACAGTTGAGTTTATCCGCTTGCCTGCATGAAAAGTGTTGGATGGATGAATCAGGAAACGGAAATGCATGCGTGACGCCATGGTCTGTTGTTGCAAAAAGCCTATTTTTGATCAAAGATGAAGATGGTCGTTCTGCTTCAACCGGGCGTCTTGCGACTAATTTATCAATGACGCAGACTTTTGCATGCATCGAACGGGTCAAGGAAGACTTGTTGTTTCTTTGCCTGTTCTTGTTGATAACGGATAACCTTCTCCTCCAAGAGCATCGGAGGATACTCATGATTGGCATTTCAACTTTATGAGCATTGCTATGATTATTGTCGCCCTCGTGATTGTGTTTGTATTTGCCGGCTTTCGTAAGGTCTATGAGTACGAACGCGCCGTCATCTTCCGTCTGGGCAAGCTCCAGGGCATTCGCGGCCCGGGACTCTATTGGATCATTCCCGCTATCGAATGGCAGAAGGTGGTGGATCTTCGTACGATTACTACCTCCGTCGAGCAGCAGGAAACCATCACCAAGGACAATGTCCCGGTAAAGGTAACGGTCGTCATTTGGTATTCAATAACGGACCCGATCAAATCGGTAGTCGAAGTCGTCGATGTCGGCGGTTCGGTTGTGCAGGTGGCGCTGACGTCGCTTCGCAATATCATGGGCAGGCACACTCTTGATGATGTGCTGAAAGAGCAGGAAAGACTCGGTGCGGACATGCGCCAAACCATTGATGCAGCCACCGAACCATGGGGCGTCAAGGTTTCTCGAGTGGAAATGCGGAATGTGGAAATTCCGGAATCCATGCAGCGCGCCATGGCTCAGGAAGCCGAAGCCTTGCGCGAGAAACGCGCCAGGATCATCAAGGCGGAAGCGGAACTGGATGCATCAGACAAGCTCAGGGAAGCAGCCATGCTCATCATGGAGAACCCAGCCGGATTGGAACTCAGACGGATGCAGATGATTACCGAAGTCGGAGCGGAACAGAACACCACGACGATTATCATGATGCCGAGCGAATTCGTCTCGATGGCAAGGGGAATTTCGGCCTGGGCCGAGCAGGTTGGTGGAAAAGCAAAAAGTTGAATCTGCTGAAAGCATGTAGTCCGCATTTCTGAATCAGACCTTGCGCTCCCAGTAGGCATGCTGCGGCCAGCCTGCGCTTCTTCATTACCAACATCTTGCGCAGCATGACTTCGGCTCCGGTTCTATTCTGATGGGGCCCGTCGCGGGCATCTGATGAAGCGTGATCTCCATTAACCGTTATTCATCTTTTCTCGCACCTGTCCGCATGTCCTGACGCAAATGTAAGAAGTTGTTAAGCTTGGTCAAAGTCCTGAATATAGATCTTGGCAGAATCATCTTCATAGGGAAGTACCCAAGGGGTGGGCACATTGCCTCCAAAGCAGTGTTTCGTGGTTCGAGTCCATGCTTCCCTGCCAGATTGCCAAGCCAGTGAGATAGCTGGCTTTTTCATTATCGAAATTTCGATTTGCCTCATTGGTCGGCAGAAAGAAACTGGCAAGATATGGCATGAAATGTCCTGTGCAAATACCCGTGCTGATGCGGAACATCTATTTGAGGGGAAAACTTTGAAGCTGAATCATGAAAGCCTGAACCTTTCTGAGTCACGCAACGCCAGCTACGACACAACACCGCAATACGGAATAACAACTCAGCTCTATGAAAAAGCGGTGCCGGCCTTTGTCGCATCAGAGTTGGACTGCCTGTATGAGAGCCTTTATTCTTCAATTGGCCAGATAAAAGGCCGGCAGAACCTTCCCGATTCATCCATAGATACTTATGTAGTCCGAGACAAGGGAAAGGCGACTGTCATTCTTTTGGTAAAAAGAAGAGGAAACATAGCGGAAGTTATGAATGAGGTTTTGACGCTTGACCAGGAAACCATAGCCGAGTTTGCCAAATGCATTTTCGATGCATTTCCATCGATTTCAGTTATTTCCTTTCACGCCATACATACCGATATCAATCGCATTCATTATCCACTCCAGCGTTTCAACATACTGGAAGATGTCGTATTGACATTGCCGTCCAGCGAAGAGGAATACCTCGCCAGATTGGGAAGGTCTACACGGCGCACTATCAAGTATTACAAAAACAAGCTCATGCGCAGCTTCCCCTCTTTCGCGTATCAGGTTTACACGGGCGAAGCCATCTCAAAGGAGCAGATCCTCGCCATCATCAGTATGAAAATGCGGCGGATGGAGCAAAAAAACAGGGCGGCATTTATTCCGGAAGAAGATTTGAACGGCATGTGGGAGCTGATCGCCCGATATGGAATCGTCGGCGTCGCCACTATCGATGGAAAGATCTGCGCAGGCTGCATCAGCTACCGTGTGGGAAGGAACGATTTCATGAATGTGCTTGCACACGATCCCCGGTATGACGACTACAGGCTGGGAACGTTGTGCAGTTACTTTGCCGTTTGCGACTGCATTGCCAGGGGCGGCGCGGAGTGCCACTTCCAATGGGGACAAGATGATTACAAGTTCCGCCTGCTTGGCGTAACTCGTCGGCTCGATGACGTTGTCATATACCGCTCTTCCTTGAGCATGCTTGCCAATCCTTATGTTGTGTTGCGTGCATGGCAGAAAAAAATGGAGAGAAAGCTGAGGCTTCTGGTCAAGGCGATGAGGGACGGGGACGTGCATATTGCCCCATCGGAAAAGAGCGTGGTCCAGAAGGCAGCCATATCATGAGCACTCATCTATCATGGGGGGCTTGTTTACAAGAGGTAGTCCGGTCTGTCATTCGCCAAGCTGTACCGGTCCCGGAATATCCATGGGGCGTCTCAGAAAGAGCGATGACGCTCGGTTGAGAATTCTCAACGTCTGTTTTTCTTGCCGCGCCAGTATCGCAATCAATCCGCTGAGCAGCGTAGCGCGAGGTTCTCCGAAAATCTCGGCACCTGTCCCTCAGAGTGCATGCCCCCTTCGTAACGGCCAATGGAATGCAAAGGTTGCTTTCTTCGCTGAATTCACTTTTCATCACGCTCGTGAGAATCGTGAAAATACCAGTACGCGCCGAGAAGATGACGCTGTTTTCCTTGTGCCTGAGTGCAATCGCGCTTTTTGCCTTTGTTGAAATTGCGGAAGAGGTGGTTGAAGGCGACACCGGATCATTCGATACCGCCATTCTGCTGGCGTTCCATGGCGGGAACGATCTGCTGAACCCGATAGGCCCTCCATGGTTGGAAGAGACCATGCGCGATCTGACGGCGCTCGGCAGTTCTTCCATTCTCCTCATCATTACAGCAACTACTGTCGGATTTCTTGCGCTGACCCGGAAATGGCATGCAGCCTGGATGGTGTTGTGGTCGATTGTCAGCGGAATCGTCCTCAGTCTGCTGATGAAGTTGGGTTTCGATCGGCCTCGTCCCGATCTTGTACCCCACGCAGCAGTGGTCTACACACAGAGTTTTCCAAGCGGACATGCCATGCTTTCGGCAATCGTCTATCTGACGCTTGGCGCGCTGCTGGCGCGTACCCAGGCTGAGGTTCGGGTAAAAATCTATTTGCTGTGCGTTGCCATGCTCCTGACTGTTGCTGTCGGCATCAGTCGGATCTACCTTGGCGTTCACTGGCCTTCCGATGTATTGGCGGGATGGGCTGGCGGTGCAGGCTGGGCGCTACTGTGTTGGGTGGCCATGATATGGCTTCAGAGCAAAGGGAAGATCGAGCCCCCGACTGCTACATCGGGCCGGAGCGACCAGTCCTCGCGCATCCGGCCGTGACGGCAGTCCCAATGATTCCGGGTCGAGCGTTGAGAATGGTCAGTTCGATGGAAAATGCGTTGCCAAGATAAGGGCGCTCAAGTTTTGTCCTTGGCATCGGCCCGTACATTGAAAGTGGCGCCGGTTTTTCGCATCCGCTTTCAGATTGATATGTTTCATACCTTCCGCTTTATTCTGTCTGCAAAATAGATGCGTAGTCCCTTTTCTTTTGGCCCGCCGCGTAAAACGAGCGGGCCTTTTTTGCATCGCACCGTTCGAAATCAACAAACCGGATCGATTCGAACCGGCTTTTTGATCAGATTATGCCGGTTCCCGAAAAGTCTGTTTCAGAAACCGGCACGGTGTCTTTTCGTTCAATGCAGCGGCGGCGATGATTCGCGAGGAATAGTGCCGCGCCGCGCTCCGGTCTCGTGGCCGCGTGATTCGATAAAGTCCTTGAAGCGTTCCAGATCGTGTTCTATCCGGGCGGAGGCGGCGGCTTCCCGATTGCCGGATCGTTCCGCGTATTCATCGGCATAATAGATCTCCATCATTACACGCGTCTTGCCGTTGCCGGTCTTGTTGAAGGTGACAAGACCGTTCATCGGTGCGCCGGATGTGCTGCGCCAGGCAACGCGCTCATCTGGGATCTGCTCGGTCAGCTCAATATCCCATTCCTTATCGACGCCATCGATGTCGGCTCTGAAGTGAAGATTCTTGTCATCAAGTTGCCTGACTTCCTTGACACCCTCCATGAATTGAGGAAAATCTTCAAATTGCGTCCACTGGTTGTACACAATTTGCACATCCACATTGATATCGATTGATTTTTCAATGGTTGCCATGGTTCTCTCCTTTGGTTATTCGCTGCCGGCTGCACGATTGAGGCCAGGTTGACTAGTCATCTGTATCAGACATGCGCAATCAGGTTAAGTTTGCAAAAAGTCTGATACCGGATAACACGCAGTGCGAATGAAATAACCGATGGAAGGCTTGCAGAAGAGAAAAGGCTGTTGAACCGGCTTGCCGGATGGAAGACGCAATGGATGCGGTAACGATCGGAAAAGGAGGGCTACCGCTATTTGGCTTCCTTGTTTTCCGGCTTGACCACGGTTACCGTGTCGCCGTCGGCAAGCGAGTCGGATGGATTGAGAATCAGATTGTCGCCTGCCGCTATGCCGCTCAGTATCTGAACGCTCAGGCCGTAGTCCTTGCCTATGGCGACAGGCTGAAGATGGACGGTTTCATTGTTGTCGACAACACCGATGCGCGGTCCTTCGGGCCGGAACAGCAGCGTGTTGGTCGGAACGACCATGTCGTCGGATGCCGAAACCGGCAGCGATACGGTGACGTAAGCCCCCGGAAGCAATTTGCCATCCGTATTCGGCAGGATGATTTCGGTTTGCAGGCTGCGGCTGGCTACGTCGATGGCGCCAGCAGTGCGGACGATTTTCCCCTTGAAGGATTGACCGGGCAGTTCCGCTTGCGTGATCGTTGCCACGGTTCCCTGCCTGATCTGTGGCGCATAGCTTTGCGGTACATAGACATAGACGCGCAAAGGATCGGTTTGAGCCAGCGAGAATAGGCCGCGTCCAGTCGTGCCGCCAGTCTCGATCAGGTCGCCGATATTTACGCTTCGGCGCGTGATCAGACCTGCGAAAGGTGCCGTGACGCGCTTGAACGATTCCAGTTCTTTCAGCCGCCGGATGTTTGCGTCTGCCGCTTCGAGGGATGCCTTCGCCTGTAGATACGCGCTTTGACGCTCGTCATATTCCTGCTGGGATACGGCATTCTGCGCGCGCAGGCTCTTCCACCTCTCCATCGATACCTTGGTCAGGTTCAGGGTCGATACCAGCTGCTGACGGGCCGCTACCGCCTGGGCCAGTTGCTGATCCGTTTCGGGATTGCTGATTTCCGCCAGCACCTCACCCTTGTTCACTCGGCTGCCGATATCTTTATTCCAGCGGATCAGATAGCCGCTGATGCGCGCGGAAATCGGCGCCTCGACGTATCCCTGAAGCGTTCCGGGCAGGGATAGTGTCTGGCCGTCCGTGCCTTTTTTTGCCTGCACGGTCAGCACATATTGCTTGCTCTGGAGGCTTGAATTGGTTGCAGCTGCTTTTGCCTGTGAATAGCGGATCGTGAATGCAATGGCCGCACCGACCAGCAATACGGAAAGGACAATCAACGCGGCGATTCTGATGCGCCTTGCCAAAGGCGCATTCTGCTTGCCCCTATTTTCTTCCGTGCGGGCTTTCACAGAGTCATGTTGTTCTTCGGACATGGCTATATTTCCTCAATCATTTGATGCGCCGGCGGCCGGTATGGAGCGGCTATTCTGGCGACGCTGTTCCAGGCGCCTGTGGACTGCTGCAAAAACGACCGGAACAAAAAACAAGGTAGAGACCGTGGCGAACAGGAGCCCGCCGATGACCGCGCGGCCAAGCGGCGCGTTTTGTTCGGCGCCTTCGCCTAGCCCCAGCGCCATCGGAATCATGCCGATGATCATGGCAAGCGCTGTCATGAGCACCGGCCGGATTCGGGTAGCGCCTGCTTCGAGCGCGGCTTCAAGAGAGGAAACGCCCTCAAGTAACCGCTGCCTGGCGAAGGAAATCATCAGGACGCTGTTAGCCGTGGCAACACCCATGGTCATGATGGCGCCGGTCAGTGCCGGAACACTCAGGCGAGTTCCGGTAAGCAGGAGCATCCATGCGATGCCTGCGATAGCCGCAGGCAAGGCGCTGATGATGATGAGCGGATCGATCCATGACTGGAAGTTCACCACGATCAACAGGTAGACCAGTACGATGGCAACAGCCAGGCCGATGCCCAGCCCGATATATGACGTACGCATCGTTTGCGCCTGGCCGCGGATGGTGATCTTCGAACCGCGTTGAAGCTGGGGCTTCATTTCATCCACGATCCTGTTGACGTCGGCTGTCACGCTGCCGAGATCGCGGCCCTGCACGCTGACGTACAGATCGATGACCGGGGCAATGTCGTAGCGGGATGCCACCGCGACTTGAGATGCCGGACTCACCTGCACCAGGTTGCCAAGCAATTGGGAGCGTGAGGTGTTTCCCCCATTGACCGGTGTGCGCATCAACGCATCGAGCGAGTCGATCCGGTACTGTGGCGTCTGCACGGCAATGTTGTATACCACGCCGGTCGTCGGATTCAACCAGAACGCCGGGGATGTCTGGAAACTGCCCGACAGGGAAACCAGAACGTTCTGTGCCACATTGTTCGCGTTCAGGTTAAGTTGTTGCAGTGCGGTCCGATCCATGTCCAGGCTCAATGTCGGCAAGTCCATTCTCTGGTGGATATGCGTATCGACCGTGCCGGGGATTTCCCGGATGCGCTTCATGAGCTTGCCTGCCATCTCATGACTCGCTTTTACGTCCCGGCCCGATATCTGTACATCGATGGCGGCAGGTAGGCCGAAATTGAGGATCTGCGTGACGATGTCGGCAGGCTGGAAAAAGAATTCGACGCCGGGGAATCGCTTCGGCAACTCTTCTCTCAGGCGGCTGATGTATTCCTCGGTTGGGCGATGCCCCGGCTTGAGCGAAATCTGGAATTCTCCGTCAAGAGTGCCGATCGTGCCCGCATTGCTGTATGACAGGTTGATGCCGCTGTTGGGAAGCCCGAGGTTGTCCAACAGAGCGTCCAGATCCTGTTCGGGGATGACTTCGCGGATGGTTGCGTCCACGTGATCCGCGAGGCGAGCAGTCTCTTCGATGCGCGTCCCGGTTGGCGCACGCATGTGCAGCTTTATCTGCCCTGCGTCGACATTGGGGAAGAAATCCTCGCCCAGTACGAAAAACAGGCCGCAGGAAAGAAGGCAAAATCCGAGGAAGGCGGCACTGAAGAAACGGCGGTGTTCCAGCAGGTTGCCCAGCACGCTTGAATAGCCGGATCTCAGTTGTTCGAAGCGGCTATTGAAACGAACGTAGATGCGCTGCAGCAGGCTGGATTTGGCTGCAGCGCCGTTCTCATTGGAACCGGCAACTGGTTTCATCAGCAGCATGACCAGCGTCGGCACCAACGTACGCGACAGTACGTAGGATGCCAGCATCGCGAAAACGACCGCTTCCGCCATGGGTACGAACAGGTAGCGTGCCACGCCGTTCAGAAAGAACATCGGCAGGAATACGATGCAAATGCAAAGCGTGGAAACAAAGGCCGGTACGGCGATTTCACCGGCACCGTCCAGAATGGCGGTCTCGAGATCGGAACCCAGGTGCAGATGGCGCTCGATGTTCTCGATTGTCACGGTCGCATCGTCCACCAGGATGCCGACAGCCAGTGCCAGACCGCCCAGCGTCATGATATTGAAGGTTTCGCCAAGGGCGTGCAGCACAAATACGGAGCAGAGAATGGACAGCGGAATGGATACGGCAATGATGCAGGTGCTGCGCCAGTTTCCGAGGAACACCAGAATCATCGCCGCAGTCAGGCAGGCGGCGATGATCGCTTCGTGCATGACCCCTTCGATGGCCGATTTGACGAAGATCGATTGGTCGAACAGCGGCGTGATCTGGAGATCCTTCGGCAAAGACAGCGCCGCGCCGGGCAGCCTGTCACGGAGCTGATTCACGATTTCCAGCGTGGAAGCATTGCCGTTCTTAAGCAGGGACAGCAGGACCCCGCGCTGGCCGTTCTGCTTGACAATATTGGTTTGCGGCGAGAAGCCGTCCCGGACATGGGCTACTTCCTGCAGATAGGTAACCGCGCCGTTGGTCGTGCGCACAGGGATGCTGTTCAGGGCGGGAATCGCATCCGGTGAACCGTTCATCTTGACGTTGTATTCGGTTGCGCCGATCTTGGCCGTCCCACTGGGAAGGGTCAGGTTTTGCGCATTGACGGCGGTAACCACGTCCGATGGCGTCAGGCCCTTGGTCAGCAGGGCCTGCGTATCCAGGTCGACCGAGATGACCCGGGTTTTCCCGCCATAAGGATAAGGAATGGCCACGCCGGGAATGGTGACCAGTTGCGGACGCAGGTTATTGATGGCCAGATCGTTGAGTTCCTGTTCGGACAGGGTGGGGCTGGAAAGCCCAAGCTGAATGACCGGGATGCTGGATGCGGAATAACTGATGACGAGCGGCGGGGTAATCCCGGTGGGAAGCTGCTTCAGCTGCGCCTGCGTGATGGACACGACCTGAGCAATCGCTGTCTGGATGTCCGCGGTAGGCTGAAAGAAGACCTTGACAATCGAGATGCCGCCCAGCGACTGGGACTCAATATGTTCGATATTGTTGACGGTCGTGGTCAGGCCGCGCTCCGATACGGCGGCGATGCGCTGCCCGACTTCTTCGGCAGGCATGCCGTTGTACGTCCAGATGATACTGACGACTGGAATCTTGATTTCCGGAAAGATATCCACAGGCGTGCTTCGCAGTACGAATGGCGTCGCGAGCAGAATCAGCAAGGCCATCACGATGAATGTGTAAGGGCGCCGTAGCGCGATCTTTACAATCCACATCGAAAGCTTCCCGTAAGGAAAAAAGTAGATTTTATGCGGATTCGAATTGAATTAAAGTGGGTAAAGTGAAATTTACAGGAAATTTACAAGGGGTAATTTCCAAGCGGCAGCTGGGCGGTCAAACGCATGAGCGGGGCTGGCTAACCTCTGAAAATATCGAAGGGTTCGATCCGCAACACTTTCCGTACGCCGATATAGCTTGAAATTCCAGCGATAAGGACAACCATGCCGAACGCCAGCCCCAGGTTGTTGAAGGTGATCAGTGAGGCGTAGCTGGGAAGCCTCAGCTTTGCCAGCGAGATTAGAAGGGTGCAGAGCCCGACGCCGAGTCCGTAGCCGGCCAGCGCCGTAAATGCTGCCTGGAACAGGATCATGTAGATCAATTCCCTTCCCTTGGCGCCGATGGCCTTCAGTGCGCCGAATTTTTCCAGGTTTTCGAGAATGAACGTGTAGAAAGTCTGGCCCGAAATGGCGAGCCCGACGATAAAGCTCATGACCGTCATTAAAAGGATATTGGTTCCGATGCCGGTCTGGTATTTATAGAAATTGCTGATTCGTTGGACGAATTCATTCTTTGTCAATGCAAGATAACCGAAGTGCTCGACCTCCTTCTTGATGGCGGAAATGTCCGCGCCGTCCTTCAATTTGACCAGAATATAGGAGGTCGTATGCCGCATTGAAGGAATGTACTGGATGGCCCTGCTGTACGTCGTATAAAGGGAGGGAACCCCGAACAGCCCTCCCGATTCGACTTTGGCAATCCCGACGATGACGCCGCGATGATCGTTGATTTCGAATTCGGTGCCGATTTCAGGATTCTCAAGTTTGGCATATTCTGCATCTCGAACCACGACGAACCCGTTTTCGGCATAGATATCCTGGATGTTCCCTTCTTCAAGAACCGGTCGTCCCAGCAAACTGGTGTCGTCAAGGCCGATGACGGTGACGGACTGATAGGTCCCGCTGCCGAGTTTCACCAGGGCGCCGCCCGAATACATGGGCACGGCATAGCGCACGCCTTCCATGCTGCGAACCGCGCCGAGCAGATAGTCCGGAATAGGGATGGTGTTGGCAACCGTATTGACGGCAGGGTCCATGACCCAGATGCTGGCGCCGATATTGGTGACGGTGGCCGATGACCGTTTCAGGATGCCGGAAAAGACGGAGGTCATTTGCACCATCAGGAAGACGGCAAACGTGATGCCGACCAGTAGGG
>Ga0316613_10001905_pt1 | contig 13881 bp, 11 predicted proteins | sample OWC_soil_day10_C_2_FD_207647 | JGI IMG/M metagenome (GOLD analysis project Ga0316613, IMG submission 207647) | Wetland soil microbial communities from Old Woman Creek delta, Ohio, United States - OWC_soil_day10_CT_b | ecosystem: Environmental > Terrestrial > Soil > Wetlands | place: USA: Ohio...
ATACGTTTGAGGAAATACTACATGTGGTCTGTACCCAGATGGATGAAAAGATTACAAAAGAGAAGATGGAGGAGACCATTTCCTATAATGTTTCCAGTGAGAAGAAGTGGTATCTGCGCATTACTCCTCTTGTAATAAAATGGCTTGCATTAAATCTGATATTCTGGAGGAACAATGGGGCATATACCATGACATTGTCAAACATCGGTCCCATTGAGATGGATGAAGAATATGCAAAAGAGATTGAACGCTTTACCATGATGATCGGAGTTTCACGCAGACAGCCCATGAAATGTGGAGTCTGTTCCTATGCTGATGAGGTGATTGTTACCTTCAGCTCTGTTTTTCAGGATACAAGGCTTGCGGATACGTTTTTCGGTTTTCTAAGGAAAGAGGGGATTCCAGTTGAACTGGAAAGCAATGGGGTGCCGGATCACAGAGATGATAAGGGGCAGTATCCACAGATCCGGTATGACAAGGAACGGATGAAAAAGATTGCCAATGTCTTTTACGGTATTATGATTTTTGCTGCAGCTGTACTTGGAATTATTAACCTGGCTACCTATACCGGTTCCATATGGTCTGTGATTGCAATTGTCCTAATGGCATATTCCGTCATGACAGTCCGGTATTCCGTTCTACGACATTCCAATCTGGCAGGGAAAGTAGTCATGCAGACCATAGCGGCAGAAATTGTATGGGTTTCCATTGATCATGTAACAGGGTACAGCGGCTGGTCTGTGAACTATGGGATACCAAGCACCATATTATTTGCTGATCTGGCGGTGGTGTTTCTGATTCTTGTTAACCGAATGAACTGGCAGAGCTATTTCATGTATCAGATAGCAGTTACTGTTTTCAGCTTTATTCCGTTGATTCTATGGGCGTCAGGGCTGATTACCAGACCTCTTCTGTCTATTGTGACAGTGGCAGTCACTGTGATAATTCTTGCAGTCACCATTGTTTTGGGAGACCGGAGAGTAAAGAATGAGCTGATCAGACGATTTCATATATAGAACGTACTGCCTGGAAAGGAGGTAGACATATGAGAAGAAAAAAAGTGAGTGTGATGGGAAATCTGGTGAGAGATATGATGCAGAATGTGATGGAAACCTCTTTTAAGCAGCCAATCCGGAGCGGGGAATTGAGAAAGAATCCGGTGGAGCCGGCCTGGGTATGTCCGGCTGGATATGAATATGAAATTATAGAAAAATGTGATTTAAAGATGGAATATTTAAGACCTGTTGGAGTGGTCACAGGGCGTGTGATTCTTCAGCTTCACGGTGGCGGTTATATCGGCCCAATGAAGAATATTTACCGGAGATTTGCAGTCCGGTATTCCAAGATCAGTTATGGAGGGGATGTTCTGACTCCTGATTACCGGGTAGCTCCGGAAGATCCCTATCCGGCAGCTTTGCAGGATGCCGTTTCAGCTTACCAATGGCTTTTACAGGAGAAGGGGTATGCCCCTGAAAATATTGTAATAGCAGGAGATTCGGCAGGCGGAGGTTTAGGCCTTGCATTGGGTCTTTATTTAAAAGACAATCATCTGCCTCTTCCAGGAGGCTTTCTTACCATGTCTGCCTGGACGGATTTAACAAACAGCGGGGAAAGCTATCAGACAAATTATGAGCTGGATCCCCTTTTTGGCAATTCCACCCACAACATGCTTTACGATTCTACGTATATTGGAGAGGCGGATCCCATGGAACCGTATATCTCGCCGCTGTTCGGAGATTTTAGCGGTTTTCCTCCCGTACTGATGCAGGTGGGAAATTACGAGGTTTTGTTAAGCGATACCCTGATGGTGGGGCAGAAGTTAAAAAAAGCTGGTGTGAAATGCCGGATATCCGTCTTTGAAGGGATGTTTCATGTATTCCAGATGGGGCTGGATCTAATCCCTGAGAGCCGGGAGGCATGGGAGGAAGCGGAAGAATTCTTACGGGTTGTTTATCATATTAGTGTAAAACCGGAAGGAAAAGTTGTCCGGAAAGTGAAGACAGGGCAAAAACGGTCTGCGAGAGATATTACTGACTTTTTAATTGCCATGATGAAGAAAGAATTGAATGGATAGAGGAGATACGAATGAAAATCACATTAGTGACTGTGGGGAAGATTAAAGAAAAGTTTTATACTGACGCCATAGCCGAATACAGCAAAAGACTGAGCCGCTACTGCAAGCTGGAGATGATCCAGGTGGCAGATGAGAAGACACCGGATCATGCAAGTGAGACGGTGGAACGGCAGATTAAGGAGAAGGAAGGTGAGAGAATCCTTCTTTCCATAAAAGAAGGCGCCTATGTGATCGCTCTGGCCATTGACGGAGATACCCCGGATTCAGTGAAGCTGTCAGAAAAAATAGCGGCTCTTGGAGTCGGCGGGGTAAGCCAGATTGTATTTATTATCGGCGGTTCCCTTGGGCTGGCTGATGCTGTGTTAAAGCGGGCGGATTACAAGCTGAGCTTTTCTAACATGACATTTCCCCATCAGTTGATGCGGGTGATTTTGCTGGAGCAGATTTATCGGAGCTATCGGATTATCAATGGGGAACCGTACCATAAATAGACGCAATGAGGGGGGACATGAGCTATCTGGTAGCTAAAAAAAGGCTATTGCAGTAAAAACCAGACACGAAAAAATACTGGCAGATTATGCAGAAAATCAACAGCGTCAAATCGAACCGTACGAAAATATTGGAAGTAAAGAAGAATTTCAGGAAAGGGTTCTGAATATGTAATAGATCATCTATAATAAAGTTGTACAGATATATAGTTAATACGAATCTGTACAGCTTTTTTTCGTTACGATTAAAGTTTTGTGCTTACCTGAAATATATTAAATTTTATCACCTAAATAAGTGTAAAAACACTGAATATAATTCACAGAAACAGTTGTCAAAACTTGTCGTTTTTTGTATAATATACATAGATAAGGAACAGGTATTTTAAACAAAATATAGGGGGGGGTCTGCATGAATCTGCCACAGTTATATTATTTCATAAAATTAGCAGAATTACAGCATTATACGAAAGCAGCAAAAGAACTTTACATCGCTCAGCCCTCGTTAAGTGACTCGATCGCTTCACTGGAAAGTGAGCTTGGAATATCCTTGTTTCAGAAAAAAGGACGCAATGTAACACTGACAAAATACGGAGAAGAATTTTATATCCATGTGTCCCAGGCACTAAACGAGCTGGAACGGGGGATAGCCACCATGAAGATGCATTCCGGTCAGCTGGGAGGCACCATTGATGTAGGCTGTATACCAACTTTATTAGGTGATTTTCTTCCTACAGCAATTCAAAATTATATGAAAAAGAATCCTCAGGCAAAATTTAATATATTCCAGGGGATGTCTATTGAGGTCGCTCATGGGGTGGCAGCAGGAAAATATGACCTGGGTTTTTGTTCCATGGTGGAAGAGGAGCCGGATCTTTTATTTGTTCCCATTATGGCACAGGAGTTGGTTTTGATTGTAAACGACGCCCATCCCCTTGCAGGAAGAAAAGAATTATGTATAAGCGAATTAAAAAATTATAATCTTACTACATATCGTGATAGCATACCCATAGGAAAGGTAGTCCGAACTCTTTTGCAGCAGCATGAGGTGGAGGCAACATTTTCTTATGATGATGAAATTTCCATCGGAGGTGTGATATCAGAAACAAATCTGGCAGCTATCGTTGCCCGAACTCCCTTTTTAAAACAATTTGATAACCTGGTATTGATCCCTCTTTCAGATGTACCAAAGGATACCCGCCTGATTTATATGACATTCAGCAGAAAAAATTTCGTTTCCTCTTCTGTGGAAGCGTTTGCAGATTTCATTGTGGCGCACGAGATGAATCTGCCGTAATCGGGCAGACAGGATGGAATAGAAAGAAACAGCGGTATGCTGCCACAAGTGCATACCGCTGTTTCTTTCTCATAGACGATCGGTCCCCACCAGGTTATACAATACCTGCAGTCGCCATAAGTGCTATTACCAGTCCGGCAATAAAAGCCGGGATCATGGTTCCTAAAATAATATGTTTATAGCTTTCCTTTAAGCTGCATCCGCAGATGGACATGGTGAGGATTGCAACGGAGGAGTTGGGCAGTTTATTTAGAATCAGGGCAGATTCTGTTACAATGCGGTGAAGAGCAGCAACATTGACTCCCATATCAACAAATGCTTTTCCAAAGCTCTCCATAAAGATGGTTTCACCTGAAATTGCGGAGCCGGTCAGTCCGGTCAATACCGTTGTGCCGAAAAATGCTTTCAGATATGCGGGCATATTCATGGCAAGCACTGCCTGCTGCAGCTGCTGGAATGCAGGAGAAGCGCCTAAAACTTTGGAAAGCCCCATAACTGCAGCAACCGTAAGCATGGAGTTTAAGCCGGAGCTGCTTCCTGTTTTAATAGAGGTTTTCATGTTCTTAATCCGTTTTAACTGGGTGCAGATAATTAACAGGATACCAATTACCAGAGAGAACATAATGCTTGGGGAAGTTCCCCAGCTGGAGGTTGCAACTACACAGCCTAAAACCAGGACAAAAGGAAGAACGGACATGAAAATTCCGGGAAGCTCCTCTTCCGAAACGGCTGTCTGCTGTGTCTTATACATGGCAAGAAGCTGTTCCGGTGTGTTGTTTTTCAGACTCTGCTTTTGTGCGTAATTAAAATACAGGAAATAAGAAACAGCAAGGATCGCGGTAAATACAAAGGAAAGAAGAGGCGCTGATCCAAGGGAGGTATTTAAATATTTACTTGGCAGTACATTGCAGATATCTAAGGAGTAGGCAAAACCATTGGCAGAAGCACCGCCGCCTAAAAGAAGGAAGGGAAGCACCCGCCGGTCCATTTTATTTTCATATAAAAGGTTATCGGCAATGGGATAAAGGACAAATACCATAATATAACCGTTGATACCAAGCAGAGTGATGAAAAAAGTACAGATCAGAATGACCAGACCGACCATTTTCGTTCCCAGCTTTTTCGTCAGAGTCTGGGCGATTTTTGTTGCCAGACCTGTTTCCAAAACAAGCTGGCCAAAGACTCCGCCAAGCCCCAGGATCAGAAACCAGGAGGCTACAAAGCCGCCGGCACCGCCGGAAAATGTGGTCAGAAACCCTTCCTTAAGATCCAGTCCACTGGTGACCAGAATAATGGCTGCCGTGATTACCGTCGCTGTTATCATATCGATGCCCTTGATAATCATTACAACTAAAAGTGCAATGGCAATAATAAGACCAATTGTAGCTAACATAATGTTCCCTCCAATATTTGTATAGTCTGTCAGTCAGGAAAACTCTTCATTAAGCTTTCTCATTTGCACCGGACTGCCACTGTGCCGTCATTTTATCAAGCGGAATTGCAGTCAGCCCTGTTTCCCTGGAATAGGAATAGATTACAAATCCACGTTTACAGCGGAAGACGCATTCCAGGCATGGGTCTTCATCGCAATAGGCAAAGGCATCGGTGTCTGCCAGGGAAAAAACAAGAGGAGGACGCTTTGTCTTAGGTAAATATTTTAAGTACCCCCCGGTAAACGTTTTTAAATACATCCACTCCGGCATATATTCCGGCTTTAATGCTTCCCAGAATACTTCCACGGCGTTGTCATTGTAGCCGCCGGTGATTCGATAGCTTAAGTGAATCTTATCGTTTACCAGGTCCGGTGATTCCGGCACTAAATGGACCGCTTTTGAACCACAGCATAAAATTTCCGTTTCACCAGGAGGAGGAACAGCAATGGCGGGAAACAGTCCGCCGCATGTTTCGCATCGGTAAAAGGATACCTCCGGACACTGGTTAGCCGGGGGTTTTCTTGTGTCACGGCATCTTCTTGGTCCGAATGTTTGTTGAGTCATAGCCTGTCACCCCTTCATCCGTTTTAACAGCTCTTCCCGCAGAAGATATTTTTTTACTTTTCCGCTGCCTGTGTGGGGAATTCGTTTAATTATTTCCAGACGCTCCGGCCAGAAGCGTTTGGATATGCGCTGCTCTTTTAAATAGTCTATTATATCTGTCAAAGACAGGTTTTCAAACCCTTTTGCAACAACCACAAAAGCGCAGATCCGTTCCCCCAGACGTTCATCAGGCATACCAATGACGGTATGGTCCAGAATTCCGGGACAGCCTTCTAAATTATCATTGATTTCATTGGAATTTAAATTTTCTCCGCCACGGACGATCATATCTTTCTTTCTTCCGATAATCCGTATGTTTCCATCTTCATCCATAACGCAGAGATCTCCGCTGTGAAACCAGCCGTCATCGTCAAGGACTTCATCGGTAATTTCCCGGTTTTTTAAATATCCCACAAACACATTGGGACCTCTTGACAATTCTTCTCCTGCAGTACCATAGGGAACATCTGCACCGTTTTCATCCACCACACGGATTTCAACTCCTTCCAGCGGTTTTCCTGAAGTAGTTCCATTAAGCCTTAATGCGTCACAGGGTCTGACAAAAACATGGGGAACACTCTCCGTAGAACCATACACCTCACATAGTAGTATTCCATAATCCCAGGCTTTTTGTACCATATAACCCGGAACGGGTGCACCGCCGCATAAATAGAATTTAAGAGAGGGGATAGCACCTCCATTGGTCTCTAAATCCCTTAAAATATCATAGATAAAAGGAGTGGCACCCATGGAATAAGTACAAGCCTCCAGGTTCATTAAATCAATGGCTTCCCGACAGCAGTATTTCTGCTGTAAAACCACCTTCGCACCTGTGAGCATGGGAGCGATAATCCCATGGTGAAAGCCGGTTGCATGATTGAGAGGAGCAGGCATAAACATGATATCGTCCATTGATATTCCCAGCTCCCGGTTAAAGGTTTCCTCACTGTAACGGATGTTATCATGAGTTAAAATCACACCCTTTGAGCCGCAGGTAGTGCCGGAGGTTCCAAGAATGGCGGCAATATCCTGTCCGGTCTGCCGGGCACATTCCGAGGTCTTTAGTGGCTCGTAATCATGGAGTATATTCTTCCATGCATAACAGCTGCTTTTCATCTCCCTGGTCTGATCCAGCAAAACCACTGCACGAAGGCTGTTAATATGAGGAAGTGCTGATTGAATCATTTCCTCGTAATCGGTCTTGTGAAAGCAAGTGGGAGCAAAGTAAGCTTTTGCCTGGGTTAGATTTAAGCAGCGGACCAGTTCTTTTTCCTCGTATGACATGGCAATGGGGTGGGCAGCGGCACCTGCCTTAAAGCAGGCAATGGTGATCACTGCGAATTCGCTCCAGATAGGAATCTGATAGGAAACTACATCACCGGGGCCGATTTCCTGGGAACGGAGAAAGGCCGCCACTTTGGAAGCGGCCTCATCCATCTGCCTGTATGTATATCGGCATCCTCTGTCATCAACTACATATTCCCGGTCCGGATATTTTCTGACTGACTCATGAAAGCAGTCAGCGAGTGTACGGTCCGACCAGTATCCATTCTGCAAATACTGAAGTTTTAAATCAGGATTTATTTTTATTTCTTCAAGCATAACCCTTCTCCTTGGAAATGAAGAGCAGAGGTATGATAAGGTTATCCCTGCTGCCTCGCCTTCAGCTCTTTGACAAGAGCAGGAACCACTTCAAATAAATCACCAACGATGCAATAATCCGCAACCTCGAAAATAGGAGCGGTTTCATCCTTGTTAATGGCAATGATGGTTCCTGACTCACTCATTCCGGCTACATGCTGCACTGCTCCTGAAATACCGCAGGCAAAATATATTTTAGGAGTAACGGTGGCGCCCGTCTGTCCGACCTGCTTGCTCTGAGGCATCCAGCCTGCGTCAACAGCAGCGCGGGAACAGCCTACGGTACCGCAAAGTGCATCAGCCAATTCCTTTAATACAGAAAAGTTCTCAGCAGATTTCATACCCCGGCCGCCGGAAACGATAATTTCAGCCTCATCAAGCCGTAAGTCATTGTCTTCACATGCTTTGATAAAATCAATTACCTTAGTCCGGATCTCCTGAGCCGGCGTGGAGATTTCTTCCCGGATCACAACCGGTTTATTGTCCGGATTCTTTTCCGGTTTTTTAAATGCTCCCGGTCTGCAGGTACCCATCTGAGGTCTGGTTTCGCTGCAAAGAATCTGGGCATATAAATTGCCTCCGAAAGCAGGACGTTCCCAGACAACATTGCCGGTTTCCTCATCAACGCTGAGGGCGGTACAGTCTGCAGTCAGACCGGTGCGCAGGCTTACGGCGATTTTGGATCCCAAATCTCTGCCGTTTACTGTTGCACCAACTAAGATCGTATTGGGCTGATACTTTTCACATAATTTTAAAAATACATTTCCATAGGCATCGGCAGAGTAATCTTCGTATTCCGCTCCCTCAACCACATAAATTTTATCCGCACCATATTCTCCGGCGGCTTTAACGGCATCTTTGGTATCTTTTCCGATTACTACTGCACAAAGATCCTGTTTTAACCCTTCTGCCAGTTTTCTGCCCTGACCTAAAAGTTCCAGTCCCACGCTTTTTGGCTGGTCTTTAAAACATTCAACAAATACCCAAACATCCTTCCATGCTTCAAAACTCATTTTATTCGGCCTCCTTTTACAGTATTTTCCCGTCGGCCAGCTTGCCGATCAGTGCGTTAGCAATTTCACCGGGAGTATTTCCCTCTATGGTCACGCCGCAGGCGGTCCGTTTTGGTGTGAAAGTAGCTTTTACCTTGGTGGGAGAGCCTTTGAGTCCCATTTTTGACACATCCGCATCTGGTAAATCAGCCAGGGTGATTTCTGGTATCTCTGCTTTTAAAGAGGCGATTTTTCTCTTTATGGTAGCATATCTGGGTTTATTGCTTTCCTTTGTTGCAGTACAAAGAATAGGGAAGCGGGCCTCTATTACTTCGATTCCTTCCTCCACTTGCCGTCTGGCAATTACCTTATCCCCGTCTGCCTCTAAATCCAGAATATAAGTAAGCCTTGCAGCGCCAAGGTGTTCTGCAATACTGGGAGCAGTCTGACCTGTATCCCCGTCTATCGCCTGCTTTCCGCCCAGAATCACATCGAAGTCACCAAGCTTTTTAATGGCCTGTGACAGGATATAGCTGGTGGCATAGGTATCAGATCCGCCAAATGCACGGTCTGTCACCAGATAAGCCTCATCAGCTCCCATGGAAAGAGCTTCTCTTAATACAGCCTTTGCCTGAGGAGGTCCCATGGAGATCACAGTCACTTTTCCGCCGTAGCGGTCCTTTAAGGAAAGCCCTGTTTCTAAGGCATTTTTGTCAAATGGATTCATGATGCTTGGTACACCTGTACGGATCAGGGTGTTTTTTACCGGATCGATTTTAATCTCTGTTGTATCCGGAACCTGCTTGATGCAAACAACGATATTCATCCTGTTATGTCCTCCTATCTGTATTCCTTATCCAGCACATTTGCAATGGTCATACGCTGGATCTGGTTGGCGCCTTCAAAAATCTGGAACACTTTGCAGTCTCTCATCAGCTTTTCTACGGGATATTCTTTGCTGTATCCGTATCCGCCGAAGATCTGTACTGCATTGGAGGTAACCTCCTGTGCACAGTCGGAGACAAAGGTTTTGCAGATGGAGCCTTCCTTCTGAACCATAATTCCCTGGTCCATCATGCGCATGGTGTTATTAACCAGACACCGGGATGCTTCAACCTTGATTGCCATATCTGCAAGCAGTGCCTGAACCATCTGAAACTTGATGATCGGAGTCCCGAACTGTTTGCGTTCTTTTGCGTATTTTACGGATTCATCAAGGGCTCTCTGCATAATTCCCACTGCCAGGGTTGCCACGAACGCACGGGATAAGTTCAGTGCATTTAAAGCCAGCTTAAAGCCGGAGCCTTCCGGTCCAACCATGGCGGAAGCTTTTACCCGCACATTTTCAAAGATTAAGTCAGTGGTATTGGAAAGACGAAGTCCCATCTTATTCTCATGAGCGCCAACGGTAACGCCGGGTGCATCCGCATCGATAATAAAGGCGGAAATTCCCTTGTGCCCGGCAGCCGGGGTGGTTTTGAAAAATCCTACAAATACATCAGAGAGAGCTCCGTTTGTAATAAAGGTTTTTGTTCCGTTTAAGATGTATTCATCCCCATCTAAGACTGCGGTGGAACGCATAGCGGCTGGATCTGAGCCTGCATTGGGCTCGGTTAAGGCAAATCCTGCAAATGATCCTGGTCTGATTTTGTCAGCAAAATACTGTCCCTGCTCCTTGGTTCCTGCAAGAATTACGTTTCTTAAGGCAACAAAGGTGGTTACAAAGGTGATGGCATAGCCTGCATCTACTTTCGCCAGCTCTTCAAATATCATGGCAGTAGTTTCATAGCTTAAGCCGGTTCCGCCGTATTCCTCGGGAATTTCCAGCATGTGAAGTCCCATATCAAAACCCCATTTAAAGAGTTCTCTCGGACATTCACCCTTCTCATCTGCTTCTTTTACGTAAGGCTTGATTTCGTTTTCAGCCATCTCTCTTACGAGCGCAAGAAGCTCTTTTTGTTCTTCGGTGTATAGTAAACTCATGTCATCTCACCTTTCCATTCTATCGTGGTTATTTTTTCAGCTTTGTTTCCCCGGTGGCTGCGCCGGAGGCAAGAATCTCACCGATTTCACCCTGGCTGTATCCCAGATGATTCAGGATCTCAACCGTATGAGCACCCTGGGAGCCGCCGATCTGATACTCCGGTTCTCCAACAGAACCAAAGTTTACCGGGTTTGTAGGAAGGTAGCGTTCACCGGAAGGGTATGGGATCTTTGCAATAATGTGATTGGCCCAGACCTGTTCATCCTCGTACATATCAAGCGGTTCATAGGCAGCTTCGCAGGCTAAGTCGTTGGCTTTAAACATGTTCATTAATTCTTTTCTTGTGAGTTTGCCGATGGCTGCATCAAGAACATCAATGACCTCATGGTTTAAATGACCTGCATTTACGTCTGCACATCTCATGTAACGGGAGTTTCCAACCATATCCGGCCTATCTAACAGTGTCATAATCTTCTCGTAGTCACGGTCATACTCAGGACAGCAGATTACCACCCATTTCTGGTCGCTGGTGCGGTATACGTTATTAAATGGATTGGGAACTTCTTTTCTGCTTTTTGGATACTGATTGCCGTACTGGGCAGAAATTACTCCTGTGCTCAGTGCATAAACTGCGGCATGATGGAGGGAGACCGTGATCTTATCGCCTTTTCCAGATTTTTCCCGTGCATAAAGAGCAGCACAGATTCCTGATGCCAGCCCTAAGGAAACCTGGAAATCGCCAAAGCCGTTGGTTGGGATCATGGGAGCATCCCCTTTGTTTACGGTAGTTCCGAACACGCCGCCCCTGGCCATGTAACAGGTAACATCAAATCCGGCAGAATCTTTTTCCGGACCGTTCTCCCCATAACCTAAAACCTGAGCAAAAATCAGCTTTGGGAAACGTTCGCTTAATGTTTCATAATCAAGCCCCAGTTTTGTCAAAGATTTTGTTCTGGTATTGGTGACAAAGACATCGGCTTCTCCAATCAGTTTGTATGCGATTTCCAGACCCTTCTCCGATTTCAAATCCAGGGTAATAAAGCGTTTGTTCATGTTGGCAACATCAAATGCCAGGTTTTCATCATCTTCGTAGGGCATATTAAATACTGCGCCCTGTGTTCTTGCAGGATCACCCTTGGCGGACTCGATTTTGATGCAGTCAGCGCCCCATTCCCCGAGAACGCGGACTGTGGTAGGGGCTGCAAGATATGTGGTTAAATCTACTACTTTTACTCCCTCTAAAGGTTTCATGCGGATCCTCCTCCTTTACAAAAACCTGGGGTCATCAGGCCCATACGGAACCGGATGACCCCAAGGTGAATTCCTGTTAGATGATGTATTCCATTTTTGCGCCATGCTTGATGGTATTTCTGGAAATGGTGATACGCTGAACCGTAGGAGCACCTTCTTCCAGCCACATTGCCCGGCAGTCACGGTAGAGACGTTCTACAGGACCGTATTTGCAGTCTTCAAAGTATCCCACTCCGCCGAAGATCTCTAACATCTCATCGCTGACTTTTCTTGTGGTATCGATGCTGTACAGCTTGCACATTGCTGCTTTCTCTTCAATGTACTCGCCCGTGGGATTCTCTTCATAGGATTTTGCAAAATCGTAAACCATGCAGCGCAGTGCATGAACCATCATGGACATATCAGCAATTTTGCAGCGGATTGCCTGGCGGGTTCCGATTGGTTTTCCAAATGTGACACGGTCATTTGCATACTGTAAGGATAGTTCCAGCATTCTCTGAGCCATACCTAAGTTACTTGCTGCGATATGGGCACGGGATACAGATAAGGAATGCATGGCAATTTCAAGACCCTGGCCTTCTTTTCCTAATAAATACTTTTTGTCGATTTTACAGTCTGTAAATTTCAGTTCTCCGTGTCCTGCTCCGCGGCAGCCCATCATATGAGGCATGTTGATTACTTCAAATCCGATCGCATCCATTGGAACAAAGAATGCGGAAAGTCTGTCGTCTTTCTTTGATTCAGGATTGGTAACTGCAATTACATAAGCAAATTCGCAGCAGTCGGTATGAGAGATTAATGTTTTTTCTCCGTTTAATACGTAGGAATCGCCATCTTTTACTGCCATGGTATGTAAATCAGCTCCGGTACCGCCGGTTGCTTCTGTCAGAGCGAAACATGTGAATACGGATTTATCCTGGAACTTATTCATGTATTCGTCTTTTAGTTCCTTGCTGCCGTAATCATCAAGAATTCTCCAGTTTAAATCCATTGCATAGTGAAGATGCATTCTCATTCCGCCCGGTCCTCTGGAGAATTCTTCCTGTACCTGTAAGATCTCAAGCTCGGACAGACCGTAGCCGCCGTATTCTACTGGCAGAGCGCAGCGGTATAAATCATTTTTAATTGACAGATCGTAGAATTCTTTTGGAAATTTATTGGTAACCTCAACTTCCTTCTGGATCTCTTCTAACGGTCCTTCCGCCAGTTCTCGGATTTGCATTAAATAGGATTGAAATTCTTCTTTGGATAATTTACTCATAGTACCTTCCTCCTGGTATTAAATAATTATTTTTTTAACAATCTTGCTGTTTTTATTATAAGCGTTGTATCCATAAAAATCCAATCGGCTCTGTTCGGCCTTTTTTCATACATTGATAGCCGACGCCTATGTATAAATTTTCACCAGTCAGGTCATAACATCCTCCGTACACGAATTTGTACCATCAGCAGGTAAGAATTTTATAAATTTCGGACAGAATATTAAATGGATTTCCATTTTTTTTTTGATACAATATGATTAACAGTAAAACAAGCCAAAAAGAGAAGGAGAAGGTATTATGAGAAGAACAGTGCAAGCACTTATCGTATCAGTGATCTTGGGGATGTCATTAACCGGCTGCGGGGGCGGAAAGGCAGAAGGAACTACGGCGGTGCAAAAGGAGGAGAATACAACAGCCGGGAAGGCCGATGATGGAAATAAAAACATTGTATTTTGGAATGTAGGGACAGAGGGGGCAGACAAGAAGATTTATGAATATGCAATCAATAAGTACCAGTCTGATTCATCAAATACCTACAAGATAAACAATCAGCCGACTCAAAACGATAAATATAAAGAAAAGCTGGTCATTGCCATGAGTTCAGGCGAATGCCCGGATGTCTATACCACCTGGTCTGGAGGGCCGATGAATGAATACATAAAGTCAGGATACGCCCAGCCGCTGGATGATCTGATTGAGAAATACGGCATCAAGAACCGATTTATGGAAGGCGCTTTAGAACAAGGCAGTTATAACGGAAAAATTTATGCAATTCCTGTAAAAAATATCTCCATTGCCGGTATCTACTATAATAAGGATTTATTTGCCAAATATAATTTGGAAATTCCTACCACTGTTT
>Ga0316613_10001908_pt1 | contig 13864 bp, 15 predicted proteins | sample OWC_soil_day10_C_2_FD_207647 | JGI IMG/M metagenome (GOLD analysis project Ga0316613, IMG submission 207647) | Wetland soil microbial communities from Old Woman Creek delta, Ohio, United States - OWC_soil_day10_CT_b | ecosystem: Environmental > Terrestrial > Soil > Wetlands | place: USA: Ohio...
TCCAAGTCACGGTATTCCATGATCTCGGGCAGGCGGTAGAGCGCGTTGTCGTCGAAGTTGAACTTGGCGTCGAGCGCCTTGATGTCGCCGTTGCCTTCGAGGATCAGCGGGTTGATTTCAGCCAGCGAGGCGTCGGTGCCCATGTAGCAGGCGTACAGCCCCTTGAGCGCCGCCACGGCGCGTGCCACCGAAGCGTCCGGAACGCCGATGCCGGTCGCCAATTTGGCGGCCTGCGTATCGGTCAGGCCGTCGGCAGGGTCAACGTATTCGGTGAGGATTTTCTCGGGCGTGCTGTGCGCGACTTCCTCGATATCCATGCCGCCTTCGGACGACGCCATCACGGCGACCTTCTGCGTGCGCCGGTCGGTGAGCACGGCGACGTAATATTCCTTCTTGATGTCGGCGCCTTCCTCGATCAGCAGGCGACGGACTTTCTGTCCTTCCGGTCCGGTCTGGTGCGTGACGAGCTGCATGCCGAGGATCTGGCTGGCGTACTGGCGCACTTCGTCGAATGACTTGGCGACCTTGACGCCACCGCCCTTGCCGCGCCCACCGGCGTGGATCTGCGCCTTGACCACCCAGACCTTGCCGCCCAGCGATTCCGCCGCCTTGACGGCCTCATCGACCGACTGGCACGGTATTCCGCGCGGAACGACCACGCCGAACTTCTTGAGAAGTATCTTTCCCTGATATTCGTGAATTTTCATGCGCCTTCCTTGTTTGAATTTAAGTGAAGAGCTCTTGCACCATCCATCAACCCAGTAACGACCTACACCTTCTTTTCAGCCAGCTTCTTGCGATGCCAACGCGGGTAATACAACCTGACCGTCTCGGTATGCGACTCCAGCGCGTGGCAGCGATCCAGCTGGTACGGCTTGTGCGCGCTGTCGTCGTTGTCGGGCACTTCGCTGGCGAACGTCTGCAAGGCCGCCGTCGGCATGAACATCAACAGTTCACTGAGGTGCGAACAACCTTTCACGCCACCAAACATCTCCTTGACCGCCTTGAGGAAGCCCTGAAACAGATTCAGTCCGATGATGCGCGAGTAGTCTGGCGGAATATGATTGCAGAAGCCCGCATAAGGCACCGCATCCATGCTCGTCACCGCATCCAGCACGTTCATCTTGCCATCCACCGTCACCCGTACCCACATGTCGTGCACCGCCTCACCGACCTTGCGCAGTCCCGATGACAAGGGATAATCCTGATCCTTGGTATCGATCATGTGCGCCTCAATGTCCCATAGTCCGTCGCTGCGCTTGTAGCCCTCCAGCGTGACACGACGCAAATGCAGGCGGGTACGCTCGGCGCTGGGTAGCGGTAAGGGCATCTTCAGTTCCGGATCAGTAAAGACGAAACGCCAGCCAACGCGCCATCGAACGCTTCATCGCGCAAGCCGGTTTCTGCATTTTGTGAATTCTGGCTTACACGGAAATGACAAATCTGCATTTTTGTTGTTTGGTGTTTTGGTGAACGCGTTATGTGCAACGCTTTTATAGTCTCTGGTGCCACCCATCATAGCCACGCGTACGATTCATAACCAGCCGGACGAACGACGCATGTCGACTCCTGGGCAGTCTCCCTGATTCGAGTCCGGTTTTTTGAAAATGTTCAAAATTGGGGCGGGGAACGCCATGCTTGTCTTGCCTACCCTTCCTGAGAACCGCATGGATAGGCGATCTACACGGCATGCGCCGTCAAAGCCAATATTCATGCGGATCATCAGGCATGCATCGCTGGAATGTCCTGTTTTTGCGGCTCTCCAGCCTATAGCATGCGCGGAATCTGCGACGAGTGGTGCTGGATGATGGGTTTTGGCCGGGAGAAATCCATGACGTAACTGAAACGCGCTTCAAAGCTCAGCAACTCGCCATCGATGGCAAAGCGCCAGCAGTAGATGCCGTGCAGGGCGTAGATGTTGTCGCTAATCGGCTGAACGTTGAGCGTCTTCTCGTGCAAGGCGATACTCAGCTCCTCGCGTTCGCAGAGTTTGCCGAAATAATCGCGAATCCCTGCGGGTTGGCTGAGCAGGCGGTTGGAGAAAGTGGGAATGAGCACGGCCGAGTCGTCGTAGAGCGCCATCAGCGCTTCGAGATCGCCATTATTGACGGCCTGCATCCATTCCTTGATCAGGAGTTCCGGTGTTTTCATTCTTGGTGTTATCCCTTTTATAAATCACATATCGGTTTGCTGCACCCGAGTAGAGACAGGCGCAGACGCAAAAGATTCGCTCGACGCAATCGATCCCCGGCAATACCCCTCTACAAAACGCGCTTGAAGCCCTGCCCGGCGCAAGCGACAATGCGGCTTTCAGTCGGCAGACTTGAGGAATACGAATGGCCAGTGGCGGATGGGGATGCCCACATGAAGTCAGCGGGAAATGCAGCAAGATCAATGATCTGCCTTGCGACCCGGGCATGAAGGGCTGCGAGCTCTTTGGCCGCTACACCTTTTTTGACGGCAGCAAGAATGAGCGTTTGCTGCAAAAGAAGGCGCGTGCCGCGGTTGCGAAATCTGGCGACAAACCCGCCACCGACGGCAAATAGTCGAGCCCGGACGGAAGAAGACGCATGCGCCTTGACGATCAGGAAGAAAGCAGCAACGTCGAGGACCGGCGCGGTGGCGGCGGCTTTGGCATCGGTCGCGGCGGTCTAGGGATCGGCACGGTAATCGTTGCGCTGGCCGCCAGCTATTTCTTCGGCATCGACCCTTCGGTCATTCTCGGCTTGGCGTCAGATGCACCGCCAGCTACTCAGGCCAGCGCCCACAAACCGCGCGCCGAAGACGAAATGACACGCTTTGTGCGCAAGGTGCTGGGCAGCACCGAGTCGACCTGGGACGCGATCTTCCGCGCCAACGGCAAGGACTATCTGGCGCCGACGCTGGTCCTGTTCAGCGGGGCAACACAAACCGCCTGTGGCACCGGCCAGTCGGCGATGGGTCCGTTCTACTGCCGGGCCGACCAGAAGGTCTATATCGACCTGTCCTTTTATCGCGAACTGAAGGAACGCTTCCAGGCGCCGGGCGAATTCGCGCAGGCCTACATCATCGCCCACGAAATAGGGCACCACGTGCAGAACCTGCTGGGCATTTCGGAGAAGGTGCAACGCGCCCGGGAAACTGCGAGCAAGAGCAAAGCCAACGCCCTTTCCGTACGCCTGGAATTGCAGGCCGACTGTTTTGCCGGTGTCTGGGGAAATCGCGCTGACACCGCCAAACAGATCATCGAACCGGGTGAAATCGAACAGGCGCTGAACGCCGCCTCGGCCATCGGCGACGACCGCCTGCAACAGCAGTCGCAGGGGCGCATCGTCCCGGAATCCTTTACGCACGGCAGTTCCGAGCAACGCGTACGCTGGTTCAAGCGCGGCATGGCATCCGGCGATCTGCGCCAATGCGACACCTTCAAAGCAAAGGCACTTTAGGCCCGTGACGATGACGTTCTTATGTACCCGATTGGCGCGCGTCGCCGGTCTACTATTGATACTGGCTGTTCCGGCTTTGGTTTACGCTTTGCCGAAAGCCTTGAGCGTCCCCGGCGGCGTCGCACTGATCCGGCTGGGCGAAAGCACGACCAGTGCCGAAGCGCCGCGTGCCTGGTTCGGCGATCAGCCAGTGCTGGTTGCGGCGGATAACGGTCAATGGACGGCCGTGGTCGGCCTCGCACTGGACACATCGCTCGGTCCGCACGAGCTGCGTATTAAGAATGGGGCTCAGGAGAAGATTCTGCTTTTCGAAGTCAGCGCCAAACGCTATCCGGAACAACGCATTCACCTCAAGGATTCGAGCAAGGTGCAGCTTGCACCGGACGACGAAGCCCGTGCGCTGGGCGAAATCGCAGCCATCCAGACGCTCAAACACCACTGGCGCGATGCGAACGACACGGACACCGATTTCACGCTCCCAGTCAAAGGCCGACTGGCCAGTCGCTTCGGTCTGCGCCGCGTCTTCAACGGCGAGCCGCGCGCGCCGCACGTCGGACTCGATCTCGCCGTGCCGCGCGGTACGCCGGTAAAAGCCGGCGCGCCGGGCCTGGTGCTGGCCGTCAGTAACTACTTCTTCAACGGCAAAACGGTATTCGTCGATCACGGCAACGGGCTGATCAGCATGTACTGTCACCTCGACCGCATTGACGTGCAGGCCGGTGACGCCATTTCACGCGGGCAACGCGTCGGGCTGTCCGGAATGACCGGTCGCGCCAGCGGCCCGCACCTGCACTGGAGCGTGATCCTCAACGGCGCGATGGTCGATCCGGAATTGTTCGTCGACTAGAAGCTCTCGTCTTCGCGCAGGAAGCGCCACTGGCCGAGTGGCAGGTCACCGAGCTTCACCTTGCCGATGCGCACGCGCTTGAGCCCGACCGCTTTCAGCCCGACCAATTCACACATGCGGCGAATCTGCCGTTTGCGGCCTTCAACCAGGACAAAGCGCAACTGATCCTCGTTGAGCCATTCGACCTTGGCCGGTTTCAGCTCCCGTCCGTCGAGACTCAGGCCGTGATTGAGCAAGGCCAGACCCTTGGCGTCGAGTCGGCCCTCGACGCGCACCAGATATTCCTTGTCGACCGTCGAGTGCTCGCCGATCAACTGGCGTGCGACGCGGCCGTCCTGCGTCAGCACCAGCAGACCGGTCGAATCGATGTCCAGCCGCCCGGCCGGTGCCAGCCCTTTCAGATGTGTCGGGTGGAAAACCGGCGTATCCAGTGTCTGGTACTGGCTTTCCGGCTGGATCAGCGTCACCGCCGGCGTGAAGCCCGGCTCGGGCTGCCCCGAAACGTATCCGACAGGCTTGTGCAGCAGGATGGTCATCTGCTGCATCTGGGCGGCACGCGCGCCTTTGTCCAGCTTGATGATGGCCGAGGGATCGGCACGTGTGCCCAGCTCGGTCACCCGTTCGCCATCGACAAACACCCAGCCGCGTTCAATATAGGTATCGGCCTCGCGCCGCGAACACAGTCCGCGCTCGGCCATCAGCTTGGAAATGCGTACGCCGGTCTGCGGCGTTTTGATGACCGGTGATGCCGACGCCGGGCGCGCCGGTGAATAGGCGCTCGGGCTCGCTGCTGCTTTCAAATTCACCTTCGGCACAACCGGCGCGCGCGATGGCGTCCCGCGCGGCTTTTGCTGCACCAAGGGCTTGGCCACGACGGGACTCTCGGCAACGGGCTTCTGCCTTGATCTGGCCTGACCGCCACGAATCGGCTTGCGCTCGGTGCTTGGCAACTCGCTGCTTGCCCTGCGCGTTGAGGGCAAACCGAGGGTCTTACGTGGCGGAGTGGTCATCGATCAGCTGACGTTGAGCAGTTCGACTTCGAACACCAGCGTCGCATTCGGCGGGATGACGCCACCGGCGCCACGCGCGCCGTAACCGAGCTGCGGCGGAATGGTCAGTTTGCGAATACCGCCGACGCGCATGCCTTGTACGCCTTCGTCCCAGCCGGCAATGACGTTGCGCTGGCCGAGCGGAAACTCGAAGGGCTCGTCACGATCCTTGCTCGAATCGAACTTGCGCCCGTCGGTCAGCCAGCCGGTGTAATGAACACTGACAAACTGCCCCGAAGCAGCAGTGTCGCCGTCGCCCAGTTTGATCTCTTCAATCTGCAAGCCCGATTCGGTTGTGACCATGGACATGATTTCTCCAGGAAAAATTTGAAAGGCGGAGTGTAGACCAGCGCGACTCTGCCGGCCAGTCTATCGCTCCAGGAATGGATCAAGTCGCCTCCCATATGCGCTAACCCTTGCTCCGGCTTTCGGCTAAACTTGCCGCACTAAATTAGCGGGGACGAAGCTCATGGATATTCAGTCGATCATTGACCCGGTGGTTAATGACAAAACCGCCCTGGACGAGTTCATCGAATCCCTGAGCGACCATGCGCCGAACATCGAGCGTGATATTGCGCGCCTGAAAAGCACCCCGAACGACCGCGAAGTCATCAGCAGTCTGTTCCGTTCAATTCACAACATCAAAGGCGACGCCGCGCTGTGCAAGGTCGACCTGGCGGTAGCCATCGTTCACCCGATCGAAACCGTACTGGCACGTTTCCGCAACGACGAAATCGGTTTCAGTGACGTCGTCGCCGAAGCGGTGCTGCTCGCCATCGACCGACTGGAACTGGCCGCGGAAGCTCTATTCTCACAAAAACCGCTCGCCAACCTGCGACTCCAGGTAATGATCCAGGGTCTGGAAAAGCTCGCACTGGCCGCAGCCGACGACATGGATGCGCGCGCCTGCGAGTTGATCGAAGCCGTCACGGGTTTTCGCCCGGCCGCCGAAGCCTCGATCCAGGCCCATGGTCGTGCCTCGTCGATTTCCAGAAAATCGAAGTCGCAGGCAACCGATGATCTGCGATTTTTCCGCACGCTGGCCAATCAGCTTGAATCGCGCTCCTTGCTTTTCAAGGGCCGCACGATGCGTCTGCTGCGCCTGTCGATGGAAACCAACGAGGTGCTCGACAAGAAGGTCGACCCGATGCAACTGGAAGCCGCTGTCTACATGCACGACATCGGAATGATGTTTCTGCCCGAGTCGGTATGGTTGAAGCTGGAACACATGAGCGCAGAAGACAAACTGATGCTGCGCCGCCACCCGGATTTTGCGGCCGGTATCCTGTCGCGCATGGACGGCTGGAGCGATGCGGCGACGATGGTCGCACAGCACCATGAGATGCCCGATGGCGCGGGCTATCCGTCGAGCCTGACCAGCGACACGATTTGCGACGGGGCGAAAATCCTGGCCATCGTGGACGCGTTCGAGGCCGTCATGCTCAAGCACATCAATCGCGGCAAGAACCGTTCGGTCTTGCGCGCCATCGCCGAAATCAACGCCTGCGACAACCAGTTTTCGCCGGAATGGATCGAGCCCTTCAATCGCGTCATCCGGCGCACGCTTGAGGCTTGATGAGCGACGATTCCATCGATTACGCCCGCCGCTTCGGCGGACTGAAACGGCTTTACGGTGCCGCAGCGCTCGCCCGGTTCGAAGCCGCCCATGTCTGCGTGGTCGGCATTGGTGGTGTCGGATCGTGGGCGGTCGAAGCGCTGGCCCGTTCGGCGATCGGCCAGATCACGCTGATCGACCTCGACATGGTCGCCGAGTCCAACGTCAACCGTCAGGTTCATGCGCTCGGCGACAATTTCGGGAAGGCTAAAGTCGACGCGATGGCTGAGCGCATTCAGGCCATCAACCCGGGATGCCGGGTCAACACGATCGAAGACTTCGTCGCCGCCGACAACCTGGATCAAATGCTCGACAGAGATTTCGATTACGTGATCGATGCCATCGACCAGGTGCGTACCAAGGCGGCCATGATCGCCTGGTGCGCGGTCCATGGCTTACCCGTAATCACCTCCGGCGGCGCCGGCGGGCAAATCGATCCGACGCGCATCGAAATCGCCGATCTGGCGCGCACGATCCAGGACCCGCTGCTATCCAAGGTCCGTTCCTTACTGCGCAAGGATCACGATTTCACGCGCGACTCCAAAAAGAAATTCGGTATCCCCGCCGTGTTTTCGAGCGAGCCCCTGCGCTACCCTGAAAATGCGGCGTGCGAAGAGGCACCATCGCTGGCCGGGCTCAATTGCGCCGGTTTTGGCTCGGCGGTCAGTGTCACGGCGTGTTTTGGATTGTTTGCTGCCGGCGAAGTCCTGAGGCATCTGGCGTTCGACAAAACCGATATCCAGAAACTGGACGCCGGGGAGTAGAAACCATCACCTCTGGCTATCGAGCCAGACGCCGAGTCCCTGGGCATTCAGTTCAAGGTCGCCGGAGAAAATGCTCAGGATTTCGTGTCCGGCAAGGCGGCACCCGAAACGCGAAGTCTCTTCCAGTAGCAGCTGCGTCAACTCGTCACGAATTCTGGCGTGCCGATCGGCACCGGCATCCTTCTCGCGCCTCGCGATGGCCACGTGGGCGTCAACCAGGCGGTGCAATGTGGCACCCTGCACCGCGACATCCCGAAGCTGACCAAAATGCGTCAGGTACACAGCGCTCGGCTGGTGACCCAGAAGCAAATCAATCGAGGCATGCATCGCCTCGGGATCGAACTGGATCGGTGTCGTCGTCGGGAAAATGAACTGGCGCCCATCCGTATCGAGCTCCCGATAGGAGAGCCCGAAAATGTCGCCGGTGAAAATGTGCCCGGTCTTCTGATCGACGATCCCGATGTGATGTCGAGCATGGCCCGGCGTATCCAGGCATACGAGCTCGCGCCCGGATAATTCGACGCGGAGACCGTCCGTCGCCTCGACGATCCGGGCGACGTCGATCGGCAGCACCTCACCATACAGGCGACGAACCTCATCGGCGCCATAAACCGCCGCCGCGCCTTCGATCAGCTTCGACGGATCGGCCATATGCCGCGCTCCGCGCGGATGCACGACCAGCTGCGCATTCGGGAAGGCCTTCATCATCACGCCCGCGCCGCCGGCATGATCGAGGTGAATGTGCGTCAGAATCACGTAATCGACATGGGCAACGGGAATACCAAGCTCAAGCAACGCCGCTTGGGCGGCAGCTAGAGAATCGTTGCAGCCGGTGTCAACAAAAGCCGCCCGACCGTTCTCGACGATCAAGTGGATGGCGGCCAGCTTCGGTCGAACATAGTTCGCGTCGATCACATGGATTCCGTGACCATAGTGTGTTAACCGAGTCATCAATCACTCCAGAAGACAAGTCCGGATTATGCCTTGACGGGAGAAAGCTTGCTCTCTCCGTGGCCATGAAAGTATCGGACGGTGCCATGAGACGCCCTCTGAGATCGTGCAGAAGCACTCCGTCCGGAGCCCACGTCGACGTGTCGTATGGACGAGCTTCGACTTCATTAGTCAATGCTGAACCTTGCCAATGCCAGCGAAAGAAAATATGATAAGCGCGGGGTTGGTTCTTCAGGCAGGAATGCAGATCGCCTTAAAGAACAAGGACCGAAAGAAAAAATGTCAGCCCAAGAATATTGTGTTGAGGGGATTCACGAAGCGTGTTGTCGGTGTCGCGAACAAGGACTACACTCGTTCGCGATGCTTTGTAGTGACCGCGTGGGCGATTTCGGCAATTGGTCAGACGATGTGGTTTGCGTAGCCCGAACCGGGTTTGGATTTGGTAATTCCTGGCCGGCGCTATCAAGAATGGAACGATCATTGGCTACGTAAGTGCGTAAGTGCCAAACATGGAATCAAGGGAGAAAGACAATGCTTCAGGGGCTGATGGTTGAAACGCGCAGAGTAATGAAGCAATTGCTTATAGAACACGACAATCGTGCGCTGATTACCCGGTTACCGGCAAGATCGACGACCGCTATCGGGTTTGCCGCTGGCTTTATCGTCCTGTTGTTTGCGGCTTTGTCCACACCTGCGCTTGCCGCCGCTGGCGACGACACACTGAAACTTGTCAAGATCGCAAACGATGGCAGCGAACTACCCGACTCGGCCGCGCTCGGCACAAAAGCGAAAGATTGGGCCTGCACCCTAGACACGACCTCCGGCCTGATCTGGGAGGTCAAGACCACGTCAGGCCTTCGCAGCCAAGGCAATTCCTATACGTGGTACAGCAGTGAAGGTCGCGCCATCGGATCACCTTCTGGCGGTTCCTGTTCCGCGGAAGGCCGCTGCGATACCGAAAAATACATCGCCGACGTCAACTCATCCAAATTGTGCGGAGCGAGTGACTGGCGCATGCCCAAGGCGAAAGAACTTGAGGAGCATTTTGCGATCCGCCTGGCTTCGCCTGCGGTTTATGCCTCCTACTTTCCCAATACGACAAGTACGTATTACTGGTCTGGGACGCCGGGAGCTTTCTATTCTTTCAGTGCATGGGCCGTGTATATCAGTGACGCACAAGCCTACTATTTTCACCGCACAGGCAGTAATGGAATACGTGCGGTGCGCAACGCAAAGTGACGAGGCAGCAGGGATTTATTATCGGCGGCGTTGCGTCATCAGGAATGGAAGAAATATTAGCCGTTCACCCGTAATCGGACACTATAATCGAGCATGGTCAGAGTCCCAGGCAGGGCAACAAACCTAAGACTCTCTGGAGGTAGGAATTGGCTGACGCTGCAAACTTGAGTGGTATCAAAGTGATGGTCATCGACGACAGCAATACGATTCGGCGAAGTGCCGAGATTTTTCTCGTCCAGGCTGGATGTCGGGTGTTGCTTGCCGAAGATGGGTTTGATGCGCTCGCAAAAATCGCTGATCACCAACCCGAAGTCATCTTTTGCGACATCATGATGCCCCGGCTCGACGGTTACCAGACCTGCGCCCTGATCAAGAAAAACCAGCGTTTCAGAAATACACCACTGATCATGCTTTCGTCGAAGGATGGACTGTTTGATCGTGCGCGAGGACGCATGGTCGGCTCTGATCAGTATCTGACGAAACCATTTACCAAAGACAGTCTGCTTCAGGCGGTAGCGACATTTGCTCCGCCGCAGTCCTGAAATCATTTATCAAATTGAGGCAACCTAGGGAGTTATACCAATGCCTGTCAAGAAAATTCTCGTCGTCGACGACTCGCCAACGGAACGTCACCTTCTAACTGAATTGCTGACCAAGCATGGTTATCAGGTCATTACGGCCGAGAGCGGTGAAGAAAGTATCGAAAAAGCCAAGACCGAACTGCCGGATCTGGTCTTGATGGATGTCGTTATGCCAGGTCTCAACGGATTCCAGGCGACACGCACCCTGACCCGCGACGAAGCGACCAAACACATCCCAATCATCGTTTGCACGTCCAAGGGTCAGGAAACCGACAAGATTTGGGGCTTGCGCCAAGGCGCTCAGGATTATCTGGTCAAGCCTGTGAATGGTGAAGAACTGCTGTCAAAGATCGCCGCACTTTAGGCGCCAGAGCAGCGTATGAGAAAAAGGGGGAGTCTCCGCGAGTTTCAGGCGTACTTGGCGACGCGGCTTGCTGGTGCCAGCAAACAGAATGCAGCCGGCTTGCTGGGTTTTCAAGCTGGCGCGGATTACTGGCTGCTCAACTTGTCGGATTCCGGTGAAATCATTCCGCTGACTCCGCTGACCACCGTACCTCTGACCAAACCCTGGTTTGTCGGCATTGCCAATATACGAGGCTACCTTTACTCCGTCGCCGATTTCTCGGCCTTTCAGGGCAAGGAAGCGACGCCGCAGAACCCCAATTCCCGTTTGTTGCTGATTGGCACGCGCTACGGCAGCAATGTCGCGTTGCTGGTGACGCGGATGCTGGGTTTGCGTAATGCGGAAGACTTGATTCCTGCGGCATCGGACCCCAGTGCAACTCGCTGGTCCGGTGATGCCTTTACCGACAACGATGGCCGTCGCTGGAAAATGCTGAATGTCCGCCAACTCTTGGCGGATGAAGATTTCATGGATATTGGCGTTTAAGCCAGTTTTGTACCAGTCAACCCGTACCACCAAGGCGGGCGGCGTAACCGGAGAAGCACTATGGCGTTCAATCTGAAATTGCCGAAATTTTTGTCTGGCATCAAAGGCCGAGCGGATCAAACCGTCTCTGCTCCCACGCTCATGGATGACGTGCAGCCCATGGCCGTGGCTACAAAAATGAGCAACTCCGGCCCCGGCTTCCTGGGACAGTTCAGCGTCGCCAAAAAGCTGCAGATCCTCGGCGCTTTTCTACTCTTGATGATGCTTGTCATCGGAGTAATCGTTTACCACGACAACCGCGAATCGACCTACGCCAGCGCCTACATTGGTACCGCCGGCGAAATGCGGATGATCTCGCAGCGCCTCGCCAAATCGGCCAGTCTGGCGTTGCAAGGTGACACGAACGCGTTCAAGCAATTGCGCGATGCAAATAGTCAGTTCATTACCAACCTGGCGCGTCTGACCTATGGCGGGGAACTCGCCAACATCGTCGTTCCCGGCTCGCCCGCGGCGGTACAGCCTCAATTGAAAGCGCTGAGCGAAACCTGGACAAAAACCCAGGAAAACACTGAGCTGTTGTCGGAAATGGAACGAAATCTGGTCACCATCAATCGGAACGTTTCTTTCATCACGAACACGAATTCCCGTTTGCTTTTCCTTACCGAACAGGTGGCCAAGCTCAAGCAACAAGAAAACGCCAGCGTCAATGAAGTGGCTGCTGCCAACCAGTTGGTAATGCTGTCACAGCGTATTTCAAAAAGCGCGAACGAATTGATTCTCGGCGAAGACGTCAATGCACAAACCGCGTTCCAGTTGGCTAAAGACGACGACACATTCCGATATCTGCTGAGCGGACTGATCAGAGGAAGTGAAACCCTGCGCCTGGCAAGTGCCACCGATGCTGAGACCAAAATCAAACTCAGCGAACTCGAAGACAGTTATAAGGGCCAAGCAAACGCGATCAACGCCATCGTCGAGCTCATTCGTCCGTTGACCTTGGCCAAGGAGGCCGGCAACAACATCTTCCGCGATAGTGAAGAGTTGCTGGATGCGGCGGACAATCTGTCTCAGGCCTATCAGCTGGGCACTGCCGAACGCACGGTTTACGGTATTGGTCTGGCAATATTGATTACCCTCGCGCTCGCCGCGTTGGTCATGATGGCCAAGATTTATCTCGACGATGCGCGTCATCAGGCCGAATTGGCCGATCAAAGCCGGCAGGCCAGCGAGCTGGTCAACCGCCAGAATCAGGACGCTATTTTGCGGCTCATGAACGAACTGGGCGACCTGGCCGACGGCGACTTGACGGTAACCGCGACCGTGTCGGAAGACATCACGGGCGCCATTGCGGATTCGATCAACTATACGATTGAAGAACTGCGGGTGCTGGTCGGACGGATTAACGATGCGGCCGGTCGAGTTACCGTCGCCACCGGGATCGCTCAACAGACATCGACCGAATTGCTTGATGCCGCAAAGCGTCAGTCGGTCGAAATCAAGGCCGCTGGCCACTCCGTGCTGGAAATGGCCAGCTCAATGACCCAGGTCTCCAGTGAAGCCAATCAATCTGCCCAGGTGGCACGTCAGTCGCTCGCGGCCGCAGGCAAAGGTACGCAAGCCGTGCAGGATTCCATCAAAGGCATGAACGAAATTCGCGACCAAATCCAGGAAACGTCAAAACGGATCAAGCGGCTTGGTGAATCCTCGCAGGAAATCGGTGAAATCGTTGAATTGATTTCCGACATTACCGAACAGACCAACGTGCTGGCGCTCAATGCCGCCATTCAGGCCGCTTCGGCTGGCGACGCGGGCCGCGGCTTCACGGTGGTTGCGGAAGAAGTGCAGCGCCTTGCGGAACGTTCCGGTGAGGCAACCAAGCAGATTGCCGCCATTGTGAAAACCATTCAGACCGATACGCAGGGTGCCGTTTCCGCCATGGAAGAATCGACCCGCGGCGTGGTTGAAGGAGCGAAACTCTCCGACGCAGCCGGTCAGGCCTTGTCTGAAATCGGTGAGGTCTCGCAAAATCTGGCCGATCTGATCGCGAAGATTTCGGACGCGACGCGCCAACAAGCCGATTCGGCGACCGGCGTGGCCGGAAAGATGCAGGACATCTTGCGCGTTACCGAGCAAACGACTGCCGGTACACAGAAAACGGCAACAGCGGTTGGCGAACTGGCCGGCCTGGCAACTGAACTGAAGGGTTCGGTCGCTGGCTTCAAGGTAGGTTGATTGCCCTGCGCAGAGATCGGAGACACTGCCCCACATGAATGCTGCGACAGAATTTGATGTCGGCCCGCTGACTTGGGTCAAGAGCGAGATCGACCTCGCACTGGAACGTGCCAACCAGGCGCTGCAGCAATATACGGAGAGCCTGACTGCCGGAGCGGCAGACCCGACGCAACTCAAGTTTTGTCGTACGCACTTGCACCAGGTACAGGGTGCGCTCACCATTGTTGGCCTTGACGGCGTCACCCAGTTTGCCGAAGCCGTCGAAGCCATGC
>Ga0316613_10001909_pt1 | contig 13862 bp, 10 predicted proteins | sample OWC_soil_day10_C_2_FD_207647 | JGI IMG/M metagenome (GOLD analysis project Ga0316613, IMG submission 207647) | Wetland soil microbial communities from Old Woman Creek delta, Ohio, United States - OWC_soil_day10_CT_b | ecosystem: Environmental > Terrestrial > Soil > Wetlands | place: USA: Ohio...
CGTCGCTGCGCGACACCCTGGCGGGAGACCGCATGGAAGAAGGAGAGACGCGTCCCCTCGAGGAATACCGCAAGCAGAACCCGCACGACCGGACGCCCAACGCGGTTTACAATTCCATCCTGGAAATTTACCGCCGCCTCCGCCCCAGCGAACCCCCGACGCTGGATACGGCCAAAGGGTTTTTTGACAACCTCTTTTTCAATCCGGACCGGTACGACCTTTCCCGGGTGGGCCGCTTGAAGATCAACCACCGCCTGAAGCTGGACATCAACCTGGATACCCGGATTCTCAGGCGGGAGGACATCCTGGAAACGGTCAAGTACCTGATCGAACTCAAGGACGGCTCCGGGGAGGTGGACGACATCGACCACCTGGGGAACCGCCGGGTGCGCGCCGTGGGCGAGCTCCTGGAAAACCAGTACCGCATCGGGCTGGTGCGCATGGAGAGGGCGATCAAGGAGCGCATGAGCCTCCAGGACGTGGAAACCCTGATGCCCCACGATCTGATCAACCCCAAGCCCGTTTCGGCGGTGGTCAAGGAATTTTTCGGGTCGTCCCAGCTTTCCCAGTTCATGGACCAGACCAACCCGCTTTCGGAGATCACCCACAAGCGGCGGCTTTCGGCCCTGGGGCCGGGGGGGTTGACCCGGGAACGGGCCGGGTTCGAAGTCCGGGACGTCCACCCCACCCACTACGGGCGCATCTGCCCGATCGAGACCCCGGAAGGTCCCAATATCGGCCTCATCGCCTCGCTCAGCACCTACGGCAAAGTGGACCCCTTCGGGTTCATCGTCACCCCCTACCGCCAAGTGAAGGACGGCCAGGTGACCAAGGAGATCGAGTACCTTTCCGCCCTCCAGGAGGACGAGAGCCGGGTCATCGCCCAGGCCAGCGCCCCGGTGGATGAAAAAGGGAAATTTACGGCCGAGCTCATTCCCGCCCGGATCGCCGGGGAGTCGACCCTGGTCAGGCCGGAAGAGATCAACCTGATGGACGTTTCTCCAAACCAGCTGGTCAGCGTGGCCGCTTCGCTCATCCCCTTCCTGGAGAACGACGACGCCAACCGGGCCCTCATGGGGTCGAACATGCAGCGCCAGGCCGTCCCGCTGATGCGGGCGGAAGCGCCCCTGGTCGGAACCGGCATGGAGGGCGTGGTGGCCCGCGACTCCGGCGTCACCGTCGTGGCCGAGCGGGACGGGACGGTGGAAAAGGTCGACTCCTCGCGCATCATCGTCCGCGCCGAAGGCCCCGGGAAAAACGGCAGCCGGTCCGAGGTCGACATTTATAACCTGATCAAATACCAGCGCTCCAACCAGAACACCTGCATCAACCAGAAGCCCATCGTGTACGAAGGGCAGCGGGTCTCCAAGGGGCAGGTGATCGCCGACGGGCCGGCCACCAACGAAGGGGAGCTCGCCCTGGGGAAAAATATCATGGTCGCCTTCATGCCCTGGGGCGGCTACAACTTCGAGGACTCCATCCTGATCAGCGAACGCGTGGTCAAGGACGACAGCTTCACCTCCATCCACATCGAGGAGTTTGAAGTGATCGCCCGGGACACCAAGCTGGGCCGGGAAGAGATCACCCAGGACATCCCCAACCTGGGCGACGAGTCTCTGAAGAACCTGGACGAAAGCGGCATCATCCGCATCGGCGCCGAAGTCAAACCGGGCGACATCCTGGTGGGGAAGATCACGCCGAAGGGCGAAACCCAGCCTTCCCCGGAAGAAAAGCTCCTCCGGGCCATCTTCGGGGAAAAGGCGGGGGCGGTCAAGGACACCTCTCTGAGGATTCCGCCGGGCGTCGAAGGCACGGTGATCGGGACCAAGATCTTCAGCCGCCGGGGGGTGGAAAAAGACGCCCGGGCCAAGGCCATCGAGGAAGAAGAGATCGCCCGGATCCACCGCGACCAGGACGACGAAATCCAGATCGTCCAACATCTGGCCGCCCAGAAGGTCCGCAAGCTTCTGGTGGGCGAGACCACGGTCAACCGGATCCTGGAGGACCGTTCGGGAAAGACGCTGGTGCCCAAGGCCACGAAATTCACGAAAGAGATCCTGGCGACCGTCTCGGACCTGCGCCTTAGGGACGTGAATGTCCCGACCCCCAAAAAGAAGGCCGACATCGAAAAGATCTGGGAGCAGCTGGACGAAAGGGTGGCGCTCATCAAGGGGGTCTTCGAAAAGAAGATCGCCCGCCTCAAGAAGGCGGACGAACTCCCCCCCGGGGTCATCAAGATGGTCAAGGTGGACGTCGCCATCAAGCGGAAGCTCTCCGTGGGGGACAAGATGGCCGGCCGCCACGGCAACAAGGGGGTCATCTCCCGGATTCTCCCCGAAGAGGACATGCCCTACCTCACGGACGGAACGCCCGTGGATATCGTCCTCAACCCCCTGGGCGTCCCCTCGCGCATGAACGTCGGGCAGATCCTGGAGACGCATCTGGGTTGGGCGGCCAAGGGGCTCGGGGAGCAGGTTCAAAAAGTGGTGGAAAAGGAGTTCGCGCCCAAAGCCCTGCGGGAGAAGATTCGGAAAATTTACAACTCCAAGGCCTTTTCCGGGATGGTCGACGGCCTGGAGGAGGAAGACCTCCGCGAGTTCGCGAAATCTCTCACCCACGGCATTTTCATGGCTTCCCCGGCTTTTGACGGGGCTTCGGAAGAAGAGGTCAAGGAGGCCCTGCGGGAAGCGGGCCTGCCGCTGAGCGGCCAGGCCACGCTCTGCGACGGGCGGACCGGAGAGCCCTTCGACCAGAAGGTCACGGTGGGCGTCATCTACATGATGAAGCTTCACCACCTGGTGGACGACAAGATCCACGCCCGTTCCGTCGGCCCCTACTCGCTGATCACCCAGCAGCCCCTGGGCGGAAAAGCCCAGTTCGGGGGCAGCGCCTGGGTGAGATGGAAGTGTGGGCCATGGAGGCGTACGGGGCGGCGTTCGGGCTGCAGGAGTTTCTCACCGTGAAGTCGGATGACGTGCTCGGACGGACCCGGATGTACGAAACCATCGTCAAAGGGGGCCACAACCTGGATGCCGGGGTCCCCGAATCCTTCAACGTCCTCGTGAAAGAGCTGCAGAGCCTTTGCCTGGACATGGAGCTTCTGGAACGAGAAGACACATAAAGGGGAGCGACCTTGGAAGACCTTTTCAGCTTTTTTGAAAAACCGCGAACGCCCCTGGCGTTCAATGCCGTCCGCATTTCTCTGGCTTCCCCGGAAAAGATCCGGGCCTGGTCCTACGGCGAGGTGAAGAAGCCGGAGACGATCAACTACCGCACGTTCAAGCCGGAGCGCGACGGGCTTTTTTGCGCGAAGATCTTCGGACCCACCAAGGATTACGAGTGCAATTGCGGAAAATACAAACGGATGAAGCACCGCGGGGTGGTGTGCGAGAAGTGCGGCGTCGAAGTCATCCAATCCAAGGTACGCCGGGAGCGGCTCGGGCACATCGAGCTGGCCGCCCCGGTGGCCCATATCTGGTTTTTGAAGAGCCTGCCCAGCCGCATCGGCAGCTTGCTGGACATGACCCTGCGGGAGCTGGAGAAAGTCCTCTATTTCGAAGCCTACATCGTCATCGACCCCAAGAAGACGCCGCTCAAAGCCAAGGAGCTCCTGAGCGACGAACGGTTCCGGAAGGCGGTGGAGGAGTACGGGGCCGATTCTTTCAAAGCCGGCATGGGCGCCGAAGCGATCCGGGAGATCCTGCGGGGGGTGGAGGTGAATGACCTTTCCGAGGAGCTCCGGGGGGAAATGCGCGAGGCGACTTCGGAAGTAAAGAAGAAGAAGATCGCCAAAAGGCTCAAGATCATCGACTCCTTCAAGGATTCGGGAAACCACCCGGACTGGATGATCCTGGAAGTCATCCCGGTGATTCCGCCGGATCTCCGCCCCTTAGTGCCCTTGGACGGGGGGCGCTTCGCCACGTCCGACCTGAACGACCTGTACCGCCGGGTCATCAACCGCAACAACCGCCTGAAACGTCTCCAGGAGCTGAGCGCCCCGGAGATCATTATTCGCAACGAAAAAAGAATGCTTCAGGAAGCGGTGGACGCCCTGTTCGACAACGGGCGGGGCGGAAGGGCCATCTTAGGGTCCAACGGGCGCCCTCTGAAGTCGCTTTCCGACATGCTCAAGGGTAAGCAGGGGCGGTTCCGCCAGAACCTTCTGGGGAAACGGGTGGACTACTCGGGCCGCTCGGTCATCGTGGTCGGTCCGGACCTCCGCCTCCATCAGTGCGGCCTGCCCAAGAAGATGGGCCTGGAGCTCTTCAAACCCTTCATTTACAACCGCCTGGAGCAGAAGGGATATGTAACCACCATCAAAAGCGCCAAGAAAATGGTGGAGCAGGAAAAGGACGAAGTGTGGGAAACCCTGAGCGAGATCGTCCGGGAATACCCGGTCATGCTGAACCGGGCGCCCACCCTGCACCGTCTGGGCATCCAGGCCTTCGAACCCGTCCTGATCGAAGGGAAGGCCATCCAGCTTCATCCCCTGGTCTGCACGGCCTTCAACGCCGACTTCGACGGCGATCAGATGGCTGTGCACATCCCCCTTTCCATCGAGGCGCAGGTGGAAGCCCGGGTCCTCATGATGTCCACGAACAACATCCTTTCCCCGGCGCACGGCAAACCGATCATCGTCCCCTCGCAGGACATCGTCCTGGGGCTCTACTACATGACCCGCGAGAAGCCCATGGTAAAAGGGGAGGGGAAAGTGTTTTCCAGCCCGGAGGAAGTGCGCATGGCCTACGACGCCGGGGAGGTGGACCTCCAGGCGGCGATCAAAGTGCGCATGGCCGTCAACGCCCATCGCGAGGTGGTGAACACCACGGTGGGGCGGATCCTGGTCATGGAGATCCTACCGCCCGAACTCCCGTTCCCGCTGGTCAACCGGGTTTTGAACAAGAAGGAATTGGCCAACCTTATCGACCAGTGCTACCGCCTGGCCGGTAACAAAAAGACGGTCCTGCTTGCCGACCAGCTTAAAGACCTGGGATACCGGTACGCCACGCGGGCGGGTATCTCGATCTGCATCGACGACATGGTGATTCCGACCCGCAAGAAGGATCTTCTGGCCCAGGCCAACCAGGAAGTGCTGGAAATCGAAAACCAGTACAAGGAAGGCCTGATCACCGACGGGGAGCGGTACAACAAGGTGGTCGACATCTGGGCCCAGGTGACGGAGAACATCGGCTTTGAAATCATCGACGAGCTGGGGACGGTCGCGGTGACGGATTCGGCCGGCAAAAAAAAGAAAGTCCCCTCCTTCAATCCGATTTTTATGATGGCCGACTCCGGGGCCCGCGGCAGCGCCCAGCAGATCCGGCAGCTGGCCGGGATGCGGGGCCTCATGGCTAAGCCCTCGGGAGAAATCATCGAAACGCCGATCACGGCCAATTTCCGGGAGGGGTTGACGGTCCTCCAGTACTTCATCTCCACCCACGGCGCCCGCAAGGGGCTGGCCGACACGGCCCTCAAAACTGCCAACTCGGGATACCTGACCCGCCGGCTCGTGGACGTGGCTCAGGACGTGGTCGTCAGTGAAATTGACTGCGGCACCCTGGAAGGGATTTTCGTCACTCCCCTGGTCGAAGGGGGCGAGATCATCGAGCCGATCGGCGAGCGCATTTTGGGGCGCGTAGCTCTGGAGGATATCCGCGACCCGTTCACCGGGGAGGTGATCGTAAACTCTACGGAAGAGATCGACGAGCGCCTGGTGGAAAAAATCGAAAATGCCGGGCTGGAAAAGGTCAAAATCCGTTCGGTTCTGACCTGCCGGTCGAAGCGGGGGGTTTGCGTGCGCTGCTATGGCCGGGACCTTGCCCGAGGGCATATGGTGAACATCGGCGAAGCGGTGGGGATCATCGCCGCCCAGTCCATCGGGGAGCCGGGAACCCAGCTGACCATGCGGACCTTCCACATCGGCGGCACCGCCAGCCGGCGCGCCGAGCAGACCGCCCTGCAGCCGCGGAACGACGGCCGCGTCAAGTTCATCAACCTGAGTACGGTCAGGAGCAAAAGCGGCGATTTGGTGGTCATGAACCGGAACGGGGAGCTGGCCATCACCGACGAAAGCGGGCGCGAGCGCGAACGCTACCCGATTATTTACGGGGCGAAGGTCAAGGTGGAGAACGGCAAGACCGTGAAGAGCGGCGACCTGATTGCGGAATGGGACCCCTACACGATCCCCATCCTGACGGAGGTTTCAGGCCGGGTGAAGTTCGGGGACATCATTGAAGGGGTCACCATGCAGGAACAGCTGGATGAAGTGACCGGATTCACAACCAAGGTCATCGCCGAATCTAAAGACCCCGAAGCCCGCCCGCGGGTGTCCATCAAGGATGACCGCGGACGGACGCTTCCCGGCGGGCGGTACCTTCTTCCCATGGGCGCGCACATCGTCGTCGCCGAAGGGGACATGGTCCACCAGGGCGACGTCATCGCCAAGATTCCCCGGGAAACGACCAAAACCAAAGACATCACCGGCGGCCTGCCGCGCGTGGCGGAACTCTTCGAGGCTCGAAAACCGAAAGAGTACGCCATCATCAGCGAAATCACAGGGGCGGTTTCCTTCGGCAAAGACACCAAAGGAAAACGGAAAGTCATCATCACCCCAGAAGTGGGCGAGCCCAAGGAGTACTCGATCCCCAAGGGCAAACACATCAGCGTCCAGGAAGGGGAGAAGATCCGGGCCGGCGAATCGCTCATGGACGGCTCCTCCAACCCGCACGACATCCTCTCGATCCTGGGCCTGGAAGACCTAGCCCGTTACCTTGTGGACGAGGTGCAGGAGGTTTACCGGCTCCAGGGCGTAAAGATCAACGACAAACACATCGAGGTGATTGTCAAACAGATGCTCCGCCGGGTGATGATCAAGGAAGTGGGCGATTCCAACTTCCTGGTCGGGGAGCACGTAGAGCGCCACCTCTTCGAAGAGGAAAATGATCGCCTGAAGGCGGCCGGAAAACAGCCGGCGGTGGCCGAACCGATGCTCCTGGGGGTGACCAAGGCCTCCCTGAGCACCGAAAGCTTCATCTCCGCCGCCTCCTTCCAGGAGACCACCAAGGTCCTGACCCAGGCGGCCATCAGCGGCAAGACCGACCACCTCCGGGGACTCAAGGAAAACGTGATTTTGGGGCGGCTGATCCCCGCGGGGACAGGCATGAGCCGCTACCGAAGCCTGGGAATTCAGGTGGAAGGGGAAGAAGAAGAGGAAAGAGACCTTTCGGCCCCAGAAAATTCGGAAAATTCGAATTAAGCCCTTGACAAAGAGGCTTCTTTTGATATAATTAAAAATTTTGGCACTATTGAAATTTGATCAGCTCGTAAAAAGTCTGTAAAAGGATAGTTTCGTAAGAAGTGCCAGAGACAAGGCGCGCAAAAACTGAGGAGTGAGGCGCACTTACAGGTGCGCCGCAACGACGAAGTTGCCGCGCAATCCCGCTCCGAGCGGGACGGATGGACTTTTTGCGAAACCATCAAATTTGGAGGGTAAATGCCCACGATTAATCAGCTTGTCCGGATCGGGCGAGAAAAACTGAACCCCAAGACGGCCTCCCCGGCTTTGACCCGGTGCCCTCAGCGCCGGGGCGTCTGTATCCGCGTGTACACAACCACGCCGAAGAAGCCGAACTCGGCGCTGCGCAAGGTGGCGAGGGTCCGCTTGACCAACGGCTATGAAATCACCACCTACATTCCCGGGGTGGGGCATAACCTTCAGGAGCATTCCGTGGTCTTAGTGCGCGGGGGCCGGGTGAAGGACCTGCCCGGCGTGCGTTATCACATCATCCGCGGTTCCCTCGATTCCGCCGGCGTTCAGAACCGCAAAAAGAGCCGTTCCAAGTACGGCGCCAAGCGACCGAAGTGAGGATCCCATGCCGAGGAGAAGAGAAGTAACCAAGCGCGAGATTCTGCCGGACCCCAAGTACAAGAGCGTGCTCGTGGCCCGGTTTGTCAACAACCTCATGAAAAAGGGAAAAAAAAGCACGGCCGAGCGGATTCTCTACCATGCCTTTGAAGCCATTCAGGAGCGGACCAAGGAAGATCCCCTGAAGCTTTTCGAAAAGGCCCTCAACAACGTGAAGCCGATCATCGAGGTCAAATCCCGCCGGGTCGGAGGCGCTACTTATCAGGTCCCCACGGAAGTCCGCCAGGAGCGGCGCACGGCCCTGGCCATTCGCTGGCTGCTCACCTACTCCGCAGAGCGAACCGAGAAGAGCATGGAGGAAAAGCTCGCGGCGGAGCTGATCGATGCGGCGAACAGCCGCGGCGGATCCATCAAGAAACGAGAAGACGTGCATAAGATGGCGGAGGCGAACAAGGCCTTTGCCCACTACCGCTGGTAAAACGACGAGGGTTCCAGGGTCCCGGGGGCCCAGGGTCCGAACGAAAGGAAATTTCTTTCGCTTGAATCCTCGGCCCCCTGGATCCTGGGTCCCGGTCCTTAAGGGTATAATTTGACGAACCGCGAAGAACTGGAAAAAACTCGGAACCTCGGCATCATGGCCCACATCGATGCCGGCAAGACCACGACCACGGAGCGGATCCTGTATTACACCGGGGTCTCCTACAAGATGGGCGAGGTGCATGAGGGGACCGCGGTCATGGACTGGATGGAGCAGGAGCAGGAGCGGGGGATCACGATCACCTCGGCGGCCACCACCTGTTTCTGGCAGGACTTCCGGATCAACATCATCGACACCCCCGGGCACGTGGATTTCACAATCGAAGTGGAGCGGAGCCTCCGGGTTCTCGACGGGGCGATCGCGGTGTTCTGCGGCGTGGGCGGGGTGGAACCCCAGAGCGAAACCGTCTGGCGGCAGGCGGATAAATACGGGGTTCCGCGGCTCGCCTTTGTGAACAAGATGGACCGGGTCGGGGCCGATTTCCCCCGGGTCTTGAAAATGATGCGCGAGCGGCTGAAAGCGAACCCGGTGGCCCTGCAGATCCCCTTGGGCGAGGAAGAAAACTTCCGGGGAGTCGTCGACCTGGTCACCATGAAGGCCGTCGTTTATGACGAAGGGAGCCTGGGTTCGGAGTTCCGCGAAGAAGAGATCCCGGAGTCTCTGCTCGGGGTCGCCAAGGCCTACCGGGAAAGCCTGTTTGAAAAGCTGGCGGACTTGGACGACGAATTTATGGAACGGTACCTGACCGGCGACACCTTCCCCGAAGAGGAAATCCGGGCGCTGATCCGGAAGGGGACCGTTCATTCGCAAATTGTGCCGGTCCTTTTGGGATCCGCCTTCAAAAACAAAGGGATCCAGCAGCTGCTGGACGCGGTGGTGGATTATCTTCCTTCGCCGGTGGACAAGCCGGCGGTGGCGGGCATCCACCCGGAACGGACCACCCCCGAAGAGAGATCGCCCCTGAACGGATCTCCCTTTTCCGCCCTGGCGTTCAAGATCATGACCGATCCCTATGTGGGGCAGCTCACTTTTCTGCGGCTTTATTCGGGAAGCCTGAACTCCGGGGACTCGATTTACAACACCAATAAGCGGAAACGCGAGCGGATCGGCCGGCTGGTCAAGATGCACGCCGACAAACGGGAAGAAATTAAAACCGCCCGTTCCGGCGACATCGTGGCCGCGGTGGGCCTCAAGGGGACCACGACCGGAGACACCCTGTGCGCGGAAGACGCGCCGATCCTTTTCGAATCCATCGAATTTCCCGAGCCGGTGATCTCCATGGCCGTCGAAGCCAAGTCCAAGGCGGACCAGGAGAAGATGGACCAGGGGCTCTACAAGCTTTCCATGGAAGACCCGTCCTTCCGGCGGACCACAGATCCGGAAACGGAGCAGACCCTCATTTCCGGGATGGGCGAGCTCCACCTGGAGATCATTGTGGACCGCCTGCTTCGCGAATTCGGCGTTCCGGTGCGGGTGGGGAAACCCATGGTCGCCTACCGGGAGACCGTGAGCCAGCGGGCGCGGGCCGAGGGCAAATTTATCCGCCAGTCCGGAGGCAAAGGGCAGTACGGGCACGTGCTTCTGGAGATCGAACCTCTGCGCCCCGGCGAGAAATTCCAATTCGTGGACGCCATCAAGGGCGGGACCATCCCCCGCGAGTACATCCCCGCGGTGGAGAAGGGCGTCCGCGAGGCCATGGAGGGCGGCGTTTTGGCCGGTTACCCCCTGGTGGACGTGAAGGTGACCCTTTTGGATGGCTCCTACCACGAGGTGGACTCCTCGGAGATGGCCTTCAAGATCGCCGGCTCCCTGGGATTCAAGGAGGGGGCGAGAAAAGCTCAGCCGGTTCTGCTGGAGCCCATCATGGCGGTGGAAGTCATCGTCCCCGAGGACTTTATCGGGGAAGTCAGCGGTGATCTGGCGTCCCGTCGCGGCAAGATTCAAAATTTAGAGGCCCGGAGCGGGGTGCGGGCCATGGAGGCCAGGGTGCCGCTGGCCGCGATGTTCGGCTACGCCACCCAACTCAGATCGAACACCCAGGGCCGGGCGACCTTTACCATGCAATTTTCCCATTACGAGCGCGTGCCCCAGGCGATCGCGGAAGAGGCCATTGCCGAGGCGAAGAAGCGGGAGAGCGGTTCCGCTTCCCGATGAGGCCGCGAACGGGGATCGAATTCAAAGGAGGAGCGCATGTCGAAGAAGAAGTTTGAGCGGACGAAGCCGCATGTGAATGTGGGGACGATTGGTCATATTGATCATGGGAAGACGACGTTGACGAGTGCGATTACGAAGTGTTTGGCGACGAAGGGGATGGCGGAGTATATTTCGTTTGATCAGATTGACAAGGCGCCGGAGGAGAAGGAGCGGGGGATTACGATCGCGACGGCGCATGTGGAGTATGAGACGGGGAAGCGGCATTATGCGCATGTGGATTGTCCTGGGCATGCGGATTACATCAAGAATATGATTACGGGGGCGGCGCAGATGGACGGGGCCATCTTGGTGGTGGGGGCGGATGATGGGCCGATGCCGCAGACGCGGGAGCATATTTTGTTAGCGCGGCAGGTAGGGGTGCCGTATATTGTGGTTTTTTTGAACAAGGTGGACATGGTGGATGATCCGGAGTTGATTGAGTTGGTGGAGTTGGAGTTGCGGGAGTTGCTTTCGAAGTATGAGTTTCCGGGGGAAGAGATTCCGATTGTGCGGGGGAGTGCGTTGAAGGCGATGCAGCATGGTTGTGGGGATGAGAAGTGTGAGAGTTGTGGGGCGATATTCAAGTTAATGGAGGCGGTGGACAGTTATGTGCCGGAGCCGAAGCGGGATGTGGATCGTCCGTTTTTGATGCCGGTGGAGGATGTGTTTTCGATATCGGGGCGGGGGACGGTGGTGACGGGTCGTGTGGAGCGGGGGGTGATCAAGGTTGGGGATGAGGTGGAGATTGTTGGGATTCGGCCGACGTTCAAGACGGTGTGTACGGGGGTGGAGATGTTTCGGAAGATCTTGGATCAGGGTCAGGCCGGGGATAATATAGGGGTGTTGTTGCGGGGGACGAAGCGGGACGAGGTGGAGCGGGGGCAGGTGGTGGCGAAGCCGGGGAGTATTACGCCGCACATGAAGTTTAAGGGGTCGGTGTATGTGTTGACGAAGGAGGAGGGGGGGCGGCACACGCCGTTTTTCAATGGGTATCGGCCGCAGTTTTATTTTCGGACGACGGATGTGACGGGGGTGGTGACGTTGCCTTCTGGGGTGGAGATGGTGATGCCTGGGGACAATGTGAATGTGGAGGTGGCGTTGATCATGCCGATCGCGATGGAGAAGGAGTTGCGGTTTGCGATCCGGGAGGGTGGGCGCACGGTGGGAGCGGGGGTTATTTCGGATATTATCGAGTAGGAGAAACAGTGTTCAGCGGTCAGCCGCCGGGTCGCCTGCTGACGGCCCAAAGCGGATGGCTGACAGCTTCTTTATAGGATATACGCATGGTAATCAACAGTCAGAAAATTCGGATCCGCCTGAAAGCCTATGATCATCGGCTTCTGGACCAGTCCACCAAGGAGATCGTGGAAACGGCCAAGCGTACGGGCGCCAAGGTCGCGGGGCCGGTTCCCCTGCCCACCGCGATCAACAAGTACTGCGTGCTCCGCTCTCCGCACGTGGACAAGAAATCGCGGGAACAGTTCGAGATGCGCACCCACAAGCGCCTGCTGGACATCCTGGACCCGACCCAGCAGACCATCGACGCGCTGATGAAGCTGGATTTGGCCGCCGGCGTGGATGTAGAAATTAAATTATAGCTTTCAGCCGTCAGCGGGCAGCGAAAAGATCTCCCCGTTTCTTACGGACCGCTGACGGCTTAAAGGATATCCGTTATGTTAAAGGGAATTATCGGGAAAAAGCTGGGCATGAGCCAAATCTTCCACGAGGACGGGGGCGTAGTCCCGGTCACCGTGGTCCAGGCCGGCCCCTGCACGGTGGTTCAAGTTAAGACCCCGGAGCGGGACCGGTATGGAGCCGTGCAGCTGGGATTCGAAGAGCGGGACGCCAAGCGGCTGACCAAGCCTTTGCAGAATCATTTCCAGAAAGCCCAGGTCTCCGCCTTCCGCTATCTGAAGGAGTTCCGCGTGGCCGACCCCGGCTCTTTTCAGGTCGGGCAGAAGATCACGGTGGACGGATTCAAGGTGGGAGACCGGGTGGATGTAATCGGCGTCAGCAAAGGAAAGGGCTTCATGGGCGTGGTGAAACGGTGGCATTTCCGCGGGGGCCGCGCCACCCACGGGTCCATGTTTCACCGGGCGCCCGGCTCCATCGGAGCCAGCTCCTTTCCTTCGCGCGTCTGGCCCGGACAGAAGATGGGGGGGCACATGGGAAACCGGCAGGCCACCCTGCAGAACCTGGAGATCGTCGACATCCGGCCCCGGCAGAACCTTCTGCTCATCAAGGGGGCGGTTCCGGGCGGACCCCGCGGACTGGTTTTCGTGAAAGAAACGAAGAAGCAGAAACAGAAGAAGCCGGCTGCGGGTTGAGAAGGGAAGAGGGCACCATGGCGAAAGTGGATGTGATCGATATTCGCAAACAGAAGGTCGGCGAGCTGGAGGTGGACGACCGGCTCCTCGGCGAAGCAGAAAAGCCCCATTTGGTTTACGAGACGGTGCGGATGCAGCTGGCTGGGCGCCGGCGGGGCACGGCGGCCACCAAAGAGCGCTCCGATATCAGCGGCGGAGGGCGCAAGCCCTGGAAGCAGAAGGGGACCGGAAGGGCCCGGGCCGGGCATTCCCGCTCCCCCCTTTGGCGCGGCGGCGGCACGGTCTTCGGACCGCACCCCCGGGATTACGATTACCGGCCTCCCAAGAAGGTCCGCCGGGCGGCGCTGCGTTCTGTGCTTTCCGCCAAGTTCCGGGAGGAGAAACTCCTGGTTCTGGACCGGTGGGACCTGGGCGAGGCCAAGACGAAGAAATTTAAGGAGGCCCTGAAGGGCCTGGGCGTGCAGAACGCCCTGCTGGTCATCGATGAACCCGATCCGGTTTTGGAAAGATCCGCCCGCAACCTGCCGCAGATTCTGGTCTGCCGGTGGGAGGGGATGAACGTCCACGACCTGCTCCGGTTCGACCAGGTCGTATTCCTGCGCTCCAGCCTGGAGAAGGTGGAAAGGAAGCTGGTTTCATGAAAGAAGCGCACCAGATCATCAAAAGGCCCCTGATCACGGAAAAGAGCACCCGGCAGAAGGAAGACGGAAACCAGATCGCCTTTGTGGTGGACCCCAAAGCGGGGAAGATCCAGATCCGCCAGGCCGTAGAAAAACTCTTCAAAGTCAAAGTCCTGTCCGTCCGGACCATGAAAGTGGTAGGGAAAAAGAAGCGGCTCGGAAGGTTTATCGGACGCAAGTCGGACTGGAAGAAAGCCATCGTGAAGCTTCGCGAAGGGGACCGGATCGAGTTTTTTGAAGGGGTTTAAGAAGAGGGGAAA
>Ga0316613_10001910_pt1 | contig 13857 bp, 14 predicted proteins | sample OWC_soil_day10_C_2_FD_207647 | JGI IMG/M metagenome (GOLD analysis project Ga0316613, IMG submission 207647) | Wetland soil microbial communities from Old Woman Creek delta, Ohio, United States - OWC_soil_day10_CT_b | ecosystem: Environmental > Terrestrial > Soil > Wetlands | place: USA: Ohio...
TATGGTGGGGCATGCTGGTTTCGAACCGGCGACCTCTTGAATGTGAATCAAGCGCTCTCCCACTGAGCTAATGCCCCGAACAAGTTTTATTATAACACAATGATCCTTAAAATTCCAGTTTTTCAGGTGCGGAGGCAGTACCGGAAGATTGTATATATTTCTCCCTTGCTCAACTTATGCTAAAATAAATAATCACCATATAAGGGGGATACTATGGAACAGACGATAAGAGAACGCCTTTTGGCGCTGGTCGACGAGGAATACCGGCAGTTTCACAGCAAATTGGTGCCAGATGCAGATAATATTTTAGGTATACGGTTACCACATTTGCGAGAGCTTGCCAAGGAACTTGCCAGGGGAGATTGGCGTAGCTATCTAAATGCGGCATTAGCTGACTATAATGAAGAAATTATGCTGCAAGGACTGATAATCGGCTACGCCAAGGCTGATATTGAGGAGATTTTATGCTATGCCGCTGCCTTTGTACCTAAGATCAATAACTGGGGTGTATGCGACAGCTTTTGCAACAGCTTAAAAATCACTAAGAAATATCGGGACCGGGTTTGGGAGTTTTTACAACCATATCTGCATTCACGGGAAGAATTTGAACTACGTTTCGGCATTGTGATGCTGCTGAGTTTTTATATCGAAGATGAATATATTGAGCAAGTACTCCTGCGTTTAGACAGCGCGAAGCACGATGGCTATTATGTAAAAATGGCCGTAGCCTGGACTATTTCCATTTGCTTCATTAAATATCCGGAACAGACCATGGCCTATTTAAAGCAAAATACGCTGGATGACTTCACCTACAACAAAGCCTTACAAAAAATCACCGAATCTTTCCGGGTAGATACAAAGGCCAAAAGCTTGATCCGCGGAATGAAACGCAGCATAACGAAGTGACATATTCTTACTTGGCAGGTATCGGCCAATCTCTATAGAAAACGGTAATTATATTTATCAATATTGGAGGTCCGACAGGAAGTTTGCCGAGACACAAAAACAGGAGTTGACTACATGGAAGATCAATTGAGCTTGATTGAACAAAAGATATATAACGGGGAACGCTTGACGCGTGATGACGGCTTGTTTTTACTAAAATCCGACGAATTACTGCGGATCGGCGCACTGGCTCGTTTTGCCAAACAACGCAAATCCGCCCGCAAAGTCTATTTTAATGTCAACAGGCACATTAACCTAACCAATATCTGTGTATCCCGCTGCAAATTATGCGCTTTTGGCTGTGATGCCGATGCATCCCAGGCTTATGTGATGGAACCGGAAAAAGCTCTGTCTATTGCCCGCCAGGCGCTTGCAGATGCACCAGAAATGACAGAACTGCATATTGTCAGCGCTTTGCATCCGAACAAGCCCTTTAGTTATTACGCAGATATCATTGCTCGTATTCACCAGGAATTTCCCAACCTACATTTAAAAGCGTTTACCGCTGTGGAAATTGCTCATTTTGCGAAAATAGCTAACCGGTCAATCCGAGAAATACTGACGATTCTCAAGGATGCCGGCTTAGGCTCACTGCCAGGTGGCGGTGCCGAAATATTAAATGACAGGGTGCGGCAGATTATATGTCCAAACAAGTGCAGCGCCGCCGAATGGCTGGAAGTGGCGCAGACAGCGCATCAGTTAGGTATCCACAGCAATGCCACCATGTTGTATGGGCATGTTGAAACCCAGGAAGAACGAATTGACCATTTACTGACATTGCGTGAATTGCAGGATAAAACAGGTGGGTTTCAGGCCTTTATTCCCTTCCCCTTCCATCCGGAGAATACCGGACTCAGCGACATTAAACGGGCAACAGCCTGGGAAGATTTAAAAATGCTGGCTATTAGCCGCCTCATGCTGGATAATTTTGATCATGTGAAAGCATTTTGGATTATGTTAACATTACCCATTGCCCAAGTTTCAATGGCATTTGGCATCGACGATCTGGACGGAACGGTCGTGGAAGAAAAAATTCTCCATGCGGCCGGGGCAAAAACCGCGGTAGGTATTAGTAAGCAAGCTATTATCGATTTTATCCGCGAAACAGGGAATATTCCCGTCGAACGGGATACTCTCTACCGTGAAGTGCAAGTATATGAAGGGAGCCAAGCGTGATGAGACCCAGAGTGGGACATATTCAGTTTATCAATTGCTTACCCCTTTATTACGGTTTGGTAAAAAACGACGTGCTGTGGGATGTAGAATTGAGCAAAGATACGGCCAGGGAATTGAGCCGCCATTTGTTAGAAGGCAGGCTTGACATTTCTCCGATCCCGTCCATTGAATACTCGCGGCATTGGCATGAACTGATCTTGCTTCCCGGTCTGTCGGTAAGCTGCGACGGCCCGGTGGCAAGCATCTACTTGGTGAGCAAGGTACCTATTGCTGAACTGCATAACCGTAAAATTGCCCTGACAAATACGTCGCGAACATCGCAAGTGCTATTAAAAATTATTCTTGAGGATAAATATCATATTCACCCTGCCTATTTTGAGTGTCCCCCCCATTTAGGCTCAATGCTTCTGGAAGCTGATGCAGCACTGTTGATTGGTGACGAAGCACTGCAGATTCACTATCAAGTTCCTAGTGGCTTATACGCTTATGACTTGGGCTGTGAGTGGAAGGAATTGACTGGATGCAAAATGGTGTTTGCCGTCTGGGCCGCCCGGCGAAACTTTGCGGGCGATAACCCGGAACTTGTCCGTGAAGTGCAACGCTCTTTCGTGCACTCCATGTCCTACAGCCTGATGCATGTTGACCAAGTAGCCAGCGATGCCGCTCGCTGGGAATGCTTTGACTCAGGTTTTCTGCAAGCCTATTTCTCCACGCTGCAATTCGGCTTCGATGCCGAGCATCAGCAGGGATTGAGGGAATATTACCGGCGGGCGCAAGCGTTGGGGCATATTGCCGAAGCACCTGAACTAACTTTTCTGGAGGTATGACAACAGTGGACAGATGGCAGTCGATTATCGACCAGATACTTCAGGGCAGCCGTTTACAAGACGATGATGCAGTAGAGCTATTAACCCGGGGAGATCTGCCCACTTTGGGACAAGCGGCAGATGCCGTCCGGCGAAGGAAACATCCCGGGCCCTATGCTACCTTTATTGTAGACCGAAATATCAACTATACCAACGTTTGCAAAAGCCAATGCAAATTTTGTGCTTTTTACCGGGCTAACGATGCCGCGGACGCTTATGTACTCAGTACAGCAGAACTCTACAAAAAAATTGCAGAAACGATAGCTGCCGGTGGCACCCAAATCATGCTGCAAGGCGGTTTGCACCCGGAGTTAACTCTCCCTTATTTTGAAAATATGCTGCGGGGCATTAAAGAGCAGTTTTCGATTACAATTCATTCTTTTTCTCCGGCGGAGATTGTCCATATGGCCAGCCTAGCTGGTACCTCCATCCAAAAGGTTCTTCACCGCCTACAGGCCGCAGGTCTGGATTCCCTGCCAGGCGGAGGAGCGGAAATATTAGATGATGCTGTACGTCGCCGGGTCAGTCCCTTTAAAATTATGACAAAACAGTGGCTGGAAGTCATGGAAGTAGCTCAGCGTATAGGAATGGGTACAACTGCTACCATGGTGATCGGAATGCAGGAAACCTACCGGCAACGTATTAATCATTTCCGGGCCATCCGTGAACTGCAAGATTGTACAGGTGGTTTCCGGGCTTTTATCATGTGGACATTCCAGCCTGGCAACACAGAATTAGGCGGCGAAAAGGCTAGTGCCTGGGATTATCTGCGGACTTTAGCCGTAGCCCGGTTGTATTTCGACAATATCTCACATTTGCAAGGCTCCTGGGTAACTCAGGGCCAATCAATCGGCCAGTTGACACTTGCCTTTGGTGCCGATGATCTAGGCAGTATTATGCTGGAAGAAAACGTAGTCCGGGCTGCTGGTACTGCCTATCAGATGTCAATTGAGAAAATGACAGACCTTATCCGCACCACAGGCAAAATTCCGGCCCAACGGAATACACAGTATGAAATCCTGAAAACTTTTAATTAATAAACGATTGCGAGGGGATATAATGAGCTGTATTCCACAGGCAAGTATTGCCATTATTGGCGGGTCAGGCACGTTGTCAATGGACTTTCCGGCAACCCTGTGCTGTCATGATGTGGAAATAATCGAATGCGATATGGTGTTTGACACACCATATGGGCAAACACCACCGTTTCTCCTATTTCGTCTGGGTAATAAACAGGTGCTAACCTGCCGAATGCACGGGTGGCGCGGTGGGGTCAGCCGTGCCGATGCTTCACGGCAAATTTTTTGGCTATTTCGTGAGGCAGGCGTTAAAAAAATACTGGCCGAAGGCGGTGTAGGATCAGTCAACCATCTGCTTGATACCCGGGATATAGTTGTCGCCTCAGACTATATTGATCAATCCATGCGTAAAGATGTTGGGCTGGAAGGCCATTATCTGTTGATGATGCGGCAAGCCCTTTGCCCGCACCTACGGCAAGAGTTAATTTGTGCGGCAAAGGAGAGACCCTTGACCCGAGTCTTTCAACGGGGGGTGTATGCCGTAACCGATGGGCGGCATTTCGAAAGCCCTGCTGAGGTGGCAATGTTGAAGGGACATGCCGATATTGTTGGTCAAAGCCTCTGTCCCGAAGTCTATCTGGCCCGGGAAATCGGTGCTTGTTATGCAGGCCTGTATACTGTTGTCAATTATGGGGAAGGCGTTGTAAAAGACTGGGAGCATTCTGAGCTCAGTCAAATCTTCTATGCAGATGCGGACAAGATTGGGCATATTCTATTGGATACAATCAGACGGCTTGACGATAAACAGGTCTGTAAATGCGCCGACTTGCGAAAACCGACATTATTAAAAGAGGTATATGGGTCGAAAACATGAAACATAATCAGGGGTTGACTATTTAGTCCATTTTAGTATAATCGAATTATAGTTGAAATACTAAATTGAGCTGGAGGAGTTTACATGAAAAAACAGATTTTGATTGGTATGTTACTGGTTTCCTTGCTATTTGTTACCGCTGTTCCAGTTTCGCAAGCTTTTAACTTTGGTGATATCTTAAAAGTCGGTGGGATCGGTATTCTTATCGACAAATTTTCAACCCCACTTAATAATTTCATCAATACATTGACCTTTAAGCATGGCGCAGGCAGTGACTATGCTACTAAGGTAGTCCCTATCGTTTCTGTCGGTAATAAAGGGTACATAGGCGCTGCCCAGGTAACGGGCACACAGGAATTAGTGGACCAAACGGAAGCAGTTCTCCAATTAGAAGGCAATTTTAATAGCAGTACGTTTAGGGTAAAAGCATTAGTACCTATCGATAGTACCAATCCCGTCAACTTCAATCGTGTACAGGGGGTTGGGATATCAGCCATTATTGACATTAGAATATAGGGAAATTAGGAAAAAGAAGCTGTAGTGAACCTTTTATTTCACTACAGCTTCTTTGTTTTGTGTTACTCATACCGTAGGGCGTCAATCGGATTCAGAAGTGCCGCTTTGCGGGCCGGGTAAAGACCGAAAAACAGGCCAATACCTACCGAAAATCCAAAAGCTACCAAAATCGGTGTTGCGGTGATTACCGTATTCCAACCGGCAATTGACGAAATGGCGTAAGAAGTACCAATTCCGAACACAATGCCGATAGCACCGCCAATGACGCCGATAACAACAGCTTCGATGAGAAATTGCATAAGAATATTGGCATATCTGGCTCCCAGCGCTTTGCGAATACCGATTTCTCTTGTCCGTTCAGTAACAGATACCATCATAATATTCATGATGCCGATACCGCCAACCAAGAGCGAAATGGCCGCAATACTTCCCAGCAGCATGGTGATGGTTCCTGTTGTTTCCTGGGCTGTCGCCATAACACTGGCCAGGTTACGCACGCTAAAGTCATCGGTTTTATCTGCCGTGATATCGTGCCTCGCCCGCAGGAGGCTGGTTATACCTTCCTGTACCTGATCTACAACCTCAGAATTAGCAGCCTGTACGCTAATTGTTTGGACATAGGTGATGCCCATCATGCGTTCCTGAGCTGTGGTTAAGGGAATAATAACAGTATCATCCTGATCCTGGCCCCCGGCTGACTGACCTTTGCTTTCAAGCACACCAATTATCGTAAAAGGAGCATTATTAATACGGATGCTTTGCCCAATCGGATTTGTGTTATCAAACAGATTACTGGCAACAGTAGCACCGATAACGGCCACCCGGTTACGGGTTTCAACATCATCATCAGTAATAAAACTACCGGCTTGGACGCTTAAGTTTCGCACTTCCATGTATTCAGGCGTTGTTCCCTGAACACTGGAATTCCAGTTCATATTACCGGCAACCAATTGGTACTGTTTACTAACACTAGGGGCAACCGCGCCGATACCATTCACTTCACGAGCCATAGCCTGCGCATCCTTCAAAGTCAGGGTAATATTGGTGCCGGCTGCCTGTCGCACACCGGAAGAAGAGGCGGCACCCGGCGTAACAATGATAAGATTGCTGCCCAGGCTGGCAATCGAGTTTGATACCTTATCCCGTACCCCCATACCAATAGACACCATGGCAATAACAGCACCCACGCCAATGATAATACCAAGCATTGTAAGGATGGACCTGAGCTTGTTGGATACTAATGCATCTAAGGCAATCTTAACACTTTCCCAAAACACGTTATCCCTCCCTTCCTGTGTCCCTGACAATGAGTCCGTCCCGGACATGAATGACTCGTTTGGCATGAGCCGCAATATCAGGTTCATGGGTTACCAAAATAATGGTACGGCCATAGGAATTAAGTGTTTTAAAAATATCCATAACCTCCTCACCTGATTTGGTATCAAGTGCGCCAGTAGGTTCGTCAGCCATTATAATGCTAGGCTCATTAACCAGCGCCCGGGCAATGGCTACCCGCTGACGCTGACCACCTGATAATTCATTAGGCAAATGTTCCATTCTTTGTTCCAACCCAACAGAAGCCAGTGCCGCAGCCGAGCGCTCATGCCGTTCTTTGGCGGCAACCCCGGCATATACTAGCGGCAAAGCAACATTCTCGATTGCCGAGATACGTGGCAGCAGGTTAAAGTTCTGAAAAACAAACCCGATTTTTTTGTTCCTGGTCAGCGCCAGTTCATCATCAGTTAACGTCGAAACCTCCTGCCCATCCAGCAAATAGGAGCCACTTGTCGGGCGGTCTAAACAACCCAGTATGTTCATTAATGTCGATTTACCAGAGCCTGATGGTCCCATGATGGCGGTAAATTCCCCTTCACGTATATCAAGACTGACTCCCGCGAGGGCGGCAACCACGGTGTCGCCCATTTGATAGGTTTTTATTATATTAGCTAATGCTATTGTCATTGTATAACCCCCCTATATACACCGGCACTCAGTTTAGAACATCGGACGTGCCCCGCCCCCCTGACTTGATCCCTGTTTACTACCGGTTTGTGTCTGTGACTGGGTTTTGACTTGTGATACAACCACCTTATCGCCCTCATTAAGACCACTGATAATTTCCACCCTATCATCGCCGGTATTCCCGGTCTTAACAGGCACATTTTGTGTTTGACCGTTTAATCCGGCAACGACAACATATTTTCCGGTTTTATCTGAACGGATCGCTGACAGTGGCAGGGTCAACACGCCTTGGCTTTCACTGACAATAACCGATACTCTGGCAACCATGCCGGGGTTTAAGAGGTTTTCGGCATTTGTAACGTCGATGGTTACCGGGTAGTAGGTCACATTCCCAGAAACTACGGCTTTGCGGGAGATGGTGGTTACCATGCCGCTAAACTCCTTACCGGGGTAAGCATCAACCGTAAAGATAACCTTTTGTCCCAGCACGATTTTGCCAATGTCAGTTTGATCTATATTAGCTTCGATTTGCATCTTGGACATATCTGCGACAGTTAAAATAACGGTAGGATTATTTACCCCTTGAGCTACCAGTTCCCCGGTTGATAACGGTTTACCGATGATACTGCCCGCCATGGGTGAAACAATAATAGTATCATCAAGCTTAGACATAACCTCATCATAATTGGCCTGAGCAATCTTATAGTCCATGCTGGCATTATCCAGTGCCTCTGTGGAAGTGCCGCCAATCGTAGTCAACCGAGAGGTCCGTTGGTATTTGATAGCTGCATTATCCAGCCGTTCTTTCGCCTGGGTTACCTGGGCCTGCAGAGCGGTATCTTCCAATATAACAAGCACTTGTCCGGCGGTAACCTGTTCATTTTCTTTGACCTTAATTTCTTTGATATGGGCTGTTATCTTGGAGCTGATATCTACAGAATTTACAGCCTTGATTGTGCCTGTTGCCGCTACCACCGAGGTAAGGTCTTGGACCTCGGCCTGAATGGTCTGTTGGGGCACTGTGGTAACTTTACTTTTATTTTGATAGTAATAGCCGCCACCACCAGCGATAGCAACCACCACTATGCTGGCTATAATCAGCTTCTTATGATTTAAGATTTTCTGCCACATTAATCTCATAACTCCTCTCCCATCTATAGACTTGTGGCTTTTACGCCCATGGCCTTATCAAGTTTGGCTTTGTTGACATTGTAATCATACAGAGCCTGAACATGGTTTGTTTTGGCTTGTGTAAGTGCCAGTTGCGCATCAAAAACATCAAGATTGGTACTGACACCAGCTTTATAGCTTTCCTGCGCAATGTACAGATCTTCATTGCCTTTGTTGACTGTTACCGCAGTGGTATTTAAGCGTTTTTCAGCTTCCTTCATGTTAAGGTAGCTTTGGCGAACTTCCTGTTCGATAGAATCTGTTGTTTGCTCAGCCTGCAGCTTGGCTTTAGCTACGGAAGACTCAGCCTGACTTACTTTTGACTTAGTTACGCCGGCATCAAAAACATTCCAGCTTGCTGAGGCCCCGACCGACCAGTTGGTATCATTGGTAGGTAACAGTCGATCATTCCAGCCAGTTGAAGCTGACAGGGAGACAGTTGGCCGTTTGTTACTTTCGGCAATCTCTATGCCTTTTTGGGCACTGTCAACACTGACCTTAGCCTGGGCCATTTCCGGCCGGTTTTGTTTGGCCATGCTAAGGGCCTCTGCCAATGTTCTGGTATCAGCTTGATAGGCCAGCTCACCCTTTAGCTGAATTTCACTCCCGGCGTCCATATTCATGGTAGTCAGCAAATCAGATACTGCCAACTCATATTGGTTTTGCGCTTTAATCAGATTTTGATCCGCGTTGGCAACTTCTACTTCAGCCCGTAAAACCTCGGACTTAGCAGCAACACCTTCCTGGTATTTTGCCTGAACAATGTTCAGATGAGCTTTAAGATTATTGACACTTTCTTCATTCACGGTGCACATATTTTTAGTCTCAAGCACGCTATAGTAATTGGTCGTTGCGTCAAGAATCAGTTGTTGTTTGCTTTTCTCCACATTGAGATCAGCAGTACGCACACCAAGTTTAGCCTGTTCAATTTGTGCTTCGGTCCGCCCACCGCTATAGAGCGGCCAGTTCATGCGCAAGCTATTGCTAAAACCGTCATCACCGGAATTTCCTTGGTATGTGTAGCCGCTGCCAAGAGAAACTGTAGGCATCTTACCAGCTTGCGTTTCTCCAACACTAAGCTCAGATTTCTTTTTATCTTCGCCGGCGATTTGGATGGATGGGTTATTTTTCAGAGCATATGCAATACTGTCTTGCAGTGATAGCTCGACAGGTGCAGCCAAAGCAAAGGTATGCTGCAAAAAAATCAAACCGGCAGTAATCACAGCAGCCTTATGTGTCAAGTTTATCATAGTATAAGCAGCCTCCTACGCTTTTTTGTAATACAACTGATGTTCCTATTGTAAGCAACATCTTTTTGAATTTCTTTATATTTTATTTAGTTTCAGCCGTGGCGTGGGACTACAGACAAGCCTACAACCATACTACCCATTATACGGTTTCTCTCATTATTAGAAAAGAGTTAAATAGTAGAAAGAACACTCCAGCAAGAAGTGCTCTTTCTACTATTTATATTATTTTTTCACCGGCAATACTATGCTGAACCTTGCACCGCCGCTGGCTTTGTTATCTACGCCGATTTTTCCGCCATGCTGCTGCACAATCCATTTAGCAATTGACAGCCCCAGGCCTGTGCCGCCCTTTTCTCTGGACCTGGCCTTATCGCCCCGATAAAACCGGTCAAAAACGCGAGGCAAATCCTCTGTCGGTATTCCCTGTCCAGAATCTTCAACAGTTATTACCAGGTTGCTGCCCTGCTTAGCGCCGGTAATTAGGAGTTGTCCTGGTGGCGGTGTGTATTTAATAGCATTATCCAGTAAAATAACAAGCAGTTGATGCAAACGTTCCTTGTCTGCCATTAGTTCTAGCTGCTCACTCAGTTCTACCTGTAGTGTAAGACCTTCCATCTCTGCTAGCGGTATAAACTGCTCGGCGATATTTTCAATAACTTCATTCGCACTTACAAGGCCTAATTTAATTTCTATTTGATTGGCATCAGATCTGGCCAGCGTAAGTAGGCTAGAAACCAGTTTGGTCATACGCCTAACTTCCCTGATAATATTCGTTACCCGGATACTTTCTTCTTCCACTGTATGATCAGGGTGCCGCAATATAAGTTCAGCATTGCTTTTGACCACAGCCAACGGCGTCCGCAATTCATGGGAAGCATCAGCAACAAACTGCTGTTGTTTTTCCCAGGACGACTGAATGGGAATCATTGACCGCCTTGCCAGATAATAACCGGCAATAATAATAATGATCATACCAATGACAAATCCGCTGACAATAATAATAAGCAAATCACGCAGAGCAGCTATTTCGGAATCAACTATACTTACAGCGATAATACTTTTGACAACAATAGGCCCTCGCTCAGTATGTAGGATGTTATCCTGATAGCGGTACGGAATATCGAGGATTCTATAAGAATGATTTTCAATCGTTCTGGTTTCAAACTGGTATGGCAGAGCATAAGCTATTAGTTCCAGCAAATTTTCCATATCATCCTCATCATGAGGAAATATAGTGCTAACCTGTCCCTTGTCGTCCCGTATCAGGATAAAAATACGCGGGTCGAAGAAAAACCGGTTCCGGCTTTGCGGAACCATCTTGCCATTCACAACGGTAAAATTATTGACCTTAAGAAACATGGATTCATCAACTTTGTCAAAAAAACGGTAAGCTACATAGCCGTAAATAACTGTCCCGAAAAACACAAAAATCAATAAAAACACGATCGAATTCATCGCCGACAAACGGCGAAGCGTGCGTTTAAACATTCTTATTTCTCCTTAAACATAAAACCAGCACCGCGTACTGTGCGCAGCAAACAATCATGACCTGATTGAGCGAGTTTTTTGCGCAAATAGTGAATATACAAATCAACTACATTAATAGTAGTTTCCGACTCAAAACCCCAAACACGATCAAATATCTGTTCTCTGGTTAAAATCTGTTCTTTATTCAAAACCAAAAATTCCAACAGCTCATATTCTTTAGTAGTTAGACCTAACGCCTGATTTTCAACAAAGCCGTCATGAAGCTTGCTGTCTATTGCAACACCGCCATAAATAATTTTACCGTCACTTGCCATAGAGCCTCGACGACGAATCAAGGCTTTTATGCGCGCTAACAGTTCCTGAATCGCAAAAGGTTTAACCAGATAATCATCAGCCCCTATCTCCAGACCATTCACCTTATCAGCTACACTGTCGCGGGCTGTTAATAATAAGATAGGCACCTCATTATCAGCAGCCCTAACCTTCTTGACAATCTCCAGACCAGTAATTTCAGGCAGCATAATATCTAGTATCAACAACTCATAGATCCCTTGCTGAGCCAAATACAAACCCTCATCGCCGGTGGCTGCTTCATCAATAAGATAATTTTCCTCAGTTAACAATGAAACAATGGCTTCCCGTAATGGGTCATCATCTTCAACAACTAAAATTTTCACAAAACCACTCCCTACCCTTTTTCCACACATAGCATTACCTAACCAAAGAGTATGGCATTATTCTTTCCCTGTCAAGGCATTGTCACCACTCGATTTTTACTTTTCCTCATTTCCAATTGTCGCTCAAACCCAGGTTCAACTTTTCCAGTATCAATGTATTTTACCAGAGCTGCTTCCCTTATCCCGAAACTTTCCACAGCTTCCACAGGTTCTGCTGCATACACCATGGCCGCTACCGGCGAGGCCATGATTAAACAAGTAGTAATAAGACTTAAAACACCACTTAGCAACTGTCGTATTAGCTTCTTCATCCTCTCACCCCCAATTTTTATAAATTCTCTTCCTAGTGAATGAGTGTATTATAGCTTGCGTTTTTTAGTATTTCCTTAGAAAAACAAAAGAAGCCTTTGCATACACAAATGCTTCCTTGGTTTTGTTGGTATTAATTAGTGTCTCGCCTGACAATAACTACTCTTTGTACTTTATTTTACCATACCTAATGACATCTATGTCGTCAAGTGTAACCAGACCTTCCTTCAGCATCATATCAAGATATGGCAGTAATTTATTAATATACTCCTCACTATCCACTACTTCTACTAATATCGGTAAATCACTTGACAAATCGACAATACTGGCTGTATGAATACGACTGTTGGCTCCATAGCCCATTAAACCACGAAGCACAGTGGCCCCGGCCAAATCTAACGCTTTGGCTTTTTCAACAATAGCCTGGTAGAGGGATTTCCCCTCATATCGGTCATGTTCACCAATGTAAATCCTCAACCGTTTGGCTGTACCGGTAATTTTGGGCATAATGTCTGCCTCCTTATTTCTTTTAATGCAACTTTCCCGCTGTTGCATTAAAAATCCTGCTATGATTATACCGTTAATTACCAGTATTTATGCATTTTAAGATAGGAGGAAAGCATCTAAAAAATTCTCTGAATGGTTTTAAAAAGCAGCTATCGCGGGCCTTTGGATTTGCACACATCAGATATCCAGTCAATCGAATACAAGGAGAGGAGTTTTACTTTTGGCATTGCCCCAAAAGTAACAAAAGGTCTAGGCCCAAAGCCTCCAAAAGCTGAAAAGCCAGGCGATATTCCTAAAATCCGTAAACTCGCTACGCTCAAACAGTACGGATTTCTTAACGGAATACCGCCCGGCTTTTCTCCTGCGGAACGCTTTTTCCGGCAAAGGCCAAGGGGTTACGGAGTTACGAGGGAAAAGGGGTTTTACTTTTGGCATTGCCCCAAAAGTAACAAAAGGTCTAGGCCCTAAGCCTCCAAAAGCTGAAAAGCCAGGCGGTATTCCTAAAATCCGTAAACTCGCTACGCTCAGACAGTACGGATTTTTTTACGGAATACCGCCCGGCTTTTCTCCTGCGGAACGCTTTTTCCGGCAAAGGCCGGGGGTTTATGGAGTTACGAGGGTTGCCGAACGTAAACAGTACGGCCACCTGTGCCGGGTTTTGTACTTGACAACCCTTGTTTTATAAGGCATCCAGGGAAAGTTATACTTTCCACCTGGGAAAAATCACGCAAGCTAGTTGCCTGCGTGATTGATGTAACTATATGTAACTTAATAGCTAATCCTGCGGCAAATCAGCAAACCTTGCCTGGATTTAGTATATTTTGGGGATCAAAGGCCATTTTAAGTCGTTTGAGTAGCGCCATGTATTCGCTGCCTTTGGTAACTTCCAGATAAGGTTTTTTGGCGCTGCCGATACCATGTTCACCAGAAACTTCTCCGCCAAATTCTTTTGCTTTGGCATACATAGCATTCATGGCACGAGCCAATTTATCCTGCCATTCTTTTTCTTCAAGTTGGTCGCGAAGCACATAAACATGTAGATTGCCATCACCAGCATGGCCAAAACCTTTAATTTTGATACCAATTTCCTTTTGAAGC
>Ga0316613_10001911_pt1 | contig 13842 bp, 11 predicted proteins | sample OWC_soil_day10_C_2_FD_207647 | JGI IMG/M metagenome (GOLD analysis project Ga0316613, IMG submission 207647) | Wetland soil microbial communities from Old Woman Creek delta, Ohio, United States - OWC_soil_day10_CT_b | ecosystem: Environmental > Terrestrial > Soil > Wetlands | place: USA: Ohio...
CTTAGTTTTTAACAAAGCCCTAAGATTAGTAATATAATAGTATAAGGTTTTTATAAGTTCCGTATGATTATCGTTATCATATTTTGCCAGACAAAAAACAGCAGGATGCAAATAATCGGCGATTTCGCTAGTCTGGCTGCTTAATTTAAACAGTCGATAAATAGAAAGTTGCTGGAAAAGAAAAATCCTCCCTGATTTTTTCAGCGTTAAACCAATATCTAGTGCGTCTACCGCTTGAAAATAGTGTTTTCTAATCTGACAGGGATCCTGAAAACACATACTAACCCCAGCAATCAAATCACCGGAACTAAGACAAATATTTAGTTTTTTCTGTATGGCATCCATTAATACTTGTTTCCCTTGATTATAGTGAATTAATGATACTATATGTTCTTTGTATATAGTTGAGATACTATTCTCAAAAATATTTCCTACTTCCTGCAAGATCGGCCTTAATTGCAAATTGTCCTCAGTTTGTCGTTCTAATTGAATTACAACTATATGCATATTTTTTTGCATTTCCATACCAAGGGCTTGAATCCGAGCTTCAACAAACTCTCTTCTTTCTGTTAAATCCTCCAGCATATCCATAAGAAAATGCTCCTGTAAGATACCTTTGCTATTTCTATAAAAATTATCATTTCTCATTTCAATCGAGATAGTCTTACAGATTTCATTGATCAGGCTAAGATCGTTTTCATCCCAATTGACATGACCTCTCATTACTACAGCATAGCCTACAATCATTCCCTTGATAAAAATAGGCGAATGTATGACAATTGTTTTTTCAGGTAATACTGGTCGATCACAGCACTCAAAAAAACAAGAAGATCCTCGTTCTCTCAACAGTTCTAAAACGTTTTCTTCAAAAAAAGCAATCATGGTCTGTTCAATCATTTGCTTATCTTGCGCGGCTTTCTTAAAAAGTTTACAATCAGAATGCACATTCTGCGAAAATGCTAAAATCTTAAAACTCAAATCATATATAATAATCGGATTTCCCAGTAATAAATATGCTATGTCCGCAATATTTTGGAGTCCCCCACAGCATACGGCATCTAAAAGCTTTTGCGGGATATATTCTTCACCACCGCATGTGCGGATAATATGTTGAACCCGCTCACAAAGAGATGTACTACTAAGAGGATATGTAAATAAAATAAGGTTGAGCATAGTGTCTGAAGTCACTTCAGCGGGAATCTCACTATCACAAATATACAAAATATTAATAGGCGCACAACATTGCAACAGGATTGTAAGAGAAGAAGCTTTTACAATATACAAAACATCGCTTCTGCATTTTGACGGCAGTTTTCTTACTGAGACGACTGACGTTATTTTTTCATTTTTCCTACTATTAATAAATAATTGCGGTTTAAAATCATTAAGTTCACATGCAATTCTACGCATATTAGCTGGCATATCTATCACCCTCTGCAGCAAAATTAAATTATTAGAAAATTAACCAAAATATATAGGAAAATACTTACTTATCGAATAATGTTGATTAGATTTAACTAAATTTGACAAATTAAATTTAGTTATGTATGATAATTATTACACATAATCAATCTTAAGAAAAGGAATTATTTAAATATGGAAAAATTTTTTCTCCCCTATATTAGATTCATTATTTGCCGCAAAGAAAGCAACAGAAATAATGCCTGAGCTGCCTGAAGGAATGAAACCAAGTCATATTCGCACGCTTGAAGTAATTTATAAAAACCACACTAACAGGAAGCTGTACGAGTAAGTGACGTAATTTTAGTTATGAAGATTACTAAGCACTGTCACAAGATGATAAACGAGTGATATTTCACTCCCATATACAGGGTGTAACTTTAAAAGAAAAAGTCTAATTGCGTGCGGAATTTATCCGCTTTAGTATTTGTACCTAAATATTTTGCATTGTCATACCACACTTTAAGGATAGAACTCATCCAAGGAACATACTGAAAGCCATAACGGATACCTTTTTGATCCGCTACTAAAGGAATATCATTTCCAATAATCGAATTGGCTTCAAATTTGTGATAAGCTGCAAATATTTCATATGATTGGGGCTTCCATGGATTAGCACCCTTATACGTTAATTTAGTATAGGAGCCATCGCTGTCTGAAGCAGCACTTGATTTTACCAAGGCAGCTTCAAAGCTTAGATTTTTGGCCACCTTTGTATCAAAACCATAAGAAAGACCAAGCCTTCGTCACAGGCGTTACACCCAATAGAAGCAACGGATTTCCATTTTTCTCATCTTGAATGTAAAACGGTATGGGGACATCAGTTGTTATGCGCTCTGCTTTCTGCAGGCTCCTTGACATTGCCCTATCATATTGAACACTATGAAAAAGGTTCTACGAGCAAAATTGATAAGATATGCCAGATTGTAGCCAGTTTGCCTACAGCAACAGGTTCTGCCTATGGACTTTGCGATTCGTGGTTTACCTGTAAAAAGATCATCGAAGCTCATTTCAAAAAAGGTTATCATCTTATTGGTGGACTCAAAACCAACCGTATTATTTATCCGCAAGGCATTCGAACTTCAATCAAGAATTTTGCAGCTTATATAGCGCAAAACGATGTTCACCTAGTTACCGTGAACCGTCAATCCTATTGGGTTTATCGTTATGAGGGTGCCTTAAATGATATTGATAATGCCGTAGTCTTGTTTTGTTGGCCTAAAGATGCTTTATTAAATCCGAAAGCTTTGCGCACTTTTCTTTGCACCGATATGGCTTTAGATACCGAGACAATCTTAAAATATTATAGCCGGAGATGGCCAATAGAAACCTTTTTCCGTCAAACAAAAGGCAATCTCGGAATTAATCAGTATCAAATTCGCACCATTACTGGGATTAAACGGTTCTGGTCACTTACGGCTCTGACGTATCTTTTTTGTACAATTGGTAGCCGTAAGAAACAATCATTTGCTGATGGATTACATGATATGCGTAAAAATTTCAAGAAAAATTTATTCGTTTGGATTTATGAACAAGCCAAATCTAACATTCCATTATCTCAGGTCTTACACAGCTTAAAGAGTGCCTAGGCAAGCTTTTATTTATAATATGGAATATTTGTTAGAGCTTTTATTCAAAGTTATATTATTAGAGATACATAAATGTATTTATGTGTTGAAAAAGTTTTAGGCTAAACGCAAATCTAAGAATAAGGAGGTTTGAAGAGGGGGGAGGTCTTTTGATTTTGTATAAAAATCAAATGGGACGGTGATAATAATGTAATTTTGCTTTTGAGCAGTAGGTAAGATACTAAACAAAGAAAGTGGTGAAGATTATGAAAAAAAATTTTGTCAGCGTTGTTGCAACAGCTGTATTTCTCTCAATCCTCATCGGAGGGGTAAATGTATTCGCTAAAGAAACAGTATCAGCACAAGGCACGACAACATCAGGTTTTTCTGCAGATGTATTATCAGAATTTCAGAACCCTTCTGATCAATACAAAGCAGGTGCACGTTTTGTTATTGATCATTATAATGCCAATAACCCAAGCTATGAAACAAAGCTAACAGCTCAATTAGAAGATCTAAAAGCAAAAGGATATTCTTATATCGAACTTGAAAATCATGTTGATTATATAACTGATCAGAATGATTTTTTAGCTTTATTGCAGACGGTATATACAGTTTGCAATAGACTTGGCATTATAGTTGATATGCGTGTAGGTGGAACTACTATGGGATCAACAACGATCTCCGGTGATACTCCACTTGCTCTAGCACAAACGACTGCTGTTAATCTTGAAAGCAATACGCTGTCTAACGGCTCAAAGTTTACAGGCACACAGGTTTATTTATCTGGAGATACATTTAATCAGTCTAAACTTGTAGCTGCACTGGCAGTTACCTATACTACAGATTCAAACGGAAAAAAGGTTCAGACCAGCGTAACAAAGCTTGATACAAATGATTTTACATTTTCTGCAACTGCAATACCTGGAGGCGGCGTACAATCTCGCGGTATGTTGGGCGGATGTACTTATACGCTCTCACATAATGTAACTATTACTTACAACGGCAGCAATAAAACCTTTACAAGCAATCCAGATGAAAAAGTAGATATTATTATTTATTACCAGTCTCATGGCACTGACGGTTCTGGTACTATGGACTATTACTCCACCGACAGCGCTGAAACTTATACACAAAATGTAGAATCAGTGCTGAATGACAATGCATGGCTTGCGAAACATCCACAATATTCGACATCAATTAAACAATTAATTCAGAAAAACGGCGGATATTTTACAAGCGACGGCGGAGACAACAATCAAACGTTAAGTTCAAATACTTGGAGCAGCCAGTTGATAAGCAAAATCAAGACTCTTTATGGTTATGATTTTACAAATTATTTGGCGGTTCAGTATTCCGGATATGAGTTGGCGAATGGCGAAGAAGCTCAAATCGGTAATGACTGGAACTTAGCATTCGCAAACTTGTTCTGTGATTATAATCAGGCTGTTAAAAAATGGACGGAGGATAATTATAATTCCGGATGGAGATCACAAGTCGGTTATAGTACTGAGTTAGATCACCAGGTTGTAGCGCAATCTGTTTCATACGCGGATACAGAATCTCTTTTCAGCCGTAATGAAATAGATAATTATCTATCTGTTGTTTCTGCGGCACGTATAAGTGGTCAAAAAATCAGCAACTTGGAATGTGCAGCTGTTTGGAAACCTTATTTCAGTACCTGGCATGAGCTTTTGTTTAGTGCTAATACGGCATTTACAACCGGTATCAACAGAATGTTTTACCATGTAGTATCCTTTAATTTAAATGATGATTTGTCACTCGGATGGCCCGGATATAGCTATAATAATGATTCGCTTATGGACTGGGGCGTCACTAATCCGCTTTATGAACAAACAGATGTTGTGAACAGCTATGTTAACAGGGTTCAATACCTTCTTCAAAAAGGCACGAATATAAGAGATTTCATGATTTATAATGACACATTCGATCAAAAGTATGAGGTTGACGACAAAGTACAGGAAGCCGGTTATACCTATGATATTGTTTCACCTTCAGTGCTGGCAAATGACAGTGTTCAGACTGTCAGCAACGGCGTGATTGATCCTAATGGAGGCAGCTACAGGGCTTTTGTTGTAACACATCTGCTGGATAACAAATACATGCCTATTGATACAGCAGAGACAATCCTGAAATACGCTCAAAATGGTGTTCCAATAGTTGTAGTTGGCAATAAAGATACCTTTATTTACAGCTTGGCAGCGGAAAATTATTCTTCCGATATTTCTGCAGATACTGCACAGCTTAAAGAAATTTGGAATCAGATATCTGCGACAGGAAACTTGACTTATGTTGACAGCGAAGCAAAACTTGCGAGCGGATTGAAATCAGTCGGCGTATCACCTAATGTGAAAAAAGACTCATCCAGCAAAATTTATTCTAATTGTCTGTCATTTAGCGACGGAAGCAAATATTACTATATATACAACACTGATTTATATTATCCTGTGTTTGGCTACACATTCTTTGATGAATATACGGAAGCTGAACAGAAGTATTATTTCCCTGAGTATGCATCAAACAAAGATTTTGGAGAAACTGGTGGATTTTCGGACTCTAAGGCTTGGGGAACAGAATATGTAGGTTCTAATATAACTCAGACGCTTTATCTCAAAGGAACAGGCGCGCCTTATCTGTTTAATTTATGGAACGGTGAGGTAACCCCGATTGCAGATTATAAAGTAATGGGAAATGGGTATGTTGCCGTAAATGTAAGTCTTACCGGCGGAGATACCTGCGTAATCGGATTTACCGGAAAAGATGATGTTACGCTTCACGCAACATCTTTAAGCAATGACTCTAATATTGCGTACGATGACAGTGGCAATTTGGTTATAAGTGTTACAAAAGCCGGAACTGATTCAGTTTCTCTTAGTGACGGAAGTAAATATTCTATTGATGTGAACAAGGATGCTGTCGGCACTGCTTCCTTAAGCGGAAATTGGAATCTTTCAGTAGATTCCCGGAGTGCTGCATACGATAACCCGACCAATGTTGATGAATTAGTCGCAACTGCCCATGAGACATTGACAGCGAATCTTAATGACCTTACTTCGTGGGATAAAATAACATTCACAAAGGCGGACGGTTCAACAGTTGCCGGAACAAAAGTCTGCGGTGTAGGTACTTATACGACAGCTTTCACAATGAATGGTAACTATGATGGAGCATATTTAAGCCTCGGCAAAGTTTTTGATACAGTCAAGGTATATGTAAACGGCGAAGAAGTAGCAATTAATCAGCAAAATATGACAGTGGATATCGCTGATTACGTTGTTAGCGGGCAGAATACTCTGAAATTAGAGACTACCACCAATTTTAACAATCTTAAAAATGCTAATAAAATTGGCGGAACAACTATGTTTGGAGATCCTATAACAGAGCAAAATTATGGGTTGCTTGGTCCGGTAACAATAACACCATATGTAAATGTGAAACTTACCAACAACTGAACTGCCTCCTGTCAAGTAGACAGATGAAAAAATAAAAATTGGAGATGGTATAATAATCTGGACACAAAGTTAAGCGCGAAAGGTGGACCAGATTATGAAAAGGTCAGTATATGACAAGCAGTTTAAAATGGCAGCCGTCAAAATGTCACAAAGTACGGATAAATCTGTTCTTGAGGTTGCTAGAGAATTAGGCATCAGTGGCAGTAGTCTGCGCCGTTGGATAAATGAATATGATGAGTATGGTGAAAGTGCATTTCCTGGTCATGGAAATGCACTTTTTAATTCTACATATGAAATAAAAAAACTACAAAAACAAGTAGATGAACTAAAAATGGAGAATGAACTATTAAAAAAATTCCAGACCTTCTTGAAGCAAAAGAAAGTGTAAAATTTCAATTTTTAAAAGAAAGCTGTAAAAAATACAATATTAAGAAGGCCTGTACAATACTTAATATTTCGCGTTCCGGATACTATGCATATATAACACGCAGAAAAAGCAATCGTGCCATAGAAAACGAAGCGCTTACCGAAATAATTACAGAAATATTTAATGAAAATAAAAGCCGTTATGGTGCTAGACGTATTCAACAAGTTTTGTTACAACAAAATATTAAGGCAAACGTAAAAAGAATCTCCAGACTTATGAATCAAAACAATTTGCTTGCTAAAGGATCAAAAAAGGTTTATCGATACTATGCTAATAAAACTAAATATGAAGAACAAGAAAACATTCTAAATCGAGTTTTTAGTACTACTGACAAAAATAAAATATGGGTAGGAGATATAACTTATATACCTACTCGTCATGGATTCCTTTATTTATCAGTTTTTATTGATATTTTTTCGCGTAAAGTAGTTGGCTGGTCTATGGATACACGAATTCGGGACAGCCTTGTTATATCAGCATTTTATCAAGCTATGGTTAACATCATCTTCAAAAATGAAAGCGGTACTAACACTCTCAGATAAGCACTACAAAGCAAAACCCCTTAGAAGAGTTTACATTGAAAAGAAAGGAAAAAACAAGAAACGACCGCTGGGAATTCCCACTATGTACGACAGAGCCATGCAAACACTGTATGCACTGGCACTCGAACCAGTAGCCGAAACGACAGGAGATCACATTTCTTTTGGTTTTCGTAAGGGAAGAAGTGCTAAAGATGCCTGTGAACAGATATTTTGTGTATTAGCAAGGAAATGTTCCCCTACCTGGATATTAGAAGGAGATATCAAAGGCTGCTTTGACAACATCAACCATGCTTGGCTACAAGACAATATACCAATGGATAAAAGAATTATGAAGCAGTTTTTGAAGTCGGGATTTATATATCAGGGAAACCTCTTTCCTACAGTCTCAGGTTCACCACAAGGTGGAGCTATATCCAGTCTTTATGCAAATATGACGCTAGATGGTCTTGAAAAATTAATTCAGGATAAATACCATCGGAATTCAAAGGGTAAAATAGAAAACCACTATCGAGCAAAAACCAAAGTAAATTTGGTGCGATATGCGGATGACTTTATCATTACCGCAAATACAAGAGAAATAGCGGAAGAACTCAAAGAGATTGTCGATCAATTCCTTAATAATCGGGGATTAACTTTATCCGAAGAAAAGACAAGGATTACGCATATAGACGATGGATTCGACTTTCTTGGCTGGACATTTCGAAAATTCAAGGGAAAATTAATTGTCAAACCATCAAAGGACTCCCTCAAAACCCTGACAAAGAAATGTGCTACTATCATTCTGAAAGAAGGAAAAGCAGATAGGCAATCCGAACTCATCCGAAGGTTAAATCAAGTGATTAGAGGGTGGACAAACTATCACAAACATGTTGTGGCAAGCCAAGCCTTTTCTTGCGTCAATAACACACTATATCTTTTATTACAACAATGGGCAAAACACCGACACCCAAACAAAAGTAAATGGTGGAGATTGAACAACTATTGGCATGAAAAGAATGGGAAGAGATGGTTGCTCATGGCAGATGAGTACAGCCTTATAAACCTGAGAAGAATAGATATCATCCGCCACCCTAAATTGCAGATTTCTAAGAATCCCTTTATACATGAAGAGTATTTTGTGAAAAGGAAAATGAAACTAAAATCACTGGTTGCCGCCAGAAATGGTGAAGAAATGCTTGGATCCGTATGAGCGGGAAACTCTCACGTACGGTTCTTAGACGAGGGAAAGGGAGCAATCCCTTTTCTTTAGTCGATTATACTTCTCAGAGGTTTCAAGCTGTATTGCAGCGTTATGGCTGTCAACAAAGTATGAGTCGTAAAGGAAATCCCTATGACAATGCCGTAATGGAATCATTTTATCGGACATTAAAACGCGAGCTTGTTCAGGATGATTGTTATGACAATCCAGAACAAGCTCGCATGGAAATATTTAAATATATTGAGACTTATTATAATACTAAACGCATACATTCCGCATTGGGTTGGCTTAGTCCAGAGCAATTTGAATTACAAAATTGTCAAAATCCTTAACTTTGTGTCTATTTTTTCTTGACCTTTCCAAATATCTGACACCAATCAATTATGGTTGGTGTCAGTTTTTATGCTACTGAACGCAGGTATTGCTTGTATTCCAAAGGTGTCATACAGTTTAACCGTAAACGTCAATCCAAGCCCACATAGTTTGCTGCTCCCAAACCTGAGATAATGATCCCCAAGGGAGAATCACGGTGAAAGTAACAGCAAGGCATAAACGAAAAACCTATTGTGATGCAGAAAAGAAATCACTGCTTGAGGCATATAAACAAAGCGGCACGCCAGACATATGCCTCATTCCATGCGCCTTGGATTAAAAATTTCCCATACGTTGTACGATGACATACTGCGTGACTAAGCGATACCAGATCAATCACCTTGCCGCGATAGCCAAACTGCACAGCCCCTATAATAAATTCTTCAATATGGTGCAAGGCTGGCTTGGAGAAATAGAATGCGAATGAAAGACTCAGTAAAAAATTGCGTAGCTTAGATGTTTCTGATATGCTATCTTTTGGAGACATCTGAATTTCCCTTCTGGTTAGAATTTGCGTGAGAACTTATTCATAACACAGAATGGAGGCATTTGTCTCTATTTTCTTGTGTTTGTTATAATTTGGAATGAGTTTTGCCCATTCATAGATAATATATTAAAATCTTTTAGAAATTATATATATATTGGAAGGTGACCTTATGAATCGTATCAAAGTGAATTGGCAGCAGTAACGATTGCTCTCTTTGTAGTATCATTGGGATTACTATCATATTTAATTTATTGGCAAACAAAATCGATAATCTTGCATAATGTTGAAAAAGAGTTAACTTTACTCGCCCAAAATGATTCGAAAAAAATTGAAAACTTCTTTGAAAAAAACACTGGTAATTTACAACTTATTGCCAGCTCGCCGAACAGTCGCAGGAAGCCGCTAAACAAATTGAATTATTAATTAGTGATATCCAAGGGAAAACAGGCGAGGCTGTTGTGGCGATGACTATTGATACCCAAGAAGCCGGTATCGCACAACAAACAGCTGAAGCTATGATAAGCAGACAAACTAAGCAGCAAATACTTAATACGATGAATGAAGTAGACTTCGGCTATAATATCTCAGATCAAACTCAGACCATTTCTGCAGTCACAGAGGAGCAGCCATCTTCAATGGAAGAAATAGTTTCAGCTAGCCATCACTTGACTGAGTTAGCTGAAAAATTGATAACTGCAATTTTCAAGTTTAAGTTTGTAGAAACATCATTTGTAAAGCCTAACGCATGAATAAGCCATTTATCCCCCGCACTGATAGGATAAACGGCTTATTTGTTATAACCATAAGCTGCCGACAAAATACTACCTTCACCCACAGCACACCAGAACGCAAGAGGCTGCTAAAAAGTTTCAATACAGCCCCTTGTTACTTTGTTTATCATGCCATCGTGATGAAGCAATTTTTCTGGGGCTAATTACCAAAACAGTTCATATTGCAATTGAAACAGATTCGTATCTCCTTGGCTTGCTATGCCGGTGGCCGGTTTATACTGACCATATACCGCACGAACTAAAGAACCAGGAGCAGGAACATAAGCCGTTTCAAAAGACCAGCCTTTCACACCAAGGTTATCACCTGCAGTATTTTTAAAGGCACTAGGACTGAACCAGATGGCTTCGCCTGGATCGGAAGCACGCCAGATGCCATTGGATTCAAGATTTATATATGTACCAAATAAGGCCCATGATCCAGCCTTACTGAGATCTGCTTTTTTATAGCGCAGTTCCAGTTTATATGCGTTGTTTTGCAAATCCGCATCAGTACGGGCTGCTATGCCAGTCAAGCGCCAGTCATTGGACATCTGGTACATACTGCCAAATTCCCCTAACTTCAGTTGGCTTTTATCCGCATTAAACGCGTTACCAAACACATCGCTACCGCTTTTAAACATATTATAATTCACCTGAAAATCCAGTTTGTTGGTGGGTGACCAGCGGGTTGCAACACCGTATAACGTAATATTCTTACTGTTAAATCCGGCATCTCCAGAATTTACATAATTATAATCGACAAGCTGTGGAAACTGGGTACTGGCTCTGGCATACACCACATCCGTCCGCAAATCTTTGCCGAAAGACAGCTTCATACCTTTTAAGCCGACAGAATTCATGGCCATATTGAGCGTATTCCCCATAGGACTCCAGGTACGCTCTTCCTGTCCGCCGCCTCCCCAGTACACAAATTTACCAAGTTTTACAGTGACACCGGTATCGCCGATTGGCCCTTGCGCAAAAGCCTGCGACAATTTAAAATTGTTCATGTCACTGGCGTCATTGCTGGATCGCCAGTTGTCTGCAGCAGATATTTCCGCACTGGCTATCCAGCCGCCGTCATTAATCTTGACAATCGGAATCAGACGAAATCTAAAGTCTTTATCACCATCATCAGATCCATGAGAATAGCCCATATTACGATACCGAGCACGAATATCGCCATGCACGGTGAAGCGATCAATTGCCTTTTCAGTCTTGGTCATTCTTGCCCCCAGATTAACTAGCTCTTCATAATATTCATAAGCCAGTTTCTCAATCAGCACTTTGGCCTGCTCATCAGCCTTGTCTCTGTGATTCATTGCTTTGGCTACAATCTGAGCCATTTCATAACGAGTGATGGTTTTATCCCCAGCAAAATTACCATCTCCACCCCCGTCACTAATGCCTTCAGCAGCTAGTTTCTGAACAGCGACATAAGACCAGTGACCGATTGGAACATCGGAAAAAGCCTTAGGAGCATCCATATAGGATGAAGCCCCCCCCACTGCCGCGGTGCTGATACTTAATGAAAAAACAACGGCACAAATCATTAACAAATACTTTTTCATGTCCTATTTTCTCCATTCATAGCAGAATATTTCAATAAAATTACTTGGCATTTTTTAATAGTAACACATTATAAATTAGCTAAACAATATACGATAATACAGAATATCCACTATAATCAACTCCCCCTTTTGTACTTTAATACCAGCTTTTTTTTACGAAGTCCGCTTTTCCCAGCATACGATCATACAGAGATAAATCAATTGGTTTTACGGTAATGGTATCAATGATTGTAGTGGAGGGATCTCGTCTAGAGCCAGCAGCATCAAGAAATATCCCTCGGGGTTTGGTATTTACTTAGATATTAACGCCAATGACAACCTTTGTACCGTAGCCTTTTACAGCCACTTCATGACCACAATGCCAAGCCGTTTTCATGACCTTCCGCTGGATTACAAAAAACGGTTTCAGAACCATAATGAGCAGCAAGCGCTGCATAACGAGCTTGTTTAATTACACGTGAGCCACCCCTTCTTTTACAGCTACTTTTGCATTATCGAAAAAGCATGTCTGGAAACTCCGCCAGAATGCTGGAAGGTACGTACTAACGCTTCCAGAAAGCTTTCTTCATTTTGCCTTTCAAAGGCGAATACGATGGGAGCGTTACTAGGCAAATCCTAGCACAAAAAAGCCTTCTAGCAAAACAGCTAGAAGGCTTGAACTTCATATGGTGCGCCCGGCTGGAATCGAACCTGCGCACATGGCTTCGGAGAGCCTTATCTAATTTTTCTCATTCTTCACTAAAAAAATTATAAGAGTCATAAGTCTTTATTTTACAAGGTTTCATATGTTTTTTCTCTTGCTAATAAAATTGCCTTAAAAACTTATACTTTACGTTATTTCATATTATTTTTTAACTTTTTCCATCATTTATTTAAAAATAAGCAGTTGTTAAGCAGTAAATCTTTAAGATCTCTCTTCTGTTTCCTTCATTAACATATAATATAACATTAAGAATGATCTAATTTAAGATTAACAATCAAAATATCAGCTAACATTTACATAATAATCGTAGTTTTACCGATAGACGTGATATGGTGATGACCTTCTCCACATCGGATATAACGGCGATCTTTTCGAGTTCAAACGAGCATTTTCTGACGATTTTATTGGTCTAACGGCTATGATGGGCTGTGCCAACGCAACAAGAACCTATATATCAAACTTAATGTTACTACCGTTTGTCACGTTAAATTCTCTAACATACACAGAAAGCTCAAGCAACTGCTTTTTATCGATGAAAATAATTGATTTTTTTTCTTTTCTTATAAAGCCCATTTTTATAAACTTATTAATTACATTATACAAACCCTTTCTGCTCATGGGGAAAATGTTGCATAATTCGCTCGTATTTTTAAACTTGAAAATGTCATCTTCCGAGTTTTTTAGCAGGTAAAAAGCAAATATTTCCTCCCATGTAAACAGATTCTTCATCATTAGCTTTTTGTACATATAATATATTCTATTGCTGATTTTATATAAGAACATCTTTAGAAAATCAGGATTCTTTTGCAATTTGTTAAAAATATCTTTATTTATTTTCAAGAGTGAAACATTACTTGCGGCTTTAATATCACAAAACAGATTTTGTTCGTACATATAACTAAATTTACCTACAAATTCATTTTTAGAAAGTTCATCTACCAAAAAACTCTTGCCATACTCAGTAATACATTCTATTCTAACATTCCCGTCTAAAATATAAAAGATCTCTGTAAAAATTTCATCAGAACGCGCTATGTATTGTCCTTTTTTAAAATTCACAATCGCTATTTTATTCAAATATTCTTTTATAAAGCCATATATGCATATATCGTCCAGTTCCATATTTACTGATTCCTTTTACGCTTTTTTATAGTTATATTATATTAAAAAAAAATAGCAATCACAATGCTGTAATTACTATTTAAAAACGTGATTATCCATCAGAACGGAGTATTGTCACCAATATAGCATGCTATATTATTATTCAGGT
>Ga0316613_10001912_pt1 | contig 13841 bp, 11 predicted proteins | sample OWC_soil_day10_C_2_FD_207647 | JGI IMG/M metagenome (GOLD analysis project Ga0316613, IMG submission 207647) | Wetland soil microbial communities from Old Woman Creek delta, Ohio, United States - OWC_soil_day10_CT_b | ecosystem: Environmental > Terrestrial > Soil > Wetlands | place: USA: Ohio...
ACATTTGCTGCAAAAGCTGCTGGACGATTTTCTTTATATCCTCTGGCAATGATTGCAGTAATTGTTCCCGATTTTGCAGTGATTTGGCTAAGTCCGCCAGCTTTGTTTTAATACTATCTTCTAAATTGACTTGAAAATCCTTTTGTACCAATTGATTGCTACTCGATAATTCACTCACTTCTTGAGATCGTTGAGCATTCCCTACTTGAGCAGTTTCTGTAACCTTTCCAGGCGTCTGAGGAGCTTTCCCGATTTCCATGTATCCACCTCTATTTCAGCATCCATTATATTATAATACCAGTATACGGTAAACGACTGTAGAATCCTAGTCTAAAATTGCGAAAACCCTAAAGCTTCTAAGAAAAAAGCCTTTTGAACCGCGAAGACACAAAGATCACGAAGAACACGAAGGTGTATATTCCGCCCCGTCTTTTAAAACAGATAAAACATTATGGAGGCGTAAAGAAAAGATCAATATCCCTTCGCGTCCTTCACATTTCTTCGTGACCTTCGCGTTTATTACTGCTTTTATATCATTCTCTACTTTCTCTACTGATGAAAAAACCAGCCTGCAGGATGAATGCAGGCTGGTTTATAACTACAAATTGATATACGATATGATTAGCTTAATTTTCTTTGAGGAACTTTTCTCATCACTGCAATTCCCACTGCAAGAAGAACGATAAAGATGGTTACGCCAATCATAAAAGCATTGGAGTAAGTCTTAATTAGTTCAATTGCTTGTGGACCATAATAAAAGATCAAGATTCCTTCCAAGAGAAATCTTTTTCCTCTTCCAAAAACAGAAGCGATTAAAAAGACTACCATGTTAATTCGAAAGACACCAGAACTAATGCTGACAAATTTATAAGGAATTGGTGCAAGGGCAGCAAGAAAAATGGCCCATCCCCCATATTGTTCCAGCCAACCGCTAATTTTTTCCACATATTTATTAGGAACATACTTTTTTACGGCAAGAATCCCATACTTATTGCCAACAAAGTATCCAACAATTCCACCTAATACTGAACCGACAGTCGCAATGATCGAATAATAAATCGCTTTTTCAGGAACTGACAAAGCCATAGGGACTAATAGCAAGTCAGGTAAAATCGGCGAGAAAATCGACTCGATAAAGGATATGATAAAGAGTCCCAATACCCCAAAATTCTGAAAGAATACTATTAATTGTTCCACTGCTACACCTCAATAAAAAATATACGTTATAGAAGTATTATATACTAAATTCAATTAGAATGTATATAATAAGCATTAGTTTCCTAAATTCTATTACTCATTTTTCTAATTTACGTTATACTATAGACTTAAACTACTTGTACATCATACATGAAGAGGTGATACTGATTGCAGAACCTACTAAAGACAGTCGGGCAAATATTCTTATTATGGCTGATTTATTTTATCAGTACGTGGGCCGTAGAGTTCTTTCACTTGCCAATACCAGGCAGTGTGCTGGGCATGCTTCTTTTGTTTTCACTACTTTCTGGGGGAATCATTAAAGAACAATGGCTTGCTCTCGGCGCAAATCCATTACTTAAACATTTATCTTTTTTCTTCATTCCCATTGCCGTCGGACTTATGGAGTGGGGAGAGTTATTTACACAAAAAGGTCATCTTCTCTTCTTGCCTTTAGTCATCAGCGCTTTAGTCGCTTTAATCGCAACTGGAATCGTCGTTCAACTTCTAACTAAATCTTGCGAAAAAGAAGGAGGAGCGAACTAATTTGCCTGCTACAATGCTGATCTTCCTTACGATTCTTCTTACTGTTATATTATATCTCATTAGTCGAAAAATATTTTTACACACTAAAAATCCCATATTCAACCCAGTATTATTAAGTACTACGGTCATTATAATTGTTTTTCATTATACGGGCATCACCTTTGACCAATACAAACCAGGTAAAGATATTATGACCTTTCTGCTGGGCCCTGCTACCGTAGCCCTGGCTTTGCCTCTTTATTTAAATCGCGCGGTACTGCTCCAAGCCTTGTTTCCAATATTGTTTGGCATATGCTTTGGCGCTCTGGCAACCTTAACAACAGCTGTTTTGCTGGCCAAATTAAGTGGGCTTGATGCTCTTATCGTTGCATCCATCGCTCCTAAATCCATAACAGCTCCTATTGCTATTGAGATTTCCCGTCTAACCGGCGGCGATCCAGCTATTGCTGTTGCCTTCGTAGTTTTTACAGGCACCTTAGGTTCTATCATTGGACCTAGTCTTCTTTCCTCCTGTAAAATAACAAATCCAATCGCCAGAGGATTAGCCATGGGAGTTACTTCTCATGGACAAGGTACAGCTACCATTCTCCAAGAGGGGGCACTTCAAGGTGCTATGGCAGGCGTAGCCATGGCTGTAGCCGCTATTTTCATTTCCTTTATCGCCCCTTTGTATATTCCTTGGCTAGTGAACTTATAAAAAGAAAGAGGTAACTAGTGAAGCGTCCTGCTTCTCCTAGTTACCTCACTCACTTACTTGTCTTTTTTCATTATAAAGAGTAATTAGCAACTAATGCTTTTACTTCTGTTTCTTTCTCTTTTATAAATTCATCAAAACATATACACTTTGAATTTACTTTTAGGTTAGCTAAGTCCACTAGGAGGTTTGCTATTTTTTCAGCAGGGATATCTCCATATACATCTCCAAACCTTGCTACACCAGGACCGACTTTTCCGTTAAAAGACATCGCATAGGTTGGAATTACTCCATTTTCCGTACGGCCTCTTTTTCCAGTAAATCCAATTAACCCCTTTTGATGCTGTCCACAGGAATTATGACAGCCCGAGATAAATACCCTTGGTAATGCAGCCTTAATATCCTCTGGTGCATCCTTAAAAGTTTCCAGAATACTGTCTAATAACTCATGAGAATTGTTAAGTCCAAAATTACAAATCGTTGGTCCTACGCATGCAACCGTATTTTCTATATTAAATATAGATGAAAATTTAGACGCTATCACAAGTAAATTTTGCACGTCTTTTTCTTTTACATCTCTTACAAAAAGTCCTTGAGTTAAGGTTACACGTATTGATGTCTCATAATCTAAGTTTGTTAAAAAAGCCAATAATTCATTTAGAGCATGGGTAGTAATTGTCGCTTTTTTAGGGTGAATATATACAGAATAATATCCTGCTTGTTGTTGTGGAAATATTACATTTTTATATTGCTTATCCCATGGAGATTGCTTCTCCTGGGTGGTTTGCAAGTTTTCTTCTACAGAGTCAATATGAAGTGCTAAGTCCTGTCCGGATTTTTTCAATTCATCCAATTCATTTCTAAACATCTTAATAAACTCTTCTTCTCCTAATCTTAGAAGAACAAATCGCAATCTAGCCTTGTGCCTGTTCGTTCTATCGCCTTCTCTTGCGAAAACTTTTTTCATTGCTTCTACATAATATAATGCTTCTGTATCCACAATAAAATCTTCAAGCTTTAAGCCTACTTTAGCATTGCCACCGAGTCCACCAGCCCCATATACTTCAAAGCCTCTTTTACCATCAACTATTTTAGCAATAAACCCAATATCAGCTATGGTTGCATTTGCTGTATCTTCTAAACTATTTGAAAATGCTATTTTATATTTTCTTGGTAAATTAAGATTGCCAGGATCTGTCATCATGAAATTCGTAACAGCCTTAACATATGGAGTGACATCAAAGATCTCATCTTGTGCGACTCCGGAAAGAGGTGAACAGGCAACATTTCTTACACCATCACCACCCGCTCCTCGTGTAATGAGTCCGCATTTTAACAAGTCATCTAACACATTGCCTAAATCCTCAACTTTTACGGAATGAAGTTGAATGTCCTGCCTTGTTGTAAAACGCATATCAACACCGTATTTCTCAGCGATCTTACTCAATCCCTGCAACTGATTTGCAGTTGTTACTCCACCAGCAATTCTGGGTCTTACCATATATGTATCCTTGGGTCCTTCTTTATAAATTCCCATAATAGAACTAAAGGCTTTCAAATTTTCTAATTTGCCTTCATGATATTGCTGTAGCTTTTCTTTAAAATTCTCAACACTTTTTAAAATATCTTCTGTAATTGTTATCATATCTGATTACCTCTTTTATCCGTAATGTTATCCCATGGAATGATTATAACAACATAGTATTGACATTTCAAGAAAAATGCAGGTATAAGAGATAATCCAACTGATCTTTAATTATATTATTCTATACTTGCTTGCATCTGAATTTAAAATGTAAGATAAAAAAATACGCAGAACAACGTATTCTGCGTATTTATTAATTTACTCTTTACAAAACATAACCAATATTCTATTACAAAGGGATACGTTCTATGGGCAAATTTACAGAACTAGAACTAGAACTAAGTGAAGATTGTTGTTCCAACAGTTTCTCATTATTCTTTTCTTTTAAGGAAATACGCCAGGCTGTGATTGCCAATATAATTCCCAGTGAAGCAGCTGTTAGATCGACACTGGCAGTCATCCAATCGTTGCGAGCAATTGCTGGCAATAAACCGACGTTGGTTGTGAGTGCGTTAAGCACTGGCAATCCGATGCAAAGCACTGCCGCAATACGCAACTGCTCAATCCAGGCACGTAATGGGGAGCGCAAAAAGGAGTGAAGCAACATGATCAGCCATATACTGAAAAATGCTGTTATTTCAGCGTCAGCCCGTTCTTTGATGTCAAACGGCAGTAACCGATTAGCCCACAAATAAGCGATGCATGCAATGATAATACCGGTAATAGCCGTAATATTTAGTGCCTCAATAGCACGATACATCCATTGAGCCATCTGACTATTACGGGCATAGCGACTGCGGCGTTTGATGGTAAAGAATATCAGACCCGCGGCAATCATGACACAACTGATCAAACCAGCTGTAAAATACAGCCAAGATATGGGATATCCGCCAAATCTGGCAATATGTAAACCGACCAGTGAACGATAAACATGAACATATTTACTCCAGGTTGTCTGGCTGCCAAGCAATTCACCGGTAACCCCATCAAAAACGGCTCTATTGCTGATTGCAACAATGGTATCATCAATTGTTCTAAAAAAAGTAACTACTGCCTGCTGGTCACCGGGATTACGGACTCGGATGAAGGAGATTTTTCCTTTTCCCAGCTCTGCCTCAGCTAGTGGCAGGAGACTGGTCAGCGGTACTAATTCTCCCGGCAGATTGGCACGGGGGCGTTCAAAGTTCTTAGCCGCAACAGACTGCGGCCCTTTCCATGAACTACCGTACAATACCTGAGGAGCTACAGGCAGCAGCATTAAAAAGGTAACGGTCAGTCCCGTATAAGTAATTAAAAGGACAAAGGGAAGAGTGAAGACTCCGGTCATGGTATGAACATTCAGCCAGTTTTTTCGCCAACGAAGACGGAAAAAATCTTTGAAGACCTGTCGGCGAATGGCGATACCGGATACAAGAGCAGCCAGCATGACCATAGAAGCTAATGTAACCAGCCATAAGCCGCCCTTACCGCTGTGCAGCTCAAAATGGAAATGGGCAAGAAAGTGACCACCTTCAGTCTCCGGTGTCTTAATGATTGCCCCACTTTGAGGGTTCAGATGATTCTCTACTGTTTTTTTGCCTTTTATCCAGGTAATTTCCAGGTCCTGGTGACGTTGTTGCGGTAAAGCAATCATCCAGGTGTCCGCCTTTGGCGAAAGCTGTCGCAGCTTTTTTTCAGCCGAGGCCAGCGCCTGAACCGGCTCAACCTCGCTGATTCGCACATTAGGCTGCATCCAGTGAGTCAATTCTTGTTCAAATACCGCTAGAGTACCAGTTAAAAAGATAACAAATAACAGCCAGCCAAATACCAGGCCACCCCAAGTATGTAATTCACTCATCCCCCGGGTAAAGCTTCTCTTTTCTTTCGATTGATTCATATAACTTCTCCTTATCTTACCCAGTCAGCAACTAGCGCCAGGAACCCGCAAGAAAACGTAACGACAAGTAAATTCCGCCAAGCGCGCTGGGCAGTAGGAGCGGCAAAGGCCCAAAGCAGTGCCCCAGTGTAAAAGAGAGGAGGAAACAACACACTAAAAAACAAGGCATCCGCTTTTGCCCAGGGCAGCAGCAGCACCAAAGCCGCCAACATACTGGAGGTAAGCGCATAGCCGCCGAAAACGGCGGCTAGAATGCGCAGGATGGTTTGGGTTGTTTTATCGGTGTCAGCTAAACGTTCTTTTAGCCATTTAAATGCATCAAACATGACGGTATTCATGGTTAACCCGCTTATAGTTGGAAGGTCGCCGATAATTTAAAGGTACGGGGTCCGCCCAGAGTGACATAATTTTCGCTGCTAAAAAGACCTGCCCAGTAGTGTTTGTCAAATAAGTTTACGACGCTGGCACGGTACGTGACCGGAACATTGTTGATGGTGGTTTTATAACGCGCGCTCAAATCATAGCGTACCCAGCTTGGGATTTTTATGGTGTTCGCATTATTAATATATTGGGAACCAGTGTATACCGTCAAGAGAGAAAGTGTTAAGTCTTTATTCCACGGCGTGTCCCACTCGACACCTGCGTTTATTGTCCATTTGGGTACACCAAATGGTGTATTACCGTTATTTGAACTTGTATTGGAATTAACCAATTCACCATGTGTATAGGCAACTCCACCTAAAAGACGGAGATTTTTCGCTACGCTGCCGAAGGTATTCCATTCAATGCCGCGGTTATTCTGTTCGCCGTCATAGGAATAAATATTATCAGTAGTCGTATAGCTTGGCATTTTGATTTGAAAAAAGGCCAGAGTATTGGCGAAATTTCCTTTGTCCCACTTGACGCCGATTTCCTGTTGCTTGGTTTTATACGGTGCCAGTACTTCATTGGCGTTGTCATACGCTGTACCAACTACAGTTCCAGGGGAAAGCGCTTCAATATAATTGGCGTAGAGTGAAACCGATTTTCCCCACGGCTTGACTATGAGCCCGACCATCGGTGTAGTGGCGTCAGCGTCATAAGTGGTGGTTGAGGTCGGTGTCCCAGTGGCAGTGGTACTGGAGTATTTATAGGTTGTCTGATTCACATTTTGCCGCCGTGCCCCTAACGTTAACTGCACTTTATCTTCGTCAAAGGAAAGCGTGTCGGACAGAAGATAACTGGAAAGTTCAGTAACGAGTGTCTTATTACCCTTGGCTGGCGATACTAGGCTGTTATAGTAGTCGGCAAGTGAGATCGGGTTATAAATGTTCGTTGCGTAAGAACCGGTGCCAGAGGTATAAGCATTGGAATAATCCGTATCCTGGAAGCTTGCACCTAAAACGACCTGATGCTTTACCGAACCAGTCTGGTAAGTACCTCGCAGTCCAAAATCGGCTGAAGTAGTGTCGGTCCAAAAGTATTGATTAAAGACATTCCGGGCCGTTGCTGTTCCGTCAGACTGGAGATTCAGAACATGATTGCCGTTGATGAAGCCGGTTGCCCTGCCTGATAATTGACCGATACCGGCATAAGCTGTTAAATTGTCCTGGATGTCATATTCACCCTTAAACAGGATACCATTATTCCTTATCGTGCCTGACGTTCCCTTGTACGCATTGGTTGAGCCGTCTGGAGCTTTCACGTAGCCCTTGCCTAGGTAATACATGGAGGTGGCTCCATTGTCATAACTTTCTTCTGAACCGTAGGCATCCAGGGACAGACGCCATTTGTCTTTTCGATAATCCACGCCTAGAGCACCCAGCAACCGTTTTTTAGACTGGCCGTCGACTTCGGTGTCACCGTCTGCATACACACCATTGAAACGAATGCCCCATTCTTTATTTTCGCCAAACCGACGCCCAATATCAATATGACCACCCAAGTTGGACGAGGAAGTATAGTCAGTGGTAAAAGTAGTGATGTCCTCCTCGCCAGCGCGTTTGGGCACTAGGTTGATGGCACCGCCCACCGAGGTGCTCATGCCGCCGTAAAGAAAGGAAGTGGGCCCTTTAAGCACTTCCACCCGTTCCAGAAATTCAACCGGAACATGGTATTGCGGCGCCAAACCCTGCATGCCATTAAAATAGAGATACTGATAATTTACTTCTAAACCGCGGATCATATAGTTTTCATTGATATGGCCGGTAGAGGTGGTGAAACGGACGGACGGATCGTTGATGAGTACATCGTACAGTGTGTCGGCCTGCTTGTCTTCCATAGTCTGGGCGGTATAGCTGGTGACGTTAAAGGGAGTGTCCATAAAATCTTTGTTGCCCAGTACGCCCAGGTTGGCCCCGCGGGCCACCTGACCGCCAGCATAGGCCGGGGGAAGAGCTCGGTTGCGATTGGCAGTAACTTCAACTCCTTCCAGTGTAAATTCATGCTGCCCGCCGGTTGTTTCACTAGAAGCAGCTTGTTCTTCGGCGGCTTGTCCGGTGGCAGGGGCAGGTTCCTGTGTTTCTTCCGCCGCATAGGAAACTATAGGTGCATGCCAGACTAGACTACTACCGATTAAGGCATATAGCAGGCTTTTTCTGGTACGGGACATTTTTTTCATATTCTTCGACTCCTTTACGTGCACTTTACTCTAGGTGGACAGATATGGTTAGTTATAATTGCTAAGCATCTAATCTAAATGAGGATTAATCTCAATGCTTATTAAATAGAATAGCAAGTACAAGTGCAGGCGTAAATGGATATATTTCCAAGAAACCCTGGATTTTTTCCAAATAAATTAAATAATGCCCTATTCTCCTGATAAAAATTCTATAATTAATAAGGTTTAGATAAATCATTGACAATCGCTAGATGAAAAGTTATAATTGATAATCTATATCAATTATAACACAGAACTAATTACCTTTCTAGGAAAAAGGGAGGCAACCCCTAAATGAATGTAGATATCAATGAACTGGCCCATTATTATGCCACAATCAATATTAGTATTATTGATGTCGCCAGAACTGTCGTGCCTCCTGGCGGAAGATGTTTTGGTCGATATACTCCCCCGTTTTCAGGAATTGTTTTTCCATTGCGCGGGCGGGCGCGGATGTTCTTTAACGGTGTTCCTTATGAAATGGAATACGGAAAAGTCTTTCATGCCGGTCCAAATATGTCATTAGATAAAGAGGTACAGGGACGATCCGAATGGGCCTTTATGGTCATACATTATCAGACTGATGATAATGCAGCTGATTCCTTTCCTTATGCTTTGACCCATTTTGAGCTGGAGGCTGGTTATAACACGCGCATCAATGATCTGCTTCATCGACTGTATAATAGCTGCACAACTCCAGGCAAACTGCCAGGATTGCGAGCTAAATCATTATTTTTCAGTATTATGGATGAGATTCTAACCAGTGCTGACAACCGGCGCAACGAAGGCGGACAAGAAATCGTAGAACAGGCCATAGAATACATTCACAGTCATTACATGGAATCCCTTACTATGCCAATGCTTGCCGGGCAGTATGCTCTAAACAGCAAACAATTTGCCTATTTATTTCAAAAACATACAGGCATGGGACCAAATGAATATTTGATCGAATACCGGATACGCCGCGCAAAAGAACTATTATGCACTACAGCTTGCTCAGTAGCGGAAATTTCGGCTTGCGTAGGCTATTCTGACCCTTACTATTTCAGTAAGCTTTTTAAGAAACGTACGGGTTTTTGTCCCAGCCTACTGCAAAGTTGCTTAAAAGAAAACATCGGCTAAGTATAAAAAAAACGGCATCACTAAACAAATTTGTTTAGTGATGCCGTTACGCATTTTCACTTACTTATAACTTAAACTTACTGATGATCACATTGAGTTCTTCTGCCATTTTTGCTAAGGATTCAGCATTATTATTGATCTCATGCATACTGGCACTTTGTTCTTCGGATGCAGCGGCTACTGTTTGTGCACTTGCTGCAGTTTCTTCTGCAACACCGCTGATATTTTGGACATTCCCTACCATTGTTTGGGTTCCCTTTGCTGTTTCTTCAATTGTATGCGTTATTTGAGCCACTACTATTTTTACCTTATCGAGCTTATCAATAATAACTTCAAACCCTTTTTGAGTGTTGAATGTTACTTGTTTTCCTGCTTCCACCTCATGGTTTCCTTCACTTACATGTAGGACAGCATAATCAATGTCTTCCGTCATTTTTTGGATAATTTCACCGATATGGCGTGTTGCCTCAGCACTTTGTTCCGCCAGCTTCCGAACCTCTTCTGCAACTACTGCAAAACCCCTTCCTGCTTCACCAGCACGAGCAGCTTCAATAGCAGCATTCAACGCTAATAGGTTGGTTTGACCTGCAATGCTTTGAATGACTGTAACGATTTCTCGAATGTTTTCAGACCCTTTTGCTAAGGAATTTGCCGCCTCTGTAATACTGATCATTGATTTTGCAACAGTATCATTCTGTGTAACGATCTGAGTCAGTAAATTCATCCCTTGGCTTGCCTCTTCAACAGCATTTTGAGTATTTGCATTCACTTCATAGGCATTCGAGTTCATTTCCTCAGTACTTGCAGAAAGTTCCTGAATCGTAGCTGACATCTCTGTTATATTCGTAGTATTCTGGGCTGACCCACTCGCAACTTCCGCTATCGTATTGGAAACAATTTCTGCTGCACGTAACTGTTCTTCTACTGTTGCACTTAATTCTTGACTAGATGCTGCCAAAGATTCAGAGTTTTGGCGTATTTGTCCCACTAGCGAACGCAGAGCATTCTTCATTTGGGACATTGCAGTAACCATATCACCTATCTCATCATTAACAGCAGCGTGTTGCTCAGCAGTTGTTAAATCGAAATGACTGATTGCGTCCATTTCATTCCGAACACGACGCAAGCGTTTCGCCATATACCTACTGTACCAGTATGCTAAACTACAAACGAATAGTATAATAAGCATACTTAAAATTCCAACTAAACTCTTGGTATCTTTTTGTTCCTGCATAAGTTTAACCGTTGATTGCTTTAAATATTTTTCTTCTAAATCAAAGGTTTTATCAAATTGCAGGTCTATCTGCTGTGATAAATTTCTCCCTTCCACAAGCAACGTATTGAAGGAAGGGCTGTTAGCTTTTTTTGCATCCATAAGCTGTCCCATTTTAAGACTATAGTCATCCATCATCCTTTCTAGTTTAACAGCTTCTGTTTTCACTTCTGGATTTTCCACACCAGATACAAATACCTTTAAATCTTTTGCGCTATCCTCAAATTCTTTTCTGGAATTTTGTTCATAGCTGCTAATCGAGTAGGCCATAAAACCTCGCAATTCAGCAATACCAGTATGCATACCATCCTGTGCCTTGGTGAGTAAGAGCATATTTGCGGAAGTATGTGTAATTAAATTTTCATATGTATCACTTGCTGTCGAATACTGATATGCTGTATATCCAAGCAGTATAAGCAGAAAGGAAATGGAAGTGAGAAACATACCTCCTAATTGTGCAACAATAGGTATTCTACGCATAAAATAACTCCTTTACATTTTAATTGTTAAGACGGCTACATAAACTCGTTTATCGCATCTCCTTCCATAAAAAAGCCAGATTGTTACATGAACTGTAATTCATATAGCAACCTGGCAGACATAGATATATAATCGTTAGTCCCATAGCTTTGCGTCCTTAACTTTCGCTAAGTTTGCCGATCATTAACTAGTATTAAATTTATGTATTAATAATTCTCCTCAAACTTCCAAAATCCTCTAAATTAAGACAAATATTTCGCCTTGTTATGAACGTTCCCTCTCATGCCCTTATATTATTTCTGGGACACTTTACCCATCCCTTTCCTTGTATTTCAATGAGTCGACGAACCGTCCCCCGACTCTTATTATTCGCTTTTTTCGTGCAGATCTAAATATCTACATTTGTTAATCCAATCCTTAACAGCTTTTGCTGCTCCATCAAATCCAGAGAATAAGGTCGAGGCTGAAACTCCATATAGTTCGCACAAATCAAGAACTTTTGCAGTATATTTTACAGGTAATGTTATCTTCCATAGAGGTGTATTGGGGAAAGATGCAAACTCATCTTCAAGAGGTTTTTGGGGAAATGGCTGTCCTCTGCCTATTGGTTGCTTTAACACCGTAAACAAGCCTGATTGAGCCGCAAGATTACTGCTAGTAGACCCTGGAACTTTAATTATATTTATATTTTTGTATGAACGAATCTTTTCTACGTCCAATGCCCATACTGCAATTTTAGTATTATTCTCCTCAATATTACGCTTTGCTAAAGCGGTAGATGCAGCAAAATACGCTGCAACATAAGAACGTTTAGACCAATCGAGAAGATGAGTAGGCACGCCATGATGCTGAGCTAAAGCCATTAGCTCTATTAATTCTTCATTTGGCCACTCAGATGGATTAATATAATATTTATCTGCTGGATACGTTCGTGGATCTAAATTTTTACGAAGTTCAGCAGAGTCATTAACAATTTTAAGACCAAGTAAATCACATTGTTTTACAAATTGTTCTAAGATAGCTCTTTCAGAAAGAATTTGTTCATCTGCAGTCATTTCTCTTTGTCCAAATATTATTTTAGAGGGACTATTTTTTCGGAGTATGGAGGGTATAAGGTGCCAACTAGCATCCCTCTGTCCACGATAAATAAATTGGCTCGGCTTATCTCCTAGAGTTTTTTGAGGCGATAATATATCCCAAAATTCATCAACAGTATTAGCTTCTATAAGGTTAAATTTGTTAAACATAAATCCTCCTACTGTAGAACGAATACCCACTTTAATAGACTTTCTAATATGACTTTTTCCTTTACACGCTGCTTAGCAATAATAGTCATTTAACATTCTGCTCAATTTTAATCCACTACTATTCATTTCCTGTTTTTTTTGTTAGTTCCGCCTTTTTATAAAAAAACAGACCTACTCCACTACTTAATGGATAGACTGTCTCTTACAAAACATATAAGTCATAGATATGTATCACTAGGCAACACTCTCCAGAAAAAGCGAGGTCAGCGAATTTTTTATGTTCACTGACCTTCGTGTTTTCTTATACAGTAATTAAAATACTCATTTTAAATACCAAATTGATCAGTCTCAATCCACTCCATACTTAGAAGAGACCAGAAATCAGTTGCGAGTTTATTCAAAACGTAATCATATGGTAGCCAACCGTAACCTTGATCACCCCAGGTGATTCCCCAAGAATTACGTATCAGTAGAGCCCCTGTGCTTTCTTGATTATATTTGGTATTTTTGATTTTTATAGTATCATCATAACCTACTGCAACAATGGCATGCCCCCACTGTGCTTGTTCGTCTGGACCTGGATAAGGAATTCCACCAGGAACGTTTGACTGTGTAAATGAATTAAAACCGTAAAAACCAAACATAGATGGGATGCCAGATGCAATGTACTTTTTCACACTATTCAATACTTCGGTGGAAGATTTGTTCATACCTAACGTATCGTGACAAAAATATTGCAATGCTTCATAGTTATCTGCTACTGCATATATAAAAGAGGATGGCTCTTTATCAAACTCTGGATCATTATCAGTATAATTCCAGTAGCTTTCGGATGGTACACCACAAAGTACTAAAGCTCCCATAGTATCTCGTAAATAGGAACCTTCATCTCCTGTTACACCTCTCAAGTTTCGCGAATTTTTATAAATAAAAAGACGAGAGGCTTTAATGTGATTGGAAAAAGATCTATTCTCAAAATATTCGATTATACCTGCAGCCGCATGCGCAGTGCACGCCCCTAGTGTACCTTGGTCTTGAATTTCGGAACACCATTGCCGTAGATCTGCCTTGGTCGGTAACGGAACATTATCAGATATTCCCAACTTTTGCATGACTTTCTCAATCTTAGGATGAACCTCTGTATAATCACGCAAATCAGGTAATGGTGGTAACCATCCTGTAC
>Ga0316613_10001919_pt1 | contig 13820 bp, 9 predicted proteins | sample OWC_soil_day10_C_2_FD_207647 | JGI IMG/M metagenome (GOLD analysis project Ga0316613, IMG submission 207647) | Wetland soil microbial communities from Old Woman Creek delta, Ohio, United States - OWC_soil_day10_CT_b | ecosystem: Environmental > Terrestrial > Soil > Wetlands | place: USA: Ohio...
GTCGGCCAGTCGCCGCCCCAGACATTGAGACGTTCGCGCTTGCCGATCGCCACCTGTGAAATGAACGGGAACAGGTTGTTCGGAATGTCCTGCGGGTCCTCGCCGATCGTGCCGCTCGGGTGCGCACCGATCGGATTGAAGTAGCGCAGTGAAACCGCACCACGGTCCGCTCCGGCATTGCACCAGTCACGCAGGATCTGCTCGACCATCGACTTCGTCTGCCCGTAGGGATTGACCGGGCGGATCGGCGCCGATTCGGTGAGCGGCAGGCTGTCGGGCACGCCATAGACCGTGGCCGACGAACTGAAGACGATCCGATTCACGCCCTTGCGGTCCATCGCTTCGAGCAGCGCCAGCGTTCCGCCGACGTTGTTGTCGTAGTACTCCACGGGCTGCGCGACCGACTCGCCGACGGCCTTCAGCGCAGCGAAGTGCACCACCGCGTCAATCGGCCGGTGGAACACGCGCCCCAGCACTTCGCGATCGCGGACGTCGCCGTTCACCAGCGTCACGCGCTTGCCCGCGATCTTTTCCACGCGCTTGACCGCCTCGGGCGAGCTGTTGCTGAAGTTGTCGAGGCATATGACGTCAAAGCCCGCCGCCAGCAGCTCGACCATAGTGTGCGAACCGATGTAGCCGGCGCCGCCGGTGGCCAGCACGGCAGGCGTATGGGTCATCCCTGCTCCTGCTGACGCGCCAGCGTCTTGCCCAGCTCCACGCCAGGCTGGTCGAAGGCATTGAGGCCGAGCAACGTCGCCAGCATCGTCGTCTTGTGCTCGTAGAGCGCCATCAGGTTACCCACCGTTGCAGGGGACAGGTCTCGCAGCTCCAGCACGCTGACCGCATTCACAGCCTGTGAGTCTGGGTCCTGCAGGACCAGGGCTTCTGCCTGCGCCCGCGCGTTGGCCAGCAGCACGCGATGATGCTCGGCGTAGGCATGCTGCGGTCGCTCAACGAGCACGATGTCGATCGCCGTGCGCGATGTGCCCTGCCGCAGCGCCTGGAAGAACGTGTGCTGCGCATCGGTGCCGACACCGCCCCACACCGGCTGGATCGTCGGCAGGCTAACCCATCCGCCGTCAGCGCCGCGGCTCTTGCCCAGGCTCTCCATTTCCAGCTGCTGCAGCCAGGTCACCATGCCGCGCAACCGATCGTCGTAGGGCAGCAGGCACTCGCTCGTGGTCCGCAACACCGCGATGTTCCAGAATGCCAGCAGCGCTAGCGTCGCCGGCAGGTTGGCCTCGAGCGGCGAATCGAGTGCGTGGCGGTCCATCGCGTGCCCGCCGGCCAGGAATGCGTCGAATCGCGCCGGTCCTAGCGCCAGCAGCGCCGGCAGACCGATCGCACTCCACACCGAAAAACGGCCGCCGACCCAGTCCCAGAGATGAAACTGGTTGGCATCCGGCACGCCGAGAGTCAAGGCCGCGCCGGGCTTCGCCGACACCACCACCATGTGCTGCCCGAGTGACGCTTCGTTGATGCCAGCCTTGGCCAACCACGCGCGGACGGCCTCCGCGTTGAGCAGCGTCTCGCGCGTCGAGAAACTCTTGCTCGAGACGACTGCCAGCGTCGTGGTCGGATCGAGCCGCGGCAACAGGCGCGCGACACGATGGCCATCGACATTGCTGAGGAAGTGCACGCGCGGTCCGTCGGCCAGCTCGCCCAGTGCATCGCACAGCAGGCGTGGGCCACTGTCGCTGCCGCCGATGCCGATGTTGATGACGTCGGTGATCGCCCGTCCACCCGCACCCCGCCAGGCGCCCGAGCGGACACCCTCCCCAAAGGCACGCAGGCGGTCGAGCTCCGCATGCACGGCGTGCCGCACGGCCGGGGGTCCCGCAAGATCCGAGTCGGCCGGCGAACGCAAGGCAGTATGCAATGCTGGCCGCTGCTCGCTCACGTTTACGACCTCTCCTCCCACCATCGCCCGGTGCGCGCCGATCACATCGCGATCCGCTGCCAGGCGCCGAAGCAGCTGCAGCGCCGCGGCGTCGAGACGCTGCCGCGAGAAATCGAGCGTGATGCCGCACGCGGCGAGCGGCTTCGTGCTGGCTAACGCGTCGCGCAGCAGCGGAGCGGCAGACGGCCCGCGCCGCTGTAGCAGGGCGGCGAGTGTGACTTCAGCTTCGTTCAGTGATGCGGGCATGTTTCCAGTGTTTGAACCTGACGCAGAAAGGCAGCGCCCTAGAACGGCAGGCTCACCCCCGGTGCCACAGCGAGGATCGCCTGGCGAAATGCGGCCTGGATACGGGCCAGCGCTTCCGGGGTATCACCCTCGAAGCGCAGGACGACCACGGGCGTCGTATTCGACGGCCGTGCCAGACCAAAGCCGTCCGACCACTCGGCACGGACGCCGTCGATCGTGATCACCTGCTCCACCCCATCGAACTTCGCCCCGGTTTTCAGTCGCTCGATCAACGCAAAGTTCTCGCCTTCGGCCGTATGCAGGTGCAGCTCGGGTGTCGACACCGCACTCGGCAAAGCATTCAGCACCGCCGATGGATCGACAGAGCGGGACAGGATCTCGAGCAACCGCGCACCCGCATACAGCCCGTCGTCGAAACCGGGCCAGCGGTCATTGAAAAAGAGGTGCCCACTCATCTCCCCAGCAAATGGCGCGCCGGTTTCCTTGAGCTTGGCCTTGATCAGTGAATGGCCGGTACGCCACATCGTCGGCCGGCCGCCGCGCTCGCGGATCCACGGGGCCAGCCGCCGCGTGCATTTCACGTCGAAGATGATCTCGCCGCCCGGGTTCGCCGCCAGGATGTCCTGCGCGAAAAGCATGATCTGCCGGTCGGGGAAGATGATCTGGCCATCCTTCGTGACCACGCCGAGCCGGTCGCCATCGCCATCGAAGGCGAGCCCGAGTTCGGCATCGGTCTCGCGCAGCGCGCGGATCAGGTCTTCGAGGTTCTCCGGATGCGCCGGGTCCGGATGGTGATTGGGAAACGTCCCGTCGACGTCGGTGAACAGTTCCACCAGGTCGCAACCGAGCCCGCGAAACACCGCCACCGCCGTCGGCCCGGCAACACCGTTGCCGCAGTCGATGGCGATCTTCATCGGACGCGCCAGCTTTACCGTCGTTCGAATCCGCTCGAGATACGCGGGCAGCACGTCGGCCATGCGCTCCGCGCCCGGAGTCGCTGCGCGGACCAGGTTGCCACCCTCGATGCGGCTGCGCAGCGCCTGGATCGCTTCGCCGTGCAACGTCGTGCCGGCCATCATCATCTTCAGGCCGTTGTACTCGGGCGGGTTGTGACTTCCGGTGATTTCAACGCCCGTCCCGGTGCCCAGCTGCACCGTCGAGAAGTACAGCACCGGGGTCGGCACCATGCCGACATCGATGACATCGATGCCGGTCGAGACGATCCCGGCGACCAGCGCATCTCGCAGCAAGGGGCCAGATAGGCGCCCATCGCGTCCGACGCAGATGGCCGCGACCTTGTGCTCGACGGCCTCGGATCCGAGCGCTGCGCCTATGAAGCGCACCGCATCGGGCGTAAGGGCAGTGTCGACGACACCGCGGATGTCGTAAGCCTTGAAGATCGAAGCGGGAACTTGGAACGCGGACATGGATGCCTTGCTATACAGCCGGTAACTGGAGAAAGCGGTTCAGCGCCGATCCTGTGTCGGTGGCTCCGAAAGCATCCACGCCAGAGTATCCCGAAAATCGCGGAACGGCAGCGGGCCGAGCGCAGCCTCCATTCTGCGGGAACTGCCGATCAGGCGATGCACCTCGCTGGCGCGTACAAATTCCGGATTGACTCTAACCTCGAGGCGATGCCCCGACAGCTCGGTCAGCTGCTCGAGGATCCAGCGCAGCGAGCGTCCGACGCCCGAGCACAGGTTCGTCACGCCCTCGGGGACTTCGGCCTTCAGCAACCGCACGTACGCCTGTGCGACCGTGCGCACGTCAGAAAAATCGCGCACGACGTCGAGGTTGCCCAGCTCGATGTACGGCCGGCGCTGGACGAAATGCGACACCATCTTCGGCACGAGGAAGTTCACCGTCTGGCCAACGCCGGTGTAGTTGAACGGGCGTGTCATCACAATCTGCAGCCGGTCGGCATACGCGCGCACCAGCGTCTCCATCGCCAGCTTGCTGGCCGCGTAGTGATTGACCGGCGCGGGTAGCGTCGCCTCGGTGATCGGTTCGACTTGCGCGTTGCCGTAGATGTTGGCACTGCTGGCGATGACGACGCGGTGCACCGTAGACCCTGTGTTGAGGATCGCGTCCAACAGGTTCGTTGTTCCAACCGTGTTTACCGCGTAGAACGCGGTCGCGTCGTTGTGCCCTACAAAGCTCAATGCCGCCAGGTGGATCACGTAGTCCGGTTGCGCTTGCTGCAGTACGACCGCAATGGACGAAGGTTGCGTCAGGTCGAAGCGCGCGCCGGCAGTCTCCGCGTCGATGACCTCGTAGCCCTCGTCCGCAAGTGCGGCAGCGACGTAGCGCCCGGTGAATCCGCTACAACCGGTCACCAGGACGCGAGCGCCCTCAGAAAGAGACGCCACGGGTATTCCGCCGCAGGTCCGCCTCGACCATCATGCGACACAACTCTTCGAGCGTGGTGCGCGGCTCCCATCCCAGCTTTGACTTGGCCTTTGCCGGATTGCCGATCAGCAGATCCACCTCCGCTGGCCGGTAGAAGCGTGGATTGATGCGCAACAGCGTCTTGCCGCTCTTACGATCGATGCCCTGCTCGTCTATCCCCGCGCCGCGGAACTCCAGCTCGATGTCGACCGCCTTGAACGCCATGCGGACAAAGTCGCGCACGGTCTCGGTGCGGTTCGTCGCCAGCACGAAGGTCTCGGGTTCCGGTGCCTGGAGCATGCGGTACATGCCGTCGACATACTCCTTCGCATAGCCCCAGTCACGCTTGGCGTCGAGATTGCCGAGTTCCAGCACATCCAGCAGTCCGAGCTTGATCTTGGCAGCCGCGTCCGTGATCTTGCGCGTCACGAACTCGCGGCCGCGTAGCGGGGACTCATGATTGAACAGGATGCCGCTGGCACCAAAGATGCCATAGCTCTCGCGATAGTTCACCGTCATCCAGTGCGCGAAGAGCTTGGCGACGCCGTACGGGCTGCGTGGGTAGAACGGCGTGTTCTCGTCCTGAGGAACAGCCTGCACCTTGCCGAACATCTCCGAGGTCGACGCCTGGTAGAAGCGGATCTTCGGATTCACAAGCCGGATCGCCTCGAGCAGGTTTAGCGCGCCAAGTCCGGTGATCTTCGCTGTCGCTGTCGGCTGATCAAACGAAACACCGACAAAACTCTGTGCCGCCAAGTTGTAGATCTCGTCCGGCCGCGTGCGCTGCACGAGCGCGACGCTGGTGCCGATGTCGGTCAGGTCGTACTCGGCCAGTTCAAAGTGGGAGTGGTTCTGGATCCCAAGTTCCTCGACTCGCCAGAAATTGACGGAGCTGGTCCTTCGGTACGTACCATAAACGGTGTATCCCTTGCCGAGCAGCAATTCGGCGAGATAGGCGCCGTCCTGACCAGTGATGCCAGTAACAACAGCTATTTTCGACGTAGTCATTGAGAAGTATTTCCTAGGGTCGCTAAACACTCTTCGCCGCGATAAGGGAACCACACGCACCTGTCCTCATCGCTCGTGCGCGCCGATAGAATGCAGATCACATTGTATCGGCGGACAAAGGCAGACCCGGCAGAATTAGGAAGTGCGCATTTCACGCCAGTCTCTTTGAGGCGCAGAAATCAAGGCCAGTCCTCAAATACGGCTACTGAGACAAGTGATGCGCATTGCAGTCGATCTGCCTACGTTGAACGAGGCGCAGACGATTGCCCCCGATTGAAAACTCTCACCTAGCAATGCCGAACGCTGAACTGTCGATTGTCGCGCGAGCAGCGTTCTGGCAAGAACGGTCTTTCGAATCTCCCGCCGCGCCCGGCGCCTTGGGAATGAACTTCGTCTTCCTTCCAAGGATGCTCCGTGATCACTGCAATAAAAGCAGTACCCCCACTACGGCTGCCGCCACATCTGCATCGGGGCCTTTGAACCAGAGAGCTCGACCTCATCGCGACCAATAACGCCTTTGTCGCGTTGTTCGCCTATAGTCGAACCCGCCAAGTCGGGCTTCGCCGGACGCCTTACGAAGAATCTGGGTAGGTCATTCGCTTATGCCGAACAGAATTCTCCTTCCCAAGACCCGCGCATGTTTAGCCGGAATAGTGATCGGCGCTGCATTTCTATTATTAGCGAGAAGCTTGGGCTTATATCCGACTGTCTTCGCAGACGAATACACATATAGCAAGTTTGCAAGGCTAGTTCCGCTTAACGGAGCCGAGATTCCTTCATATCTGTATTTCTGGACCTACAGTGCGACCCGCCTCTGCGGAGACGGCTTTCTGAGTTGCGCGCGTCTATTGAACGTCTTGTTCTTTGTGCTGGCAGCCCCCTTCATTTACCTTCTCGGGAAAAAGCTAACAGGTGAAAGAACCGCTCTGCTGATTGCCGCTCTCTCGGTGCTTGGCCCCATCAATACCTATACAGCGTACTTCATGCCGGAGTCGCTCTATTTCCTTTGCTTCTGGATATTTACCTATTTCGCATTGAGCTTAAGAAGAGAGCATCGAGTATTGCATTGGTCCTCGTTGGGAATCCTTTTCGGCATTACTGCGCTCGTCAAACCCCACGCCCTATTTCTGATGCCGGCGCTTGCTGTCTACTTTCTGTACATTCAGATGCAGTTCACGCACGGACGACCAAGCGCTAGTCACGTTACGCAATATGCAGCTTTCTTTCTATCCGCACTCGCCACGAAGTTCGTCATCAGTTTCATCCTCGCCGGGCGGTCTGGAATAACATTTTTCGGGCCCTCGTACTCCTCCGTTGCGGCCGCATCCATCCTAGACGCGGGCCGCTACATTGACCTCATGCGATTAGCTCTCGACAATCTTCGAGGCCATGTCTTGGCGCTGAGCGTGCTCTTCTCCGTAGCCATTGCTCATCTTCTGCGTTGCTCTCCGCTTTTTCTGCGGCGCGTTTCAGAGCCGCGCACTTCCTTAAATGTCGCTCTTTACGCCGCGCTAACTTTGGCTGTCCTCTTGACCGTTGTCATAGCATTTACCGCATCAATTTCAGGTGCAGGGCCGTATGAAAGTACTGCGCGACTACATATGCGCTACTACAATTTTGCGTTTCCCTTACTGTTCTTGCTATGCGCCTCGCAACTATCAGCGGACGCCATCGCCACTTCAACCAGATCTCGAGCGATTGTTGGTGTACCAATCGGGGCGGCGATCTTGTACGCCGCTTATACACATTTGACTCCGTACACGCCGAGTCTCGTTGATAGCCCAGAAGTGCGCGGCATCACCATTGAGAAGGCGGCGTTCTATTTCCTGAGCGGAGCATCTTTATTTTCACTCGCGTCATGGGTTCACGCAGAGCGAACTGGCGCCAGGATCTTCCTCTATATCTTTCTGCCGCTTGCGGTAGCCATTTCAAGCGTCCATGTTAATAAAGAGCTGACGCAGCGGCTTGTTCCAGACAGGTTTGACAAGGCAGGAATCTTTGCTAGACAGTATCTCTCGAGTGAGGATCTTGCGAGGACTGTAGTCGTTGGCTCAGAGCCCGGCGGATTGTTCCGATCACTCTATTACCTTGATAATCCTAGCGCCTCGCTTCAGACGATTCCTCCAGGATCTGCATATGACTTGTCCGAACTGCCCGCTGGAAAGACGTGGGCTCTCGTCATCGGAGATCATGAACTCCCTAAAGATAGATACCGGCTGCCAATGGATGGTTTCACACTTGTCCTGGCGAATAGTGCTATAGATTTCAGAAGATCGGTGTGGCCAGGCGTTATTGCTAGTTCACGAGGCTTATCTGTCCCTGAGCCGTGGGGGACTTGGTCTTCAAGTGATGCCGTGATCCTTGAATTTTCTGTGCCTCTTCCGGAAACATTCAACATTCACCTTGTGGCACACGCTTATGGCCCAAACGCTGAAAGAGAATTTGTTGCTCATGTTGGCGATACCGAAGTCAGATTTACGTTGGGTACCTTGCCCGAGAAGAAAGTGCTTCGCTTCGACAATCCCAGTCGGTCCAGGATAATAAGCATTGATGTTCCTGCTCCAACTTCACCGAGGGAACTGGGGTTGAGCGCAGATGCGCGGCCTCTGGGCATTGGACTTACGGGGTTGCGAATTGAACCTATACGCCCGCAGTAAGTTTCCCTCCAAGTAGGACGTACGCTAGGTGAAGCGGCCTTGCTTCGTTTCCAAACTGCGGACGTGTTCAAAATGGACGTACACGAAAAAATCGTACGTCGTCAAATGAGAACATTTGTTGGCTGTAAGCCAACTGCTCCTGGACTCCCCGAGCAAACTGGAGGCCACTTCAGTTGCCTAATTCGCACACTCGCCCGGCTCACGCGATGATCACCAAACAACCAAAATGTCATGCTGAACGATAGACCGCGTTTTCTTCGCGCGGACCGCGGGATACAACCGTGCGAAGCGCGCATAGCCGTAGTCGTGCCGTGCTACAAGGTGCGCGACCGAGTGCTAGGCGTGCTCGCGAAGATAGGCAGCGAGGTGAGCGCAATATACGTCGTGGACGATCGTTGTCCCGAGGGAAGTGGCGAACACGTCGAACGCAACGCTTCGGATGACCGCATACGCATCATCCGACATGCGGAAAACAAGGGCGTCGGAGGGGCGGTCATCTCCGGCTACCAAGCTGCGATTGAAGACGGGATAGACGTGATTGTAAAGATCGACGGCGACGGTCAAATGGCACCGGAGTTAATACCCCAATTCGTCGCCCCGATATTGGATGGGTACGCCGACTATACAAAAGGCAATCGCTTCTACGATCTCTCCGAAATTGGACAGATGCCTCCCTTACGGATCCTTGGCAACGCCGCACTTTCCTTCATGGCCAAATTTTCCACGGGCTATTGGGATCTCTTCGACCCTACGAACGGCTATACCGCGATTCATTCCACGGTTGCGGCGCACTTGCCATTCGAAAAGATCAGTAAGCGTTACTTCTTTGAGACAGATGTGCTTTTTCGACTTGGCACGATGCGCGCTTCCGTTCTGGACATTCCCATGGACGCGAGTTACGGCAACGAAGAGAGCAATCTTCGAATCGCCAAGGTTTTTCCAGAGTTTCTTGTCAAACACACTAAGAACGCATTCAAGAGAATCTTCTACAGCTATTTCTTACGGGATCTGTCGGTTGCCTCACTTGAGCTTGTCTTTGGCACCGGGTTACTTTGCTTCGCAGTCCTATTTGGAGGCCATCACTGGAGCCACGCCCTCGCTACTGGGCAGCCCACACCGGTGGGAACAATCGTTCTAGCTGCGCTATCTGCTCTTGTTGGTGTACAGCTCTTCCTTGCTTTCCTCAGTTACGACATGCGGCCACGAACCAGCCGCGCTTTGCATACGTTTATGCCTTTTGGCGTGAGGGCGGTTGTACCCCCCGCCACTAAATTTGGCGCAAACGACCCAAGTCGCGGCAAGCCGGGATAGGGTAGGTTAATGCCTAGTTTCGTTGACAGCCGGTGACGCCGTAGGGATAGCGATCTAGGTCTCCATGGCGATTCTGGTTTTCACGAATGCACTGACCGAGAGTGGGAGCGACTTGTGATCAGCTGGACTCAATTGCTTCTCATACTTGCGACCGTTATCGCGCTATCAGTCGGGCAAGTCTTGTTTAAGTTGGCGGCTGATGCGCTCACGTTTGACAACGGTGTAACTTTGGCCACTCTGATCCAGCCCAGACTGCTAATTGCACTGACCGTTTACGCAAGCGCGACGATTTTGTGGCTCTGGGTCTTGCGCATTACCCCTTTACGACTAGCTTATCCCTTTGTTGGGCTTGCCTTCATCTTTGTGCCGCTCCTAGCTTATTTCTTGCTTGACGAATCAATTGATGCCAACACCTTTTTAGGTGGTGGCCTGATACTGGCTGGGATCTGGGTTTCAGTCGGAAGAAGCTAACGTAAATGAATTTGCGCATTTGTCCTTGTTGCGGTGGTTCATTGAAACCGGGCCTCTTGGCATGGCATTTTAGTTGCGCTAATTGCGATTACGAGGCGTCCACTCTAGCTCCCAGGATCAATGAACTGGAAGCGCGCGCAAAGATCGATGAGTCACAGCGAGAGGCCGCTTTACATGAGATAAGGTTGAGCAATTTTTCGCGACTTGTTGACGATATTCGACTTCTCGTTCCAGAAAGCGGTGCGAGCATGGTTGATGTCGGGTCTGCGCATGGCTGGTTTGTCGAGATAGCGAAACGGTACTTTCAGGTGATAGGCATCGAACCGGATGAGGAGATTGCTCAATCGGCAACAGCGCGCGGACTACCTATAAGGCATGGCTTCTTCCCCGACGCCCTCGTGGATGGAGAGAAGTTTCGTGTAATCGTATTTAACGACGTGTTCGAACACATCAGAGACGTTGATGACGTGGTTGTCGCGTGCCGAATGCATCTCGTCGATGACGGCCTACTTGTATTGAATTTGCCGAACGTCCAAGGGTTGTACTACCGAATATCTAAGTTCGTCGCCCGACTAGGAGTGACGGGCCCGTTCAGGCGAATGTGGCAGGAAGAATTGCCATCGCCTCACCTTCATTACTTTTCTGCTGCCTCGCTTAAGTCGTTGGTTGCGCGGCACGGTTTCCTGCTTGAGCGATTGGAGGAGCTTCCTGCTGCGAGCGTGAGAGGACTTTGGCATCGCGTCCGATACGCTCCATCCCCAAACGTCCTGATGGACTTTGTGTTATTCGTCGGCGCGTTGATCGTGCTGCCGTTGTCTAGGCTGACGTCATCCGACACCGTCGTGTTGTTCTTTCGGCGAGCGTCATAACCGAGCAGCAATTAGCTACCTTGCTAAGCCCGTGTTGCGGGTTCGATGTCGGGCGCCGTCGGATTGTCTGATCTGGCCGAGTGTCGTAGTCGATCCCGTCCCCCAAGCCCGAACTACAGACGCAGGGATCCCGGCATATTTGCGACCTGGCTGTGCGGTGAAGCGATCGCAGTTCACGGGAGAGCATATAGCGTTTGCGCTGAAGCAGCAGGAAATCGGGCATGTCGTTTGCCGGAGGATGGTTATGCGACGTGTTCCAAGTAGAGGAAAGGTCATGTGGAGGACGTTGTCCTCGCCAGCCCCGGACGCCGGCGCGCAATTGACAACTGGTGGAGTAGCCGTCCCAGACTCTCGATGCCAACGTCGGCCAAGCTGCTCCGCGATGAGGTTGTCCCCCAGCCGCTGTAGAGAGACCGCTACGACGCGAGCGCGCTATGGTCTTACTCGTGAGCGTCGTGGACAACTTGCCAAGTGACTATATAGCCTCAACCGGTGGCGGGCCTCGTAGCTACTCGGTGAGTCGCGTCGCTGCTGGTTGTAAAACATTTCCATTTAGTCGAAAAAGTTGACCCGCGCATCGGCGCATACCTGTAGTCGCAGCGCGACCGCCTCTTCTCTTCGCAGATGACGCCGGCCGAGGGCGTCCAGTGCTTCTTGGTCCGTCGACCCACTGGCGGCAATAAAGGAGTTGTAAATCTCTACCTTCGATCGGTCTAAATAAGCGGGAGGGATCAGGAACCCGGACTTGCTAAAAACCCTGGCAGCACTACCGGGGCACGTCACGGCGAGATTCGGCAGGAGAAAAGAGAATGAAATTTAGAACCGATGATCGCGTCAGCAAAGCGCTTTGGGCAAGACGTAATGCCGTCAATGATTTCTTCGGCGGCTGGGAAGAGGATGACGTCTCCCTGCTGAGCCGCTTTGTTCCGTTAGAAGCGCCCTCGCCCTCGGCAGGCGAGATCGTAGATTGGCTGGGCATTCGCACACTGCACAGTCACTATGCGTGGTTGAACCTTGACGATTCGGCGTCAGTGGCAATACGGGAGTTGCCCTTTCCTGACGATCAAGTTCACGCGGAGGCGATTGAGTACGTCGCGTTGGCGTTCGCAATCGACCGGGCTAGCAACAAGGACGATGGCGCTTTCTCGGCGATGGAATTAGGGGCCTCCTACGCCCCATGGGCTGTCGCTGCGGGTGTACTTGCCAAACGCGCCGGTCTCGGTGAAATCAGACTTTGCGCTTTAGAGGCCAGCAGCAGCATGATCCCTTGCATCCGTGAGCATGCTGAAAGAAACAGCCTCAGGCAAGAAGACGGGGTTCAGCTAAGGGTGGTCCATGGAGCGATCACTCCGAAAGGAGGCATCGTCTACTTTCCAAAGGTGGCTGTCTCCACTGATAACGGCGCCCAAGTCTCTATTTCTCCTGGCGATAGGGATTACAGAGGCCTTAGTCTTCAGTATGAAGCCGTCGATGGCCTCACCTTTAGTGATTTAACTGGGGGCACGAGCAGAGTCGACTTTCTTCATATCGATATTCAAGGCGCAGAAGAAGAGTTGCTGCTTGAGCAAGGCTTTCTATTGACCTTGGACTCCAAGGTTTCAACCCTCTTTCTGGCCACACAATCAAGGCTGATCGAAGGTATCGCACTACGGCAGCTCTCCCGAATGGGCTGGCGCATCGTCCGGGAACGCCCGACCGCGTATCGGCAGAGTGAGCGGACAAAAGATGTAAACGGTTGGACACTGCGGGACGGCGGACAACTTTGGCTAAATCCGCGATTCGACTGACCTCCACATGAAAGCGGCGAGCGACCGATGAATGTCCCGCTCACTCACGCGCTGTCCCAGCGGTTAGTGGGTTTGTCGCTATGGCCAACTCCGCCCACGTCGCGAATTGGGCCAAAGTGCTGATGCTCGAAGACTTTACATCTGCGCTGGAACCGCGGATGCCGTCTCGCGAGCGGCGCCAGCCTTATTAGGTAGGAACCCACGCGCGATTGAGAGCACCTGTTGTGCGGATTGCCTCCAAGTGGTGGGCTTGTACTTTTCCCTGATTTCTCTCTCTCGTTGTGCCAGCCGGTCTCGATCAGAGGTGTAGAGAACGATCTTCTCGGCCCACTCAGTGACGTTCCAGGGGTCGCAATAATCGATCAGGTCCCCGCCAACCTCGGGGATGGATGAGGTGCTGGATGCAATGCAGAACTTTCCTGCGCGAAGGCTCTCTGCGACGGGCAGGCCCCATCCCTCATAAAGCGACGGGAAAACCGTAAATGAGCAGCGCTGATACAGGAAGGCCAGTTCATCGTCGCTCACTCGATGCAAGATAGTGATGTGACCGAAAGTGCGAGGATCCAACTTCAAGTCGCTTATAAGCTCCCCCACGCCCCATCCCACCATTCCAACAAAAACAAGATGCGGAGGCACTCTCCCGGACTCCAGGATCCGGACCGCAGCTCGATAGAGAACTTCATGGTTCTTCCTCCGCTCAATGGTCGAAACGAAAAGTATGAAGTCTCGCTCTCCGAGTCGCCGCACGTCCGTCCCAATCATTCCCTCCCGCGGCGCCGCTAGATCACAACCCAACGGAATCACGCTGCTATTCGGCGGCGGGACGTTCACCTCCCTGCAAAACGCCAGCAGATCTTCCTGCGAGTGTCGGGATATGCACATGACGTGCGACGCACTCCAGCAAAGATCCGCAAAATACTTGGCAAATATTGCAGCCACATCGCCAACGCAGAGGTGTGGAAAGAGATATGGAATCAAGTCGTAACAGACCAGGACGTGCCGTACATCACTTTCACGCTTCAGCTTGTACAAGTGATGCATATTCTTGTAATCCCAATCAAGACCAAGAGACACATACACGTCGCCACGACCAAACTGTAATGAAGGAATATCAACGGGGTCCGAACTTGGCGTCTCGCGAACTCCCTTCAATCTTCCCCAGAGTCGCTCCGCGAGGGCGAGT
>Ga0316613_10001921_pt1 | contig 13809 bp, 11 predicted proteins | sample OWC_soil_day10_C_2_FD_207647 | JGI IMG/M metagenome (GOLD analysis project Ga0316613, IMG submission 207647) | Wetland soil microbial communities from Old Woman Creek delta, Ohio, United States - OWC_soil_day10_CT_b | ecosystem: Environmental > Terrestrial > Soil > Wetlands | place: USA: Ohio...
GCCGCCGGGGAGGGGGACATAACGTTTGCATCGAGCCGACGGAAACCCAGCTCACTTTCCGAAAGCACGCCTCTCGGTCACTGCAGCCGCAAGGCCGCAACATAACCACCCGGACTGGCCAAGGCCACGTCCGGGTTTTTTTTGCCTGTTTGCCGGCCTTAGCCGCCAAGGCGGGCGCGGACGACGTCCTCAACCTCGCGCGTCAGGTCGATGTCGACACTGCCGCGGACAGCGGCTGAGGAGGCGGCGGCGATCAAACGGTAACGCCCCTTCTCAGCGACGAAGGCGTTCCGCTCTGCGTCGAAATAGCAGAACGCGCGGGTAGAAAGCGTCATCAATGTCTCGGCCGTTTCGCCCGGCGCGAGATGAAGCTTGGCAAAGGCCCTGAGTTCTTTGGCCGGCCGCGCGACGCGCGAGGTCGGCGGCGCCACGTAGAGCTGGACGACGTCTGAGCCGGACCGCGCGCCTCGGTTGGTCACCTTGATGCGGACGCTGACCGTGCCGTCGCCATCGAAGGTCGGCCGATCCACCGTCGGCACTCCCCAGTCGAAGCTGGTGTAGCTGAGACCATGGCCGAACGGGAACAGCGGCTCGATGCTGGCTTTCTCATAGTGCCGATAGCCGACGAACACCCCCTCGCGATAGGCGACATGTCCATCCTGGCCAGGATAGGTCAATGGATCGCCGCTCTCGACCGGCGTATCCTCGATGCGCTTGGGGAAGGTCTGGGCGAGGCGACCGCCCGGCTCGGCAGCGCCGGTCAGCACGTCGGCGATGGCGTTGCCCGCCTCCTGTCCCGGATACCAGGCCTCGACCACCGCCCGGACCTTGTCGAGCCAGGGCATGGCTATAGGGCCGCCGGTCTGCAGCACGACAACCGTGTTGGCGTTGGCGGCCGCGACGGCGGCGATCAGCTCGTCCTGCCGGCCAGGCAGGTCGATGCCCGGGAGGTCGTTGCCCTCGGTGTCCCATTCGCCGGAGCGGCCGGCATAGACGATGGCAACGTCGGAGGCGCGGGCAAGCTCGACGGCGTCTGCGAAGGCCTTGTCGCCGAGCGGCACGGCGACGCCGACGCGGATGGCCTTGAGGTTGAGGGCGATGGCCTGCACGAAGCGATATTCGACGACGACGTCGACCGTCCGCCCGGCCTCGAGCGCGATGGCGCCGCGCGCTTCGCGGTTGCCACATTCGAAATAATTGTCACCCGGCGCCCAATCCTTTCGGAGGTCGACCACCGTGCGGCCGTCGACGATGAGTCGGCTCGGCCCGATGCTGACAAGACCGAACACGTGCTCGGCCGTTTCGGAGGGCGTGAAGCGGGTGGTGGCCCTCAGCGAGAAATCGGCGTCGGCGATGCCAGGTGCCACCGCATTGAACCACATCACTTCGCCGAGCGAATGGCTCTGGTGCTCAACGACGGGCCCGGTGAGATCGGGCCGGCCGTAGACGTCCACCTCGAACGGCCCCGAGATCACCGGCATCAGCCGGTTGGCAGTAACACCGGGCGCCGTCCGGAGCTGATTGTCGGAGGTGAGGGCGCGGAGGCCGTCCACCGGAGATACGGCATAATGCGGGTTGAGCTGGGCACTGCCGCCGCCCATGATTTGCGCCGACTCGGCGTTCGGACCGATAGCGGCGATCGTGCGCCCTGCCAGATCGAGGGGCAGAATGCCGTCGTTCTTGAGAAGCACGATGGCCTCTGCGCCAGCCCGGCGGATCAGCGCCCGGTGTGCCGGCTTGTCGATCGCCTGCTCGGCCGGAATATCGGGGGTGTCGAAGCCGCCGACCCGTTCGATCAGCGTCAGCACGCGCCGGGCGGCGTCGCGCACCGTGTCCGCTTTCACCTCGCCGGCCCGCACCGCGGCAACCAGCTTGTCACCGCGGTCGCGCGTCGGACCGGGCATCTCGAGGTCGAGGCCGGCCTCGACGGTCGGCGCCGTTGAGTGCGAGCCGAACCAGTCGGACATGACGATGCCCGAAAAACCCCACTCGTCCTTGAGGAGATCGGTGAGCAACGCCTTGTGCTCGGAGGTGAAGGTGCCGTTGAGGCGGTTGTAGGAGCTCATCACCGCGCAGGCGCCGGCCTTTTTCACTGCCGCTTCGAACGGTGGCAGGTAGATCTCGCGCAGAGCCCGGTCATCGACGTCCGAGCTCATGGTGGTGCGCTGGATCTCTGATTCGTTGCCGACGAAATGCTTGACGGTGGCGCCGACGCCGCCGTTCTGCAGGCCGGTGACATAGGCGGCAGCAAGTTCCGCCGTGACGCACGGGTCTTCCGAATAGCATTCGAAGTTGCGGCCATTGACGGCGGATCGCTGGATATTGACGGTGGGGGCGAGCAGCACCGAGGCGCCCTTGGAACGTGCCTCCTCGGCGAGCGCCCCGCCAATCTCCTCGACCAGCGCCGGGTTCCAGGTGGCGCCGAGGGCGATGCCGACCGGGAAACTCGCTGCCTTGACGCCGCCGATCAGCGAGCCGCCGCCGCGCGCGCCATTCGGCCCGTCCGACACCTTGATCGCCGGTATGCCGAGCCTCGGCACCGGCACCGTCGTCCAGAAATCGGCGCCCGCCAGCAAGGACACCTGCTCCTCCAGCGTCATCGCATTGAGGAGCGCCTCAATATCCCGTTCCGCCATGTCAACCTCCATCGCATGAAACGATACAATTAGCCGTTCCATAGCACGACTTGGGCAGCGTCGCGAGCCGCCGTATCAAGGACTGCCGGCCGCCTCGACCAACGGCGATGACGGCAGGACTGGCAACGCCGGATCGTGCGGGCTAGACCTGAAGCCGACAAGGCGGGGGAGGGGGCTGTGGCGGACGGCGAGTGTTTCCTGGGAATCGATATCGGTACGTCGGCGGTGAAGGCGCTCATCGTCGATGCTCGGGAGCGGCCGGTAGCTGGTGCCGAGGTGGCGCTTGCCACCAGCCGGCCAGCACCGGGCTGGTCCGAACAACATCCCGACCTCTGGTGGCAGACGGTCCGGCAGGCACTTGCCGAGATGGCCGAGGCCGTGCCGGGGGTGCTCGGGCGCGTCATTGCCGTTGGCCTCTCCGGCCAGATGCACGGTGCGGTGCTGGTTGGCCGCGATGATCGACCGCTTCGGCCGGCCATTCTCTGGAACGACGGCCGGGCGGCGGCCGAGGCAGCCGGCCTCAACGCTGCGCTGCCCGATCTCGGTCATATCGCTGGCGTGCCGGCCATGGCCGGCTTCCTCGCCCCAAAGATCGCCTGGCTCCGGACCCACGAACCGGAGGTGCTGGCCGGCACGCGGCGGGTCATCTTGCCGAAGGATTGGGTGCGCTTCCTGCTGACCGGCGAGTTCGCGACCGACATGTGCGACGCGGCCGGCAGCTTACTCCTTGATGAGGAGAAGCGGCAATGGTGGCCGACGATCATCGAAGCGGTCGGGCTTCGGCCCGAACAGTTGCCGCGCCTTCTCGAAGGGCCGGAGGTGTCTGGCCGCATCACGGCGGCGGCGGCTGTCGCCACCGGCCTTCCCGAGGGCATTCCGGTGGTGGCCGGTGCCGGCGACGCGGCCGCGGCTGGCATCGGCATCGGCGCGGTCGATGATGGCGACGCCTTCGTTTCACTCGGCACGTCAAGCCAGCTGTTCCTCACGACCGCCGAATACCGGCCCAATCCGACGGCGCTGGTGCATGCCTTTGCCCACGCCCTGCCCGGCCGTTGGTTCCAGATGGCGGCCATGCTGAATGGTGCTTCGGTCATGGCCTGGACGGCCGGCGTCATCGGGGCGCCCGACCTTGGGGTGGCGCTCGACAACGTGGCGGCGCGCGGGCATGCCATCTCGCCGGTGACCTTCCTGCCTTATCTGCAAGGTGAGCGGACGCCGCATGACGATCCAGCGGCGCGTGGCGTATTCTTCGGCATGGATGGCGGTACCGATGGGCTCGACCTTCTGCAGGCGGCCGTCGAGGGCATGGCCTTCACCCTGGTCGACGCGGTGGCGGCGCTTGAGACCGCCGGCCCGGTACCGGCGACGCTGGCCGCCGTCGGTGGCGGCAGTCGCGGCCGCTTTGTCATGGAAGTGGTGGCAAGCGCCCTTGGCCGGCCAATCCGTCGGTATGCCGGCGGCGAGCGTGGACCAGCCTTCGGCGTCGCTCGCCTCGCCCGGCTGGCGGTGACCGGTGAAACTGTCGGCGACGTCTGCGTCAAACCGGAGCTGCGCGACGTCGTCCTTCCCGATGCCAGCCGGCAGGCAGCGCTGGCTGCCCGCCTGCCGCTTTATCGCGACCTCTACCGTGCATTGAAGCCGCTGTTTCGGCGATAGCATCTGCCCGAAAAGGTGTGCGACTTTTCGGATAAGCGGATGCATGAAGAGAACCCATCTGCCCGAAAAGCTGTGAGATTTTTCTGGTAGATGGGTGAGGAGCCCCGCTCAACTCTTGAGGAAGGCCTCGATCTCGGCGGCTGTCGGCATCGAAGCGGCGGCACCGCGCCGCGTCACCGAGATACCGGCCGTTGCCGAGCCATAGCGCGCCGCTTCGACCGGGTCAGCCCCCTTGGAAAGGGCCGCCGAGAAGCCACCGAGGAAGGCGTCGCCGGCTCCGGTGGTGTCGATCACCTCGCCGGCCGCCCGCGCCGGCAGGTGCACCGATTGCGTGGCGCTGTGCAGCAGCACGCCGTTGCCACCGAGCGTGATCAGCGCGTTCTTCGCTCCCTTGGCAAGCAACGCGTCGCCGGCCTTGCGAGCGTCATCTACCGTGCCCGGCGCGATGCCCGTCAGCATGGCCGCCTCCGTCTCGTTGGGGGCGATGTAGTCGGAGAGGCGGTAGATCTCGTCGGGGAAGGCGGTGGCCGGTGCCGGGTTGAAGACGGTGATCGTACCGGCGGCACGGGCGATCTGAAGGCCGCGCAAGGCGGCATCGACCGGTTGCTCGAGCTGCGTCACGAACACCTTCGACGAGGCGATCGTCTCTGCCTCAAGATCGAGATCGGTCGGCGAGAGGGTGCCGGAGGCCCCAGCGTAAACGATGATGGCGTTCTGACCGTTGGCGTCATTGACGAAGATGAAGGCCGAACCCGTCGGGTGGCTATCGATCCGCTGAACGCGGGCAACGGCGCCGGCCTCCGCCCAAGTCTTGAGGCCGATGTCGCCGAAGGTGTCCTTGCCGATCTTGGTGATGAAGCGGACGTCACCGCCGGCCCGCGCCGCCGCCACCGCCTGGTTGGATCCCTTGCCACCTGGCCCCATGATGAAGCCGGAACCGGCCAGCGTTTCGCCGATGACCGGCAGGCGGGGGGCGAGGAAGGTCACGTCGACGGCGAAGATGCCAAGGATGGCTACACCGGATTTCTTGATATCGGTCATGTCGTTTGTCTCTTGTCGACTTGCGAAGAGGCGGCGCCGTCGCGCATCGGGGCACTCACGAATTTCCCATCTGCCTCGGAAACGCGGGAAACAAGTGAAAGGAATGTCGCGGGTCGTCGTCCACGACTGTCCGCCTTACGCCTTCGGAGGAATCACGCCCTTGGTGAGCAGGAAACAGCCATACAGGCGGCTCTCACCGGTCTGCAGCACGGCGAAAGACGTCTTGGCCGCCTCGTAGAAGGCGAAGCGTTCGATGCCGCCCAGCTTGAAGGTCGGCCCCTCGGCGTTGAAAACTTCCTGCTGGAACTCGTGCTGCACGTCGGTCCACTTTTCCGGCTCACCGACCACTTCCATGCGGAAAGCGGCCGTGGGGATGAAAGTGTCGAGCGGCAGCACCGACAGCACGGCCCGCCCCGCCCGTGGCGCCGATACACCGTCGAGGCGCAGCGGATGGCCGTAGACGGTCTCCTGGGCCACGGAGTGGATGGGGAAGTTGCTGTCGACGATGGCAATCGTGTCGCCGTGGCCCATGGAGGCCAGCACGTAGAGAAGGTCCGGATTGAGAAGCGGATCGATGGCCTTGAGCATGATTCCTCCTGATGCTTCCCCTAGAAAGCGCTGGACTTCGGGGCGAGCGGATGCGTGACAACAAACAAAATTGGTCCCGTTTTAACAGCAAGGAGCGTCGTTCGGGACTCGGTCTCGAGCGCCGAGGGGGCTCTCGTCATCCATAGGCCGTCGATGGCGTTTTGTCAGGTCCGCAAGGGTACCGCCCGACGAAAGCATCGATCTGGTATCGCTTTCATCCGCGAGTTAACCGCCCTGAAGACAATTCAGGCAATAATCACGTAAACCCATTGCATTGGTCCTTGCCGATTTGTTGTTCCGCTCCCTTCTTCCTGCCCCCCGCTCGTTGACGACGCCCGTCGTCGCCGGTGTCGCCGTCGGCGGCTCCTTGCTTGTCATCCTGTCCGTCCTCGCCACCGCCGACTGGCTGCGACTGTCATCGATCCGGCACCTTGCCAGCGAGGCGGCTGCCACCGCGGCGCTGGCGGCGGCGAAGAGTTTAGGGGCCGCAAACGCCGCTGCGCTTGCCGCCGCCCAGGCGGTGGTTGGCGGTGCCGAGATCGTCGTTACGACCGAGCGGGGCGAAGCGCGACCGGGTCCATCCGGCCTCGTCTTCACCGCCGGTCCCGGCGAGGTCACGCGCGTCACCGTGTCGACGACCGGCCGCAGTCTGCTGGGCACGCCGGTCGGCTTGGGCCAACGGACGATCACGGCCACGGCGATGGCGATGCGGTCAGGCGTCGCCGCGCTTACAGAGCGGACGACGGCCGTGCCGGAACTGCCGGCGGTGCCGGCCGCCATCGAGGCGCGCCTGTTCGGATCGGCCGGCGCACTCACGGTTGGCGAGCGGGCCATGCTCGGTCAGGTCGTATTCCGCGTCGCCGATCTCGTGGCCGCGCTCGGTCGGACTCTTTCCACTCGCGACGACGGTTCCGACGTCAATGCGGCGGCCGTGGCCGTGGCTTCGTTCAAGCCCAGCGAATTGCTGTCGGCGCTCGCCGCATTATATCGCGGCGGCGCCAGAAGCTCGGCCGAGGCTGCAGGCATAGTGGACATCATCGAACGGCTCGCTAACGCTGGTACTCCGGACGAAACGGCGCTGCCATTTGCCGGCTTGATCAGCCTTGGCGGATCGGATGCCGACCTCGCGCTCGCCGCGCCGCTCAGGCCGCTGGAATTCATCCAGGCGGTGATGCGTGCCCGCCTGGCACAGGGAGCCGTCACCCTCGAGCTGAAATCGCCCGTCACCAGCATCGACTCGGTCGCGCTGACGCTGGAGTCGGAGGGGACCGCGGCGGCGGTGCTGATTGGTGGCGAGGACGGCGTTGTCGGTATTCCCGGCATTCGCATCTCTGCTCGCTTTACTATTGGTGGCCTGGCGATTGCCGGTGCCGGCACGCTCGAGCTGCCGCTCGAGGCAATCTTGAGTTCCGGCGACGCCCGCATCCGCCGCATCGCTTGCGGTCAGGTCGGCGCCGAGGTCACCGTCACCGGCCGGCCGGTGCGGGCCAGCGTGGCGTTAGCGGAGGCAACGGCCTCGCCTGCCGGCGCCTCGGATTATGTCCGCTTGCTTACCGCCGACGGCTTGACGGCCTGGGGCAAGGGGCGGTCGTCCTTCGCCGACGATCCGCCGGTCGAACTGGTGTTCCGACCAGGTGCCGGCGACACGGTCGCCAGCCTTCGGACGCCGATTGATTTCAGCAACCGGCTGGAGCGCCTGGCCGCAGAGGCGCAGGTGCTGGTGTCGCTCGAGGGCAGGGCGCGCGACGTCATGTCGGAAGGCGGCGTTCGCGACGAGATCGCCCGACTGATCGTCGGCAGCGTCCCGTCGGTCGATGAGGTGCTGTCCAGCGTCTTCGCCACCTTCGGCATCGTGCCCGGCAAGATGGACGTGGTGGCTGCCGGCGCCGCCTGCAACAGCGCGACGTTGCTCGGCGAGGTGAATTGACTTCGCTTCGCCCCCTCTTCGAGCTATGAGAACCGGGAGCGGCGCCGCCCGCCGCGATTCCGGGATCTTTCATGACCGACGACGAGTTGATCGCCCGCATTCTTTATCGTGACGGCTCCCTCCTCATCATCGACAAGCCGGCCGGCATTCCCGTGCACGCCGGCTTTGGTGGCGGCGAGACGCTCGACCAGCATTTTCCGGCGCTGCAATTCGGCCTTCCCAACCCACCCCAGCTCGGCCATCGGCTTGACAAGGATACGTCGGGCTGTCTGGCACTCGGCCGCCACCGTCGCGCCGTCCGGGAACTTGGTGAAATCTTTGCGGGCCAGAAGGCACAGAAGACCTATCTCGCCGTTGTGCTCGGTCACCTGCCGGACGACGAGGGCCGCGTCGAGGCGCCGCTGGCCAAGGTCACCCATGAGAAGCGCTCCTGGTGGATGAAAGTCGATCCGGCTGGCCAGCCGTCGGTCACCGACTTCAGGGTGATTGCCCGAGGAGACCGCCTGACGGTGGTCGACCTGATGCCGCGGACCGGTCGCACCCATCAATTGCGCGTCCACATGGCCCACCTCGGCTGTCCCATCGTCGGCGATGGGGTTTATGGCGGCGACGCGGCGCGCGCCGTCGATCGCAACCTGCAGCTTCACGCCCGCGAGCTGGTACTGCCCTTCTATCGCAAGAAGCCGCCGATTCAGGCTCAGGCGCCGGTGCCGGCCCATATGTTGCGCCTGCTGGTCCGGCTCGGTGCCGTTGATGGCGACGGTACCCTTCTCCACCTTCCACCCGTCACCGCGCCGACTGCTGTCGGCGAGGTCGCTTCCTGACGTGGCGCCAAGGCCCTGGTAACGTCCGGGCCTTGCACGCTCCAGCACGAAAGGCCATTCCCATGACGCTACAGCTCAAGGACCCTTCGCTTCTCGTCGAAGCCTGTCTGATCGATGGCGAGTTCGTCGGCGTTCCTGCCCTCGACGTCACCGATCCCTCGACCGGCGCCGTCATTGGCCGCGTACCGCTGATGGGGGCGAACGACACGACGCGAGCTGTCGAGGCGGCGGCCCGCGCCCTGCCGGCCTGGAAACGGCTCCTCGCCAAGGAGCGATCGCGCCTGCTGCGCCGCTGGTATGAGCTGATGATCGAGCACCGCGATGACCTCGCGCTGATCATGACTGCCGAGCAGGGCAAGCCCCTCGCCGAGGCGACGGGCGAGATCGACTATGCTGCCGGTTACATCGAGTTCTATGCCGAGGAAGCCAAGCGCATCGCTGGTGAGACATTACCCTCACCGAGAGATGGCGCCCGGGTGCTGGTCACCCGCGAGGCGGCCGGCGTGGTCGCGGCCATCACGCCATGGAACTTTCCGGCGGCGATGATCACCCGCAAGGTGGCGCCGGCTCTTGCCGCCGGTTGTACAGCGGTGGTGAAGCCCGCCTCTGAAACGCCGCTTACCGCGCTGGCGCTCGGCCGCCTTGCCGTGCGCGCCGGCCTGCCGCGGGGTGTCCTCAACGTCGTCACCGGCAAGTCGTCGGTGGTGGGGGACGTGCTGACAAGCCATCCGGCGGTGCGGGTCGTCTCCTTCACCGGCTCGACGGAGGTCGGCAAGAAGCTGATCGTCCAGTGCGCCGGCACGGTGAAGAAGGTTTACATGGAGCTCGGCGGCAACGCGCCGTTCATCGTCTTCGACGACGCCGATCTCGATGCCGCCGTTGACGGGGTGATGGCCTCGAAGTTCCGCAACATGGGGCAGACCTGTGTCTGCGCCAACCGCATCTACGCGCAGGCCAGCATCCACGACGCCTTTGTCGAAAAGCTCACGGCGGCGGTCAAGGGGTTGAAGCTCGGGGATGGCCGCGCACCAGGAGTGACCCAGGGCCCGCTCGTCAACGGCAAGGCGGTCGAGAAAATCGAGGCGCATGTCGCCGACGCCCTCGCCAAGGGGGCGAGGGTGGTGACCGGTGGTTCCCGGTCGCCGCTTGGCGGCAGCTTCTTCGAGCCGACGGTACTCACCGGCGTTACCGCCGCCATGGCGGTGGCTCGCGAGGAAACATTCGGGCCGCTCGCCCCTGTTTTCCGTTTCGACACTGAGGAAGAGGTGATCCGTCTTGCCAACGACACCGAGTTCGGCCTCGCCTCCTATTTCTACGCCCGCGACGTCGGCCGCATCTTCCGCGTCGCTGAGGGGCTCGAGGCTGGCATGGTCGGCATCAACTCGGGCGCCATCTCCTCCGAACTGGTGCCGTTCGGCGGTGTCAAGCAGAGCGGCAATGGCCGCGAGGGCTCGCACCATGGCATCGACGAATATGTTGAGAAAAAATATCTACTAATCGCTGGTCTTGACCGCTGAACAGGTGGCCGCCGCATAGACGCCGCATCGCACCGGACTCTTTCATCCGAGCCCACTTGCCGCCCCGGACTCCTCTCCGGACTCCCGATCGGACTCTTGCTCCGGACTCGCAAGCCCGGTTTGGACCAACTGGAATCTGCTGAAAACCGCCGAAAATCCTGGCCCGCCCGGGCTGCCCGCCGAGATAGTCGTTGATACCGCCTCGATGCCAGTTGCCAGGACGGTGACGACGGGCTTTGCTGCAGCAGCAGCGGGGCACGTCTCGGGACAAGGCATCGGCGGAACATCATGGGGCGGCTTTTTCTCGGCATTGACGGTGGTGGCAGCGGTGCGCGCGCCCGCCTTGCTGACCGTGCCGGGCGTCCGCTCGGCGAGGGGGTGGGTGGGCCAGCCAACATCGGCAACGATCCAGACGGCGCGGTCGCCTCTTTTGAGGCGGCGACGTGCATGGCATTGGCCGCCGCCGGTCTGGCGGGGTGCGATCGAACCGACATCGTGGCGGTCATCGGTGCCGCTGGCGCGGGAAATCCCGAGGTGGCGGTGCGGCTTGCCGCCGCGCCCTTCGGCTTCGGTGCCCTCCGGGTGGTCACCGACGCAGAGATCGCCCTCGAGGGCGCCTTTGCCGGCGGCGACGGCGGCATCCTGATCGTCGGCACCGGCAGCCAGGCCTATGGACGGATCGGCGAACGGCGCGTCCGCGTCGGCGGTTGGGGGCCGGCGCTCTCCGACGGTGGTTCGGGTGCTGTGATCGGCCGGCGGGCGGCGCGCTGGGCGCTGGAAGCTCACGAGGGTCTCGCCGGGCCATCCCCGATGACGGTGGCCATCTTCGATCGGCTCGGTGGCTCGACAGCGGCGCTGTCAGCCTTCGGGAAATCGGCTCGGTCCGCCGAATGGGCAGCCCTGGCGCCACTTGTTTTCGACCATGCCGATGCCGGCGATCCGGTGGCCGGCGCGATCGTCGCAGCGGCGACCATGGAGATTGTGGTGCTGATCGGTCGCCTTGCCGCCGAGGGAGTTGAGCGGGTCGCATTGATGGGTGGGCTCGCGGCGAGCTACCGGCCACGGCTCGCCCCCCACTTCGCCGGTCTTCTGATCGATCCTGCCAGCGATGCCCTTGATGGCGCGCTCGGCCTCGCCAGGAAGGACGCCCGGCCATGATGGAACCCTTCACCCGGGTGGTTGGCCAGGACTGGCGCGGGCTGGATGGCGACGCGCCGCTCTGCCGGCGTCTCGAAATGGCACTCAGAACCGCCATCGCCGATGGGCGACTTGCTACCGGCGTACCGTTGCCCTCGGAACGAGCGATCGCTGCCGGCCTGTCCATCTCGCGGATCACCGTGCGGCAGGCGCTGGCGCCGCTGGTCGCTGACGGCCTCGTGGTGACGCGGCCGGGGGCCGGCGCCACCGTGGCTGGCTCGGCGCCGGCCCCGCGCGACGACCGGCCACCCGAGGCGACTGCCCGACGGCGGACAGTGTTGCGCTCGCATGCCGACGAACTGGCCGAGCGGGGCGAGCCCGTGGAAACGCGCCTTGTTGACCGCCTGACGGGACCGCCGTCGGCGCCCGAGGCGATGACGCTCGGCCTTGGACCCGGCGAACGGGTTTTGAGGCTCTACCGGCTCCATTGCGTCGGTGGGCGGCCTCGTATTCTGGAGCTGACAACGCTGCCGGCCATCACCGTGGATGCCGATGCGGCCATAGTGTCACCCGCCACGGCCCTGGCCGATGCCGGGCTACCGGCGACACGCGGCATCGAACGCTTCCGGGCGGTGGCGCTCGGCGCGGTCGAGGCGGGGCTTATGGAACTGCCGGAGGGAACGCCGGCCATGCGCGTCGAGCGAGTGAGCTACACCGCAGGCGGCCGTGCGGTCGAGATCAGCCGCGCCTTCTGCCGTGGCGACGGCTACGAAGTGGTGGCCGCGCTGTCGGCAGAGTGAGCGAAGGACCAGACCAAAGCTAGAGCCCGATCAGGCCTGGAGGCCCGCCAGCGATTGCCCTCAGCGCTTGGAGCGCAGGCGGACAACCACATCGACGCGGACGATCTCCATGCCGGCAGGCGCTGGCGGCAGGTCGCCGATCTCCACGTGCGGACCGGGAATGTCGAACACCCGGTTCTCGTCCTCGACATAGAAATGGTGATGATCGTCGGTATTGGTGTCGAAATAGGTGCGCGTGCCCTCAACGGCCACCTCGCGCAACAGGCCGGCTTCGGTGAACTGGTTCAGCGTGTTGTAGACGGTGGCGAGCGACACCGGCACCTTGGCCGTCAGTGCCTCGGCGTGCAGATCCTCGGCGGAGAGATGCCGGTGGCCGTGCGAGAACAGGATCTCGGCGAGCGCCACGCGCTGGCGGGTCGGCCTGAGTCCGACGTCCCGCAGGCGAGTGCGCACCGGGATCTTGGCGATCATGGACGCGCCAGGCGCCGGCTGGGAACTGGCAGAGATGCGGCGTGCCGTGTCCGCCGCGACGATCGGCGGGCTGGAAGGAAGCGGGCGGTCCATGATCTTGTTATCCTGGGTGGTCGGCGGAGCCGGACGGCTTTTTCGATTGCGACATATTAGCAAAGTGGATGAAGACTGCAAGAACGCGCCAAAAAGGCCAGGGCGGCGTTTGCGGCAAGGCTTTCGAGGACGCCTTGCCTGTGTTAGACATCGACCGATCACGTAAATACCGTCCGGAGGGACGGCGATTGGCGCTGCTTTGAGCACGCTCGAAGGGACAAAGGTACGGACATCAGCATGAGTCTTCGCAAGAACAGCTATGAGTATGAGGATCTCCTTTCCTGCGGGCGTGGAGAGTTGTTCGGGCCGGGCAATGCCCAACTGCCCTTGCCACCGATGCTGATGTTCGACCGCATCGCCGAGATCGCCGAAGCGGGCGGTGAATTCGGCAAAGGCCTCATCCGCGCTACCCTCTCTGTCCGCCCCGACCTCTGGTTCTTTCCCTGCCACTTCAAGGGCGATCCGGTGATGCCCGGCTGCCTGGGCCTTGATGCTCTCTGGCAGATGCTCGGCTTCTTCCTCGGCTGGTCGGGCTCGCCCGGCAAGGGACGAGCGCTGTCGGTGGGCGAAGTGAAGTTCTCCGGCATGGTAACCCCTGCCGTCAAACTGGTCGAATATGGCGTCGACCTGAAGCGCGTGTTGCGCGGCAAGCTGGTGCTCGGCATCGGCGATGGCTGGCTGAAGGCCGACGGCGAGACCATTTACAAGGCGACGGATCTCCGCGTCGGCCTGTTCCAGACCGCCTGAGCGCCGACCGCACCAGAATAAGGAAAGACAGCCATGAGACGCGTCGTCGTCACCGGCATGGGCATCGTGTCCTCGATCGGCAACAATACGCAGGAGGTGCTGGCGTCCCTCCATGATGCCCGTTCCGGCATCACCTCCGCTCCCAGCTTTGCCGAGCACGGCTTCCGCTGCCAGGTCTATGGCGCGCCGACCCTCGATCCGGCGACCGTGGTCGACCGGCGGGCGATGCGTTTCCATGGCGGTGGCACTGCCTGGAACCACGTGGCCATGGACCAGGCCATTCTCGACGCTGGCCTTGAAGCCTCCGACATTTCCAACGAGCGCACCGGCATCATCATGGGGTCGGGCGGCGCTTCGACGCGGACCATCGTC
>Ga0316613_10001922_pt1 | contig 13809 bp, 12 predicted proteins | sample OWC_soil_day10_C_2_FD_207647 | JGI IMG/M metagenome (GOLD analysis project Ga0316613, IMG submission 207647) | Wetland soil microbial communities from Old Woman Creek delta, Ohio, United States - OWC_soil_day10_CT_b | ecosystem: Environmental > Terrestrial > Soil > Wetlands | place: USA: Ohio...
GAACCTGATGGCCGATGGCTATGGTTATGCCGCCGAAGGCGACACCAACTGCGCCTCGCTGATGGTCGCCGCCCGCGCGCTGCAGGCCGATCCCCAGTTCACCGAAATGTACGCCATGGACTTCGAGCTCGATGCGGCTCTGCAGAGCCACATGGGCGAAGGCAACTGGAAAGTCGCCCGCAAGGACAGGAAGCCGCGCCTTATCGACCGTCCGCTCGGCATCGGCGGCCTCGACAACCCGCCGACCGTCCTGTTCCAGGGCGAACCCGGTCCGGCCACCCTGGTCAGCCTGGTGTCGCTTGGCGCCGACAAGTACCGCCTCGTCGTGTCGCAGGGCGAAATCCTCGACACCGAGGAACTGCCCACCGTCGAGATGCCCTACTTCTTCTTCAAGCCGGCCACCGGCGTGCGGGAATGCCTTAACGGCTGGCTGAAGAACGGCGGCACCCACCATCAGGTCCTGCACCTCGGCGATACCCGCGCCAAGTGGAAGGCCTATTGCGATCTCGTCGGCATTCAGTACGTCGAGGTCTGACCCCGCTCCTCCCAAGCAAGCGAAACTGGGCCGGCGAAAGCCGGCCCTTTTGTTTGCACCAAACGGTGAGCCGGTCATCTCCACCGGCGATTCCGGCCATCGCCAGAATCCATTTGCGCCGCCGTGTCCTTACGGCATTAATCTCCCCTCGAAATCAAAGCCGAAAGGCCAATAACCCGGGGAGAAAAGTCATGCAGTATCGCAAGTTCGGCCGCCTGCCGGTCGAGATATCCGACATCGGCTTCGGCGCCTGGCAGATCGGCGGCGCTTGGGGTGAAGTGACCGAAGCCGACGGCCGGGCCGCCCTTGAAGCGGCCCTCGAAGCCGGCGTCACCTTCATCGACACCGCCGACGTCTACGGCGATGGCCGTTCCGAGCGGATCATTGCCTCGGTCCTCAAGGACTGGACGGGCAAACGGCCCTACGTCGCCACCAAGGCCGGCCGCCGCCTCAGCCCGCACGTCGCTACTGGCTACACAGCGGCAAACATCGAAGCCTTCGTCGACCGCAGCCTGAAGAATCTCGCCGTCGACACGCTCGACCTCGTGCAACTTCACTGCCCGCCGACCGAGGTGTTGTACACCCCTGCCCTGTTCGACGGTCTTGAGGCGATCAAGGCCAAAGGCAAGATCCGTAACTACGGCGTTTCCGTCGAGAAGGTCGAAGAGGCGCTAAAGGCGATCGAGTTCCCCGGAGTCGTCTCCATCCAGATCATCTACAACATCTTCCGCCAACGGCCGGAGCGGCTGTTCTTCGAACAGGCGAAGAAGCGCGGCGTCGGCGTCATCGTACGCGTGCCGCTTGCCTCGGGCCTCCTGTCGGGCAAAATCACGGCCGAGACGAAATTTGCCGACGACGACCACCGCCTGTTCAACCGTCACGGCGAGGCCTTCGACGTCGGCGAGACCTTCGGCGGCGTACCCTTCGAGGTCGGCCTTCAGGCCGTCGAGGAAATCCGCCGCCTGGTGCCGGCCGGCCAGAGCATGGCCGCTTTCGCGCTGCGCTGGATCCTGATGGCCGACGCCGTCAGCGTCGTTATCCCCGGCGCCCGCAACGCCGAACAAGCGCGTGGCAACGCCGCCGCCTCCGATCTTTCCGCCATCCCGGCCGACGTCATGGCCGCAACGCGCGACGTCTATAGCCGCCTCGTTGCGCCGCACGTCCACCAGCGCTGGTGAGATAGCCGGACGGAAACGCCGAACGACCGGCGGAAGTCTCAGCGATTTCCGCCGATCGTTCCCGTTTCGCCGATCGTCAGCGGGCGTACGCCGGCTTTCGTTTCGGGCATCGAGCCGGCCTGCCCAACGCACCTGCGGAACCGGCGTCACCGGGGCTTGACCCAGTGCCGCAGAATCTCTAGACAACTCGCAACGGAGCTGTGGCCGAGAGGCTGAAGGCACTGGTTTGCTAAACCGGCGTACGAGCTTAAACTTGTACCGAGGGTTCGAATCCCTCCGGCTCCGCCACTACCCTGATCCTGTTATTGAAATGACATCGCTTTTTGCGGTGTCGTGCGTCTGGTTGTGAACCAGATCATGTTGTTTGGATCCGCTCGATTGTTCGGGCGTGGCACTGGGTGGCACCCCTTCGCCGCGCCCTGACCACCCTACCCCTCCAGGAGGTAGGAATGACATGTCACACCATGCCCGCGGCGCCCAGGCGCGACGACGCGCTCTTGTTTCCTTGAACCAAGGCCCTCCCGAAACGAGGAGCCATCAACACACGGCCGGCGATAAGTCGGTGCGAAGAACTGAGGCCGCACGACTGGCGTCCGAGTCCACGCCTGTTCCGCAGATCAGCTCGAAGACCGGAGCCCCCAATGCCAACCGACCACCTGATCAGACGGGGATCGCCGGAATGATCGTCGAAGGTCGGATAATCTCATCCTGAGCCGCAACCAGTACGATCTCCCGGCTGCCAGCCTCAACGGTTCGCTCAAGGAGCCCGAAAACCGATGAAACCGAGCGCGACAGCGCGTCCGGCACCGAGTGAGTCGTCAGCCAGTGCACGTAGAACAGCGCTGCGATGGCGTCACCCGCGCCGTTGATCGATAGCGGCAGCCGTCGAGAGCGGGCAAGCCATAGGTTGCTGCCATCGGAGGCGACGATGTCGAGCGAGTCATCTGGCGTGCCGTCGGCGATCAAGGATGTGACGAGCACGACCTTGGGACCAAGCGCGTGCAGGTCGGCGATCGACGCCCTCACCCCATCCATAGATGTCGAAGGGCGGCCAACCAGATAATCGAGTTCGAAATGATTGGGGGTGACGAGGTCGGCCGCTGGCACTGCCTGGGCCCGGAAAAACTCCGGCACGCCGGGTCGCACGAAAATGCCCCGCCCGACGTCGCCGATCACCGGATCGCAGGCATAAGTCGCCGCCGGATTGGCGTCGCGCACCCGTTTCACGGCCTTGAGGATCGACTCGCCAACGGCTGGAGCCCCGACATAACCGGACAGGACCCCATCGCAACTGCCCAGCACGCCCCTCTCGGAGATGCCTTCGACACAGTCGTCGATCAGCGAACTGTCGAACACCTGTCCCTTCCACGAGCCGTAGCCGGTGTGGTTGGAGAACTGGACGGTATGGATAGGCCAGACCTCGTGGCCGAGGCGCTGCATGGCAAAAGCAGCCGAGGCGTTGCCGACATGGCCGTAAGCGACATGAGACTGAATGGACAGAATGTTCATGGATGGCATTTCGAGGTGGAGACGAGCAATCGCGCTGTACAGGCGGCAGGGCCTGTTAGCAAATAACAAAAATCATCCCACTGTCGAACACCGGCAGAAATTGCGCAAGTCGATGGGCCACCTTTCGGCCTGGATGAAAAAGATCATTTGTGGCGGTTGTCACGGCGGGCGAGCGGCGTTCGCAGGCACGGCGCATCGGCCAACCCCACCTCTTGCCGTCGGCCTATGCCGTCGGCTCCGAGATGACGGCAAAAACCGCCGTTGTTAGCGGTCAGGCAGCGCGAACGATCTTGAAGCCGTCGATCTGCTTCACGACGTCGAAATGATTCCAACGGTCGATGTCGTGCAGGATGATCACCCGATCAAGGTCGCCATCGACGGCCGCCTTGATCCGGTCCATGGTCATCAACTGATCGTAGACGCTGCCCACCGTGTTGTTGAGGGGCACGTAGGCGCCGTCGTGATTGTGGCCGGTGAGATTGACGCGGGAATAGATGCAGTCGCCGGCCACCACCATCGGACCACGCGCCGTCTCGAGCACGATGAACTGCTGGCCCATGGTGTGACCGGGTCCAAGGCGAGCATGCAGGCCCGGCAGGGCGTTTTCCCGATCACCATCAAGAAGCGTCACGCGATGATCGATCGAGGCGGTGAACATCGCTCGCATGTCGTCGGGATTGATGATTGCCGTCAGGTAATCGAATTGCTTGGGAAGCGTCAGCATCTCGTGCCAGGACAGCAGTTCGCTCTTCTGGATGTAGAGGTGGGCGTTCGGGAACTTGTGCACCGAGCCCATGTGATCGAAATGGGCGTGGCTGAGGAAGATGTCGGTTATGTCCTCGGGCGCCACGCCGAGTTCCCCAAGCAGACGGAGCGGCGAGATCCATTCCGGCACGCCGAAACGGACGCTCATTTCCTCGCCGAGGCCTTCACGCATGAAACCGGTATCGACCAGCACGTTGCGGTCGCCGCTGCGCGCGAAGACGAAGGAAAAGGGCGTGTCCATCACGCCCTGATCGTGGGTTCCGTTGATCAGCGAGGCGATTGGCTGGTCCTTGGCCCGCGCATATTCCAGCACGAACACTTCCCAATTGGCTGCGGACTGCGGCGACATATCGTTTTCCTCCAAGACCGATATTAGCTTTCGGCGATGATGCGACCAAGGCTCGATAGCCCGACGGCAACGATCAGGATCGCGCCCTGGAAAATGTATTGGGAAAAGGTCGGCGCCCCGAAGATGTTGAGGCCGTTGAATCCGAAGGCGATGATCAACGCCCCGATCAGCGTGCCGACGATGTGAAATTCTCCGTCGCGTAGCGTCGCCGACCCCAGGAACACCGCCGCGAAGGCGGTCATCAGGTAGCTGTCGGCGGCGTTGGTGGTGCCGCTGCCGAGGCGGGACGACAAAAGCACGCCGGTCAGCGCCGCACAGACACCGGAGATGACGAAGCCGAGCGTCTTGATGCGGGCGACGTCGATGCCGGCGAGACGGGCGGCGGCCGGATTTCCGCCGACGGCCTGAATCTCCTGGCCGATCGATGTCCGCTCGACCAGCACCCACAGGCTACCGAGCACCACCGCCATGATCAGGATGTTGTTCGGAATGCCGAACAACCAGCGGCCGAGCGAGATCTGCAGGAAGGACTCCGGCACGCCGGCGACGATCGGCACACCCGAGGCGTAGGCGAAGGCGAGACCGGTCAGGATGGTGCCGACGCCAAGGGTGGCGATCACCGAGTTGACCTTGAGACGCGTCACGATCAGGCCGTTGACATAACCGACCAAGGCGCCGAGCAACAGCACGATGAGGATGGCGACCGGCACCGGAATTTGGTTCGAGACGATGAGGCCCGTCACCAGCACGCCGTGCAGGCTGGCGGCAAATCCGACCGACAGGTCGAGTTCGCCAACGATCACCGCCAGCGTCAGGCCACCGGAGATGATGACGGCGAGCGAGGCCTGGTTGAGGACGTTGGTGAAGTTGTTCAACGTCGGGAAGGCGCGCGGCGACAGCACCGAGAAAGCGGCGATCATGCCGACAAGACCGATAATAGTCGCATAGCGGGCGAAGACGCCAAGGGCGAGCCGGGTGCGCGGGCTCAGGCGTCGGGATTCAAAGGTTGCGTCTGACATCAGCGTTTTCCTGACTGTTCCTTGGCCCGATAGCTGGCTTCGATGATGGCGGTTCGCGAAATGGCTTCACCACGCAGTTCACGGACGACGCATCCCTCGGCCATCACCAGGACGCGGTCGGAAAGGTCCGGCAGTTCGTCAGGGTCGGAAGAGATGACGATGACCGCCATGCCATCATCGGCGAGCTTGCGGATCAGGCGATGGATCTCGGCGCGGGCGCCGATGTCGACGCCGCGCGTCGGCTCGTCGAGGATGAGGACGCGGGGCCTTTTCAAAAGCCAGCGGCCGATCACCACCTTCTGTTGATTGCCGCCACTGAGCTTGCCAACCGCCTTGTCGATGCTGTCGGTCTTGACCGCCAGATCGCGCATGATTGCCTCGGCGAGCGTCTTGCGCTTCTGCCCATCGATCAGCGGCAGTAGCGGACTCCTCACGATTTTCTCGAGATTGGCGAGCAGAGCATTGAAGGCGATGCTCTTGGTGAGGATCAGCGCTTCGGTACGCCGCTCCTCCGGCACGAGGCCGCCGCCGATGGAGACCGCGGAGCATATGGACGGCCGTCGAGCATCATGCTGCCGGCATCGAGCCGGTCGGCCCCGAAGATCAGCCGAGCAAGCTCGCTACGTCCGGCACCGACCAGACCGCCGATTCCGAGAACCTCGCCCCGATGGAGATCAAGGCTGACGTCACGGACCATCGGCAGCGAAGCGACGCCACGGACGGACAGCACGACATCCGCTATAGTCGCCTGTTCGTGGCGGCTTTCCAGCCGATCGACTTTTCCACCGACAATCGCCTCGACGAGGCGGCCGTGGGCAAGATCGGTCCGCTCGAAACCGGCGACCGACCGACCGTCGCGGAAGACGGTGACGCGATCACACAGACGGAGAATCTCGTCGAGCCGGTGCGACACGTAGAGGACAGCGACACCGGAGGCCGACAGGCCCTCGACGATCGTAAACAGCTTTTCCACCTCATCGGCCGATAATGAGGCAGTCGGCTCGTCCATCACGATCAACCGGGCCTTGCGGACAAGGGCCCGGCAGATGTTGACGAGCCAGTTCTCGGCCGTTGACAGGCCGCTGACATTGGCTGAAAGCGGTGCGGTGATACCGACGCGGGCGGCGATCGGAGCAATTTCGCGCTCCGTCGCCTTCCAGTCGACCATTCCGAAGCGACTTGGCTTTGGAATTCCGAGGGTGATGTTCTCGAGCACCGTCATGCCTGGCACGAAGGCGAGCTCCTGATGGATGAAGCTCATCCCGAGAGCGGTCGCCGCCGACGGATCGGGAAGCGAAACTGGCCGACCGTCGACCCTGATCTCACCACCGTCCGGCACGATAAGCCCGGCGAGGATGCGGATCAGAGTAGACTTGCCGGCGCCATTGGCCCCGACAAGTCCGTGGACCTCGCCAGGGACGATGTCGATCGAGACACCCTTGAGCGCCTGAACGCCACCGAAGGTCTTGCTCAGTTCCCTCGCGGAGACGAGCGGCAAACCCGCCGTCCCCGCTTCGGAGCGCATATCGTCATGCGTCAGCATCGTTGTCACGTGGCCTTACTTACCGATCGCCTCGGGATGGGCCTCGACGAAAGCATTGACCGTTTCGGGCGTGACGAGCACGGCCGGAACTTCTTCCGCATGCGGCTGCCAGCCGGTACCGGACTCGATGATCTTGGGGATCAGCTTCACCATATTGGCGCCTTCGGTATAGCTGTCCTGCCAGGCGGTGCCGTGCATGTGTCCGTTGCGGATGTTCTCGAGGGCCTGCGCGTTACCATTGACGCCATAAACCTTGACGTCGTCGCGCGCCTGCTGACGCAGGGCACCGATGGCACCGATGGCCGGATCATCCCAGCAGCCCCAGATAGCCAGGTTGCCCTCACCGGCCGGATGTGAGGCTAGCCAGGCGTTGGCATATTGGGCGCCATCCTCGAAGTAGCCGGGAATGCGCACCTGGTTCTTGGTGACGGCGATGTCCGGGAACGCCTTGACCATCTGGTCGAACACGACCTCGCGGTTCCGGCAGACCTCGCCGGTGCGGTAGGTCAGCGCCAGGATGGCTCCCTTGCCCGCCATCTGGTCGAGCATCAGCTTGATCACCGGCTCGGCCATCGGCGCGCCCGAACCATTGGTCGCCGCCACCGTGCTGCCGATGCCGCCGCCCCAGGTCACCACCACCACGCCGGCGGCCTTGGCCGAATCGAGGCCGGCTCCGATGGAGCTGTAGGGAAAGACCATGTCGATGACGGCCTTGGCCCCGCGCTGGACAAAGTTCTGGATGGCCGCGTTCGCCTGATCGGCACTGCCGGCCGCGTCGATGACGGAGACCGTCCAGCCAACCTCCTTCGCCGCCTCTTCCGCCCCCTTGATATAGCGTGCGTTGTTCGCCTCGGTGGCCGAGATCGAAACGACGCCAATCAGCTTGTCTTCCTGGGCCGAGGCCAAAGTTGTCGTCAGCGCCAGCGCGGCCATGAGGCCGAATGCGAGTCTTTTCATGGGGTCTCTCTCCCTTAAACGGTGCCGATCGCTTCGTTATTTAGTGCGGCGAACTTGGCTAACCGTTTCGCTAACGTCGCGCAAAGATTGGGAGAGGTCAAGTGGACTTGCACAAAAAAGTGCTAGACAGCGCCGTACTGCGCTTGCAATACTCAGCGAAACGATTAGCTGGAATATGATGGCTACGATCAAGGATGTTGCCCGAGAGGCCGAAGTATCGACCGCGACCGTATCGGCGGTGATCAACGACAGCGCCTACGTGAGCCCCGCGCTCAGGGCAAGGGTGCTGTCTGTGATTGACGCGCTAGGCTATGCGCCGTCGCAGGTGGCGCGCAATTTCAAGCGAGGGCGAAGTCAGCTCATCGCGCTCGTGGTCGCAGATCTCGCCAACCCCTTCTACTCACGCCTCGTCTGGGCGGCGGAAGCCGATGTGTCGGCCTGGGGCTATTCGTTGGTCGTCTTCAATAGCGACGAGAAGCCGGATACCGAGAAGCAGATTCTGAGCCGTGTCCGTATGCTCGGCTGCGACGGCGTGCTGCTGGTTCCGGTCGGCGACGAGGAGCACTATCCGGTCCGCGATACCCGCCGTTGGCCGCCGACCGTCCTCTATGGTCGATCGCTCAACCGCGACAATATGGACACCGTCACGCTCGATAACCGTGAGGCGGCACGGCTTGCGACCAACTATCTGCTCGACCTCGGCCATCGCCGCATAGGCTCCATTGCCGCGCCCACCCATCTCAACACCGGACGCGATCGCCTCGCTGGCATGATCGACGCCATGTCCGCTCGAGGCGTCACGGCGCGGCCTGAACACATCCGCAGCGGCGACTTTCGCGAGCAGATGGCCTATTCGGTAGCCCGCGAGCTGCTGAAGGAATCTGATCGACCTTCGGCGCTTTATGTCGCCAACGGCCTGATGGCCCTTGGCGTCATGCGGGCGCTGTCCGATCTTGGTCTTCGCTGCCCGGAGGACATCTCGATCGTCTCGACCGACACCGTCTCCGGACCGGGAGGTCTGCGACCACAGTTGACCCGTACCGAACATCCCCTTGAGGAAATGACCTACGAGGCGCTCCGCCTGCTGGTCGATCGTATCCAGCATGGCAATTCGCGGCCACCGCGCAACGTGGTCTTCACGCCGAGCCTTGTGCTCGGCGATAGCTGCGCACCGGCGACGGAGTAGGTTGCCTTACGGCAGTCTCTTCTCTGATACGGCCGCGACAATCGCCAGGCCGCAGGATCATTTCAGGCGGCTGCTGTGGCGAAGAACGAGCCCGGCAGCACCGAGGCAATTGTCGTTATCAAGAAACTTCCCTGCCCTGAAAATCGGATAATGGGCCTCGTCGACGTCCTCGTGCTTGACGAAGGAGTGTTTCTCGTAGCCGGCACGCAAGGGGGCGAGCAGCAGTTCGCCGGCGCCGGCCAGGATTCCGGAAATGATGAACAGGGGCGGATTGACCATGGCGCCGACCATGCTGAGGCCACGGCCGGCCGCTTCGCCGGCGTCGGCTAGGAGGCGGCGGAAACCGGTCTCGCCCTGCACCGCCCGGGTGACGATCTCCGCCACCGGAATCGAACGGCCGAGCCAGTCGGCGGCCATCTTCGCGACGAACCCGGCGCCGCAATAGAGTTCGAGGCAGCCACGGTTGCCGCAACGGCAAAGCGGTCCATGCGGGTCGACAACGATGTGACCAATCTCGCCGGCCGACCCGGAGGCACCGACAAGCGCCTTGCCATCGACTACGACGGCACCGCTGACGGCTTGGTCCAGCTTCAGCAGGACGAAATCGCTGCAGCCATTGGCAGCGCCCCACATCATCTCGGCCATCGCGGCGCAGTTGCTTTCGCTGTCGGCAAAGATCGGCTTCTGCAACACCGGCTCAAAGGCTTCACGGAAATCGATGCCCTTCCAGCCCGGCAGCGCCGAGGACCGCATGACGCGGCCGTCCGGCGCCAGCGGAGCGGAAACGGCAAAGCCGATGCCGATCAGGCTGGCATAGGCAAGACTATGCTCCTTGTAGAGCGTGTCGACGGCATGCTTGACAACGCGCGCTGCCTTGGTCGGCGAGTATTCGCGTTCGACCGGCATTGCCAGATCCGCCACCACGTTGTGCGCCACATCGGCAACGATCACCCGGATCTCGTCAACGCCCAGCAAGGCACCAACGCAGGTGCCAGCCTCCGGATTGAGCGAATGGGCAATGGCAGGCCGGCCAAGCCCCGGGTTGCGCGTCTCCATCTCGACCACGAGGTTCGACCGCTTCAGGTCGGCAAGAATGGTGGACACGGTCGATCGGGCAAGACCGGTATTGCGGGCGATCTGCGAGGTGCTCACCGCGCCATGACCGCTCAGCGCCCTCACGACCTTCACGACCGGCGAATCCAACTCACGGCCGTAGAGCAGGCCCTCGAGTTCGCTAGTGAGCATGTTGGCCAATTTCGTCTCCGCCGAACTTAAGGGACACTGTCCGCCGACGCTTTACCGTCTCCCGCGACAAAACGGTAGTGTGACGCCTTTCCGCCGTCAACGACATAATAGAGCGATCCGCCGCCGAGTGAATCCAATCCGCGACGAGAAATGCGCCAAATCCAAGTGGTTAACCACAAATTTCGTCGTAAATGAATGGCATTGGCTCCCTTAGATATGTCATGGACGACATAATGCGCCTTGACAGAGAAGGCGTGCCAGCCATACTCCATGCTCAGTCGCGCTAGAAACGACTGGGAGGAAAACAATGACACTGATTTCTGCTGCCTCGCGCGCCGCCATGGCTGGCGGCCTGTTGCTGGCCGGGACCTGCCTGTCCGCGGCCGAGGATCTGACGCTGTGGACGCTGAACTTCAGCTCCGAGGCGTCGAACGAAGCCTTCAACAAGATCACCGCTGGCTTTGAAGCCGCCAATCCCGGCGTCAAGGTGACCATCGTCACTCGCGGTACGGACGATCATAAGACCGCCATCCGCGTCGCCGCCGGCACGGACAAGGGGCCGGACATCTATTTCATGTGGGCAGGCCTTGGCCTCGGCGGTGAATATGTGAAGGCGGGCCTCAGCCTTCCGCTCGACAAGTATTACGCCGAATACAAGTGGGACGAGAAACTCGTGCCGGCTGCCGCCTCATTCTCCCGTATCTACGAGGGTGGCCGGCATGGCGTGCCGTTCACCTTCAAGGGCGAGGCGCTTTACTACAACAAGGCGCTGTTCGAGAAGGCCGGCATTACCGGCACACCTGCCAACTATGACGAACTCGTCGCCGATGCGGAAAAGCTCAAGGCTGCCGGCATTCCGGCGATTACCTTCGGCGGCACCGTCAACTGGCACGTCATGCGCCTGATGGACGTGATCCTCGAATCCAAATGCGGCGTCGAGAAGCATGATGCGCTGATGAACATGAAGGTCGACTGGACCAAGGAGGCCTGCGCGACGGATTCTTTTGCCGAACTCGACAAATGGTCCAAGAACTACATCCTGTCGCCCTTCATGGGCATCGACCAGGCGCAATCGTTCAACCTGTTCGTGGCCGGCCGGGCTGCGATGATGCTGGAAGGCGACTGGCTGGTGCAGCAGCTCGCCGAGGCCGGCAATCTCGACGACTATGACCTGTTCCCGTTCCCGACCGGGACCAACCGTCTCTATGGCTTTGCCGAGTATCACTATGTGAGCACGAAAGCCGCCAATCCCGATCTGGCTGCAAAGTTCCTCGACTACTTCAACTCAACGGAAGTGCAGCAGAGCGTGCTTGGGAAATTCAGCACCTCTTCCATCAACAAACAGGTCGTCTACGACAACCTGCGCCCGATGGACAAGAAATGGCTCGATATCTTCAATACCTTTGACAAGGTGTATATGAACGGCGACCAGGCTTTCCCGCTTGACGTGACGACAGAGTATTTCCGCGTCATCAACGAAGTGGCTAGCGGCAACATGGCGCCCGCGGACGCCGCCACCGCCATGCAGACCTTCATCGCCAACAAGGGCTGATCTCCCCCTGAAGCCCGACGCGGCCGGCCACCTTCCCCGGTTGCCGGCCGCATTTTTCTCGTCGTCGCCAAGACAGGGAGACGTCTTCATGGCCACCCGCGCCATTTGGTCCAATACCCGCATCCAGGCCGCATTGCTGCTGGGGCCGGCGCTTGTCGTCTACGTCGTCTTCGCGGTCTTCCCGATGCTCGACGTGATCTGGCTGAGCTTTTTCAAGTGGAACGGCCTCGATCCGGTCAAGGTGTATGTCGGCACCACCAACTATGTCGACGTGTTCACCAAGGACCCGGTGTTCTGGGTGGCCTTCAGAAACACGATGATCTGGACGGCGCTTTCCGTCGCCATTCCGCCCATGATCGGCCTTGCGCTGGCGCTCGGCCTCAATCAACCGATCTTCGGCCGCAACACATTGCGCGCCATCTACTATCTGCCGGTCATCATCGCGCCCATCGCCGTCGCCACCATGTGGCGCTGGATGTATGATCCATTTTTCGGCCTGTTCGGCCAGATCCTGACGTCAATGGGGCTGCAGTCCTGGGTGAAGGACTGGCTCGGCAATCGAGACATTGCCCTGTATTCCGCCTTCGGCGCCTATGTCTGGCAGTCGGTGGGCTTTTCCATGGTGCTGTTTCTCGCCGGCCTGCAAGGCGTCAACAGATCGCTGGTCGAAGCGGCGCGCATCGATGGCGCCGGCCGCTGGGCCATCTTTCGCTACGTGACGCTGCCGGCCCTGCGCACCACGCTCACCATCGTGCTCGTTCTCGCCATCATTTCCTCGCTCAAGGCCTTCGACATCGTCTATGGCCTCACCGGCGGCGGTCCCGCCCAATCGACGCAGATGCTGGCGCTCTGGGCCTTCACCCAGTCGATGCAGATCTTCGACTTCGGCCGCGGCAGTGCCATCTCGGTCGTTTTGCTCGGTGTCACGCTCACCGTCGTCATTCCCTACGTGCGCTGGACGCAGAAGCGCGAAGAGGTCGCGGAATGACATTCACCACCCTGCCCTCGCCCCAGATCGATGCCGGACGACCGCCACGCGACTGGGTACTGGTCGGCCTCTGGCTGTCGCTCGTTATCGTCGCCGTAATCTGGATCGCACCGTTTGTGTTCATCGTCTTCACGTCGCTGAAGTCGACGACGCAGGTGATGACGACCAGCGCCTTCTCGCCGCCACTCGAACCCCAGTTCAGCAACTATGCCTCCGCCTGGGCCCGCGGCCGTTTCGACACGACCTTCGTCAACTCGGCGATCATCACAGCAATCAAAGTGCCACTCGGCCTGTTCATCTCGGCGATGGCGGCCTATGCGTTGGCCAAGATCCCGATGCGGTTCGGCAAGCTGATCCTGCTGCTGATCCTGTTCGGAACCATGATCCCGTTCCAGGTGATGCTGGCGCCGATCTTCACGATGGTGAACGGCTTCGGGCTGATCGACACCTATCCGGGCGTCATCCTGCCCTACCTCGCCTTCGGCATCCCCTATCAGGTGTTCATTCTGCACGGCTTCTTCCGGGCCATTCCGCATGAACTCAGCGAAGCAGCGCGCATCGACGGCGCCTCGCATTTCACCACCTTCCGGCGCGTGTTCCTGCCGGTATCGCTGCCGGTTCTGGCGGCGCTGTTCATCCTCGATTTTGTCGCCACCTGGAATGAGTTCGCCATGGCGCTGGTCCTGTTGCAGGACCGGGAGATGTGGACGCTGCCGCTCGGCCTTTCCGCCTTCCAGGGGCAGTTCTCGCGCGACTACGGGCAGCTCAATGCGGCCATCGTCATGACTGTGCTGCCCGCCAGCATCGTCTACCTGATCTTCCAGCGCTACTTCGTGTCCGGCCTGATGTCCGGTTCCGTCAAGGGCTGAGTCCTCAACCAGGGTAACCAGAATATGTCCAAGCAAAGCGTATCCAAGTGGGATCTCTTTGAGGCCAGCTTTACCGGCCCCGATACCGGCAACCCCTATCTCGGTGTCAGTTTC
>Ga0316613_10001923_pt1 | contig 13804 bp, 13 predicted proteins | sample OWC_soil_day10_C_2_FD_207647 | JGI IMG/M metagenome (GOLD analysis project Ga0316613, IMG submission 207647) | Wetland soil microbial communities from Old Woman Creek delta, Ohio, United States - OWC_soil_day10_CT_b | ecosystem: Environmental > Terrestrial > Soil > Wetlands | place: USA: Ohio...
CGCCGTTCGATTCACACTCGAAACGACGATCGGCGGCCAGCCAGTACCGCGCCGCGCCGCGCTGACGACGATTCGCGGGGCGGCCGGCGAAGTGATCGACCGCGGCCTGGTGCTGTTCTTTCCGGGGCCCAACAGCTTTACCGGCGAGGACGTGGCCGAATTCCATCTGCATGGTGGCCGCGCTGTGGTGGCCGCCTTTCTGGCTTTCCTTGGGAGCTTGCCGGGACTGAGGTTGGCCGAGGCCGGCGAATTCACCCGTCGGGCTTTTGAGAATGGCCGGCTCGATCTGACGGAAGCCGAAGGACTTGCCGACCTGATTGCCGCCGAGACGGACGCTCAACGGCGACAAGCCTTACGTCTTGCCGGAGGCGCATTCCGCGCGCGGGCGGAGGACTGGCGGCGGCGCCTCGTCGACCTCCGTGCACACATTGAGGCCGACCTCGACTTTTCCGATGAACAGGATGTTCCGGAGGACATCTCGGCCGACCTTGGTAAAGGCATTGCCGGGTTGCTGGCGGAGATGGAACGCGAACTCCTGGCCGGCCGACGGGGTGAACGCGTTCGTGACGGTTTTGACGTGGTGGTGCTTGGCGCGCCAAATGCCGGCAAGTCCAGTCTCGTGAATGCTATGGCCGAACGCGATGTCGCCATCGTCACCGATATTCCCGGCACTACCCGGGACCTTTTGGAAGTTCGCCTTGATCTTGGTGGCTATGCGGTAACTCTGGTCGACACCGCCGGGATCAGAGAGGGTGGCGACGTCATTGAAGCGGAAGGCATGCGACGGGGCCGCGCACGCGCTGCAGCAGCTGATCTCATCCTGTGGCTCGACGAGGGTGGTGGCGACCCGCCTGGGGAGATGACCGCGCTTGGTGTTCCGGTCCTCACCCTCCGGACAAAAGCCGATCTGGAGCCGGTTGGCGGCGCGGCGCCAGCGATATCGGTTTATGACCGCGCATCGATCAACTGGCTTCTCGACCGTCTATCGCGGGAGGCTGCTGATCGACTTGGTGGCGAAGCGCCGCTGGTCAGCCGAATGCGTCAGCGGCAGTGTCTTGAACGGGCGGCTGAGGCGTTGAGGGAGGCGCAATCGCCGGGCTTGCCTGGCGAGGTTGTTGCGGACCGGTTGCGTCAGGCGGGAGATGCGATGGGCCGGTTGACCGGTCGCATTGACGTTGAAGAGGTTCTTGGCTCGATATTCTCGACCTTTTGCATCGGTAAGTGATCGATTCATCTCCGAAACGAATTGCCGGTGTCGGGTCGGACGCTTGCCTAAGGCCGTTCGTCAGGCTCGATTTGCGTTCGAGGCGACCGCAAATCGGGGGGCCGATTCTGAGAAAATTAACGGTGTTTCACGTGAAACACTCCACAGGCTGTGGAAAAGTATTCGGATTCGCTTCCGAACCGAATCCGGAAATCCGGCTTTCTTGACCAGAACCAAGCTCCGGAAAGGCGGAAATCTGCGCTTTCGGCTTTGACCTGGCCTGCTGATTTGGCCTAATAAGACCGCCCCGTTTCTTAACGCCCTTTGGCGATGCGCGCCGGAATCCCGGGCGCACCCCGCCATTTTGACCGCATCACGCAGGTAGGCACGATTTTGGAATTGATGGTGAGTGACCAGAACCGCTTCGACGTGATCGTCATCGGCGGTGGACACGCCGGCGCCGAGGCGGCGCATGCGGCGGCACGCAGCGGTGCCAGAACTGCGCTGGTAACGCATAATTTCTCAACGGTTGGCGCCATGTCCTGCAATCCGGCCATTGGCGGTCTTGGCAAAGGTCATCTGGTGCGTGAGGTCGATGCCCTTGATGGCCTGATGGGGCGTGTCGCTGATGCTGCCGGCATCCAGTTCCGCCTGCTGAATCGACGCAAGGGGCCGGCGGTGCGAGGGCCTCGAGCTCAGGCCGACCGCGCGCTTTATAAGGCGGCAATGCAGGCCGAACTGACGACCGCCGATCTGACGGTGATCGAAGGGGAGGCCGACGATCTTGACGTGGCGAATGGCCGGGTAACCGCGGTGATCATGGCCGACGGCCGACGCCTCGCCACTGGCGCGGTGGTGCTGACCACTGGCACCTTTCTATCCGGCCTTATTCATCTCGGACCCAAAACGACGCCCGCCGGTCGCATCGGCGAGAAGCCGGCGCTTGGTCTGTCCCAAACGCTGGCGCGATTGGGTCTCCGCCTCGGCCGCCTCAAGACCGGGACGCCGCCGCGCCTGGATCGCAACACTATCGATTATGCGGCGCTGGAGTCGCAGCCAGGCGACGATGAACCTGAGCCTTTCTCGACGCTGACCGCGGCAATTACTCGGCCGCAGGTTGCCTGCCATATAACCCGCACGAGCGATGCCACACACCAGGTGATCCGGGACAACGTGCATCGCTCGCCCATGTATTCTGGCCAGATCGGCAGCCGCGGTCCGCGTTATTGTCCGTCGATCGAGGACAAGATCGTTCGCTTCGGTGACCGCGACGGCCATCAGATCTTCCTCGAACCGGAAGGACTCGATAGCGACCTCGTCTATCCGAACGGTATCTCGACCTCATTGCCGGAGGACGTGCAGGACGCCATCATCGCCTCCATTCCTGGCCTCGAGCACGCGCGCATCGCCCAGTATGGCTACGCGATCGAATATGATCACGTCGATCCGCGCGAGCTGCTGCCGACGTTGGAGGCCAAGAAGCTGACTGGTCTCTATCTGGCCGGTCAGATCAACGGGACGACGGGCTACGAGGAAGCGGCAGCGCAGGGTCTCGTTGCCGGGCTCAACGCGGCGCGACGGGCCGGCGGGGCGGACGGCGTGGTGTTCGATCGGGCCGAAGCCTATCTCGGTGTGATGATCGATGATCTCGTCACCAAGGGGGTCAGCGAGCCCTATCGGATGTTCACGTCGCGCGCCGAATACCGGCTGTCGCTTCGCGCCGATAACGCTGACCAGCGGCTGACGGCACGCGGGCTTGCCCTTGGCATCGTCAGCACGTCGCGCGCTACGGCCTTCAATGGCAAAATGATGGCTCTCGAGACGGCGCGGCAGCTGGCGCGTTCTCTGTCGCTGAGTCCCCGCGAGGCGGAAGGCCACGGGCTTGCCCTTAACCGGGATGGCGTACGCCGTACGGCCTACGAACTTCTATCGTACCCGGATATGTCGTTGGTGCGTCTATCGGCCATCTGGTCCGAACTCGGCCGCTTCGATCGCGTGACGGTAGCGGCCCTCGAGACCGAGGCCCTTTACTCTGTCTATCTCGACCGCCAGGACGCCGACATTGCTGCTTTCCGTCGCGACGAAGCGCGCGCGCTGCCGGACGACCTCGACTATGGCGCGGTAACCGGCCTTTCCAATGAGGTGCGACAGAGGCTCGCCGCGGTCCGGCCGGCGACACTTGGACAGGCCGGCCGCATCGATGGCGTGACACCGGCGAGCCTGACGCTGCTGATCGCGCATCTGCGCAAGCGGGCGGCACAGGTCAGCGGGGAGGTGGCCTGATGGGTGGCAAACCGGCATTTCCCGTTCTGAACGATGCCGATGGCCTTGACGCCGTGCGCACCATCCTGCCGCTCGATGCCGCCATGGAAGCTCGCTTCATTGCGTATGTCGATCTCGTTCGAAAATGGCAGCCAGTCAAGAATCTGGTCGCGTCCTCGACGCTCGCCGACATATGGCGCCGGCACGTGGCCGATGGCGCGCAGGCGCTGGCCGCCTTGCCTGAGGCAAGACGCTGGCTTGATCTTGGGTCGGGGGCCGGGTTTCCGGGCCTCGTCACCGCCATTCTGCTCGCTGATGTCGACGGTGGAGCGGTGACGCTGGTGGAGTCCAATGGACGCAAGGCGGCCTTCCTGCAGACTGTGGCGCGCGAGTTGAAGCTGCCGGCCAAGATCGTTTCGGTGCGAATCGAGTCGCTTCCGGAACGAATGGCCACAAGCAGCGATCGATTCGACGCCGTATCGGCGCGGGCGCTGGCATCGCTCGATCACCTTCTGGCCTATGCCGAACCATGGCTGACGACCGGGGCGACCGGCGTTTTCCACAAGGGACAGGATTTTGCGGCGGAGCGCCAGCAAGCCGCTCTGTCCTGGAGCTTCGATCTGATAGAACGGCAGAGCCGGATAGAACCCGACAGCCGTATCGTCCTCGTCGATCATGTCCGCCGGCTGCCGGCTGCCAGCCTTTCAAAGCAGGATGTCCGCCGATGAACCATCTGCCCCAGAGCCCCCGTGTATTGTCGCTGGCCAACCAGAAGGGTGGCGTCGGCAAAACCACGACGGCCATCAACCTTGGCACAGCGCTGGCCGCCATCGGCGAGGAGGTGCTGATCATCGATCTCGATCCGCAGGGCAACGCCTCGACCGGGCTCGGAATCGACCGCAAGTCGCGCAAGGTATCGACCTATGACGTGCTGATCGGCGAAGCCGAACTTCGGGAGTCACTGGTCCCGACTGCGGTGCCGCGCCTTACCGTGGCGCCGTCGACTCTGGACAATCTTGGCGTGGAACTGGAGATCGCCAGTGCGGGGGATCGCGCCTTCCGGCTCAGAAAGGCAATCGCTCGGCATGTCGAGGCGCTGGAGGAGGCCGGCAGCCGCGAAAAGCGCTTCACCTATGTGCTGATCGATTGTCCGCCGTCGCTCAATCTTCTCACCATCAACGCGCTGTCGGCGTCGCATTCCATCCTGGTGCCGCTGCAGTGCGAATTCTTCGCGCTCGAGGGCCTGTCGCAGTTGCTGTCCACGGTCGAGCAGGTCAAGCGCAGCCTCAATCCGGAACTCGGCATCCACGGTATCGTGCTGACCATGTATGACGGCCGCAATAATCTCAGCGCCCAGGTGGTGCAGGATGTGCGCACCAATATGGGCGATGCTGTTTACGAGACGATCATCCCGCGCAACGTCCGCGTTTCCGAGGCGCCGTCTTACGGCAAGCCGGCGCTGCTCTACGATCTCAAGTGCACGGGCAGTCAGGCCTACCTGAAGCTGGCCTCGGAAATCATTCAGCGCGAGCGGCGTTTCCGCGCCGTGGCGGCGTAAGCAGGAAGGGAAAGTCATGAGCAGCGTCAGCGACGAGAGCGGACGTCGGCGGCTCGGCCGGGGACTGGCGGCGCTGATCGGCGACGCCAGCTCCGAATTCGAGGTGGTTGAGCGGGTGCGCGGCATCCGCAAAGTGGCGATTGATCTTATTCGGGCCAATCCCAAGAACCCGCGGCGGCTGTTCAAGGAGGAGGATCTTGCAGAACTGGCCGGCTCCATCCGCCAGCACGGCATGATCCAGCCGGTGGTGGTGCGACCGGCGCCAGGGGGCGGCAACGGGTATGAACTGATCGCCGGCGAGCGTCGCTGGCGGGCGGCACAGATTGCCGGCCAGCACGAGATTCCGGTCGTCATTCAGGATGTCACCGATCGCGAGGCGATGGAAATCGCCATCATCGAGAACGTTCAGCGGCAGGATCTCAATCCGCTCGAAGAGGCCATGGGCTACGATCAGCTCATTCAGGAATTTGAATATACGCAGAATGATCTCGCTGCGGTGATCGGCAAAAGTCGCAGTCATGTCGCCAACACGCTGCGCCTTCTCAAGCTGCCGGAAACGGTGAAGCAATATCTCAATGATGGGGCGCTGACCGCCGGCCACGCCCGCGCCTTGATCGCCGCGCCCGATCCCGCAGGGCTTGCCAAGCGGATCGTCGAGGAGGGACTGACGGTGCGGTCGGCCGAGACGCTGGCCCAGGCGACGATTTCCGAACCGCATGGTCGGGCCAAGACGCCGAAGCCTGACAAGGACGCCGATACCCGGGCCATTGAGAAACGCCTGTCCGATGCATTGGGGATCGCTGTCGAGATTCGCCACAAGCCGAATGGCTCCGGCGAGATGCGGCTCCGCTATGTCAGCCTTGACCAGCTCGACGACGTCATTCGCCGGCTGGAAGCTTAGATTTCCGGCATCGATTCGGCTCCAAACGATTCGTAAACGAAACGCCCCGATGAACACTCATCGGGGCGTAATTATTTCGGATCCGGTTAGAACCGACTGTTAGTGTCCGTCGCCGACGATTGTCAGCGCTGAGATAGCGCCCTTACCATACGGTCGATGCCATCATCGAGCAGGGCGCGCGGGCAGCCGAAGTTAAGGCGGACGTGCTGGTCGTCACTCCCGAAGCTCGGGCCGGGGTTGAAGGCAACCTTGGCTTTATCGAGGAAGAAGCGGTAGGCGTCGCCCAGGTCGAGAGCCGAACAGTCGAGCCAGGCGAGATAGGTTGCCTCCGGGGCATTGATCCGAATTTCTGGAATCTCCTGGCCGAGGCGGGTGACCAGATGGTCCCGATTGGCCTTAAGATAGGAGAGAAGCGCCTGCTTCCACGACCGGCCATACCGCAATGCGGCTTCGGTGGCGACGAGACCAAGCACGTTGGCGCCTTCGCTCATTCCTAGGTTGGCGCCGATGAAGCGGCGGCGCAGATCGGCGTCGGGAATGATGGCGTAGGCGGTTTTAAGACCGGCAATGTTGTAGGTCTTGCTGGCGGCCATCAGGGTGACCGTGCGGCGAGCAACCTCCGGCGACAACGCGGCGATCGGCACATGCTTGCTGCTGCCGTAGACGATGTCGCAATGAATCTCATCCGAAATGATCACTGCGCCGGAGGCGAGGCAGGCGTTGGCAATGGTTTCGAGTTCGGCCCGCGTCCGCGTCCGGCCGGTGGGATTGTGCGGGTTGCACAGCAGGAAGGCGGCGGCATCCCCCAGCGCGTCGGTCAGGCGGTCGAGGTTGACAGACGAGCCGTCGGCAACCGGCCGTAGCGGTACGTCGACACGGGCGAGATCCCAATTGCTGGCCGCGGCGAGGATGGGCGGATAAACGGGCGTTTCCACCACCAGGCGGTCGCCGGGCTGGGTGACGGCCTTGAGTGCCTGGTTGAAGCCGGGCACCACGCCGGGCAGGAACACGACGTCGGCCGGCGATATAGACCACCCATAGAGATCCTGCATGTCGGAGGCGATTACATCGCGCAGCGTTGCCGGACCGGGACCGCCATAGCCGAACACAGGGTGCTCAAGACGGTCGCGCAAGGCCGCGGCGATCGGTTCGGCCACGGGGAAGTCCATGTCGGCCACCCACATCGCCAGCACGCCGTCCGGATAGCGGTCCCATTTGGACGTGGGCACCTGCCGTCGGTCGATGACGGTGTCGAAGTCGTGGGCGGTCATGAAGAAAATGTCCTTATCGCGGATGTGGATCTGGCGAGACTAGACCCAAAGGCTGGCGTTGATCCAGCCCTTCGGACCCTGATGGAACGGCGATAGAGAAGAGGTCAACCGAACCGCTTCGGCTCGATGAGATCCCAGCGGTTGCCGTAGAGGTCCTCGAAGACAGCGACGGTGCCGTAAGCTTCGTGGCGAGGTGCCTCCAGGAAGCGGACGCCGCGGGCCGAGAACTGCGCATGATCGCGGGCGAAATCGTCGGTTTCGAGGAAGAGGAAGACACGGCCACCGGTCTGGTTACCGATGTGTGCCACCTGTTCCGGGCCGTCGGCGCGGGCGAGCAGCAAGGCGGTACCGCTGCCAGCCGGACTGACCCGCACCCAGCGCTTGCCATCGCCAAGCGGTGTGTCGTCGAGCAGTGAGAACCCAAGCGTGCCGACATAGAAGGCAATCGCCTCGTCATAGTCGGCGACCACGAGCGTCAGGCTGGCGATGGTCCGGTTCATGCGGGGTCTTTCGGAACGTCCGGCCGCTCGATGGCGTGGCGCGACAGAAGCGGCAGCTGAGCGATTGAGAACAGCAGCGTCAGCGGCATGATGCCCCAGACCTTGAAGGCGACCCAGAATTCGGTGGTCTGGGTGCGCCAGACCAGTTCGTTGAGGACGGCGAGCAGAAAGAAGAACAGGCCCCAGCGGATGGTCAGCTTGCGCCAGCCCGCGTCATCGAGGTGGAACGCGCCATCGAAGACGTATCCGAGCAGCGTCTTGCCGAACGCGAGGCCGCCAAGCAGCGCGCCGCCGAACAGAACGTTGACGATGGTTGGCTTCATCTTGATGAAGGTATCGTCATGGAGCACCAGTGTCAGCGTACCGAAGACGGCGACGACGATGCCGGTGACGAGCGGCATGACGGCGAGGCGCCGGTTGATCATCCAGGAGGCAACGAGCGCCACGGCCATCGCCGCCATGAAGGCGCCGGTGGCGACAAAGATGCCGAAGCGGCCGTTGGCAAAGAAAAAGACGAGAAGCGGGCCGAGCTCCAGCGTGAGTTTGAGCCAGGGGTTCTCGGCCTTGCGGCCTGCGGCGGGCACGTCGGACATCGGTCACTCCTGGCGGCGGCGCACACTGTCACCGGTATTTGGAATAGTTGATCTGGAACCACTCAGGGTTGGTCTGGGTGCCGACCTTGGTCTCGTAGATGGCAACCGTGGTGTCGTAGCCCTGATCGTCAGTCACCGTCCACTGCTTCAGTTCCGTGGTGCGGGCATCAAAATACAGCGTCAGATGGCTGGTGACAAAGGTGCCGGGGTCTTTCAAGCGAATGACGATGAAATCGGAGTCGGCGCTGACCGACTGCACCACCGCTTCCTCGAGAAGGTTGATGTTCTTGTCGAGCAGAAAGCGCAACGGCGTTTCCGACAGAAGATACAGCGTCTGCGACTGCATCGCCTTGTCGTCAACTGCCACCGTCCGGCCATCGACGGTGATATCGAGCTGAGCCGGCGGATAGTAGCGGAAGCGCATCTTGCCGGGACGGTCGATGACGAAATAGCCGGTCGTCTCGCCGCCGTCGGGCGCTGTCTGCAGGAACTTGCCCTCGAAGGTGGTGATCGCGTTGAAATAGCGGTTGACCGCCTGCACCGTGGCGAGCTGCTCGGGTGAGAGATTGGCAAGGTTGGGCTTGGCGGCCACCTCCGTTGCCGTAAAGGGCACCGTCGTGGCGGCGAGCGCCAGCGTCAGGCCGGCGGCGGCTAGGCCGTTCAGGAACGCGCGGCGCCCTGTCCTCAGCGTTTGAAACATCGCGGACACCCTCTCCGTTGTCGCCAGTGTCGCCCGCGTGGGGCGTTTCGGCAAACGATGGTCCTCACTTAAAGGTCAGAAGATGGCGAAACAAGGTGGCGCTTCCTCCGTCGCCTTGACAAGACGGCCGGTGATGCCAAAGACAGGCATCAGAGGCGGATGACGCGGATTGTCTCCGACCTTGTCTGGCCGCTGGCCCGGACGGCTTTGACGGAGGATGGAGAGGCAAGCATGACCATTTCCGAAGCGCTTGGACGGGTGCGGGCGGTGATCGAGGGTGCCGAGGAGGAGGCCGGCCGGCCGGCCGGCGCGGTGACGTTGATCGCCGTTTCCAAAACCTTCCCGGAGGCCGATGTTCGCGCCGCCATCGCAGCCGGGCAGTTTGTCTTCGGTGAAAACCGGGTCCAGGAGGCAGCCACTAAGTTCCTGGCGGTGAAGGCGGACTTTCCGGCCATCGAGCTGCATCTGATCGGGCCGTTGCAGTCCAATAAGGTGCGCGAGGCGGTTAGCCTCTTCGACGTTATTCACAGCGTCGACCGCGAGAAGATCGCCGCTGCGCTGGCGGGTGAAATGCGGGTTCAGGGCCGCTTCCCAAAACTGCTCGTCCAGGTCAACACCGGCGAGGAGCCGCAGAAAGCCGGCGTCGCCCCCCGTGAGACGGTGGACTTCGTGAAGCGCTGCCGCGACGTCCACGGGCTTTCCATTGCGGGGCTGATGTGCATTCCGCCGGTCGGCGATCCGCCGGCGCCGCATTTCGCCCTGCTCGACGAACTGGCACGGCGGGCCGGCGTTGCCGTCCGCTCGATGGGCATGTCGTCGGATTACGAGACGGCGATTGGCCAAGGCGCGACGCACGTGCGCGTCGGCAGCGCCATCTTCGGCCACAGGGATTATGGCGCCGCCTGAGCGGCGAGCGCCGTGTCGATGGCCGGCATCAGCTCGGCGGCGATGCGCGTTGGCGTCAGCGGCCCGACCAGCTTGGCGGTGATGCGGCCGTCAGCCACCACGAAGGTTTCCGGCACCCCGTAGACGCCCCAGTCGATGCCAACGCGACCGTTCCGGTCGGCGCCGATGGCTGTATAGGGATTGCCGAGACCATTGAGGAAGCGCAGCGCCTGGTCGTCGGCATCCTTGTAGTTGAGGCCATAGAGGCGGATACGCCGGTCGTTGGCCAGCTCGGTCAACAAAGGATGCTCGGCGCGGCAGGGCGCGCACCAGCTGGCGAAGACGTTGACGACGGAAACGCCCTTTTCAAGGTCGGCGGACGACAGGCCCGGAACAGGCTCGCCGTTTCGGGTTAGGCCGGCGATGGCGTCGAGATGGAAGTCGGGCACCGGCTTGCCAATCAGGGCCGACGGCACCTCCGAAGGGTCCCCGGCACCGAGCTGGGCATAGAACAGGCCGGCGAGGGCAAGGAACAGGGCGAGCGGAACGAGCGCCAGCAGGCTCGTGCGCCGACGCGTCGGCGTGCTCACGTTGGCGTTTCCTGGGGTGTCTCGGGTGCCAGGCGGGCGGCCGAGCGGGCCGAACGGCGCGTCAGCCCGCGCGCCTCGAGGGCGGCTAGCGTGTTCTGCAGCCGGCGATGATCGAGGACGACCCAGAGCGTCAGTCCCAGAGCGGCGACCGCCGCCGCCCCGTAGCTCAGGAGGATGAAGCCGGCATAGGGACCGAGAGCGGCGATCATCGGGCGGCTCCAGCAGCGGTAAGGCCAAGGGCGCGGATGCGGCGGCGCAGGATCTCGTTGCGCATGGCGGCCAGATGCAACGTCGCGAGGAGGGCGGTGAAGGCGAACGCCATGACGGCAAGCGGCAGCAGCATGGCAGTGTCGATTGTCGGGCCGTCGATTCGGAATACCGAGGCGGGCTGATGCAGCGTGTTCCACCAGTCGACGGAGAACTTGATGATGGGCAGGTTGACCGTGCCGACCAGAATCAGGATGGCGGCGGCGCGGGCACCACGCGTCGGGTCTTCAATGGTGCGCCAGAGGGCGATCAGGCCGAGATACATGATGAACAGCACCAGCACCGAGGTGAGGCGGGCATCCCATTCCCAGTAGGTGCCCCACATCGGCCGGCCCCACAGGGAGCCTGTGACGAGGGCCAGCGCCGTGAAGGTGGCGCCGATCGGCGCGGCAGCGCGGGCGGCGACGTCAGCGAGCGGGTGTCGCCAGACCAGCGTTCCGAGCGCGGAGACGGCCATGATGCCGTAGGTCAGCATGGAGAGCCAGGCGGCCGGCACGTGGATGTACATGATCCTGACCGTCTCGCCCTGGAGATAGTCGGCCGGCGAGCGGGTAACCAGTGCGAGGCCGATAGCGAACAAGGCGAGGGTGAGACCGGCAAGCCAGGGAATCAGGCGGCCGGCAAGCGCCAGAAAACGGGTGGGATTGGCCAGATCGACGAGGGACATGCTTGCCTCGGAGCGGGGGGCGCCAGTCGCGGCTTTGACGTATTCCAGATTGCACAGATAACGGCTCGAGCGGCCGGCGGCAATCCGGTGCGGTCCGAAGGCGCCGCTGGCCTGAGCGTTCGTCAGTCGCCGAGCCCGGCGATGGCTCGGGCAAAGTCGCGGGCTGCGAAGGGCTCGAGGTCATCGATGCCCTCGCCAACGCCGATGAAGTGCACGGGCAGGCCGAACTTCTCGGCGATAGCGACCAGGATGCCGCCCCGTGCGGTACCGTCGAGCTTGGTCATGACAAGGCCCGTGACGCCGGCCGTCCGGCCAAAGGCCTCCACCTGGGAGATGGCGTTCTGACCGGTGGTGGCGTCGAGCACAAGGAGCACGTCGTGTGGCGCCGTGGGGTCGATCTTGCGCAGGACACGAACGACCTTCTCAAGTTCGGCCATCAGTTCGGCCTTGTTCTGCAGACGGCCGGCGGTATCGATCATCAGGACGTCGATGCCCTCGGCCTTCGCCTGGGTCAGCGCCTCGAAGGCGAGGCCAGCCGAATCGGCGCCGACTTCGCGGGCGACGATCGGTACGTGCGCCCGTTCGGCCCAGACCTTCAACTGGTCGATGGCGGCGGCCCGGAAGGTGTCGCCGGCGGCCAGCATGACCTTTCGTCCCTCGGCGGTGAACTTCGACGCCAGCTTGCCGATGGTTGTGGTCTTGCCGGAGCCGTTGACTCCCACCACCAGGATCACCTGCGGCGCCGTATCCACCTTCAGCGCGAAGGGTACGGCGACCGGTGCGAGGACCTTCTCCACCTCTGCGGCAAGAATGGTCCTTACGTCGTCGTCGGTGACGTCCTTGCCATAGCGCTCGGCCGACAGGCGATCGGCAATGGCCGAGGCGACGGCGATGCCGAGGTCGGCCTGGATCAACACGTCCTCGAGTTCCTCAAGCGTGCCGGCGTCAAGCTTGCGCTTGGTGAAGATGGAGACAATGCCGCCGCCGATCGCCTGCGATGAGCGCGACATGCCGCTCGTCAGGCGATGGTACCATGACGGACGGGCGACGGCCGGCTCAGGGGCGACGACCGGTGCCTCGGTTGGTGGTTGCCTTTCTTCCTCTGGCGCGACGGGCGCTTCGCGTCCGCCGCCGAACCAACGGCCGATGAGGCTGGGCTTCTTGTCGTCCGACATGTTGTTCGTCCTTTGCCTCGGGTGGCCTTGCGGCGTTCGCCAATCTGATCGGAATACCGGGTCGGCGACTGCTCCGAGCATGACCTGAGCATCCACTCTTCGATCAGGCTAGGCCAGCCTATTTGGCGAATGCTCTCGAGATGAGTGCGCGGTCGGTCCGGCCAGTGACCACGGCTGATATGATCTCGCCGGGCGCGCCACGGTCGATTTCGGTAAGTGTGAACTGTTCGGTGCGGCCGAGTCCGTTTTTCTCGACGAGCACGGCGTGACGGCGGCCGACCTCGGCTTCGAGATGGGTACGAAAAGCGGTGTCGCCCTTTTCACGCAATCTAGACGAGCGTTTTTTTATTTCAGCACGCTCTACCTGTGGCATGCGGGCGGCGGGCGTGCCGGGGCGGGGCGAATAGGGGAAGACGTGCAGGTGGGTAAGGCCGCAATCGTCGACGATGGCGAGCGAGTTCTGGAACATCGTCTCGGTTTCGGTCGGAAATCCGGCGATGATGTCGGCACCAAACACCATGTCGGGCCGGAGGCGTCGGGCTTCGTCGCAGAAGCGGATGGCGTCGGCCCTGAGATGGCGACGCTTCATGCGCTTCAGGATCAGGTCGTCACCATGTTGGAGCGACAGATGCATGTGCGGCATCAGGCGCTCCTCCTCGGCGATGGCCGCCATCAGGTCGGGGTCGGCTTCGATCGAGTCGATCGAGGAGATGCGAAGACGGGACAGCTCCGGCACTTCCTTCAGGACGACGCGGGTCAGGCGGCCGAGGCGGGGGCTGCCCGGAAGATCGTCGCCGTAAGAGGTGAGATCGACGCCGGTCAGCACCACCTCGGCATAGCCATTCTCGACGAGACGGCGCACCTGGGCGACCACGTCGCCCATCGGTACCGAACGGGAGTTGCCCCGGCCAAAGGGGATGATGCAGAAGGTGCAGCGATGGTCGCAGCCGTTCTGCACCTGCACGAAGGCGCGGGTGCGACCCTCGAAGCCATCGACGAGGTGCAGCGCCGTCTCGCGCACGCTCATGATGTCGTTGACGCGCGTCTTCTCCTCGGCCGACACGCCGAAGTCCGGGATCGCCTGGTAGGCCGCCTCGGTGAGCTTGTCGGCGTTGCCGACCACGAGGTCGACCTCGGCCATGCCGGCGAACAGCTCGGGCGATGTTTGGGCGGCGCAGCCGGTGACGACGATGCGGGCCTCGGGGTTGGCGCGCCGGGCGCGGCGGATCGC
>Ga0316613_10001924_pt1 | contig 13790 bp, 16 predicted proteins | sample OWC_soil_day10_C_2_FD_207647 | JGI IMG/M metagenome (GOLD analysis project Ga0316613, IMG submission 207647) | Wetland soil microbial communities from Old Woman Creek delta, Ohio, United States - OWC_soil_day10_CT_b | ecosystem: Environmental > Terrestrial > Soil > Wetlands | place: USA: Ohio...
TGCTGACTGTTTCACCGGGGATCATTTATCACAGTGAAAAACTGTATATGCTGACGGAACCTTTTATTATGGACTGTAAAGCTGAGGACAGAATGCGGTATTTAAAAGTGCAGTTTCTTACGGAAGCGAGGGAGATGGGCAGAATTGTGGGAAATACAAGGATCGTGCTGGAAGACAAAAAAGCGGATGGCACAACCGAACTGGAATTATGCAGATTCCGGCTTCAAAATGGTGCCAGACTTCGCAGTTCCTATGAGAGTTTTTCAGATTATTCTACGGAATACGATACCATTAATCTGATTTATCAGCCTTATGCCGCAGCAGGCGGATGCACGCTGAATCCTAAACTTGTCCGCCAGTTTGCCAGAGAGTTAATAAAGTGTGGAGTATCTGATCCCCTGGATGCAGGTTTTTCCATGGCGGCCTTATCAAATAACGGAGTAGTATCAGTTTCCTGTATGGAAGAATATCTTTCAGCCAGACATGGAGAGGACTTTAATGGGAATGGAAATGGAGCTATTTACCGGGGGCTGTTGGATATACTCAAAGACAATGGAAAAGGTGAGTTTAAGAGACGGACAGGAAATCATGGTAACAGGGGGATGCTGCTTATTTAAACAAAGAAAAAAAGGAGTAATGTATGACGGAGCATATTACATATGAGGATTTAAAAATTAAATGTAACATCAAAATTAAACGAATACTGGAACTTTCCATAAAAGAAAGTATTGGTACACATGCCACGGCTATGGTAACAGCAGAGCTAGAGTCAGGGAGTTTTTCAGTATCCGGTGAGGATATGAATAGCCAGCCTTTAAAGATATATAGTATCAAAAATAAAAAAGAAATTCTGCTTTTTTCAGGTGTAATCAGTAAAATTCGTGTTGAAAAGGAATCATTTCATGAAATTCTTTTTCTCACTTCCTACTCAATGTCATGGCTCATGGATCTGGAAAAAAAGAGCAGATCATTTCAGGACTGTAATAAATCTGTTTTGCAATTGATTCAATATATAGTTGAAGAAAACTCGTTTACAGTGATTTCATCTGCATCAGATCGTGCTATTACAAAACCGTTTATTCAGTTTGAGGAAACCGATTGGGAATTTATATTAAGATTATCAACACATATTTATACGCCGGTAATTGCAGCAGATAATTATGAAGGAAGTGGGGTATATATGGGATTCCAGAAACAAGGTGACCCTCTTAACTTAGATGTTTTAAGTGAACGCTGGTGTATGGATGTGGATTATGCAAAAGCTCTGGACTGGAGAACCAGAGAAGCCTGCTATTACCAAGTGGATACTTATCAGGTTTTGCATCTGGGACAATGTGTCAACTATAAAAATGGAGTTATGTGGCCGTACTATGTAGAAATGAATCTGAGAAAAGGGATTTTGTATGGTACTTACAAGCTATCGGGGCTGAATCACGGAGTGTATCCAACGATTTATAATTCTTGTATAAAAGGTGTTTTATTGACAGGAACAGTACTGGAACGTAGGGAAGAGAAGATTAGAATTCACCTGGATATTGATAACGAACAGGATACAGGCAAGGCGTTTTTTTATCCGTGGTTTCCTGAGTATGGAAATTTACTGTATTGTATGCCGGAGACAGGAAGCAGAGTTCGCCTTCGGGTTCCAAGCTGGGATGAGCAGGAAGCATTTGCAGTAAGCTGCGTTCGCGAGAGTGGACAGGAATGCGCAGAGGAACTGGATCCGAATAACCGCTGGTTTATTACAGATGCAAATAAAAAGATGGCACTTAGACCTTCAAATCTGGAATTGACTGCTGATAATGGGAGGTCTGAGATTTCCATACAGGATGGTGTAGGCGATATAATACGAAGCGAGGGAGAATTGTTGCTTCAGGCAAAGGGAAAGGTTATGCTGCGTGGTAAAAAGATTGAGTTGATGGCACCCACTGAGGTTACAGTCGTAAAAAGACGGTTGGGAAATCCAGCAGTGGTTAATATCTGTCATAATCTTGATTGTATGGGAGAAAGTACAATTTTGAAAAATCTAAATGGATCAGAGGAGGAAAGTGCTGGTCCCGTTTCCAGTAAAAGTAATCAACAGAGAATGGATAAGCGGACAGAAGAAAGGATGAAAAAGGAGAAAGAAAAGATGCAGATGAAAATGAAGGAATTGGCAGAAGATAAAACGAATAGTTATGACTTCGGTCCATCGATTGTAAATATTATTTCTGCAGTACCTCAAAATCCAGAGCAGGATCGGTTATCCCAGATTGCAGCAGGTTTTCGGCCTATTGCCGGAAGAATGAAAGGAGATTAAATATGTCATATTCTGTTATCAATGGAGCAGTAGGAAAAAGCCCGTTAATTGATAAGATTAATAAAATTCCTGTCTGGCAGGTTAAAAGCGGAGTCCAGGAGCAGATGGAACAGCTTGTTACAGGACACAGCGGGGAAATCTGCCAATCTGCACCGGTTTCGTTTGATACGTGCAAAAAGGAAATAAAGGAACAGTTGCATAGTTTTAAATTAGAAACGGGGGAGGCAAATGGAATACGTTAACGCTAAAATACTTTTTTTTGATGGAAGGCTGACAGTACAGCTACCAGATACTTTTCAGGCAATGGAGACTAATAAAGCAGAATTAATGTATCCTTATGAACAGAGACCTCAAATCATTCTGGAGGATGGGGAGACACATCGGTTTTGTACCTTCTCTCTTTTAAAAGAACAGAAGTTGGCAGCAATTCAGGTGGAGTATGTCATACAAAACATTACTGCTGCAATAGTGGGGCTGTATCCTTCCTGTCTGCTGACCGATCCACGGTTAGCTTGGAGAAAAGAGGGGACATATGGATGGTTTTCTTTTAGAAGCATTATAGAAGAAAGAACAATTCGAAACTTTATGTTTGTTTTCTCAGTAGATGAGTGCATGATGCTTGGTACAATGGGCTGTTTTATCGATGATGAGGAAGGAAAAAAGCAATTATTACAGATAATGAATTCATTGGAGGTACCTGAAAGAAAGCCCTCTTACGCAAGGAGCAGTCGAAGCTTTTTACAGGCAGCTGCAAAAAATATTGGAGGAGGTCTATGAAGAAAGGTACTTATGTGGATGAAAAAATCATCACTTTACAAAACTTCGTCAAAAAAAGAACCAGCTCATATGAGCTACTTACAGATGAAATCCCAATTCGTGGAAAAGGTGTACGATTTGTACCTTTTACTTTGTTTGATGGAAAAGTAAATGCATTGATACCTGAAGATTTCACAGAAATGCCCGAGATGATCGCAAAGGTCCGATATATTAGCAACAACCGACCACCGGTATTGCTTACAAATGAACTTTATGATGATAATTTTGGCTTTCATCTTATAAAACATGAGGATATTAATGAATATACCAATCTGGATGAACTCATTGATCAAATGCAGGATACGGTTAAGTTTCATACACCGGAGACTGTAATTTACGGCAGGGGTAGTATTGATTTAAAAAGGGCCGACGGCAGGTGGTTTGAATACAAGAATTTTACATTGGATGATGAAACATATAACCTGCAGTTTCTCATTAGTTCAAAGCTATATCTGTTGGCAGGAACCTTTAATTGCAGGATGTGTTTTTATGATGATTGGAGAGAGTTCGTGCTGAAATCGCTGGAGTATATAGAAATCACAGGAAAAGGAGAATTGAAAAATGAAAGCAGATAAAATCCATATTTCTCAATTTGAGTTCCTGACACTGGAGAGCCTGGAGATAGACCGGGAAGTGGGGGAACATGCAACTGCGTTTGTAAGCGGATATATACGTGATAAGGATGTGGAAGCTTACAAAGGTAAATTACTGGAACGCATGTGGGTGAATATTACAGGAGAGGATGAGGAGGGGGAGACCAGAAATCTCATGACGGGAATGATTGCAGGTTTTTCTCTGGAACCACGGCTTCATGCCACCTTACTTACCCTGATATTAAAAAGTGGAACGTATTTAATGGATGGAAGCAGGCATTATCGTTCTTTTCAGGATTCCAGTTTAACCTATCTGGAGGTGTTAAGAGTCATAAATCAGACTTACGGTGAAGCTGATGTAAAGGAGAAGGGGGGGCTTAAATCCTCCACTATAGACTTTTTACTGCAATATAACGAGACAGACTGGGAGTTTATCAAAAGGATAGCCAGCCGTTTTGGTATGGCTGTAACACCTGCAGTTACCAGAGCGGGAGCTTATTACTTTGTAGGTGATGCTAATTATTCTACGTACACCATGTCTGAATCTGCCAGATTAATTGTAGGTAAACGAGTCGACAGTTATATGAAACGTGGAGTAAGCAGTTCTAATTCACTTATGGAACAGGATTACATGGAATACCGAATTACTTCAAGGGATATTTATGAATTATGGGACAGGCTTATTTTGGGGAACGAAGGAGGATATGTGTGTAAAATTGAAAGTAAATATTTACATGAGGAGTTAACACACACCTATACATTACGGCCTATTAATGGAATGCGCGTAATGTCGAAGTCAAACAATTATCAGTCAGGCTGCTCCTTCCAGGCAACAGTCAGAGAAGTCACTGGAGATATGGTAAAGATTGAATTGGCAGGAGATGAAAATGCCAGACAAAATATAACGAAATGGTTCCCTTATTCCACAGGATACTCATCCCCTGATGGCGCAGGGTGGTACTGCATGCCGGAACCCGGAGATCGCGTCCGCCTGCAGATTCCAGATCAGATCGAGGAAAATTGTTATGTAATCAGTTCTGTACATATGAAGACGGGAAATGACAGGAAGAATCCCGATCATAAGTCTTTTAAGACAAAATATGGAAAGGAATTACTATTTACGCCCGACAGTGTGGAACTTACTAACAACAAAGGGATGTCAATCAGAATAAAGGATGGGGAAGGGGTACAGATAAAAAGCAGCAAAGATATATCGATATCTTCCGGAGGCAACATGACTATTTCCAGTGAAGATGCCTCTCTTGTGATAGCTGGAAAAACACATGTTAATATCAAGCAGGGCGGATCAGGGTTATCAATAGATAAGGATATTACATTTACCGGCGGAAAGATAAGGATACAATAATGGATCGAAAAGAAGAATTAATGACAGCCATGGAATCCCTCCTGCCTGAACAATTATCAAAAAGTATCAGGAGTATTACACTGCATTTTGAAAAACATAGCAAGGAGATCGTACATACATTTCTGGAAGCTTTCAAAAAAGCGGTAGAACAGGCCGCAGTTCTTCAAGACAAGAAGAAAAAAGGAAAGGTGAGATATATTCTCTTTTCATACTTGCACAGTAGCATTTTTCTGCAGCGCTATCTTATCAGGATTGATTTAATGGATCATGCATTTTACAGTGATTCGTCTCAGGCTGTGTCTTACTGGGATGCCAGAGATATTTATCAGCTTTTTGAGGAAGATGTAGAAGCTATCAGGGAAGAATTGGGTAAAAATTACCCCAGAATCCGTGAATATGAAGCTGATTATATACGCTACGCTTATGCACCGTATTATCATGGAGTGACCAAAGCATTTTTACAGGCAATGCTGGAGGAAGCATTGCCTGAGAGCAATTTTCTTCCACAACAAGACAGATTAGAGAGTTTTGTAAGTATTCTGTTCGGAGAGTATATGGGAGAAGCGGACATTCTCTTTCATATAGGAGAGGAGTCAATATGAGATATTTCATGATATATGCTGATAAAAAGAATCCGCAGCCGCGATTTCTTGACTGGTACACTCAAATAAGACCGGGTAGAACGGATAGTCAGATCTATGAGGAGCTTTCCAGACAGAATCATTTTCAAATAGAATTAAACAGGGAGATATCATTCATGGACCTTATTTGCCACCCCTGTTTTATGGTCTCAAAGGAATTTGCAGCATTAATCAGAGTATATAGTCCGGAAATTCAGTTTAAATACGCAACACTAAATGATAAGGAAAACAGGAGAAGTGTTTTTTACCAGATTCCTAATTTACCGCAACTGGATTGTCTGGATGAAAAAAGTGAAATAAGCAGAGATGGAAGTGTAATTATGAAAGGTGTTTTAAAAAAAGAGAAAATACAAACACATTCTATTTTCAGGCTTGGGGGTATAAAAGGACGATATATTGTGGCAGATTTAAAATTTGTAGAGAGTGCCTGCCGAAGAGAAGTTATGGGTATGAGAATAGAAGAATTTGTGGTAGAATGAAAGGAGAAAGCGTATGGGTTGGTTTTCCTGGTTGTTTGGGAAAGAGAAAGGACCGCCGGAACCGTTGGTGTTAGGTGCAAAGCTACGTTGTCCGTATGGTTCACAAGACAGTTATTTATTTGTACTTTCAGACGGTATTGATGTCAATAACCTTCCGAAAGCATGTGTGGAGGACTGCAAGGCATTACTTAATATTCGGTCATTTGGGGACTGTTACGCGGGAGGTTTTTGTGAGAACTCAATGGTTTTGGATGAAAAATGGCAAAATCCGGAACCACAGGGTGAGAGGATAAATGGGAAAGAAATTATAACAACCAAATCTTTACTTTCCTGTAGAGCTTCCGGGATGGAATTTAAGGTTATTAACTCAGGGCAGGATGGAATTTTTGCAAAGCAGATTATATTACTACAGGAGATGGATAAGGACTACCCGGGATTGCGGGAGATACTGGATAATCCTTATGGTAGTTTATATTTGAATGAAGGAAAGTATGAATTGGCGATTAAGTTTATAAGTGATCGGATGATTAAGAATGGGGGAAAGATTGAGCTTTACACTCTTTACGATAAAAATAACCTCGAAGGGGAGTACATTAAAGGAGCGCTGGGGCGTCTGATGCCTTATTGCGATACGGGAGCGCTGGAAAATTTATTAAACGGGATAGAAAATTCCGGAAGTAAAAATAAAATGGATGCAAACGCGGACTGGGATACGCATGTAATAAATCAGGAAATGATAAATCTGTTAATCAAGGATTGTAAAGAAACACAGAAGCAGATAGAAACAAAACCATTTTATAAATGGCAGGAAGAAAACAAGCTGTTTTTGAGCGTGGCAGCGGAAGGAGTAACTAATTTTGCTTATGGAACGCTAATGTATTATAGTGCTATTAGTGCCTCTGGAAACACCCAAAGCAAGGGCAATAAACCTGCGGTTAAGGAGAATAATGGGGGATCTGGTACTAAGGGGACGGATAAGGCAGACTCAATTGATGTTAACCTTAAATATAAGAAAAATTGGACTCCAGAACAGATTGCAGAAGCGGATGCAAAGGCAAAGGCATTATCTGAAGGTACTACTATAAAAACACCTGTTGACAGAAGCGGTACATCTGCAAGATCATTATATAAAAAAGCTTATGGTGAAAATTCTATACCAGACGGATATGATATAGATCATATAATTGATCTTCAACTAGGAGGAAGCAATACTTTAGACAATTTAGCACCGCTTAATAAAAGTGTTAACAGAAGTCTGGGTAAACAAATTGATAACGCTATAAAACAATACCCAAATGGTACTGAATTTGGTGATTTTAAAATCAAATAGGAGGTGTATGTATGTTTCAAAGATTTCTAGAATACTTCGAGATTTATGATATAGTTATTCAAGATATAGATCCATATAAAGCGTTTCTCAAGGCATTCTCAGGCTTGCAATTTGGTAATGGGTTATTTACGGTATTTAAAGAAGAAGATATAAACATGTGGCAAGAGAATGTATTATATGCTTTTCCAATATCCGAAGAGAGAGTATCTCTCTTCGGATATGATTGGCAAGGGAATTGCTTTGGAATTGCTAAAGATGAAAAAAATAGTGGAAAGGTAATATTATTTGAGATAGGTACTGGTGAAATTTTATCAACAGATTGCTATTTTGAGGATTTTATTAATAATGAAATTCCATTTAATTCAGAGTCTTGTTTAGCTGGTCAGTTTTATAAAGAATGGTTAAATAATGAAGGTGAATCACCAATATATGGAAGATGTATTGGTTATAAAGTGCCCTTATTTATGGGGGGAAAAGATGACATAACAAATCTTGAAGATGGTGATATGGATGTGTACTGGAGTGTTTTATCACAAGCAATCCATAAATTGAGAGTGAATAGGTGAATATATGGATTTAAGTATCATTAATGAGATTGCAAATAAGTGTTCTGTAGAAGCCATACTTAGAAATTGTAAGAAAATTAACAAAAGATTTAGTTTTAAATCAGCCAAAGACACAGGATGTGTTACTGAATTGGTCATTTTGTTGTATATATGTAATATGTTTGAGGATGCTATAAAGGTATGTGATTTATTGAATGAAATAAAATTCAATGGAAATTATACTTTATGGGACAATGTTGTGAATGCAAGACTAGTTAAATCAAGAATATTTTGCGATTTAGGAAAAGAAGATGAGGCTTATGAATTGATAGAAGAAGTTATGGTACATGAAATTCAAGAATTATGGAATAATCAAGTGGCTTGTCTGAACCTATATGACAAAAATATTACTGAAGCTAACGAAAGAAATTCAAATAAAGACATATTAAGCTGGCAATTGATTAAATATGAAATGATGATTAGATTTGCTGAATTACCGTCTTTTCCGTTGGATAAAGAAAAGTTAAATAATGAAATACATGAACTAACAATTGTATTAAGGAAAAAATTAATATGTAAAGAGGTATGATAATTTTTAGGGATTTAATTCACGAGTTCTCTTAAATTGCGATTAACTGGTCACGATTTTACGGGAGCCGTACTTAACCCCGTAAATCTTTCGCATAAATGGGCATTCCCTGCAAGTGCGACCCCGCTTACGACCCCAATGCCAAGAATCTGACCCATATAAAAAATCCATTCAGTCCGCATTGCGGGCTGATGTAATTTGAGCCGGGGATGTTTTTGACCCAGGCTCTTTATCCTGCATCATTTTCGACCCCATGGTTCATCCCTGCTTTTGGAGCAAAATAAGGCGAGAATTATCCAGCTGAGGAATTTATAAATGGTTGCGATTGTGCGATTTGAGGGATACGTAAAACTGGTCTATATGCGACATTTTTCTGAAAAAGCAACTGGAAGACAAACAGGAGGCAATAGCAATCCAAACAGTTATCAGGTGCAACGGGAAAATCCTATATTTTTCAGATTTGCCCAACAAGGCTTTTTATTATGGGTCGTGACCCTGTTGAGCACGCGAAGCGTGCGAAATATAAACCACCCACTAAGCGGGTGCGCGGTGTTTGTTACACAAAAAAATCACCTTTCCGTTATAATAAGGTTGTTCAAGCCAATTTATAACGAAAGGAAAGGTGATTTTAATGGCCAATAAGGCAAACAGTTTGGCACATACCAAATGGATGTGCAAGTATCACATAGTGTTCACACCAAAGTACAGGAGAAAAATAATTTACAACCAGTACAAGGAAAGTATTAGAGATATTCTGAAACAACTATGTGGATACAAAGGTGTAGAAATATTGGAAGGTCATATAATGCCCGACCATATTCATATGCTTGTAAGCATTCCACCTAAACTGAGTGTATCACAATTTATGGGATATCTCAAAGGAAGTGCGAGCTGCGAATCAAGATAAAGCCTTGATTCCTCTGGCTAGCGGAAGTAATTCTGTTAGACTTAGTAAGCTGATGAAATATAGCAGGGAAACCCTGCCAGAAAAGGAACTAACCAATCCATCTGTACTGAGTCCTTGGAGCCGAATCGGTAACGACAGGTTTAAGCGTAGGAACGGGAACAGCAGAGCCGGAGCGAAAGCGAAGTGATTGAACTGGGAAATGGGTATTAGTTGAAGAGGTCGAGGACTTTTCCTTATCCGCAGACTACATTGTACTTTATCGTAATGGTGAGATTTGTACAACTCTTCCCCAGTCTGAGAACCTGGCGAGGCTTGTTGATAAATATTTCATTGGAACAGCTGAGGTCCTGATACGTCCTAAAAGGTATGGCAAATCAAAGAACAGGAATGTTTCAGATAGACAAATACGTATCAGGAAGTCCGATTCATTCATAGTACCATAGAAACCTGTGAAAGCAGGCGGAGGGAAGGGATGGACATGTCATAGCTTCAAGTGATTAACAATTATGCAGACGGGAGAGCTGAATAACATGATGAATGAATTGCTTGGAATACAGTTTAGTATTGAAAAGGCAAATAGAACTGATGGAAAGGTGCAAAATCTGGCCTGCTTTATTAATGAAAATACTTTAGCTGAAGCTCATTATAGAATGAGTAGAAATAAGGCAAAAGGCATTGATGGAGTTGGGAAAGATGAGTACGAAACAAACCTGAACCAAAACCTGAAACTTTTATTAAACAAGATGAAAAAGGGAAGTTATCGGCCAAAGCCAATACGCAGAGTGCTTATACCTAAAGATAATGGGAAAATGCGTCCTCTGGGAATATCATGCTATGAAGACAAACTTGTCGAATATGTCATTGCAGAGATATTGACAATGGTATACGAACCGAAATTTTACAACTGCAGTTATGGTTTCAGCCCAGACCGGAACTGCCATCAGGCGGTTAAGGAAGTGATTGAAGATGTGCAGTACCACAAAACGAATTATGTAATTGAAGCAGATATCAAAGGTTTCTTTGACAATGTAAATCATGAGTGGCTGATGAAATTTCTTAAACATGATATTGCTGACAGGTGTTTCCTAGACCTGATAAATAAATTCCTTAAGGCAGGTATCATGATAAACGGAAGGCTGGAAGACAGCGAAACGGGAACGCCTCAAGGAAATGGAGCATCGCCTGTACTGGCTAATATTTATCTTCACTACGTACTGGATAACTGGTTTGACGTCAAGATAAGGAGTAAATATAAAGGTGAGACTTACCTCATCAGATACTGTGATGATTTTGTATGCTGTTTCCAAAACATATGGGAAGCCCAGAAATTCTATAGAGAATTAAATATCAGATTCGATAAATACAGTCTGGAACTAGCCTTGGAAAAAACAAGGATATTGGAATTCGGACGGTTTGCGGAAAAGAGCAGAATTGTACAGCGTTATACAAAAGCGGAGACTTTTGACTTCCTAGGATTTACATTTTACTGTGGCAGCGATAGGAAGAGGGGATACTTCAGATGCAAAGTAAAGACGAGCAAGAAAAAGTTCAGGAAAAAGGTTAAGGAAATGAGCCAATGGGTTAAGGAACATAGAAATCTGCCAGTTGGTGAAATAATTAAAGGAGTAAATATAAGACTGAGAGGACATTACCAGTATTATTGCGTAAATGACAATCAATATGAAACACACAAGTTCTTCTTCCGTACCAAATGGATTTTGTTTTACTGGCTAAACCGCAGAAGTGAAAAACGAAGTTATACTTGGGACGAGTTTTATAACGGATTACTGAGGACACTCCCTTTAATTGTGTCGAGCTTAAAAGTCAGTCTTTTCAATCAGAAGCTAAATATGATATGAAAAGCCGTATGCGTTAGTAGCGCACGTACGGTTTTGACTAGGGGTTTGGGTGCGAAAGCACCCTTATCTACTAGAGAAAGTGCGCTTATGATCTTTGATCAGCACGCAAACTTAAAGTATAAGTTTGGAAACCGACATTTTTGGGCAGAGGGATATTATGTGAGCACAGTCGGTCTTAACGAGGCAACTATAAGAAAGTATATCCAGGAACAAGAAAGTCACGATATTGCAATGGATAAATTAAGCGTCAAAGAGTATGAGGACCCTTTTAAGGGTAGCCGGTAGTACAAAAGCCCTTTTAAGGGCTGCGACGAGTCAAGGGCGTTAAGGCTTGAACAAAGTGAAAGCCAGCGTCTTTAGGCGCTGGCCGGTAACAGAGGCTTATAGCCTCAGGACAAACCACCCGTTTGACGGGTGGTCATGATTTTCCTGATTGGCATATATGTTCCGCCATGGGTTTTAAAGGTCACACAGGGGCAATTATTTGCGACACAGGGCAAAACGAAAGTGGTCGATTGATTCCGTTCCACCAGAAACTTAGCCAGATTACCTACCCTATGGTTCATGGTGAACCGTGAATTTACAGGAAACTGGTTCTATAGTAAAATGGTGCTGCCGGGGGTTACAGGGGAAAAACACTCTTTCTGTAGCTCCCTTTTCTGTTCTTTTTTCTGACGTTCCATCTCTCAAAAATAAATTTAGAAATGACTTGCAATACTTTCCATACAGAGTTAACATCAACAACCTATAAAAGAAATAACTTGTTCTACCACCATTGGTTTGTTGTAGATTGGCTGTCGCCCCCTTGCGGACTCGAAAAAGAGTTAGCGCTGTCATCTGAGGTTGCCGGTACGGGAACTGATCGGCTGGAAACAAGATCTGGAGGGAGAGTATTGCAGAAAAGAGAAAATCTGCTTTATGTGGGGATTGACCTGCATAAGGAAAGTCATACCGCAGTGATGGTAAACTGTTGGAATGAAAAGTTAGAGGTGGTCGTCATAGAAAACAAGCCCAGTGAATTTAAAAAGCTGGCAGAAAAGGTAAAGAAAAAATCCAATCATCTTGGGCTTGAACCCATTTATGGATTGGAGAATGCATACGGCTACGGCAGAAGTTTAGCTGTCTGGCTGATTGAAAAAGGTTACTTAGTAAAAGATATTAATCCAGCTCTGGCATATGACCAGAGAAAAAGTGCACCTACGCGCCGTAAAAATGATGAGCACGATGCGTATTGTGTGGCAACGGTTTTGATTAACCAGCTGCATACTTTGCCGGACACAAAACCAAAAGATAAGCCTCATAAATTATATTAAACAGATTATAAAGCACAGCCTCAAATTGGTTGTGTTTTTTTATTCTTAAACTTATTATATCTGCGTATTAAATGGCTATGTGCAAATTTTGGAAGCTAATGCGTATAATTTTAGCACTTGTGTTGAAATATGTCATTTTATATATTATGATGAACAACAAAAAAAGATACAAAAATAAAGAAATAAATATAAAGAAATAAAATGATGTAACCAATTTAACTATTTTGAAACTTTTTATAAATGAAAGGAGAAGTACCAATGAGATTAGATGAAAAGATCGCATTACTGGAGCGTGAAAGAAGACAACAGGAGAAAGAGGAGAAACTTCAGGCGGAACAAAAAGAAAGTGCTCCAAAGGAGCCAACAAAAAAAATAACATTAGAGGAAGCAATGGAAGGCATCCGCATAGGAGAGCTCAGACTGGAAAGCGGAGAAATATTTGAGTTCGAGACCAGAACTCTTACAGCCAGCCAGATCCCTGTTGTTACCTTCAGAAATTTCTTTGAAGTTTCCCAGGAGGAGCCGGAAGGAGTCATATATGTCAGTCATACCCATGAGGTCAGTCAGATTCTATCCTGGCCCAAGGAACCAATTAAACCGGTAACCATGAAGCAATGGGCCAATCTTCTTGTAAATGGAATGGCAGCCAACCGGCTGCATGCGAAAATTGTGAAGTCAGAGGAACTGGATTTTGTGGACTATATCTGCTTTGATGTACCATCTGGCAAAGATAAGCTCTATAACATTGTATTCCGGCTTAAGGGAACAGGACAGCAATTTACTGGAAATTATAACTGCAGGAAACAAGATGAGGATACATATGGAGTCTTTCTGGAAGCAATGGTGATAACTTTAAACAATCTGTTTTCGGCGAAATAAGGGGGTATTGAGATGGGAAACAGTAACACTACACAGATATCAGGTGGTAAGGAAGCGGTCACCTACAAAGATCTTTTTTTTGGAGTACAGGGGCTTGTATATTTCCGTAAGATCGATATCAGGGAAAGACCGGGAGAGCATGCCTTTCTATATGCAGAAGCAGTTATGGACAGT
>Ga0316613_10001925_pt1 | contig 13780 bp, 26 predicted proteins | sample OWC_soil_day10_C_2_FD_207647 | JGI IMG/M metagenome (GOLD analysis project Ga0316613, IMG submission 207647) | Wetland soil microbial communities from Old Woman Creek delta, Ohio, United States - OWC_soil_day10_CT_b | ecosystem: Environmental > Terrestrial > Soil > Wetlands | place: USA: Ohio...
GTCACTAGCAGTATTCAGAGGTAAGGGTCGTGGCTAAGGAAAAATTCGCGCGTACGAAGCCGCACGTGAACGTGGGGACGATTGGTCACGTTGACCATGGCAAGACGACGCTGACGGCGGCGCTGACGAAAGTGATGGCGGAGACGCACGGCGGCGCGTTCATGGCCTACGACCAGATTGACAAGGCGCCGGAGGAGAAGGCGCGCGGGATCACGATTTCGACGGCGCACGTCGAGTACCAGAGCCCGCTGCGGCACTACGCGCACGTCGACTGCCCGGGGCACGCCGATTACGTGAAGAACATGATCACGGGCGCGGCGCAGATGGACGGTGCGATCCTGGTGGTGTCGGCGGCGGATGGGCCGATGCCGCAGACGCGCGAGCACATTCTGCTGGCCCGTCAGGTGGGCGTTCCGTACATCGTGGTGTACCTGAACAAGGCGGACATGGTGGACGACGCGGAGCTCCTGGAGCTGGTCGAGATGGAGGTGCGCGAGCTGCTCTCCAAGTACGAGTTCCCGGGGGACGACACGCCGATCGTGACGGGCTCGGCGCTGAAGGCGCTGGAGGGTGACACGAGCGCGATTGGGGTTCCCTCGGTGGTGAAGCTGGTGGACGAGATGGACCGCTACATCCCGGTGCCGGAGCGTGCGATCGACGGGGCGTTCCTGATGCCGGTGGAGGACGTGTTCTCGATCTCGGGTCGCGGCACGGTGGTGACGGGGCGCATCGAGCGGGGCATCGTGAAGGTGAACGACGAGGTGGAGATCGTGGGCCTGCGGCCGACGGTGAAGACCACCTGCACGGGCGTGGAGATGTTCAGGAAGCTGCTCGACCAGGGTCAGGCGGGCGACAACGTGGGCGTGCTGCTGCGTGGCACGAAGCGCGAGGAGGTCGAGCGCGGTCAGGTGCTCGCCAAGCCAGGGAGCATCACGCCGCACACCAAGTTCGAGGGCGAGGTGTACGTGCTGACGAAGGAGGAGGGCGGTCGTCACACGCCGTTCTTCAAGGGGTATCGTCCGCAGTTTTACTTCCGCACGACGGACGTGACGGGTTCGGTGGAGTTGCCGGAGGGCGTCGAGATGGTGATGCCGGGCGACAACATCAAGATGACGATCGAGCTGATCAGCCCGATCGCGATGGAAGAGGGCCTGCGCTTTGCGATCCGCGAGGGCGGACGCACGGTCGGCGCGGGCGTGGTATCGAAGATCCTGAAGTGAGCGCCATGGCAAGACAGAACATCCGCATCCGTCTCAAGGCGTTCGATCATCGCCTGATTGACAACTCTGCCCGCGAGATCGTCGAGACCGCCAAGCGCACCGGTGCGACCGTGCGCGGCCCGGTGCCGCTGCCCGTGAAGATGGAGCGCTTTACCGTGCTCGTCTCGCCGCACGCGGACAAGGACGCTCGCGACCAGTACGAGCTGCGCACGCACAAGCGGCTGATGGACATCCTCAACCCGACGGACAAGACCGTCGATGCGTTGATGAAGCTCGAGCTTCCGGCGGGCGTCGACGTACAGATCAAGCTGAACTGAGCGCGGTCAACAGCGGCGCCGGGCGGGTCCCGGGGGGCGCATCGCGTCGACGCCTGCTGCAAGCCAAATTCAGCACTTGCAAGAGCAACCGCGGACGATATAATACGCGGCTCATTCTCGCCGAGGCCTGGCCGGGACTACCGGTACCGCTCGAGCGGCGCAGCCTGGAATCCCCATGGCCGCACCTCTCAGCCCCCCTCGATGAGCGCCCGTCCGGAGTGACGGGCGACTGGTTTTCCAGTCCCGGCCAATCGCAGCCGGGACGGTGTACGAGGACGAATCGATGACGATCGGTCTGATTGGCCGCAAGGCCGGCATGACGCGCGTCTTCACGGACGCGGGCGAATCGATCCCGGTGACGGTGATCGAGGCCCTCCCAAACCGCGTCACCCAGGTGAAGGCCGTCGAGAACGACGGTTACCGCGCCGTGCAGGTCGCCTTCGGCGACCGCAAGCCCTCGCGCCTGACGCGCTCGCTCGCCGGGCACTACGCGAAGGCCAAGGTTGCCCCGGGCGAGTCGCTGGTCGAGTTCCGGCTCGCTGAAGGCGAGGGCGCCGAGCTCGTGCCGGGCGCCGAGATCAAGGTCGACATGTTCACGGCCGGCCAGGTCGTCGACGTCGCCGGCACCACGATCGGCAAGGGCTTCGCGGGCACGATCAAGCGCCACAACTTCGCGGGCGGCCCGGCCTCCCACGGCGCGTCGCTGTTCCATCGCACGCCCGGTTCCATCGGCCAGCGCCAGACGCCGGGCCGCGTGTTCCCGGGCAAGCGCATGTCGGGGCACATGGGCAACGTGCGGCGCACCATCGAGAACCTTCGGGTCGTCGAGGTGGACTCCGCTCGAAACCTGCTGCTCGTCCGTGGCGCCGTGCCGGGTGCGGCGGGCGGCCAGGTCCTGGTGCGTCCGTCGGTCAAGGCTGCGCGTCGCGCCGGCCGCAAGACCCTGGTCCCGAGGAAGTAAGCCATGGCGACACAGCTCAAGATCGTCAGCGGCGCCACCGCCGGGGCCAGCCTCGACGTATCCGAGAAGGCCTTCGGCCGCGAGTTCAACGAGGCGCTGGTCCACCAGGTCCTGACCGCGTACATGGCGGCGGGCCGTGCCGGCACCAAGCGCCAGAAGAGCCGCGCCGAGGTACGGGGCGGCGGCATCAAGCCCTGGAAGCAGAAAGGCGGCGGCCGTGCCCGTGCGGGCAGCATCCGCAGCCCGATCTGGGTGGGCGGCGGACGCGCCTTCGCTGCGCGCCCGCGCGACTACTCGCAGAAGGTCAATCGCAAGATGTATCAGGGCGCGATGCGCGCGATGCTCTCCGAGCTCGCACGTCTCGAGCGCCTGATGGTGGTCGAGACGCTCGAGATCGAGGCGCCGAAGACGCGCCTGCTCGCGGCGAAGCTCAAGGAGCTCGGCCTCGACAACGTGCTGATCCTGGTCGAGGCCCACGACGAGAAGCTCGACCTGGCGTCGCGGAACCTGATCGGCGTGTCGGTGCTGCCGGTCGCCGCGCTCGACCCGCGCAGCCTTCTGAGCCACGACCACGTGCTCGCCACCGTCGGTGCGGTGCGAATGCTCGAGGAGAAGCTGTCATGAGCAGCCCGGAACGACTGATGACCGTGCTGCTCGCGCCGCACGTCTCCGAGAAGAGCGCACGCGTCGCCGAGCAGGGAAACCAGGTGGTGTTCCGGGTTCGCCGCGACGCCTCCAAGCCCGAGATCAAGGCGGCCGTCGAGCTGATGTTCGAAGTGAAGGTGGATGCCGTCCGCGTCGTCAACGTCGCCGGCAAGGCCAAGCGCTTCGGCGGACGCCCGGGGCGGCGCTCGGATTTCAAGAAGGCCTACGTCAGCCTGGCCGAAGGCCAGACGATCGACTTCGCCGGCGTCGAGAAGTGACGGCGGCCAACCTGACGGAAGACTGAAAGATGGCTCTCATCAAGACCAAACCCACCTCGCCCGGCCGGCGATTCGTCGTCAAGGCCGACCGCTCGCACCTGCACAAGGGCGAGCCGGTCGCCGCTCTGACCGCCAGCCAGAAGCGGACCGGTGCCCGCAACAACCAGGGTCGCATCACGACGCGACACAAGGGCGGCGGCCACCGTCACCGCTACCGCGTCGTGGACTTCGTGCGCGCGAAGGACGGCGTTCCCGGCAAGGTCGAGCGCCTCGAGTACGACCCGAACCGCAGCGCGCACCTCGCGCTCGTGCTCTACGCCGATGGCGAGCGCCGCTACATCCTCGCGCCGAAGGGCGTCACGGCTGGCGACCCGATCGCCTCCGGGGTCGAGGCGCCGATCAAGGCGGGCAACGCGCTGCCCCTGCGCAACATCCCGATCGGCAGCCAGGTGCACAACGTAGAGCTGAAGCCCGGTCGCGGCGGCCAGATCGCACGGAGCGCCGGCAGCTCGGTGCAGCTCGTGGCGCGCGAGGGGCTCTACGCGACCCTGCGGCTTCGCTCCACCGAGATGCGCAAGGTGCACGTCGACTGCCGCGCGACCATCGGCGAGGTCGGCAACGAGGACAACAACCTCATCGTCTACGGCAAGGCCGGGGCGAAGCGTTGGCGCGGCATCCGCCCGACGGTTCGAGGCGTCGTCATGAACCCGGTCGACCACCCGCACGGCGGCGGTGAGGGCAAGTCGGGGCAGGGCAACCCGCACCCCGTCTCGCCCTGGGGCTGGAAGACCAAGGGCAAGAAGACCCGCACCAACAAGCGTACGGCCGGGCTGATCGTCCGCCGCCGCAACTGATCCTGAAGAGGAGCTTCCCGTGCCCCGTTCAGTCAAGAAAGGCCCGTTCGTCGACCTGCACCTCGCCAAGAAGGTGCAGATCGCGGCGGAGAAGAACGACCGCCGTCCGATCAAGACGTGGTCGCGGCGCTCCATGGTTCTGCCGGACATGGTCGGTCTCACGATCGCCGTGCACAACGGCAAGCAGCACATCCCGGTGCTCGTGTCCGAGAACATGGTCGGCCACAAGCTCGGCGAATTCTCCCCGACCCGCACCTTCAAGGGGCATTCGGGCGACAAGAAGTCCGGGAGCTGAGCCATGGAAGTCGCTGCCAAGCTCAAGTACGCGCGTATCTCGCCGCAGAAGTGCCGTCTCGTGGCCGACATGGTCCGTGGCCGCCCCGTGGGCCAGGCCCTCGCGACGCTGCGGTTCACCCCGAAGAAGGGTGCCCGCATCGTGCTGAAGGTCCTCGAGTCGGCCATCGCCAACGCCGAGAACAATCACAACGCGGACATCGACGTGCTGAAGGTCGCCCGCATCGAGGTGGACGAGGCGCCGACGTTCAAGCGCTTCCACGCCCGTGCCAAGGGCCGCGGCAACCGCATCGTCAAGCGCAACAGCCACATCACGATCCTCGTCGGCGACGGCCGCAAGGACTGAGGAGAGCACGCTCCATGGGTCAGAAGGTCAATCCGGTCGGCATCCGCCTCGGCATCACCCGCGACTGGACGTCGAAGTGGTATGCGAACACCCGTTCGTTCGCGGCCTACATCCACCAGGACTGGCAGGTGCGCGAGTTCCTGAAGAAGAGGTTGTCCGAGGCCTCGGTGAGCCGCATCCACATCGAGCGGGCGGCGCGCAAGGCGAACATCACGATCAACACGGCGCGTCCCGGCGTGGTGATCGGCAAGAAGGGCGAGGACATCGAGCGGTTGCGTCTCGAGGTGGCGAAGCTGATGGGAATGGCCGTCCAGGACGTGCGGCTCAACATCGCCGAGATCCGCAAGCCCGAGGTCGACGCGCAGCTCGTCGCCGAGGGCATCGCCCAGCAGATCGAGCGGCGCGTCATGTTCCGCCGCGCCATGAAGCGCGCCGTCATGAACACGATGCGCAGCGGCGCGCTGGGCGTGAAGGTGCGCGTCTCGGGGCGCCTGAACGGCTCTGAGATCGCGCGGACGGAGTGGTCGCGCGAGGGCCGCATCCCGCTGCACACGTTCCGTGCCGAGATCGACTACGGGCTGGCCGAGGCCCGCACCACCTACGGCGCGATCGGCGTGAAGGTCTGGATTTTCAAGGGCGAGGTATTCGATCAGCCGGAGGCCGTCGCGCCGGTCGAGACTACGGAGCCTGCCGCGCCCGCTCAGGAACAGCCGGCCTGAGGCCGCGCGGCTGAGCGCCCGACGGAGACACCGCCATGATGCAACCCAAGCGAACCAAGTTCCGCAAGCAGTTTAAGGGCCGCAACGCCGGCCTCGCCCAGCGTGGCAGCACCGTCGCGTTCGGCGACTACGGGCTGAAGGCCACGAGCCGCGCGCGGATGACGGCCCGCGAGATCGAGGCCGCGCGCCGCGCCATGACGCGCTACGTCAAGCGCGGCGGCCAGGTCTGGATCCGGGTGTTCCCGGACGTGCCGATCACCAAGAAGCCCCTCGAGGTCCGCATGGGCTCCGGCAAGGGCAACGTCGAGTACTACGTTGCGCGCGTGCAGCCCGGCAAGGTGCTCTTCGAGATGGAAGGCGTCACCGAGGACATCGCGCGTGAGGCGTTTCGCCTCGCCGCATCCAAGCTCTCGGTCGACACGTTGTTCGTCAAACGGCAGGTCCGGTGATGAAAGCGAGCGAACTCAGGCAGAAAGGCGCCGGCGAGCTTCGGGAAGAGCTCCTCAAGCTGCGGCGGGAACAGTTCAACCTGCGGATGGCCCAGGCGACCGGACAGGCCGTCAAGACCGACCAGGCGGGGAAGGTGCGCCGCAACATCGCGCGCGTGAAGACGGTGCTCGGCGAGCAGTCCCGGGCCGCAGGCAACAAAGGTAGCAAGTGATGACCGAGCAAGCCGTCGAGACGACCGCCGAGGTCGTGAAGCGCACCCTGACAGGGCGGGTCGTCAGCGCCAGGATGCAGAAGACGATCACCGTCTCCGTCGAGCGCCTCGTCAAGCACCCGAAGTACTCCAAGTACGTCCGGCGCACGACCAAGCTGCTCGCCCACGACGAGCACGGTGAAGGCCGCGAGGGAGACCTCGTCGACATCGCCGAGTGCCGCCGGTTGTCGAGCCGCAAGGCCTGGCGCCTGGTGCGCGTCGTGAAGCGCGCCGAACAGGCCTGAGCCGGATCCGAAGGAGCCCAACCATGATTCAGATGCGAACGATGCTGCAGGCCGCCGACAACAGCGGCGCCAAGAGCCTCATGTGCATCAAGGTGCTCGGCGGGTCGAAGCGCCGGTATGCCACCGTGGGCGACGTGATCAAGGTGAGCGTCAAGGACGCCATCCCGCGCGGCAAGGTCAAGAAGGGCGAGGTCTACGACGCCGTCGTCGTGCGCACCGCTTTCGGCGTGCGGCGGCCGGACGGCTCTTTGATCCGCTTCGACGGCAACGCGGCCGTGCTGCTCACGAACAAGCTCGAGCCGATTGGCACGCGCATCTTCGGGCCCGTCACGCGCGAGCTGCGCACCGCGCAGTTCATGAAGATCATCTCGCTCGCGCCCGAAGTGCTCTGAGCACCGGCCGCAGCGAAGTTCGAGGAACGAGGCATGAACAAGATCCGCAAGGGCGACGAGGTGGTCGTGATCACGGGCCGCGACAAGGGCCGTCGAGGCACCGTCATCAAGGTGCTGGCGAACGACCGGCTGCTCGTCGAGAACGTCAACATGGTCAAGCGCCACACGCGCCCGAACCCGCAGCGCGGGATCCAGGGCGGCATCGTCGAGAAGGAGGCATCGCTGCACCGCTCGAACGTGATGCTCTGGAACCCGGTGGCAAAGCGGGGCGATCGCGTGGGCATCCGAGCGCTGGCCGACGGCCGGCTCGTGCGTTTCTTCAAGTCCAACGACGAAGTCGTGGACGCCTGATCGGGCGAGGGTGTCGGAAGATGGCAAGACTCCAGAAGATGTACCGGGACACAATCGTGCCTGAGCTCATGAAGAGCCTCGGGTTCGAGAACCCGATGCAGGTCCCGAAGATCACCCGCATCACGGTGAACATGGGCGTGGGCGAGGCGGTCGCCGACAAGAAGGCGATGGATGGCGCCGTGGGCGACCTGGCGGCGATCACCGGCCAGAAGCCGCTGGTCACCAAGTCGCGCATGTCGATCGCGTCGTTCAAGCTGCGTGCCGGGGTACCCGTGGGCGCCAAGGTCACGTTGCGCGGCGCGCGCATGTACGAGTTCCTCGACCGGCTGGTCAACGTGGCCATGCCGCGCATCCGCGATTTCCGCGGCGTGTCGGCGCGCTCGTTCGACGGGCGCGGCAATTACAGCTTCGGCGTGAAGGAACAGATCATCTTCCCCGAGATCGCCTACGACAAGATCGACGCGATCCGCGGCATGGACATCACGATCACCACCACGGCGCGGGACGACCGTGAGGGTCGGGCGTTGCTCGATTCCTTCAACTTCCCGTTCCGCAAGTAAGGACTGGCAAATGGCGAAGACCAGCATGATCGAGCGCGAGACGCGCCGCGCGAAGCTCGTGAAGCGTTACGCGGCGAAGCGCGCGACGCTCAAGGAGACCATCCGCAGCCCCAAGTCCACGGACGAGGAGCGCGAGGCGGCCCTGCGCAAGATGCAGTCGCTGCCGCGCGACTCATCGTCCTCGCGGCAGCGCAATCGCTGCGCGATCACCGGACGCCCCCGCGGCGTGTACCGGAAGTTCGGCCTCGGCCGTTCCAAGCTGCGGGAAGCCACGATGCGTGGCGACGTCCCGGGCCTGCGCAAGGCCAGCTGGTAAGGCCGGGTAACGGAGCAAGACATGAGCATGACGGATCCCATCGCGGACTTCCTAACCCGCATCCGCAACGGGCAGCGCTCCGGCAAGACCGAGGTCAGCATGCCTGGCTCGCGGATCAAGCTGGCGCTTGCGAAGGTGCTGAAGGACGAGGGCTACATCGACGACTTCGGCGTCGCGAGCGAGGGCGAGAAGTCCACGCTGACGTTGCGTCTGAAGTACTACCAGGGCCGCCCGGTGATCGACCGCCTCGAGCGCGTCAGCCGCCCCGGCCTGCGCGTCTACAAGGCGAAGGACGAGCTGCCGCGCATCCTCGGCGGCATGGGCGTCGCCATCATCTCGACGTCGCGTGGCGTGATGACGGACCGCGAGGCGCGGGCCGCCGGCCACGGCGGCGAAGTCCTCTGCATCGTGTCCTGACGCGGCGCGCCAGACGCAGGATAGAACCATGTCACGAGTTGCAAAGAATCCGGTCCCGCTGCCCAAGGGCGTGACCGCAACCATCGACGGAGAGACCGTCACCGTGAAGGGCGCGAAGGGCACTCTCAGCCTGCCGGTGCGCCGCGGGCTGTCGCTGGTGCAGGAAGGGCAGACCGTCCGTGTCGAGGTCGAGCAGCGCTCGCGCGAGTCGCTGATGCACGCGGGCTCGCTCCGTGCGCACCTCGCGAACCTCGTGCACGGCGTGTCGCAGGGTTACGAGAAGAAGCTCGAGCTGGTGGGCGTCGGCTACCGCGCGGCAGCGCAGGGCCGCAACCTCAACCTCACGCTCGGCTTCTCGCACCCGGTGGTCTACGAGGCCCCGGAGGGCGTGACCATCGAGACGCCCACGCAGACCGAGGTCCTGGTCAAGGGCGCGAACAAGCAGCAGGTGGGGCAGGTGGCCGCGGAGATCCGCGCCTACCGTGCCCCGGAGCCCTACAAGGGCAAGGGTGTTCGTTATTCCGGTGAGCGTATCGAGCTCAAGGAAACGAAGAAAAAGTAAGGGTGCCGCATGGAAAAGAAGGTCAGCCGCCTGAAGCGGGCCCGCCGTGGCCGCGCCAAGATCCAGGAGCTCAAGGTGATGCGTCTGAGCATCCACCGGACTCCGCGGCACATCTACGCCCAGGTCTTCGACGACGCCTCGCGGGTCGTCGCCGCGGCCTCGACGCTGCAGAAGGACGTCGCCGAGGGACTGAAGGGCACCGGCAACGTGGATGCGGCGCGTGCGGTCGGGCGCGCCATCGCCGAGCGGGCGAAGGCCAAGGGCGTCACGCGGGTGGCGTTCGACCGGTCCGGTTTCAAGTATCACGGGCGGGTCAAGGCGCTGGCCGATGCGGCCCGCGAGCACGGACTCGAGTTCTGAGCGCGGCGCTCGGGCGAATCTGAGGAGCAGCAATGGCGAGAGTTGATAGAGCCCCGGCCGGCGACGAGTTCATCGAGAAGCTCGTGACGGTCAACCGCGTGGCAAAGGTCGTCAAGGGCGGCCGGCAGTTCGGCTTCACCGCGCTCACGGTGGTCGGCGACGGCAACGGCCGCGTCGGCTTCGGGTACGGCAAGGCGCGCGAAGTGCCCGTCGCGATCCAGAAGGCGATGCAGCAGGCTCGCAAGAACCTCGTGAACGTCAGCCTCCGAAACGCCACGCTGCATTACGCGGTGACCGGCAAGCACGGAACCTCGCGCGTTTACATGCAGCCCGCGGCGGATGGTACGGGCGTGATCGCCGGCGGCAGCATGCGCGCCGTCTTCGAGTGCGCCGGCGTTCGCAACGTGCTCGCCAAGAGCTACGGCTCGCGCAACCCGATCAACGTGGTGCGCGCGACCATGGACGCCCTCACCCGCATCCCGCCGCCGGAGCAGATCGCGGCCAAGCGCGGCAAGAGCGTCGCCGAGATCGTGGGTTGACCGCCATGGCGAAGCAGAATTCAGACACGAAGAGCGTCCGCGTCACGCTGGTGAAGAGCGTGTACGGGCAGTTGCGCCGGCATCGCGCCACCGCGAGCGGGCTCGGGCTGCGGCGGATCAACCAGACCGTCGTCGTGGTCGATACGCCCGAGAACCGCGGCATGATCAACGCGTCGCGGCACCTGTTCCGGGTCGAGGAGACCTGAGGTCACCATGAAGCTCAATTCCATCTCACCGGCGCCGGGCGCCAAGAAGCCGCGACTGCGCGTCGGACGCGGCGCCTCCGCCGGGCAGGGCAAGACCTGCGGACGCGGCGTCAAGGGCCAGCGCGCGCGCAAGGGCGGCTATCACAAGGTCGGGTTCGAGGGCGGCCAGATGCCGCTGCAGCGCCGTCTGCCGAAGTTCGGGTTCCGGTCGACCACCGCGCCGCGCGTGGCCGAGGTGCGCCTGAACGAACTGGCGCTCGTCGAGGGCGGTGTCGTCGACCTCGCCTCGCTCAAGAAGGCGGGCGTGGTGCCGGCGAACGCACTGCGCGCCAAGATCGTGTTCTCCGGCGAGATCAAGGCGCCCGTCACCGTGAACGGCGTCGGCGTGACCAAGGGTGCGCGTGCGGCCATCGAGGCCGCCGGCGGCAAGGTCGAGACGGCCTGAGCGCCGCACGAGAGGACCCGGAGTGGCAAATCCGCTTTCATCCAGCCCGATGGCCGCCTTTGGCGAGGTCGGGCGGCTCACCGAGCTCAGGAAGCGATTCCTGTTCCTGCTCGGAGGGCTGATCGTCTATCGCATCGGCACGTTCATCCCCGTGCCGGGGATCGACCCGGTCGCGCTCGCGAGCTTCTTCCAGGAGCAGCAGGGCACGATCCTGAGCATGTTCAACATGTTCTCCGGCGGCGCGCTGGAGCGACTGTCGATCCTTGCGCTCGGAGTCATGCCCTATATCTCGGCTTCGATCATCGTGCAGATGATGGCCGTGGTGGTGCCGCAGCTGCAGGCGCTGCGCAAGGAAGGCGAGGCCGGACGCCGCAAGCTCACGCAGTACACGCGCTACGGAACCGTCGGGCTGGCCGCCTTCCAGGGCGCGGGCGCCGCCGTCGCGTTTCAGAACCAGGGCGTCGTGATCGCGCCCGGGCCCCAGTTCGTGTTCCTGGCCACCATGACGCTCACGGCCGGCACGATGTTCCTGATGTGGCTCGGCGAGCAGATCACCGAGCGCGGCCTCGGCAACGGCATCTCGATGATCATCCTCGCCGGAATCATCGCCGGCCTGCCCGCCGCGATCGGCGGCACGCTCGAGCTCGTGCGCAATGGCGAGGTCAATCCGGCGCTCGCCCTGATCCTGGTGCTGATGGTGGCGGGCGTCACCGCGTTCGTGGTGTTCGTGGAGCGGGCGCAGCGGCGCATCCCGGTCAACTACGCCAAGAGGCAGCAGGGCCGGCGGATGTTCGCCGGCACGGCGACGCACCTGCCGTTCAAGCTCAACATGTCGGGTGTCATCCCGCCGATCTTCGCCTCGAGCCTGCTGCTCTTCCCGGCGACGATCGCCAACTGGTTCGGCACATCCGAGAATTTCGGCTGGCTGCAGAACGTCGCCGCCAGCCTCGGAGTCGGCCAGCCGGTGCACATGGTCCTGTACTCGACCCTGATCATCTTCTTCTGCTTCTTTTACACGGCCCTCGTGTTCAACTCGCGCGAGACGGCGGAGAACCTCAAGAAGTCCGGGGCCTTCATCCCCGGCATCCGCCCGGGCCAGCAGACGGCCGAGTACATCGACAAGGTCCTGACGCGGCTCACGGTGTGGGGTGCCCTGTACGTCGCCGGCGTGTGCCTCCTGCCGGAGATCCTCATTTCCCAGTTCCGCGTGCCGTTCTACTTCGGCGGCACCTCGCTGTTGATCATCGTGGTGGTGATCATGGACTTCATGGCCCAGCTGCAGGCGCACCTGATGTCGCACCAGTACGAGGGCCTGATGAAGAAGGCCAACCTGCGCGGCTATGGCCGCCCCGGGCAGCTGCGCTGAGCGCGGCCGTTGCCCCCGTCGGAGAGATTGACGCATGAAAGTTCGACCCTCGGTGAAGCGGATCTGCAAGAACTGCAAGGTGGTGCGCCGTCGCGGCGTGGTCTACGTGATCTGCAGCAGCGACAAGCGCCACAAGCAGCGGCAGGGCTGATTGCCCGATCCGCGTTGAGTAGGCAAGGTATTTAAGTTATTATTTCGGGCTTTTCGCGCCCCGGAGTGAGCCTCACATGGCCCGTATTGCCGGCATCAACATCCCGATGAACAAGCACGTCTGGGTGGGCCTCACGTCCATCTACGGCGTGGGCCGCACCCAGGCTCGCAAGGCCTGCGACGGCGCGGGCGTGAAGCCCGACACCAAGGTCAAGGACCTGACCGAGGCCGAGGTCGCCGCCCTGCGCTCGCAGATCGCGCGTCTCGCGGTCGAGGGCGACCTGCGCCGCGAGGTGTCGATGAACATCAAGCGGCTGATGGACCTCGGCTGCTACCGGGGCATCCGCCACCGCAAGGGCCTGCCCATGCGGGGCCAGCGCACGCGCACGAACGCGCGTACGCGCAAGGGACCGCGCAAGGCCGCGGTGAAGCTGAACGCACCTCCGGGCAAGGCCTGACCGGCCCGCGCCCACTGACGGAGACTGATCTCTCATGGCTGACGACAAGAAGCAGTCCTCGACCGCCGGCAAGCCGCGCAAGCGCGCCCGGCGCATGGTGTCCGACGCCATTGCGCACGTGCACGCGTCGTTCAACAACACGATCGTCACGATCACCGACCGGCAGGGCAACACGCTGTCCTGGGCGACCTCGGGGGGCTGCGGCTTCCGCGGTTCGCGCAAGAGCACGCCGTTCGCCGCGCAGGTCGCGGCCGAGAAGGCCGGCGTCGCGGCGCAGGAGTACGGCGTGAAGAACGTCGAGGTCCGCGTGTGCGGTCCGGGCCCCGGCCGCGAGTCGGCCGTCCGCGCGCTCAACGCCGCGGGCCTCAAGGTCACCAGCATCGAGGACGTGACGCCGATCCCGCACAACGGCTGTCGTCCGCCGAAGAAGCGCCGCGTCTGAGCGCGCGAGGAATTTCGTCATGGGCAGATATCTCGGACCGACGTGCAAGCTCTCCCGACGCGAGGGCACCGACCTCTTCCTCAAGAGCGGCGTGAAGCCCCTCGAGTCGAAGTGCAAGCTCGAAGTGCCGCCGGGCGGCATCAAGGGCGAGCGCCGCTCGCGTGTCTCGGGCTACGGCCTGCAGCTGCGCGAGAAGCAGAAGCTGCGCCGCATGTACGGCGTGCTCGAGCGGCAGTTCCACGGCTACTACCAGCAGGCCGCGAGCCGCCCGGGCGCCACCGGCGAGACGCTGCTGCAGCTGCTCGAGGGCCGGCTCGACAACGTCGTCTACCGCATGGGCTTCGCCGCGACGCGCAGCGAGGCGCGCCAGCTCGTGAGCCATCGCAGCGTCTCGGTGAACGGCGCGGTCGTGAACGTGCCTTCCTACCAGTGCGGCCCTGGCGACGTCGTCACGCTGCGCGAGAAGGCGCAGAAGCAGGCGCGCGTGCAGGCGGCCCTCCAGATCCGTGGCCAGGTCGGGTTCCCCGACTGGGTCGAAGTCGACGAGAAGAAGTTCTCCGGCGTCCTGAAGGCCCTGCCCGAGCGCGGGGAGATCCTGCCGGACATCAACGAGAGCCTCGTCGTCGAGTTGTACTCC
>Ga0316613_10001927_pt1 | contig 13775 bp, 9 predicted proteins | sample OWC_soil_day10_C_2_FD_207647 | JGI IMG/M metagenome (GOLD analysis project Ga0316613, IMG submission 207647) | Wetland soil microbial communities from Old Woman Creek delta, Ohio, United States - OWC_soil_day10_CT_b | ecosystem: Environmental > Terrestrial > Soil > Wetlands | place: USA: Ohio...
CCTTCTCCCACATAAGGTTCTTAAGTGAACTCTGTACCTCCTTGAGAGCGGATGCACGGAAATCCGAAAATGCGGGAGGGGTATGAGAGGAGGGGTCTTCTTTGATGCCTCTGCCCTCCCGTGCCTCTGCCCCGTAGTGGGCCGCTGCCTTCCCCGCCCGCGCACCGAACACGAGACCTTCCAGGAGGCTGTTGCTCGCGAGCCTGTTCGCGCCGTGCACTCCTGTACACGCCACTTCACCTGCAGCGTAGAGACCTCGTATGGTTGTCGCCCCGTGGAGATCGGTCTTGATGCCTCCCATAAGGTAGTGTGCTGCAGGAGAAACCGGGATGAGGTCTTGGGTGATATCAATGTGGTACATCCTGCAGGTGAGGTTGATCATGGGGAATCTTTTTTTCACAAAATCCTTTTCGAGGTGGGTGAGGTCGAGATACACATGGGCGCTTTCGGTCTTTACCATCTCAGAGATGATCGCTCTGGATACGATATCCCTCGGTGCAAGTTCTGCCAAGGGATGATAGTGTTTCAGGAATGGTTCCCTGTGAATGTTTCTTAAAACGGCTCCTTCGCCTCTCATGGCCTCGCTCAGCAGGAAGTTGGGCGCTCCCGGCATATAGAGGCTTGTGGGATGAAACTGAACAAATTCCATATCTTCGAGAACAGCTCCGGCTCGGAAGGCTATGGCTATTCCGTCTCCTGTGGCCACTGCGGGGTTTGTTGTCCTTTCATATATCTGGCCTGCACCACCTGTGGCGAGAATGGTCGCCTTGGCGAAAAGGCTCATCGGTCGCCCCTCTTTTACCATATATGCACCGCAACATCTTTCGTCATCCACAATCAGGTCGGTGGTGAATGCAAAGGGATATTTCTTCACGGATTGGTAGGTGCGAACCTTGGTTAGGAGAACCCTTTCCAACTCTTTTCCTGTAGAGTCACCGTGGGCGTGGAGAATACGGTTCTTGGAATGAGCAGCTTCCCTTGTAAAGGCAAGCCTTGTTCCCTCCCTGTCGAACTCTGCACCCCAGGAGATGAGTTCCATGATTCTCTCCGGTCCCTCCTCAACCAGGACCTTTACCGCATCTTCACGGCAGAGGCCATCCCCTGCCTTGAGGGTGTCTTCCCCGTGAATACCTACCTCGTCCTCGTCGCTCAGCGCAACGGCAATACCCCCCTGGGCATATTCTGTGCTGCTCTCCGACGGAATGTCCTTTGTTGCGATGATGACCGTACCGTGGGGTGCCAATTCAATGGCTGCCCTGAGACCCGCCACACCGCTTCCAATGACGAGAAAGTCTACGCATTCTTCTGCCATACATGAAGGATAAAGTATAAGGGTGCAAATGTCAAAATCTGAAGATAGAACCAATGCGCGTGGTGAGTACTCATTTGTCATTTGACAATTTTTTATGCTATCGTTTTAAAGCGCCGGTGTGGTGGAACTGGCAGACGCGCCGGACTCAAAATCCGGTGAGGGCAACCTCGTGTGGGTTCGATTCCCACCACCGGCACCATAGGAATTGATAGGTTAGCCATTGGTAAACCGTGAAAAGCTTATATGGTAAGAACTCTTATCAGTTTCCTGCCGTGCTCTTGTCAATTTTCACACAATCAAAGGTGCACTATCGCATAGAGGATGATATCTATAGTTTGTGCATGCAAGAATGCTGCAATATTGAATGATTGGCTCCTCAAGAGTCTTAAAGCCCAAACCATTCAGTATGAAATGATAACAATTGATAGTGCAAGACAGGGCTTTCAATCTGCGGCTCAAGCCCTCAATTTTGGTGGAAATCAAGCAAAGGGGAAATATATTATGTTTGTCCATCAAGATGTAAATTTACTTTCAAACACATGGTTAAAGGATGCTGAAGAGATGCTGGATACTATTCCGAATCTGGGAATTGCGGGTGTGGTGGGGAGTGTTGAAGAAGGCGATAGCGTTTTGGAAAGAATGAGAAATGTTATTGCCCATGGGGATGATAGGGAGCAGATAGGCAATCCTATAAGTTCACCTGAACGTGTCCAGACACTTGACGAGATGTTGTTAATCGTGCCCAGAGAAGTTTTTCTAGAATATCAATTTGATGAAACCACATGCAGCAATTGGCACTTGTACGGGGTGGATTATTGCCTTACCATGCTGACCGTGGGAAAGGGCGTTTACGTAATTCCACTTTTTGTAATCCATAAATCAAAGGGGGCTTTGACCGATAAACCTTTCCATAAGCTTTCCTTTATTTTCAACTTTGGGTTAAACAGCGATTTTTTTCAAACTTTAGAGAAGGTTCTGAAAAAGCACAAAACAAAATTTGCATGGATTTATACAACGCCCGGATACGGCAAGTGGAAAACAACGGGATCGTTATGTGCTCAAAGACTTAAATATTCCGTGATTGAAATGCTAAAATGGTTTACCGTGAGAATAAAGGGATAGTAGTTTTATCAGCGAAATGGAGAAACTCGTAAGCATTCTTATTGTCTCTTATAACGCAGAAGATTTTATCGCCACAACAATAAAGAGCTGCTTGGAGCAATCGTATCGGAATATAGAGCTGCTGATACTCGATGATAAATCCAGTGACAAAACAGTGGATGTCATCAGTTCCTTTCACGACTCACGTATTCGGCTCTATCGCAGTGATCAAGGCTCCGGTCCCTATGACGGATTAAACTATCTTATCGAGCGTGCTTTAGGGGATTACGTTGCAGTCCAGGACCATGACGATATCTGGTTCCCTGAGAAAATTGAGAAGCAGGTGGAATTCTTAAATGAGAATCAGGATTTTATTGCGTGTGGAACAAATACCTATTTCTTTTATGAAAGCAAGGATCTTTTTATCCTAATAGAAAACTCTTTCATCAGTGATATTGTGAATCATACGTCCCTTGTTTTTCGAAAGGGAGGCTATTATTATCGTACCGATTACGTATTGGCCGACGAGCATTTTATGAAGAGGGTGCTTGGACAGTCCGGGAAGATCGCGTGTCTCCAGAAACCTCTCTGCGTCCACCGGATAAGGGCTGATGCCAAGAATTTATCTTCTCATAGATTTTCTTTAAGCACAAAAAACATAAAAGACTTTTTCACGATTCATGGGTTGACCATGCAGTCAGTAACATATCTTTCTTATCTCTTGACACGCGATATGTTCCCGGAATCCCTGGTGTGGCATATACGGAAGCATCTTACCTTGAAGAAGAGAGTGTGGATGGGGTTGAGCACTTTTAGAAACCGATATCCAAAAGTGCTTGTATGAGCAGAGATATACGTTGCCCGGTTTGTGAGGCTGAAGCTCTTTTTTCTAAGAGGTTTGGTGAACAGCATCTCTACAGATGCACCAGCTGTCAGAGCCTGTTTTACCATCCTCCTCCCTTAGTGCACGGTAAGAATGAAACTCCATGGGAATCAGCCAAGTGGTATGTTGAACGGGGGGCAAATCTCCTCTTTTATGCAGAGGTCCTCGCGTGTGTCCGGAATGTCATCGAGGGCCTTGCTCGCAAAAAACAATCAGACCCGATCGATATGCTGGAGGTGGGAGGCAGCTACGGTTTCCTCATGGATATGGCATCCGTGCTCTACGGTTGGAACGTCTCAGGAGCTGACCCAAGTCCGTGCGCTCAGCAGGGCGCTCGGGAGCTGGGGAGAGCGCTAGTCAGCAGCCGGCTTGAAAACGCTCACTTTGATAAAAAGTTCGATACGGTTGTCGGGGTACAACTTGTTGAGCACATTGACAAACCGCGCGTCCTCCTGAACCGTATGTCTCACCTCATCACAGAAGACGGTCTTGTTGTCCTGACCACCCCTAATGCCTCTGTTGAGGATCTCGGTGCGGAATATTCTCCCGGTGAGCATCATATCCTTTTTTCCCAAAAGGGTCTGGCATTGCTTCTTGAAGCAGCCGGCTTCACCTTTCATCGTTTCTTCACTACAACGGTGCATACCATCATGGGAGTCGCTGCAGCCAAAGTCCCGTTGCCGGCCTCAATGAATGCCTCTGCAGCATGCAACGGATCAACAGCCAGGCAGATGGTGCTTGAATATCTTATGAAGAGGGTGCAGACAGATTCCCCCGCCGGTCCTTTGGGTATCGGGTTGTACTTTCGCCTCCTCGAATTGCTGGTGAACGAGGGTCGCTATGCTGAGGCTGAGAGCTTTGTCCCTAGGATCGAGACCTTGATGGGCGCAGGGGAACACGAATCGATCCGTTCCTTCACCGACCGTATGTTTAACACAATGGTCGCTGCGGCAACGGCATTGGATTATGTCGCCGCCGGCCCGGGCTGCTTTGCGCCGTATCTGTTCTACAAGGGTATTCTGAACTTGAACTATAGAAAAGACCGCAGCGCAGCGAGCTCCTGCTTTATCTATGCCGCCCGATTGTTTGAGCATGAGGTTCGGAACCTCGGCCTTATCCAGTACACCCCCTGGCTCAATGTTGCCCGGACGCACGTAGACCTTACCAGAAAAGATGTCGGGAGAGGAAGCGAGGACCATGCGGACGATGTGTATAAAGAGACCAGGGGTGTTCATGCGGCGCCTTTTATACAGGGAGGGATTCTTGAGTTTTGTGGCAGCACACCGCTCGGGAGGTTATGCAAGCTGGGTGTGAGAGGAGGGAATTCATTTGTATTTGCGTTCACAAGCATGGAAGATAATTTATCCGGGGCCTCATTTGATGTGTTAATCAGGCCGTATAGTAAGAGAGACCCTGTAGAGCTTACCCTGTATGTCTTTGAGGAATACAATCCGGTGGCCCTGCGGAAAACAGGCCGTGTTATTGAGTTCGGTTCACGAACTCAATTGCAGAGGTTTACTGAACCATTCTGTTTTGAGCCGATACAGGACAGTTGCGGCAAGACTTACTCTCTCGTGCTCGGTATCGGAAAGGATGCGGACAGAGCTGGTTTATTGTGTTCAAACCTGAAAGGAACACTGACCGTTGCCGGGTACCGGCAGCACCACAATGTCCAGCCTGTCATGATACCGTACCATCATGTCGCTGCTCATTTCAGGAAGATCTCACAGGACAAGAACTCCCCGCTTGTGAGCTGTCTCATCGTCACCTATAACAGCGAGGGCTATATCCGGCACTGTTTGAATTCCATTGCCAGGCAGGATTACCCAAATATCGAAGTTGTGGTGATTGACAACCACTCTGATGATCACACTGTTAAGATAATTCGTGAAGAATTCAGCCACGTGAGTCTGTTTGTGATGGAACAAAACCTTGAATTTTGCAAGGGCAACAATTTCGGGGTCTCGAAATGCAAAGGAGAATTCATATGCGTGCTGAACGCCGATGTGGTTTTGGAGCAAGGGGCCATGCGGCGCTTTGTAGAGCATATGGAACTGTCACCCCACATCGCGATTGTCGGCTCCACGATTGAGACCAAGGGTTCGACAACCCGGTATGCGGACACCTTCATAATCGGTGGTGTGATCACAAACGATGAGAAACTTCTTTCGGGTGAACGCTTCATCTCTGCGCCATGCGGTGCCGGCTTCATGATCAGGAAATCGGTGGTGAACGAACTTGGCTATCTTTTCGACGAAGGCTTTGTCTCGAACTGGGAAGACCACGATCTGGGGCTGCGGTGCTGGCTCCATGGGTACGTTGTCCTGCACATACCGGAATTGGGGTTATATCATTACGGGGCAAGCGCACACGGATTGGCCGATCCCAAGCGAGAATCATTCATGTTCCGAAACATGCTGCTCACCTACTTTAAGAATTTCGGCAAGCGTCTCTTCTTAAAGGCGTTTCTTAAAACCCTTGGGTCCTGCACAAGACCTTACAGGATTCTTGGCCTGGTCAGGTTCTTGGGTTGCTTCTGGAAATACATGCCGCAGCGCTCTACTCTTCAGAGGAAAAGGAAGATTGATGATTCCGTATTGCAAGTGGTGACATCAGGGTTTTGGCTATACTACCTGAGGATGAAAAGGAAAGAGGAGTTTAAACTGTGAATAAGTCATATGACATAGAAATACCCTACCTCTTGACAGGACCCGCACGCGGCAGGATCACCGTCTCTGACCCACGCCTTTATGGATTAGACAACCACTTTATCAGACTCGATTTATATCCTTTGATAGCCCCCAGCCACATGAGGAGGCACTATGGCTGGTGGGACATTCCCTTGAAGCATGTAAAGCAAGAGAGTACCAATTTTATCTTTGACTTTAGCAAGCGTACTATTCGACTGGATAATCAGAGAATCCCGGTCGAGATCATGCAGGGGTGGCGCGGGCCAATTGAAGAAGACGGATATTGCATGCTGCATGTCTCGCTCTGGGACAAGTCTGAAGAGCCGCCGCATATGATGGAAATGAAGTCACAACCCGTGGTAATAGCGACACATGGCTTGAGCCTGCCGCTAAAGCAGATAAATATCCCGGTAACCGACCGCTGCAACCTCAAGTGCACAATGTGTCCAAGACAGAACACAAAAGATCTTATCGAAGCGGATATACCAGATGATGCCCTCCAATCTCTTCTTGTGTCAGGCCGCGAACTATCCGGTATACTGCTTCAGGGGCTTGGCGAGCCCCTTCTCTATAAGAATATTTTCAATGTCATAAAACAGCTGAAACGCGAGATGCACGGGAACAGCGAAGTCGGTTTGACGACTAACGCCACTATGCTAAATGAGGACACGGGAAGGAAGCTCCTTGACAGCGGTCTCGACTTTCTGTATTTTTCTGTTGATGCGGCCACCAAACCGACTTATGAAACTATCAGGGTCGGCGCAGACTTTGACGCGGTTGTTAAGAATATCAGCCGGTGCGTTGAGTATAGAAGCACCTTTGCAAGGAACAAGCCCAGATTAATGATGAATTTTGTAATTACCCAGCAAAACCTTCATGAGATCGCAGCGTTTGCGGGATTAGCTAGGGACCTGGGTATTGAAAATGTGACCTTCAGCCATTGCCTGGGGGCCCAATCCGGGAAAATGGAGATCGTAGACAAAAACGAGCTTTTCTCCCAATTCGGGTCAGCTCTCGGCATCGCGGGGGAAAACGGATTCAATATATACCTCCCTCCTCTCGAAAAGGCGACTGCGGAACGGTGCTTTTTTATGGAGCGGGCTGTGGTCCTGGCACAGGGCGATGTCGTGCCTTGTCACGCGATGGCGCCAGGATACAGCACAGAAGAAAGAAGAAGAATATTCGGCAATGTGCGGAAGAAATCATTGGAGGGAATCTGGGATCAGGAAGATTTCAAAGAATTCAGGTACCAGGTGCTTAAAGGCGATTTTCCTGTTGAATGCACCGGATGCGAGTGCAAGGCCTACCTGGTGCCATGAGCTCTGAATCAAGTAACATGGATAAGAGTTTCGATGTTCAAATTCCCTGGCTAATAGACGAAGACACGGAGTTCATCCTTGATATTCACGACAGGCAACTTCTGAAGTCCGGTAGATATTTCATACGCTTTGATTGGTATCCCCTCTACGCACCCTCCCACATGAAGAGACACCATGGCTTCTGGGACCTTCCGCTCAAACATATAAACCGTGAACAGGTTAAGCTGGTCTTTAGACAGGGTGAGTTGAGGGTGAAATACGGCTGGCGTACGGTACGCCTGAAGCCCGTATGGAAGGGAGACCTCGACTTTACCGGATACAGCATGCTCCATGTCTCTCTATGGGACTTTTCGAAAAATCCTCCTGCACAATTGACGGTGAAGTCATCGCAGCATGTTATCAGACCAGGAAAACGGGACCTTCCGCTTGAGCATGTATTCCTTCCCCTTACGCAGCGCTGCAACCTCAAATGTCCGATGTGCATGAGGCATGTTCCTGAAAGCTGGGATGCCTCTGATGCAGCGCCTGAAATCCTGCAGTCTGTCCTTGATGCAAGTCCCTTTCTTCACTCCGTGGTTCCAGGAGGGACCGGCGAAACTCTGCTCTATGAAAATCTGACAGGGGTAATTGGAGAGCTTAAGAGGAGAATGCCTGAAGATAGTCAGCTGGGATTTAATACCAACGGTACTTTGATGACTGAAGAAACTGCCTCTCGCCTGATCGATCTGGGCGTGAACTGGATCACCTTCTCAGTAGACGGCGCAAGCAAGCCCGTATATGAGCACATCAGGACAGGGTCGAATTTTGAAGTGGTGATCAAGAATATCGCCCGCACGGTTGCGTGCAGAAACACCTCCGGGCAGAAGAAACTCCTGCTTCAGTCAAACTACGTAATCCAGAAGGAGAATGTTCACGAGATACCGGCCTTTGCAAGCTTGGCCGGGTCATTGGGCCTCGATTCAGTTACGTTCAGTCATCTGAGAGACTTCAAGAGGGGGGAGATCAGAATGTTTGAAGAAGAAGTGCTCCGCCCGCTGTTTGAAGAGGCTGCCGAGATAGGCAAGAGATGCGGGATGAGGACGGTTTTCCCCCGTCTTCATCCGCTCGCCGAGCCACAGTGCCCGTTTATGCAAGCGGCATACTTGTGGCTTTCCGGCGAGGTAGTGCCGTGTTGCCGAATGCTCGAAGGGGCTTATCCCGGTGCGATAAGGACCTTTGGCAATGTGCATAAAGAGCCGCTTTTGGATATCTGGAACAGCGCGGAATACAGAAGATTCAGACACGGAGTTCTCACCCAAGATTTTCCGGATGAGTGCAAGGGGTGTAATTATGCAACCGGCCTGCTTTGCTGAAGCATTGTCTGCTTTCAGGATTCGGTTGTAGTTAACTTGGAGAGGGATTCAGTGAATCAGTACTTTGATATTCATGCGCCGTGGCTTATGGGTGAGAAGCCGGAATTTGCTTTGCACATTTCGGACAGAAACTTAATAGGCTCCCACAAGTATTTCATCCGTTTCGATTTCTATCCCTTATTTGCCCCGTCACATCTGAAGCGGCACCATGGGTTCTGGGACCTGCCTCTGAAACATATAAAACATGAAAAGACGAGTCTGACGCTTTATCGTGGCGAGTTGCTTGTGAAGGACGGCTGGCGACCAGTGCGACTAAAACCGGTCTGGAAAGGCAACATCCCCTTTCTTGGCTATTGTATGCTGCATGTGTCTTTATGGGACAATTCGGAGACGCCCCCTGAGCAGAAGACCGTCAAATCATCCCACCATTTTATATTACCTGATGATGGGGGTCTTGCCCTTGAACAGGTTTATATGCCTGTAACTCAGTTCTGCAATATTAATTGCGTTATGTGCCGGAGAAGTGTGCGCAGTGACCTGGAACAGTGCCATGTACCGTCTGAAGTGCTTGATCCAGTTTTTGAAGCAAGTCGAGACCTTTGCACTGTTCATGCCCAGGGCACAGGCGAGCCTCTCCTCAATGACGACGTATACGCAATTTTGGCTGAGTTGAAAAAGCGAATGCCGGGGCAAAGTACGGTTGGCACCTGCACGAACGGAACGCTTCTGCACAGGGAAAAAGTCCAGAGACTCTTCGACACAGGAATTGACTATCTCTATTTTTCGGTTGATGGTGCTACTAAGACCACATCCGAATCCATAAGGCCGGGGTCTGACTTTAATGAAATTGTAAGAAACATTTCGTATTGTGCTGAGCATCGGTCGGTTTCCGGCAGGAGAAAGCCCTGGCTCATGATGAACTATGTGATAATGGAGCAGAATTATCACGAAATACCGGCTTATGCACGCCTGGCAGGCTCCATGGGTGTCGATTCCGTGCGTTACAACTATTTAATAGATTACAGTTCAGGGGAGTGCCGGACCCTGAGCGAGGAGGTTTTGTTGCCTCTGTTTGAGGAAGCTGAGGCAGAAGCCGAAAAATACGGACTGAAACTGGTTCTACCCCGTTATCATAGAAGTAAGGATTCAGGGTGCAGGTTTATGCAGTCGGCAATCGTCCTGATTTCCGGCGACGTTATCCCCTGCTGCCGGATGCACCCTTATACGTCCCTTCAGCCCCTTCGCACATTCGGCAATGTAAGAAAACAGTCGCTAATGGAAATTTGGAACAAAGCCGAATATAAAGAATTCAGACACAGGGTCTTGGCGGGTGATTTCCCTGAAGAATGTTTGAGGTGTGATTTCAAAAGCGGTTTGATGGCAGGATCATGATACGAAATTAGCCTTTGCTGATGGCTTGTTATTTCTTAATGACAACGGCGAATCCATTACCTACCTTATCATCAACATCCTGAAATTCAACCACAGTATAATCAAGATAACTGCAAAGTTTCAAAAACGCCTCCGTGCTCCAAACGCTCCAATGGTTAGGTTTCTTTAAATTCATACTTACATCCTCTTTCCTCACCCTGCCTTCATGGCGGTCAATAAGCTCCTTTAAGGTTGTAACCGGTCTATGCTCATCAGGGACTCGACAGACGTGCGGGCAGATAATAAAAATATACCCTCCCTTCTTAATAACCCGCATCCATTCCTCTAATGTCTTAATCGGGTCAAAAAAATGTTCGATTACATGGCTGGAGACAACATAATCCAGGGAATCGTCCGAGAAAGGTAGATCGTCTCCATTGGCCACAATGTCAACGGGCAATTTTCTCCCGCATAACTCTTCCTCTTTCATCTTAAAGACCGTATTCATGTCTGCGGTAAAATCCACGTTTCTGCATTTCTTCAACCCAAAAGGATTATGGGCCGACCCTCCAATCTCTATTCCTGACAACCCATTTAAATACTTATGCGCGAGAGTCGATTCATTAAAACGAATGCCTTTTCCGCCGACGGGTTTTATGAGCCTAATAATGAAGGGAAAAGCTTTTCTTAAAATTGACAAAGTCTCCTCCTCGAGTTGTATTATAAAAACTCCTGGAAAAGTTTCCAACTTTGACTTTGACAAGATACTGGAATTATCATGAAGTTCCGGCTTATGCAAGTGTGGCAGGCTCTAAAATGTGATTACAAGAGCGGTTTGATGGCGGGGTCATGACAGACATATGCTGAATATGAAGAAGTTTCACAGACGCATTTAGAGTGAAATGAAGACGATTGGGAAGCTCAGAGGAGAAACTATAGCACCTACTCCTGATCGGCGTTTCTATATCCTCGTGTTTGTTGCTGCCTTTGCGATCATTGTACTCAGACGGCCCGATGCAGTCTTAAATCCGCAGTTTTGGGCCGAAGACGGAACGGTATTTTATGCCGATGCATACAATAAAGGAATAATGATCCCGCTCCTTTCACCTCATGGCGGATATTTGGATACCTTTCCAAGGCTGGTTGCTGCTTTTTCTCAGTTCTTTCCTCTTTCATGGGCGCCCTTGCTGTTCAATATGTCTTTATTCTTGATTAAAGGACTTCTGGTCTGTTTCATACTATCAACGCGCTTTTCGCACATAATACCTGCACTTGGGCTGAGGCTATTACTGTCATTTCTCTACCTCGCTCTTCCTAATTCATGGGAGGCTAATGCCGGTCCTTTAGCCGGGAAGACTCACCTTTCTCTTCTCGCCTTCATGATCCTGTCGGCTTCGCCGAGCATTCATCCGCTGTGGCTTTTTTTTGACACAGGGATTATCCTGCTGTCAGGCCTCAGCGGCCCCTTTTGCATTATGTTAACGCCAATTTCAGCACTCTTTTGGTTTTTTCGCCGCGACAGAAGATCTTTCATACTTTTTATGCTGATAGGCATATGCGCGGTTATACAAGGAACAATTCTTATAACGGGTACTGGGCGCCCACAACAGCTTTTGGGAGCTACCCCAAAATTATTTATTGAAATACTCGCGACCCAGGTTTTTTTGGGTGCTTTGATCGGTGAAAAAGGTCTTCATTTGATTGGTCAAAGAGCTCCCGAATTGATATTGCACTTTTCAATATTATACAACCTGATTGTGATAGCCTTTGGCATGTTGGGGCTTGTAACACTTATCAATGTTATGTTAAGAGCTCCCTTAGAATTAACGCTTTTTGTCCTCTATGCCTTACTTCTCTTCTGCGCTGCACTGCTCTCGCCATTGGGAAATCTTACCGACCCCATATGGCCATTGATGTTAATACCCGGCGTTGGCGGACGACATTGGTTTATCCCGGTGCTTGCCTTCACAAGCGTTCTGGTTTGGTTACTTCGCCGATCAAGCTCTCGTATCTCAAGGATGCTCGCCTCACTGGCATTTGTAATCATGATAGCCGGAATCATTATGAATTGGCGTTATCCGGCCTTTAAGGATCTTAATTTTAGGGAGCATGCCCATCGATTTGAGTCGGCCCGAATTGGTACTCAAGTCACAATTCCGATTAACCCGCCGGGGTGGTCAATGGTTCTTACCAAGCATTTATGATAAGATGTATACAGTGCGAATTATACTGATTCTATTAACCTTTCTTTTTCTCACTGCAGAGGCTCCCTCACCATGGGGGATTGATGAACTTATGGGCAAAAAGGCCCCTGACTTTACCCTCAATGATATTAATGACAAGACGATCTCCCTTTCTTCACTGAAAGGGAATGTGGTATTGATAAACTTTTGGGCAACGTGGTGTCCCCCCTGCCGTGCGGAGATGTCATCCCTCAATAATCTCTATAAGGAGTATAAGAACAACGGGCTTAGTGTCATCGCGGTATCTTCAGACAGGAGCATATCATCGGTCAAGGATTTCTTGACTAAGAAACCGGTCGAACTTCCTGTTCTCATGGATTCAGACAGCAAGGTATCAAGACGGTTCAAGGTATTTTCCCTTCCTACGTCGTTCTTGCTCGACAAGAATGGTGTTATCGTGCAGAAGTTTCTCGGTGAAGAAGAATGGGATTCACCCGAGATGAAGAAGAAGATCAAGGAAATGCTTGCAGTTCCCTAGCTCACTTCATTCTTGAGTTTCTTCATGGTAAGAGGCTCGCCCGCTCCAAGGCAAGATACAATAGCTCTCCTTGCCTCTCTCTTCTCCAAATTCACCTAATCACGGTCTGTGCATCGCTGAATTAAGGCAGCCTCATATCCGGCTGCACCAATAACTTCAAGTATTTTGCCACAGACCTGGCAAGCCTCTTACGTTTCACTCGTATGAATAATCCGGGCCAGGTTACTCACCAGGTACTCCATTTCACGTTCCTGGCTAAAAGATTTCCGGCCGAGAGTATGAGCGGGCGTTTCTAATAGGGATTCCAAAGATGGCAGGATACCTGTCTGTCTCCGTATCCCTTTGCTGCAGGCTTCTCCAGCAGAGGCACTTTTCTATCACAAGGTTCAAATCGTTGCGGGCACCTTGGGTGAAAAGGACATCCCTCGGGTATGTGTATGGGACTTGGCACATCCCCCTTAAGCACAGTCCTTTTAGCGCTTCCTGGTTTTATCCTTGGGGCTGACGCGAGGAGTACTGCGGTATACGGGTGAAGGGGCTGACCAAAGAGTTCATCTGCCTTCGCGTGCTCCACGATCTTTCCGAGGTACATCACAGCCACTTCATCGCTGAAATATTGAACTACCCGAAGGTCATGACTGATGAAGAGGAATGAAATATCCGCCTCCTGCTTAAGCTCCTGGAGGATGTTCAATATCTGGGCCTGTATCGAGACATCCAGTGCGGAAAGAGGCTCATCCGCAACGATTATCTCGGGAGAGACTGCGAGTGCCCTCGCGATACATATCCTCTGCCTTTGGCCCCCGCTGAATTCGTGGGGGTATCGGTTCATCACGTCATCCTGGAGCCCCACGCCCTTCAACAGGCTCGCCACCTTCTCCTTGAATTCGGATTTTCTCGCAAGCTTATGTATCTTGAGGGGTTCTGCGAGAGTATCGAATACCGTCATTCTCGGATTGAGGGATGCAAAGGGGTCCTGGAATATTATCTGCACCGATTTTCTGAATGCTTTCAAGGAGTCTCCCT
>Ga0316613_10001931_pt1 | contig 13744 bp, 12 predicted proteins | sample OWC_soil_day10_C_2_FD_207647 | JGI IMG/M metagenome (GOLD analysis project Ga0316613, IMG submission 207647) | Wetland soil microbial communities from Old Woman Creek delta, Ohio, United States - OWC_soil_day10_CT_b | ecosystem: Environmental > Terrestrial > Soil > Wetlands | place: USA: Ohio...
TAGCAGCACCTGTCCCTTTAAAAGGTAAATCCCTTGATCTACTAGTTCAACCATATAATAACGCCTCTTTCAATTCATAATTTCTAGCACATAAAAGGTTTGAGCTTTTACATTTTTTGAAGCTTTATCCTATTTTAGTTATACTGTTGTTCGAATCACATCAATCAAAGTACCATCCCGATATTCAACCACAGCAGTTACCTTATCACTCACTTGAATAGGATCAGGCTTACCGGCAAATTCATAAGCAATATCTCTTAATTCTTCTATATCCATAAGAGGAATATTAGCTGCCTTTAAATTTTCTTTCAAATCCTTACGTAAAGGGTTAACTGCTACCCCTCGTTCCGTAACAATGATATCCACAGTCTCTCCAGGCGTACAAACTGTGTGCACCTGATCAATCACCATGGGGAGACGGCCACGCAAGAGTGGTGCCACCACAATAGACAAAGCGGCACCTGCCGCCGTATCCTGATGACCGCCTACAGCTCCCATAATCACACCATTGGAGTCGGTAATCACGTTGACATTAAAGTCTACATCCACTTCTGTAGCGCTTAAAATAACTACGTCAAGCTGATTCACAATCGGCCCACGATTGTGAGGATTTGCATAAAAAGAAGCTGACATTTCCTGATGATTCTTATTTCTCTTCATGGATTCTATGGAAGGAATATCAAAATCTTGTACATCATATACTGCCTTGATCAATCCTTCTTCTAGCATTTCAATAAAGGGAGCTGTTACACCACCTAAGCCAAAACTTGCTGTTATACCTTGTTTTTTCATTTTCTCCCTCAAGAATCGCGCCGCTGCTAAGGATGCTCCACCACTCCCCAATTGAATCGAGTAATCTTGTTTAAAATACCCTGAATACTCAATGGCAGTGGTAGCATATTGGGCGATGAGTAATTCCCGGGGATCTTTGCTAATCCTTAATGCTCCAGAAGCAATCCCTTTGGGATCTCCAATAGCTTCCACAGGCACAATATAATCGACTTGTGTTTGAGGTATGCTGATAGGAAATAAAGGATATGGTACTAAATGATCAGTAATGGCCACAACCTTATTAGCATAGGCTGCATCCACCATTGCATAACCCAAAGAACCGCAAGCTGATTTTCCTTCCACGCCATTGATGTTACCATAGGTATCACAGGCAGGCGCCCCAATAAAAGCAACATCAATTTGTAGTTCACCGCATTCAATTGCTCTCGCCCGCCCGCCATGAGAACGAATAATAGTTGGTTTTGACAGTTTGCCACTAGTCAGAAGCTGGCCAAGTTTCCCACGAGCACCACTAGTTTCCACAGCAGTGATTACGCCCTGCTCAATATATGGAATGATTTCTTCATTAATTGAATTGAGAGAACTAGGCGCCAATGTCAGATCTCTAATACCCTTTTTGGCAATAGCGGCAATCACCATATTAAGAACATAGTCTCCATTGCGGAAATGATGATGAAAAGAAATAGTCATGCCATCTTTTAAACCAGATGCCTCAATCGCCTGATCAATGGATGTTAGGATTTTCTCTGAGCGTGGTTTATTGATAATAATGTTTGGACCTGTTAGACAACCTGTTGGTATATAAGAAAAGGGCTCACTATAAGGTTTTATATTTTTGATTCCTGCAATACTTTCTGGTATTTCTCTACCTACTCCATTAATCACAATGTTGCCCCCCTTTCACTTTTCCCAACTGCATTAGCATATGCCAAAGTTCTTTGTGCTCGCTTTACCACCGGAATATCAATCATTTTTCCATTTAATGATACAACGCCAGATTTACGTGCCAACGATTCTTCATAAGCTGCAATTACTCTTTGGGCATGATCAATTTCTTTGTCAGTGGGTGTATAAATTTCATGGACTATGCCGATTTGTCTTGGATTCACTACAGATTTACCATCAAAGCCCATTTCCTTAATACGGGTGGTCTCCGCAATAAAATCTTCTTCATTATTTACATCACCAAAGACAGTATCAATGGCATGAATCCCTGCTTCTCGCGCTGCCAAAATTAATTGTCCTCTTCCGGCCAAAAATTCTTTGCCGTCTTTGGTTCGTGAAGTTTGCAAATCTGCTAAGTAATCTTCTCCTCCAATAGCCAAGGCTACCATCCGTGGACTTGCCGTAGCAATACTATAGGCATTACGAATTCCTTTTGCCGTTTCGATGGCAGCCATCATCTTAATGCTACCAGGAATGAATCCATGCTTACTCTCAGCATCAGTAATAATAGCATCAATTTCTTCAATATCAACGGCCATTTCCGCTTTAGGCAAACGAATGAGATCGGGTTTTACGGCTAAAATTGTTTTTAAATCCTTATAGCCAAAAGGAGTGCTGATATGATTAATTCGCACTGCTACTTCACAAGAGTATTTTATAGTTTTCATGGCGCTATATACCAAATGACGAGCCGCATCTTTTTCACTAATGGCTACGGAATCCTCTAAATCAAAAATAATAGTATCGGCACCATAGATGCCAGCATTGATTAACATGCCTGGATTATTTCCTGGTACGAACATCATCGTTCTGCGCAATTTCATCCTAGAACCTCCTCTCCTGCTGCCCTCTCAACTGCAGTCATCATACGAGCCCTAATGGTACAGTCTAAAGCTCCTCTATCGTTTGCTGACACATGGGCAGCCTCAATACCTTGCTCTTGTAAAACTTTCTGAATCACACTTCTAATTTGGCGACCATACTTTTTCAACACAGGACTTACCAAATCAATCTCAATTCCCTTATCTGCTGAGGCAGGAGTAAGGACGATTAAAATATCATTTGACTCGACCGTGCCAGCTTGACTTGGCTGAATGATTTGTAGCATAACAATACCTCCAACATACTTTAATAAGATGATTTATTGTTGTTATCTTCAGAATCTTTTTATTTCAACCAAATTGTACTATAATAAACTTAATAAATATAATATTGATATTTTATGAAATCCATAAAATATTTTTATGGATACTTGAGAGTGGGGAAAATCATTGGATGATAAAGACTGTATCATTTTAAAAATTATTTCCGAAGAAAAAAATATTACCAAAGCTGCTGAGCGTCTCTATATTTCTCAGCCAGCTCTCAGCTATCGCCTAAAGAATCTCGAAAAGGAATTTAAAGCCCAAATTGTTTTACGCAATACTACCGGGATAGAATTTACCCCTCAAGGAGAGGAATTACTAACCTACGCATTAGAGACACTCACAAAGTTAACAACAACCAGAGAACGTATTCAAAACATGAAAAATACGGTACAAGGATCCTTACGCATAGGAACCTCTTCTGTCTTTGCTCATTGCAAACTCCCTTCCATACTTAAAGGTTTCCTTACGCTCTATCCCAACGTAGAGATATCTGTAAAAACAGGCTTAAGTTCTAAAATGTATACATTGCTGCAAAAAGAAGAAACGACTATCGCCATTTTACGGGGAGACCGTTTCTGGCCAGAAGAAAAATACATGCTAAGTGAAGAACCGCTTTGCCTTGCATCCTACCAACCAGTTGATTTTAAGGATTTACCTTATCTCCCACGAATTAATTATGGAACAGACTCTGCTTTAAAAGATATGATACATAATTGGTGGCGTGAATCATTCCCATGCCCGCCAAAAATAACTATGGAAGTTGATAGCATGGATACCTGTCGACAAATGGTTCTCCACGACCTAGGATGGGCGATCTTACCGGCCATCGGATTAAAAGAACATCCCTCACTTTTTACACGTGAATTATACTGGCATGATAATACCCCTGTTTTACGAAGAACATGGATGTTATGCCGTAATACGTCACTAAATCTTTCAGCGGTTCGAGCTTTTGTAGACTATATCAAAGAATGTTATGACTTAAAAAATTCCATCTATCTTCCTTCTCATAAAATAATTCATCCTTCCTTGTCTGATTTACAGCAATAGTTTGTTCCTCCCATCATATATGCTTTTACAGTAACTCTTACAATATAGATGCTTCTTTACAAACAAAACGGCACTTGAATTTCTCAATGATTTGAGAATTCAGGTGCCGTTTACAAAAATCAATTTTTATTATTTTACCTTCACCTTTTGCAGTTCTTCACGAAAAGCTGGTCTACGCATATATTCAAACATCAGTTGTTTAACCAAATCAGCCGCAGTACTATTACCACCGATTTTTACCAGTAACCGTAAATAAGAACAGATATTTTTGTAATTAGACCTTTTAGTACTATGAGCCGCTTCCCTAAGTATCAGACTTGTAAAAAGCTCATAGACCTGCTCACGGTACTCCGCTAGTAACGGACGATAAAAATCCAAGATTCGCTGGGGATTCTTTTGGACATAGTTCAAAAGTTTTTCCCACTCCTGCTCTTCAATGATAGCAGACGTATAAATAGTATTCATATATCCAGGCTGTTTTGCAAACTCCATCAAAATGCCAGGATAAATTTGCACCCACTCAGCCGAATCATACATGGTCTTTAGTTTCTGATAGTAGGTAAATTCACCCGACAATGCCAGTTCACGGCTAACTTCCCGCATTTTATCCAGCTGCTTGGCTAATTGATATACCTCAAAGCGAAGTTCTTTCCACTTTCTTATCAGCCCTGGCAGGTTTTTATCAGATTCTTCGCCTTCCAACGCTAACTTCTCCGCCAGAGTATAGTCCTTCACCGCTAAAGCCTTTTGTATTGTTAATTCTCGAAAGCGAGAAAATTTCCGATGTGCATAGATAAATTCTGCAGCAGCCTCTTCTCCGTCTAACCTACTAATAAGTTCATACTGTAAAAAGGCAATTGCCTCCGACTCATATTGGCAAGAAAAAGAGCTTTGCTCTTGTTTTTCTATTTTTAAAGAAAACTTCCTCAAGCATTGCTCTATTTGCTCTCGCTGCTCATCATTGCTGACCAATGCAACACAAACCTGAAGTAAATCCATTCTCCAATCTAACCAGCCGTGATAATGTCTCTGACCCACCTCATTAAAAATCTTATGAAAGCACGCTTCCATCATCGGTCCGGCAGGAATCTTTTCTGCAGCCGTTTTTAATAAATAATGTGCTTCCCCAATAACCATGCCCACATCGCCCTCTGAATCATCGGTATACTGAAGTATATCAACCATCTCGCTCATTACACATAACGCTAAGTCCACAGCAAATTCATATTCCTGCTCATCACAAGCCCTCTGTGCCCGTGAAACCACTTTGTAGGCTCCTTCAACAGCATACTGACAATTATGGTAAGTAATAAAACCATCCTCATCCTCTGCCTGTTCAATATAGCGCTGCATTAGCCGAATCCACTTTTCCTTTTCATCCCTTCCAGAACTAAACTCTGCTCTAATTTCATCGGCAATGATTACATTGTTCTCTGCCATATCCAGAAGTAGATAGATGAGTTTTTCTTTAGATTGACGAGATAAGTCACTTTTAAGCTGTTCTCGAAGATTTTTCTTCACTGGTAAGACTTTTTCTGCTGTTTTCTCAGAACTTACATTTTTACTGATTACAGTATGTGCTTCTTCTTTGCGTAACGCCAAAAATACAGCTACCATGTGCTTGCAGTACGGACCACCAGTATAAGGGCAGTCGCACTTCACTTCTATTATTGTTTCTTGTTCATCTAGCTGTACTATAACTGAATAGCTGTCACTGCCGGTGACAGTCGCCACATAAAGATCCTCTTGCTGTTTGTCAAGGAACTTGATTCTTTTCTCATGATAGTACCGCCGTCCACGCTCCATAATGACTTCATCAACATATTGCTCAAAATCATTCAGTTTCATCAAAGCACTCCTGCACCTCTCGATTATTTCTATAGATAATATCTGTCATCATTTTAATTTCATCGGCAATTTCCTCAGGTAGTTCCTCATACGCAATAATATTCTGAAACAACGCATAAGATAAAATTTCTTCCGGTGATAAATAATTATATCGCTTATACAGTTCCCTCGCTACCCCATTATGAAACTTATGGATCGCTTCTTCCAAATCCCAAGTGTCCATTTGATTATCCTGCCAGGACTTGAACTTTTCGGCCAAAGTCTCCAATTCTTTTCGCAGTTCTCGCTCATAAGACTGGCTGGACAACTCTCTCATTTTCTTAGAAGTCGCTTTTGCATATCGCAAGAAAATCACTCCCATTTAAATTTGACGGCTTAACATAGTCTTTTCATTTAACAGGTCCCTTTACGGTAAAAGCGGACCGGGAATTCATTGCTACTTAGCACCAAGCGTATTTCTAAATTGTCCTTACTTTTCCACTATGTCAAGCATCTACTCCACGTACAAGATACCCATAATCTACTGGCAATGTAGATTATGGGTATCTTCTCTTTAACAAGTGCCAATTCCTACTAAAAATTTACGTTTTTTTTACTATTAATCCCATACAGCTCAATAATATCAGTTCTCTGCATATCGGCCTGATTCCAGATTTCTACAATCACATTTCCAAACTAGCAATACTCTCCAATATTTTTTTCCGGTCTTTCCAATCAGGCATTAAGACGGTTGAAAAGTCGTAAACCGAATCCCTGATAGGGATGATTCCTAATGTACTCCGATCCCAAAATAAAAAAGCGACACAATTTACTTCTTGCTCGCTTTCAAATTCATGGAATTGGACTAACTAAGACTCATCTATATCTAATTAAAATTATTATTTAATTTTTTTAACAATTTCAAGAAAATTTCTTTTTCCTCTTTTGAAAAATCTTTGTAAGCCGTTGAGGATACTTCTCGTGAAATGTCACTAAATTGTGACTCGATTTGCTTACCTTTACTTGTCAATATGATATAAGTAACTCTTTTATCATTTACATTCTTTTCCCTGGTTATATAACCCAGCTCTAGTAATTTATTTACTAACGGTGTTATCGTTGACTTATCCTTACCTATGGTTTCAGCAATTTCTTTCATTGTTAATTTTCCATGGTTTTCATATAGAGCAGTGAGAATATTTCCATGGGAAGGAATCAAATCAGTTAATCCATTCTCATGTAATCTATCTTCAATAAAATGTAACATTTTGTTCTTAGTTCTACTCACAAAGTATACTATATATTTATCCTTCATATTAAAAACCTCAATTACGCAATTTAAACTTATATTTAATAACTATATAAATTATAATCTCAGGTAAAATCCCATGTCAATACGACAATAATCCCTATTCACTATAGTTTGACACACAACGATTATTTGATATAATAGTTTTATATCAAACTTTTATTGTAGAAAGGAATGTGAGTATATGTCTATCACTCAATTTAAAGCCATGGTTGTAACAGAGTCTAAAGACAATAAATTCTCAAGAGAAATTGTTAATAGAGAGATTGGTACTCTTCCTGAAGGTGATGTTTTAATCCATGTAAATTATTCATCTTTAAATTATAAGGATGCTCTTTCTGCGTCTGGTAATAAGGGAGTTACTAGAAACTACCCTCATACTCCAGGTATTGATGCTGCTGGGGTTGTTGTGGAAAGTACCAATGAAAGTTTTCAGGCTGGCGATCAAGTAATCGTTACAGGATATGATTTAGGCATGAACACCTCTGGCGGTTATGGTGAGTATATCAAAGTCCCCGCTAACTGGATCGTCAAATTGCCTGAAAACCTTTCCCTCAAGGAGAGTATGATCTATGGTACCGCAGGTTTTACTGCCGCTCTTTCTGTTTATAAAATAATATCGGGAGGTATTCTTCCCAATTCTGGCAACATATTGGTAACGGGAGCAACCGGTGGCGTTGGCAGTATTGCTGTAAGTATCCTTTATAAGCTCGGTTATAGTGTCATTGCAGCTACAGGCAAATCACACTCCAGAGATATGTTACTAAGTATTGGAGCTAAAGATATTCTTCTGAGAGAGGAATTAGATGATAAATCTGGCAGGATACTTTTAAAAGGAAATTGGGCTGGTGTCATTGATACCGTAGGTGGTAACATGTTAGCAACAGCACTGAAATCTACTAACTATGGAGGGTGTGTAACTTGTTGCGGAAATGTAGCTTCTCCTGAATTGTTAACCTCTGTATACCCTTTTATTCTTAGAGGTATAACGCTGTATGGCGTAGATTCAGTTCAGTGCCCAATGGATCTGAGAGTAAAACTCTGGTCGATGCTAACAAATGAATGGAAGCCTCATAATTTAAATCAAAATGTAGAAGAAGTATCATTAGCACACCTAGATCATAAAATCGACTTGATTCTGCAAGGAAAGCTGCAAGGTAGAACGATTGTCAATCTTACTTTATGAATACTAGCAAAGAAGCCAATTCCCCATCAAAGGGAATTGGCTTCTTTGCTAGTATTACATCAATTGATTCAGCGATCTCACAAAGATTGTAAGGTCTCCAGATCCCATAGGGCATAACTTCTTATCATTTTCTTTCACATAACTGTTTTACATAATTCTCAATAATCTCTCTGCGTCGAATGATTCCGATAAAGATTTCACTATCATCTACAACTGGAATAAAATTTTGAACGATCGCCAAGGAAAGTAGATCCTCCATTTCTGCATTAACTCGTACTGGATTATTGGTCATCTGTAAGGGAATATCTTTAACCATAACTCGTTCAGTGTCGGTAAAGGTTAAATCTGGTGTATTTTTCATTTTCCAAAGTAAATCCCCTTCCGTAATTGTCCCAGCATATTTACCATTCTCATCAATGAGCGGCACCGCCGTATAACGGTGATACTCCATTTTCTCAAGGGCTTGCCGCATAGTAGAATTCATTGGTAAATAAGTTACTTCAATTTTAGGAATCAGGAAGAATGCAATATTCATAAAAGCTACCTCCGCCATTGCATACAGTTAATTCACCAGCCTAGGAATAATATATCCCAACCTTTTTAAGACATTAGGATACTGACTTGTATTCGAATTATTCCTTATACAGGCTAATACTATTATCTTCTCTCCCTGGAACTAAATCTCCTGCTATCCTGAATCAGTATCGAAGGATTTGGTAAAAATTGCCTTACGTTTATGTGCCTATTTTTAAAAACTTATCAGCTGTTTTTATCTGGACAGAAAACGAACAGCTTCATTTTCCGGTATGGGAGGGCTGATAATATGCCCTTGAATAAGGTCACAGCGACACTTTGCCAAATATTCCATTTGACTTTCTTCCTCTACTCCTTCAGCAACCACACTCATTTCCATAATGTGAGCCATATCCACGATAGTGCCGATAATCGCTTTCTGAGCTTCATCCGTCAAGATCATATCAATGAAAGCTTTATCAATTTTTAGAGTTTTTACTGGCAGACGTTGCAAATAAGTTAGTGATGAGTAACCAGTGCCAAAATCATCTAGTGATAAACCAACCCCCATGTTTTGTATTTTTTTGAGAATGTGGGTACTTTCCTCCAGTGATTCTATTAGCGCATTCTCAGTAATTTCTAGTTCAAGCTGACTGGGTTCTATGCCAGCACTAGAAAGAGCTTGAGACACACTGTCGATAAAACCTTCGGCACATAATTGGTATGGTGATACGTTAACAGCAACATGAATATGTCCCCATCCATTATCAGCTAACCGCCGGGCAAATTGACAGGCTTCTCTTAGTACCCAATTTCCTATACTTTGGATAAGGCCACTTTGTTCAGCCAGTCGAATAAAACGAACTGGTGATATGTAACCATGTTCCGGACTATTCCAGCGCAGTAATGCCTCAAATCCCGCGGTAACACTATCCATGCTCACCTGCGGCTGATAATGCAGCATTAATTCACCACGATCGATTGCTTGGCGCAAACTATTTATCAACAGCATCTTATCATAGGCCTCCATTTGCATGTTTGCTTGATAGAGCCGCCAACAATTCTTTCCAGCCTTCTTAGCTGCATACATTGCATTATCTGCATTTTTGAAGATCTCCTCCGTTGTATCTCCATCCCTAGGATACACAGCAACACCTGCGCTAGCCGATGTATGGAAGCAGATTCCAAGTGCTTCCATATCCTGATTAAAGGCTCTAATGATCTTATCTGCAGTCTCGGTAATAGATTTTTGGTCATATTCATCAGATAAGATAACCATGAATTCATCTCCGCCAATACGTCCAACAAAAGCGCTATCACCAGCAGCCTCTACAATACGATTTCCAGCCATTTTAATAAGAGCATCACCATATGTATGACCGAAAGCATCATTTACCATCTTTAGATCATCTAAATCGATAAATAGGACAGCACCAGCCGACTGGTTCCGCCGCGTTCTCTCCATTTCTGCTTTAAGCTGTGCGTTAAGATGGGCGCGATTAGGCAGACCGGTTAGACTATCAGAGTATGCTATCTGCTGAATTACTTCCGTTTTCTGATTCAAAGCGTCTTGTGCTATTTGGCGTTCCATGATTTCTTCTTCCAGCGCGGCATTAAGATCTTGTAAATTGCGTGTACGTTCATCTACCTTATTCTCTAGTTCAATATTCAGGTTCCCCAGTGCTGCCTGCGCCACTTGCCGTTCCATCACTTCTTCTTCCAATGCAGCATTTATTTCTTGTATTTCCACCATTTTACTTTCTAACTGAATTTCGTTCTTTTTAAGGAGTCTGACCGTATTTTCAATTTTATTGCTCATCCTTATAAAGGTTTGGCATAGGATATCTAATTCATATGATATATTTCCCGAATACTGGTCTCGACCAAGCATTTCATAATTTTCCGTAGCTACTTGATTTGCTTGGCGGATCAGCCAATCGATAGGGAGCTTAATCCGATTGCTTATCACATTAGCCAGCGGTAAAATTAAAATAATCAATAAAGCAGTGCCGAAAGACATCATCGTAAGCTGTTTATAAATAGGCGTAAGAACTTCTTCCTCGTTGACTTTGCCAATAAGTGTCCAGCCCCGATCAGGCAAGTCCAGATAAGCCCCTAAAACCCTTCTTCCCAGATAATCATTCCATGAAGCCGTACCGGACTCACCAAGCTGAATATGGGACAATGCATCTTCCGTAATCTTAAGTTTCATTACGGCAGTTCCTTGGATAAGCCCATTGGCCATTAAAGCATCAAATTCCCGTGGTTCTGTAAGTAAAGTACCTCCCCGATTAACTAAAAAAACTTCCCCTGTTTGTCCAATCCAATTTTCACGTAAAAGTACTCCTAACGTTGTTGTTTTTACAGATCCAAGAACCAACCCTTGAAAATCCCCCGCATAGTCGTAAATAGGGGCAGAGAAGTTAATGATCGGCTGACCACTGTTTCGGCCAATAACTACATCTGAAATATATTCTTTTCCTGCCTCTGCCGCTTCAAAATAAGGCTTATCCTTGGCGGAAGAATATCGTATTCCTGTACTTAAAGTGGACATCATAAAATATCCATTTTTATCAATGTATGATAATGAATCAAAGCTTTTGTCAAGCTGCTGCATTAAATCAAGAGTGCGTTTCATCTGTTGTTTGTCCAAGCTGCGAAAATCATTACTCAAACTAAGCTCACGAACATTTTGAGCGCGTTCTTGCATCCAATAGTCAATTAATCGCACTTGCGAATCTACCCGTTGATGAATCAGTTCCATATTTTGCTGCTTGGCTAGATGAATCTGGCCAATAGTGTAAATTGTCATAATTAGTAGACTGGGAATAACCACAAGCAAAAACGTCCATAATCTAAATTGGCGCTGTAATGTCTGTGCCTTCATCTCTAGCCTCCTTAATTAGTTGCACTATAAGCATTTTAATTCCTATATTTAGTTAATATATTACACATCTATACAATATTCCCTTCTAAAAAATAACCTTTTATGTAAATTTATCAGATATTTTGAAATATTATAATATTTCGTTTTATCACGGGAGAATGATGAATGCTTACAAGTTGTATTTCTAGACTTTAGCTGATCGAGCGTGCTCCCTATTAACTGATCACTACGTTACAAGCTTCATTTACGAGTATCAATAATATTCATAAGATCCGCCAGAAAGCTGCTAATTCCAAACATATTAAGTAATACAAGTCGTCGTAGAACTTCAATCATTAAAGCAAATATTACGGTGGCACCTACAGCCATTCCCAATCCTCGAGCAATCCCAGCAATAAAATTAGTCCAAATTAATTGCTTAGGTTTTTGCAGCATTTCCAAATACTCAGCAATTCGCATGACTTCAAGATGATGAACCAATTGTTCCAATTTAGCAGTAAGAAACTTAATATTATCCGTTGAATTCTTTTTCTTCAAATGGTGACCTAATACAGGTATATTGCCTTTTTTAAATTGCACTCTTCTGGTACCTCCTCTTAAACGCGGTCTCACTCTTAAATCAATTTATCTCATACATCATATATGCCATTTAGATTTTTTCATGCTTTGCTAAAATGTCATTCTTTAAAATGGTTATAATATGTTGTATCATTTAAGTTGCAACATTATCCATAAAAAAAAATCTCCTACTGTATTTCCTTTAGAAATGCAGCAAGAGATTTTTGCTTTTTTAAGAGCATTTCTTTTACATAGGTTGCTTCTATATTTAATATAAGGGAGAATAATATGAGAAAAGACCATCTTACTACAGAAAGATTGCGGAAGGTCTAACTATTTAAAATCTACTGTAGCTGCTTATCTGTACTCTGAAAGATCATTAGTAATTAAACATGGAACTTATTCACAGCCTCTTGTAAATTTATCGCCAAATTTGCTAAGCTCTGACTAGAGGAAGCAATTTCTTCCATAGATGCGGACTGTTCCTCAGTAGCCGCGGACACCAGCTGGGCTTCCTCTGTCGTTTTCTTACTCAAATTGTCAATCCGGTTTACAGATCCTACAATTTGCTTACTACCAACAGCCATCTGATCAATAGCTGAGGAACTTTTCTTCACCTGTTCCGATACTTTATTTACCAGAACCACAATTTCCTGAAATGCTTGTCCAGCAGCATTAACTACTTCTGCCCCTAATTTGACTTCCCGAGTTCCTTCGTCCATGGCCTCTACTGCTTTATCTGTTCTTCCTTGAATTTCACCAATTAATGAGGCAATCTGTTTCGCCGCTTCCTGGGACTGCTCAGCTAATTTGCGGACCTCTTCAGCTACTACAGCAAAACCACGACCTTGTTCACCGGCCCGGGCAGCCTCAATGGCGGCATTAAGAGCCAATAGATTCGTCTGCCCGGCAATACCAGAAATGGTAGCAACAATCTGCCCAATTTCCTTGGAACGTTCACCTAGTTCAGCTACCGTTTTGGCAGAAGTATTAACAGTTTTCTCAATTTGTATCATTTGAGTTACTGCTTTATTTACCGACAGGTTACCTTCATTTGCCTTATTTGCAGCCTGTAATGATTGCTCGACTACATCATTAGTAGTAGCCGCAATCCGTTGAATGCTTGCTGACATTTGTTCTACAGCTACGGAAGCTTCATTCGCTGCAGTCAATTGTTCTTCCGCGCCTGTCGCCACATCAGTGATCGAAATTGCTACCTGAGTGGCAGCCTGGGCAGATTGATCGGCGCTGGCCGTTAACTCTTCGCTGGAAGCAGCCAATTGCTCAGCCTGAGAGTACACCGTTCCAACAAGATCGCGTAAATTCTCCCTCATATCCCGGAAACCTTTTGCAAGCTGACCAATTTCATCTTCGGAGAAGACTTTTGCTTCCTGCTCTCTCAGATCTCCCTGAGCCAATAGTAGGCATTCGTCTCTAATCAACGTAATAGGCTTGGCAAACTGTTTAGCTATATACAAAATGGCAATTGATGCAATACATAAACACACTAGAGAGATCACAAACATGGT
>Ga0316613_10001933_pt1 | contig 13732 bp, 12 predicted proteins | sample OWC_soil_day10_C_2_FD_207647 | JGI IMG/M metagenome (GOLD analysis project Ga0316613, IMG submission 207647) | Wetland soil microbial communities from Old Woman Creek delta, Ohio, United States - OWC_soil_day10_CT_b | ecosystem: Environmental > Terrestrial > Soil > Wetlands | place: USA: Ohio...
GGCGCACGCGATTGAGCTCGTAGACCTCGGCACCGGGCTCGAGCGCGAGCTTGGCCGCGTCCGCCGGCCGAGCTACGCGCCGCTTGAGCGTTTCGCCCGCGCTGGTCGGCAGTGCCCGGACGCCACCGGGCCGCGCCATGCGGAAGAAGCGAAACAGCGCGCGCTCCTGGGTGTGCTCGGCGACGTAGGTTCCCTTGCCCTGCCGACGGTCGATCAGGCTGTCGGCCGCAAGCGCGTCGAGCGCCTTGCGCACGGTGCCCTGGCTGACGTTGAGCCGGCCGGCCAGCGCCTGCTCGGACGGCAGCGATTCGCCGGGGCCCCATTCCCCAGCGGCAATCTGCTTGACCAGGAAGTCGTAGACCTGCTGGTAGAGGGGCCGGTAACGTGGCGACTCGTCCATGGGCGGCGAACTCGGTCGGGACCTGCATCGTAAGCGAGCGCTTGCACCCCTGTCCATTGTCTGCTGTATAGTATCTTATATAAGACTTGGCGCCGGGTCCTCGCCCGGCCAGCCCGCTTGCTGGAGGCAACACCCGTGACCACTCCCCATCTGCTCGTGCACGACCGGAAGGACAACGTCGGCGTCGTCGTCGTCGAGGGCCTCGAGGCCGGCACCGAGATGCTGTGCGTCGTCACCCACGACAATTCCGACTTCCGCCTCGTGGCGCGACAGGCGGTGCCGATCGGCCACAAGGTGGCGCTCCGCGATCTCAAGGCCGGCGACACGGTGATCAAGTACGGCCAGGACATCGGCCGCATCGTGGCCGACGTCGGCCAGGGCGAGCACGTCCACGTCCACAACCTCAAGACCAAGCGCTGGTAAACGGAGGCCCACCATGAGCACGGGCAAGAAGATCTGGGCCTACCGCCGCGAGAACGGCCGCGTCGGCGTTCGCAACTACGTCGCGATCCTGCCGGTGGACGACATCTCGAACGCGGCCTGCGTGGCCGTGGCGAACCACATCCAGGGCACGATCGCGCTGCCGCACGCCTACGGGCGCCTGCAGTTCGGCGAGGACCTCGAGCTGCACTTCCGCACCATGATCGGCACCGGCGCCAACCCGAACGTCGCCGCCTGCATCGTCATCGGCATCGAGCCGCACTGGACGCAGAAGATCGTCGACGGCATCGCCGCCACCGGCAAGCCGGTCGCGGGCTTCTGGATCGAGGGCAACGGCGACATCGCCACGATCGCCGCCGCCTCGCGCAAGGCCAAGGAGTTCGTGCACCAGACCTCCGGCCAGGTGCGCGTCGAGTGCGACCTCGAGGAGCTGTGGATCGCGGCCAAGTGCGGCGAGTCCGACACGACGACCGGGCTCGCCTCCTGCCCCACCGTCGGCAACATGTACGACAAGCTGATCCCGGCGGGCTTGTACGGCTGCTTTGGCGAGACTTCCGAACTCACCGGCGCCGAGCACCTCGCCGCCGCGCGCGCCGCGACGCCGGAGGTGCGCGAGAAGTTCATGAAGACCTGGCAGGCCTACCAGGACGACGTGATCGAGGCGCACAAGACCTCCGACCTCTCCGACAGCCAGCCCACCAAGGGCAACATCGCGGGCGGCCTCACCACGATCGAGGAGAAGGCGCTCGGCAACCTCGAGAAGATCGGCAAGAAGGTGAGCTTCATCGACGTGCTCGAGCCTGCCGAGGCGCCGGCGCGCGGCGCGGGCCTGTACTTCATGGACACTTCGTCGGCCGCGGCAGAGTGCTGCACGCTGCAGGCGGCCGCGGGCTACGTGCTGCACATCTTCCCGACCGGCCAGGGCAACGTGATCGGCAACCCGATCATGCCGGTCATCAAGGTCACGGGTAACCCGCGCACCGTGCGGCTGATGTCGGAGCACGTGGACGTGGACGTCTCCGGCATCGTGCGCCGCGAGATGACCATCGACCAGGCCGGTGACGCGCTGATCGACATGATCGTGCGCACCGCGAACGGCCGCTATACGGCCGCCGAGGCACTCGGCCACCAGGAATTCGTGATGACCAAGCTGTACCGGAGCGCTTGAGCCGGCATGTCCGACCCGGTCCGTCTGAGCCTCGCCGAGGCCGAGGCGCTCGCCTGCGCAGCGCTGGTCGCGAGTTGCGCAAGCCCTGAGAATGCGCTCCCGACGGCGCGAGCGCTCGTGGCCGCGGAAGCCGACGGCCAGGCTGGCCACGGGCTGTCGCGCGTCCCTTCGTATGCGATGCAATCGCGCGCGGGCAAGGTCGACGGGCGGGCGACGCCCGTCGTCGAACGCGTCGCGGGCGCCACGCTGCGCGTGGACGGCGGCTTCGGTTTTGCCTATCCGGCCATCGACCGCGCCATCGAGGCGCTGGCACCGCTTGCCCGTGAAACCGGCATAGGCCTCGCGGCCCTGCACCGCTCGCATCACTTCGGCCAGGCCGGCGCGCACGCTGAACGCCTCGCGGCGTCAGGACTGGTGGCCATCGTGCTCGGCAACTCGCCGAAGGCAATGGCCTTCTGGGGCGGCCGCAAGGCAATGCTCGGCACCAATCCGCTTGCATTCGCGGCACCGCTGCCCGGCGGCGCCGCCCCGCTGGTGATCGATCTCGCGATGTCGGTCGCGGCCCGTGGCAAGATCGTCGCCGCCGAGAAGGCGGGCAAGCCGATCCCGGCCGACTGGGCCGTGGACGCCGCCGGGCAACCCACCACCGATCCGAAGTCCGCGCTCGCGGGCACGCTGCTGCCGATTGGCGGCGCGAAAGGCGGTGCGCTGGCGCTGATGATCGAGATTCTCGCCGCCGCGGTGACCGGCAGCGCCTTTGGCTGGGAAGCGAGCTCGTTTTTCGACGCGCAGGGCGGTCCGCCCGACATGGGGCACGTGATCATTGCGATCGACGCCGCGCGCTCCTCCGCAGGCGCATTCGATGCGCGCATGGCGACGCTGCTCGAGGCGGTGGCGGCCGAACCGGGCGCCCGGCTGCCAGGCACCCGCCGCCTTGCGAACCGCGCCCGGGCGTCCGCGGAGGGGCTCGTGATCCCCGCCGCGTTGCATGCCGAGATCTGCGCGCTGATCGAGCGCCCCGCCTGAATCGCTCCGGAGACCGTCCATGCCCGAGATCGTCATCAGTGAGTTCATGGACGAGGCCGCCATCCGCGAGGCCTTCGCGGGTCGCGACGTGCTCTATGACCCGCAACTGGTGGACGATGCCGCGCGCCTGCACGACGCGGTGCGCAATGCACGGGCATTGATCGTCCGCAACCGCACGCAGGTGCGCGGCAGCCTGCTCGATGCGGCCGTCAAGCTCGAGGTCGTCGGCCGGCTCGGCGTGGGCCTCGACAACATCGACGTGGCTGCCTGTGCGGCGCGCGGCGTCGCCGTCTACCCGGCTTCCGGCGCCAACGATCTTGCAGTCGCGGAATACGTCATTACCGCGGCGCTGGTCCTGTTGCGTCGAGCGTGGTTCGCGACCGGACGGGTCACGGCGGGTGAGTGGCCGCGCACCGCGCTCATGGGTCGCGAAATCGCCGGCAAGCGTCTCGGGCTCGTGGGCTACGGGTCGATCGCTCGAGTGACGGCCGGGATGGCGCGCGGCCTCGGCATGAGCGTCGCAGCCTGCGACCCGCTGCTGCCGGCCGACCACCCCGCGTGGGCAGGCACGCAGCAGCAGTCCCTGCCGGAACTGCTCGGCGCCAGCGATGTGGTGAGCCTGCACGTGCCGCTGACGGAGACGACCCGCAACATGCTCGACGCGGGGGCTCTCGCACTGATGAAGCGCGACGCCATCCTGATCAACGCGGCCCGCGGCGGCGTCGTCGACGAGACCGCGCTCTGCGAGGCACTGCGCGGCGGCCGCCTGGGCGGTGCGGCGCTCGACGTCTTCGAGCGCGAACCCGTGGACGCGGCCACCGGCGCGCGCTTCGCGCAGGTGCCCAACCTGATCCTCACGCCGCACATCGCGGGCGTCACCGACGAGTCCAACGTGCGGGTCAGCGGCGTCACCGCGCAGGCCGTGGCACGGCACCTGCGCGGATGAGCACGGCCGAGGCTCAATTCGACCTGCTCGTCGTCGGCGGTGGCATCAACGGCGCCGGCATCGCACGCGACGCCGCCGGCCGTGGCCTGCGCACGCTGCTCTGCGAGCAGCACGACCTCGCCGCGCACACGTCGTCGGCGAGCACCAAGCTGATCCACGGCGGCTTGCGCTACCTCGAGTTCTACGACTTCCGGCTGGTGCGCAAGTCGCTGCGCGAGCGCGAAATCGTGCTCGGCTCGGCGCCGCACATCTGCTGGCCGTTGCGCTTCGTGCTGCCGCACGACGCGAGTCAGCGCCCCGCCTGGATGATCCGCGTCGGGCTTTTCCTCTACGACCACCTCGCGCGCCGGCGACGACTGCCGGGCTCGACCGGCATCGACCTGCGCACGCATCCGGCGGGGCAGCCGCTCGAGTCCCGCTACAGGAAGGGCTTCGTCTACTCGGACGCCTGGGTGGACGACGCGCGCCTCGTCGTGCTGACGGCCATGGATGCGCGCGAGCACGGCGCGACGGTGCTGACGCGGACGCGCTGCGCCAACCTCGCACCTCGCGGCGACCGCTGGGCGGCGACGCTGCGGCGCGACGACGGCCGCGAGCTTGCGCTCGAGGCCCGCGCGGTCGTCAACGCCACCGGCCCCTGGGTGGACCGCTTCCTCGACGACGCGACACCGGTGCCGGCACGCCGCCATCCGCGCATGGTCAAGGGCAGCCACATCGTCGTGCCGCGCCTGTTCGAGCACGAGTTCGCGTACCTCTTCCAGTCGCCGGACGGCCGCATCGTTTTCGCGATCCCGTACGAGGGCGACTACACGCTGATCGGCACGACGGAGATGGACTACACCGGCGACCTCGCGAGCCCGGAGATCGCCGAGCGCGAGGTCGAGTACCTGCTCGAAATGGCCAACCGATATTTCGCGGCAGACCTGGCGCGCAAGGACGTGGTGTGGACCTTCGCGGGACTGCGGCCGCTGCTGGCCGATCCGAAGGACCGGGCCACCAGCGTCACTCGCGACTACGTGCTCGATCTCGACACCCGCGCCGCGCCGCTGCTGTCGATCTACGGCGGCAAGCTCACGACCTACCGCAAGCTCGCCGAGGACGTCGTGGACCAGCTCGCACCGTTGCTCGGCAACCAGGCTGGCCACTGGACCGCCGGCCGCCCTCTTCCGGGCGGCGACCTGCCAAGCGCCGACTTCGACGCTTATCGGGCCGCGCTCGCGTCGAGCTACCCGTGGCTGCCCGCCTCTCTGCTGCAGCGCTATGCGCGTGCCTACGGGTCGCGCTCCGAGCGCATCCTTGGCGGCGCGGTCTCCCTCGCGGACCTCGGCGAGGAGGTGCTGCCCGGGCTGCACGCCCGGGAAATCGACTACCTGCGGAGCACCGAGTGGGCCGTGACGGCCGAAGACATTCTCTACCGCCGCAGCAAGCTTGCACTGCACGTGCCAGCCGACGGCCCGACGCAGCTCGAGGCCTGGCTGGCGCGGCACCCGATGCCCGAGCCCGCGGACGCCGTGTTGGTGTAGTCTCTGCGGCCTCGAGAGGTCGCTACATGACACGATTCGTGCTGGCCCTGGACCAGGGCACGACGAGCTCACGCTCGATCCTGTTCGATCACGCCGGCGCGATCGTCGCGACGGCGCAGCGCGAGTTCACCCAGCACTTCCCGCGCTCCGGCTGGGTGGAGCACGATGCGGAGGAGATCTGGGCCACCCAGGCCGCAACGATCGCCGAGGTGCTGGCGCGCGCCCGTGCGACCGTGGACGATGTCGCCGCGGTCGGCATCACGAACCAGCGCGAGACCACGGTGCTCTGGGATCGTGCGACGGGCCGACCCGTGGCGCCCGCGATCGTCTGGCAGGACCGTCGCACCGCCGACTTCTGTGCGCAGCTCAAGGCCGACGGCCACGAGCCCGAGATCACGCGCCGCACCGGGCTGCTGCTCGACCCGTATTTCTCGGGCACCAAGCTCGCCTGGCTGCTCGACAGCGATCCGCAGCTGCGCGCGCGGGCCGAGCGCGGCGAGCTCGCGTTCGGCACGATCGACAGCTGGCTCGCGTGGAAGCTCTCGCGCGGCGCTCAGCACATTACCGACGCGTCGAATGCGAGCCGTACGCTGCTGCTCGACATCGCGACCGGCGACTGGGATGACTACGCGCTCGACCTGCTCAGGATCCCGCGCGCGCTGCTGCCCCGCGTCGTGCCATCGTCGCTCGCCCGCGGCGAGGCGTTCGCGCTGCTCGGCGGCCGCGAAGTGCCGCTCGGCGGCATCGCGGGCGACCAGCAGGCGGCGTTGTTCGGCCAGGCGTGCTTCACGCCCGGCATGGCGAAAAACACCTATGGTACCGGCTGCTTCATGCTGATGAACACCGGCCACGCGCCGCAGGCGTCGGCAAACCGGCTGCTGACCACCGTGGCCTGGCACCTCGACGTGCGTCACTACGCGCTCGAGGGCGCGGTGTTCGTCGGCGGCGCCGTCGTGCAGTGGCTGCGCGACGGGCTGGGCTTCATCGAGAAGTCCTCGGAAGTCGAAGCCCTGGCGGCGACGGTCCCTGACGCCGGCGGCATGTACCTGGTCCCGGCGTTCACCGGTCTCGGCAGCCCGCACTGGGACGCCTATGCGCGCGGCACCATGGTCGGCCTCTCGCGCGGCACGACCAAAGCCCACATCGCGCGCGCGGCGCTCGAATCGATCGCGTTCCAGAGCGCGGAAGTGCTGCTGGCGATGCAGCGGGACGCACGGCAACCGCTGCTCGAGCTGCGCGTCGACGGTGGCGCCACCGCCAACGACCTGATGATGCAGTTCCAGGCGGACCTGCTCGGCGTGCCCGTCGTGCGACCGAAGGTCACCGAGACGACGGCGCTGGGTGCCGCATACCTGGCCGGGCTTGGGGTCGGGTTCTGGGGTTCGCTCGCCGAGGTCGCGGCGAACTGGCGGGTGGACCGGCGCTTCGAGCCCGCGATGCCGCGCGAGGCCGCTGCCGCGCGACTGCGGCAATGGGAACGCGCCGTCGAGCGATCGCGCGACTGGCACGTCGAGGACTGAGGAGCCGCCGTTGGGCAAGACGATCGCGCTCGCGACCCCGGTGTTTTTCGCGCTGATCGCGCTCGAGTTCGTGATCGGGCGGGCCCGCGGTCGCAGCAACTACCGGCTCAACGACGCGCTGAACAGCCTGAGCCTCGGCGTGATGAGCCAGGTGGTCGGGCTCTTCACGAAGCTGCTGGCCTTCGGCATATACGCCGCGATCTATGCCGCCTTCTCGATCTGGCAGCTGCCGGCGGACCAGTGGTGGACCTGGGCGCTCGCGATCGTCGCCTACGATTTCTGCTACTACTGGAACCACCGGCTCGGCCACGAGAGCGCGATCTTCTGGGCGTCGCACGTGGTCCACCACCAGAGCCAGGAGTACAACCTCTCGACGGCGCTGCGCCAGACGAGCTCGGGCGCGCTGCTCGGCTGGATCTTCTACCTGCCGATGGCGATCGTCGGTTTCCCGCCGCAGGTATTCATCGTCGCTGCGATCGTCGACCTGCTGTACCAGTACTGGATCCACACCGAGCAGGTCGGCAAGCTCGGCTGGTTCGACCGCTGGTTCGCGTCACCGTCGAACCACCGCGTGCACCACGCAGTCAACGATCGCTACCTCGACCGCAACTACGGCGGCATCTTCATGGCCTGGGACCGGATGTTCGGCACGTTCGTCGAGGAAGACGAGAAATGCGTGTACGGCACGCGCGCGCCGCTCGAGTCCTGGGACCCGCTGTGGGCCAACCTGGAGGTCTACGCCGACCTCGCCCGCAAGTCGTGGCGCGCTCCGCGCTGGCGTGACAAGTTCGCGGTCTGGTTCATGCCGCCCGGCTGGCAACCCGCCACGGCCACCGGACCCCACTGGCAGAAGCCGCCGTTCGACGTGGCCAGCGTGCGGCGCTTCGATCCGCCGATGTCCGCCGGCACGCGCATGTTCGCGGCAATGCATTTCGGCGTCGCGCTGCTCGCGTCCGTGCCGTTGCTCTGGTTCTCCGACGTGCTGGCCCTGGTGCCGTTGGCGCTCGGGTCCGGCGCAATCGTCGCGCTGCTCTGGATCACGGGCGCCGTGATGCAGGGACGGCTGTCCGTGCGCGCGGCACTGGGCATCGACCTTCTGCTGGTCCTCGCGATCGCCATTCAGAGATAAGGCGAGAACAGCCGGGCGACGCCGTTGCGCAGCCGGACCGCGTAGGGAAGCGCGAGCAGTTCGTCGCGCACGACCGGTCGCGATACCGCGATCTTCGCGTCGATGATTGCGTCGATCGCCGCCGCCAGGCCGCCGTCGTAGCACTCGAGGTTGTACTCGAAGTTGAGGCGCAGGCTGCGCGCGTCCCAGTTTGTCGAGCCGATCAGCGACCAGGTGCCGTCGACGACGAACAGCTTGCTGTGGTCGAACGGCGGCGGCGCGAAATAGATCCGGCAGCCCTTCTCGATCAACTCGGGCAGCTGAGGGGCCATCGCCCAGTCCATCAGCGGCACGTTGCTGCGCGCAGGCAGCACGATCTCTACGTCGACGCCTCGCAGCGCGGCGACGTGCAGGGCCCGCAGCACCTCGCTGTCCGGCAGGAAGTATGGCGTGACGATGCGGGCGCGCCGCGTCGCGACGGACAGCGCGCCGAGCAGGATCTCGAGGATGTTGTCGATGTCGGCGTCCGGACCGTCCGGCACGCCTCGCGCGGCGATCGGGCCGTGCCGCCCGACCGGCGCGAACCAGCGCTCGCCCTCGAGTTGCTCGCCCGTTGCAAAAGCCCAGTCGTCCGCAAACGCGCGTTGCATGTCGTCGACGACGGGGCCATCGACGCGGAAGTGAACGCAGCGGACCGGATGCGCGGGCGCGCGCGTGAGCCAATGGCCCGCACGGATGTTCATCCCGCCCGTGAAGCCGACCTGGCCGTCGACAACGAGAATCTTGCGGTGCATGCGCAGGTTGGCGTACTGGTACAGACGCGGCACGCGGGTCGGCAGGAACGCGGCGACGGGCACCGCGGCATCCCGCAGCCGGCGAACCATCGTGGGCCTCGTGTAACGCGAACCCACGTCGTCGATCAACACCCGGGTTTCGACGCCGCGGTCCCGCGCGCGCACCAGCGCGTCGAGGAACGCCTCGCCCGCGGCGTCGTTGTCGAAGATGTAGCTGACCAGCGTCACCGAGACACGAGCGGCGTCGATTGCCGCAAGCATGGCCGGGAACGCGGCGTCCCCGTCCTGCAGTGGCACGACGCGGTGCCCGTCGAGCAACGGATTGCCCGCGACCTGCTCGCCGAGCCGCGCGAGACCGGTGAACGCCGGATGACGCTCGGCGAACGCATCCGCGGTCACCGTGAACGTTGACCCGGAACGCGCGGCGATCTGGGCGCCGGAATCGCGCTTCAGGTCGAGCGCCCGCGCGGAACGGTGGATCCGGTTGATGCCGAACAGGAAGTAAGCAACCGCGCCCACGATCGGCGCGAGCCACGCGAGGCCGACCCAGCCGATGACGGTCGGCACCCGCCGCTTGCGCAGCACGGCGTCGACGGTGACCCAGGTGGCGCCGGCGAAATACCCGAATGAAAAAAGGACGGGCCAGAGATCCCGGACCCAGGCGACGATCCCCTGCATGAACTCGCGTTGCGACCTGTGCGGCTGGTGAGTGCGCCGCCGAGTCTACGCGACCCGCGGGTGCGTCAGCGGAAATGCCAGCCGATGGAAACACCGAGGGACACGGCGTCCGCACCCACGAGCCCGTCCTCGCTGCGCAGCAGCGCCGCCTGCTCGTCGAGATCGGCCCAACGCAGGTCCGCTTGCAGCAGCAGGCGTTCGCTGAGGCGGAATTCCGCGCCGAGCTCCGCTGCAGCGCCGAGCGACCGGGCGCGGTTGCGCCGGGACATGATGGCCGGCTCCCCGCCGTCCTCGAAATAGACCGCCTGGTTGAGTCCGGCGCCGGCATAGGTGCGCAGCGCCCCGCGCTCGGCCAGCGGGTAGCGCAGCGTCAGCAGGTCGGCGCCGTCGCGACGATCCTGCTGCAGCACCAGCTGGGCCGAGTCCTCGCCGGGGCGCGTCTGCGGATCGACGGTGTCGTGTGACTGCTCGACGATCCAGTCCGGGCGCTTGCGCCGGACGGCGGTGAACTGGTGCTTCAGGAACTCGTGGATGCGAGCGGCGCCGGAGGCCCGGGGATCTTCCAAGGACTCGTCCCGCGTGCCCTCTGCGGCCAGGCAGTGCGACGCCCCGCACAGCGCAAGCCCGAGCAGCGCGGCCAGCCAACCCGGATCCGTGGGTCTGCCCATGGAGGCCGAACATACGCCGTTGCATCGCGACCGCCGCGCGCGACGGCTATGCGAGCGGCTATATGTGACGAAGCGCTCGTGATCGGGCGGCGACCCGGCACGTTACGTAAAGTCGCGGCGCGTGCGGCCACCGCGTGGGCGTGGCCGTTGCGCGCTGCGGTACAGCAAAATTCAACGCCGGCGGATGTGCAGGTGCGAGTGCGGCGTGGCGCGCGCGTCGCCGTGCGTATGCGTCTCGGTCTTCTCGTCCACGGGCACCAGCACGAGGCGACCGTGGCGGACGCCGCGCTCGGCGATCACGTGATCGGCGAAGTGGCGCACCTCGCCGACCTCGCCGCGCAGCACCGTCACCTCCATGCAGCTGTCGTGATCGAGGTGCACGTGCAGCGTCGCGAGCGACAGGTCGTGGTGCTCGTGGGCCGCGCGCGTGAGCCGGCTCGCGAGCTCGCGTGCTTCGTGGTCGTAGACGTAGATCGCGGCTGCGAGGCACTGGGCGCGCGGCGCAGCCTCGAGGGTCACCTGCTCGAGCCCGGCCCGGGCGAGGTCGCGGATCGCCTCGGAGCGATTGGCGTAGCCCCGCTCGCGCATGAACTCGTCGAGGCGCTCCATCAGGTCGTCGTCGAGCGTGATCGTCGTTCGTTGCATGACCGGCCCCTGGGGACGTCACCCATGATGGGCAACGTAGCCGCGGGGCGCAATGCGGGTGCTGCGCGCTCAGCTCTCGAACAGCCGCCACTCCGGCCGGTAGGCGAGACCGAGGCTGACGATGCGCGCCAGCAGCGCCTCGTAGCTGATGCCGACGGCTTCCGCGGACTCGGCGAAGTCCTCGCCGAAGGTCAGGTTCGGATTGGCGTTGGCCTCGAGCACGAACAGGCTGCCGTCGGCCCGCATTCGCAGGTCCATGCGCGCGTAGCCACTCATGTGCAGCGCACGGTAGATGCGCTTCGCGAGCTTGCTCAACCGTTCCTGCTGGGCCGGGCTCAAGTCGCGCGCCGGTCCCGTGGCGATGCCGTGCTTCGCCTGGTAGGCGGGATCCCACTTGACCTTGCGCGTCGCGATGCCGGACTGCACCTGCGACAGCGTGCCGAAGTCGATTTCCCAGGCGGGCAGCGCCGTCAGGCGCTCGTTGCCGAGCACGCCGACGTACAGTTCGCGCCCGTCGACGTACTCCTCGACCAGCGCGTCGCTGCGCGTCTGCTCGTGGATGAACTCGACGCGCTCGCGCAGCCGCGCCATGTCCTCGACGACCGAGGCCTGCGAGATGCCGAGCGAGGCGTCGTCGGTCGCCGACTTGACGAACAACGGGAAGCTCAGCCGTCGCGGCTCGCGGAATCGCTGCCCGACCGGGAACAGCTGGAAGCGCGGCGTCGGGATCCGGTGCGAGGCGAGCACTTGCTTGGTGAGCACCTTGTCGCGCGAGATCATCATGCCGCGCGGGTTGCAGCCGGTGTAGGGCTGGCGCATCAGCTCGAGGTAGGCCACCACGTAGTGGTCGTAGGAGACGATGCCATAGAACTCCTCGAGCAGGTTGAAGACGACGTGCGGGCGCCAGTCGCGCATCGCCTCGCGCAGCTCGGTCAAGCGGTCGCCTACGCCGACGACGCGCACCGCGTGGCCGAGATGCTGCAGCACCGACAGCACGTTGTACTCGGTCCGGCATTCCTCGATGGCCGCCTCGGAAAGGCCGGCGAGATCGGCCGGCGGCACCAGCGCTTCGTGCACCATCAGCAGGACCCGGCGGCGCTTCATAAGGCGTAGTTCTCCCGGTTGCGGCGCAGCACGTCGAGCACGACGCGCTCGTGCAGACGCACGACCTGCCGCTTGCACTCGCGTCGCGACCCGCGCAGCACGAGGTCGAGCTGCCGGGCGCGCTGCACGGTCGTCTCGATCGCGTGGTCCACCAGGTAGGGATGCAGGCGCGCCCGCCGCACCAGCAGCCGGCGCAACTGCGGCTGGATTTCCCGGATGAAGCGACCCGCCGGCACACCGCTCGGGCGCGCGGTTCGAGTCGCGAAGGCGCGCTGCAGCCAGCGGTCGTAACGCCGATCGTAGGACCGGTAGAGCGCGGTCTTGCCGCGGTAGTAGGAGGCAAGGGTGCGCTCGTTCGCGGACAGCGGATCGACGACCGAGCGGTCGCGGTTGACGGGGCGTTGGCCCGCGATCTCGCTCATCAGCCGGTCGACGTACTCGAGCTTCGCAAGCGCCGGCCAGCCGGCGTACTCGCGACGCCAGCGCGCCTTCGGCTGCAGCCAGACTGCGAACGTCTCCGCGAAATCCTCGGTCGGATGGCTCTGCGCGTACCAATGGCCGAGGTGCAGCACGTGCCGGCGGCTGCTCGGCCGCGGCGTGTAGTCGTGCGGATAGGGCTCGGACGGGCTGCCGAAGACGCGGCGCCATTCGGCCCGGCGGCGCAGGCCATACGCCGTGTCGAGCGCGTGCCCGGCCTCGTGGCGCAGGATGCGCGTCAGCCACTTGCGACTGCCGCCCTCGACCACGCCGAGGCAGCGGCGCTCGAGCAGTCGCAGCCGCGGGTGCGCCACGTAGAACGGGATCGCGATGCCCGGCACGCGGTCCGGCGAGAACCACTCGTCCGACAGCCAGGCGTGCGGCTTGAAGCGGATCCCGCGTCGCTCGAGGTCCGCGTGCAGGCGCCCGACCTCGGGCCACGCGCTGCTCGAATCGAGACGCAGGCGCAAGTCACGGAAGCGCAACTGCAGCAGCGCCTCGTCGTCGAGGGCCTCCCATCGATAGCGGCGTTGCGTGCCCATGACGGGTCGATGGTACCGTAGCGGGCGAAGAGGTCCAGCCATGCGCAACACCCAGCCCAGCACGCTCCGCATCGGTCGCCGCTATCGCCCGGGCCGCCTTAACGGCCCGTACGACGCGCTGGTGATCGGCTCCGGCATCGGCGGCCTCACGACGGCGGCCTTGCTCGCCGAGCTCGGCTGGCGCGTCGCGGTGCTCGAGCAGCACTACACCGCGGGCGGCGCGACGCACAGCTACGAGCGCGCCGGCTACGAGTGGGATGTCGGCGTCCACTACCTCGGGGACATGGGCGCACGCACGACGGTGCGACGGCTGATGGACTTCCTGACCCAGGGCCAGCTCGACTGGGCGCCGATGGACGCGCACTACGACCGGTTCTTCATCGGCGACCGCGTCTACGACGCCGTGGCCGGCCGCGCGGAGTTTCGCGACAACCTGGTGGCGCACTTCCCGCGCGAGGCGCAGGCGATCGATCGCTACCTGCAGTTGCTGGGCGAGGTCTCGCGCGGCATGCGCACGTTCACGCTCGACCGCACGCTGCCGCCCTGGGCCGCCGCGATCGCCGGCCCGCTGCTCCGCCGCCGGTTGCCGCCGAGCTTCGACCGCACGACCTGGGAGGTGCTGTCGGAACTGACCGACGACCCGGAACTGATCGCGGTGCTGACCGGCCAGTGGGGCGACCTGGGGCTGCCGC
>Ga0316613_10001938_pt1 | contig 13719 bp, 10 predicted proteins | sample OWC_soil_day10_C_2_FD_207647 | JGI IMG/M metagenome (GOLD analysis project Ga0316613, IMG submission 207647) | Wetland soil microbial communities from Old Woman Creek delta, Ohio, United States - OWC_soil_day10_CT_b | ecosystem: Environmental > Terrestrial > Soil > Wetlands | place: USA: Ohio...
GATCAACGCAGTAATCGCTCCGGACGCTGGTGTTGAGTCTGGCCGTATCCAAGGTCTGAACATCGTAAGTAAAGTTGGCAAGAAATCGTAATTAAGTTGTTAACAATAAAACCGCAATCAGTGGCTGTGCGGTAACAAGCGGCCCTGATTGCACTAGGATGCCCCTTAGATAATTCTAAGGGGCATTTTTTTGTGCGATTGTCCTGGATAATGCAATTCATCGGGCAATTCCGCGTCCACTTTGCGATGGTTCGCTTTGTTGCGGCTAACGTCTGGTCGCGGTTTATCCGATTTGGAAGTGCCGACCTGGGGGCTGCCTGACTCAGGCGAAATAGTCGTTTTACTATTCTGCTTTAGCATTGGAATGATTTATCTTCACAAGTTGCTTCCACTTTTCTTCTCGCCGCTTGTAGTCGTCCTTGTCCTGGTAGGCTATGGAGCGATCAAGGGGAGAAAAAGGCTTTCTCTGATCGGCTTGGGCGTGCTCCTTTTTGCCAGTATGCCCGCAGCATCGGATCGGCTTTTTCAGTTTGTGGAAGGAAGCCAGGGTAGGCAAGATCCCAAGTCCGTTCCCGTATCCGACGCTGTCGTCGTTTTGAGCGGCATGCTGGTAAGCGTGCCGTCCGGCCAGGGAGTGGTTGCCGAATGGCATGATCCGGACCGTTTTTTTGCCGGGGTGGACCTGTTCCAATCCGGGAAGGCGAACAAGATCGTCTTTACCGGAGGAAGATTGCCGTGGCAGACACAGTCTCCTCTTGAAGGGGGGGTGCTGAAAGGTTATGCCGAATCGATGGGAGTGCCGTCCAACGCTATTCTTGTCACCGGCGAGGTTGAAAATACCGAGCAGGAAGCGAAAGCCGTCCGGAGCATGCTGAGCAAGGAGGCATCGAAAATCGTTCTGGTAACATCTGCGTTCCATATGGAAAGGGCTGCCATGCTCTTCGAAAAAGAGGGACTTGAGGTCTACAGGTATCCAGTGGACTTCAAAGTCGAAGTGTCGGAAACGACAGTGATGGATTTCATGCCGAATCCGCGGGCGCTATCGATGACGGATCTGGCGGTCAGGGAACTGATCGGTCGTTTGTTCTATCGTGCAAGGAATAGCCTGATCATGCGGCGATGACAGGCGGAGATAAAGGCAAGAATTATTGATGACCTGGTGATCCGGGCTTGTCTCTGTGCTGTCACCGCATCGCGGAGAGACTACTCCTTGGTCGGTAAAAGCCTGGCATTCCAGCCGCGCATTCTGTATATCTCGTAAAAGCCGGATGCAAGGCAGGCTATTCCAAGAAGGCGCTGGAATGGCATGGCACCCTCAAATCCAGTATGCCTGCTGAACAGCAATGCGACGGAGATGGTCATTAATAAGCCGCCGGCCAGCAGCCCGCCGGCCCCCGATGTTTTCCAGCCGGTACGATGGCTGATCGCCAGCCCTGCTAAAGCAGCGCCCCATCCCACGAGCATGCCGCCGAGGATGTCGATCGGCCAGTGAACGCCGACCATGATGCGTGACAGGCTCACCATCAACGCCAGCACTACCAGCGTCAGTTTGAACAGGTGATGATCTCTTATGCTGATGATCCAGACGCCGGTCAATGTGAAGATGGCAGCCGAATGCCCGGATGGGAAGGATACGGCGCGCAAACCTGGGCCGTCATGGAAAAAGGTGTCGGACGGAAGAGCGGCAAGCGGGCGAGGGGAAGGCACCCATCGTTTGCAGAGCTGCACGACTATTGCCACCAGCAGCGCCGCGATCAGCGTTGCCCAGAACTGTTTCGGGGCACGCCGGATAGCCGGCAAGATGAGTATCATTGAGACGGCGCCGTCTCCCAGGATGGTCAGGCAGGCCCACAGATCAGTTCCGGCTGCATGACCGACGTGGTTCAGCGCGAGAAAGAGGCTTCGGTCGCTGCCGGTCACCCATAACGCAAAAAGTGCAATCAATGCGATAAGTGGCGTGGTGATGGCCCACGGAAGATCCAGTTGTGCTCGCATAGAAATTAACGGGTCTTCTTGACGAGAACAATCCCGCCCTTGCGGTACAGGACCTCTACCGGGCCGAGTCCCCCCATCTTGTCGACTCGGGTGAATATGATGACGTTTTCAGCTGTGGGGACATACGCCTTTGTTACGTTACCTAGGTAGACGCTGAAGCTCGGCATATGGATCTGCCATCTGGTGACCGGTATGCCGGATTGACGCGCTATTAGTGCGGCTTCTTTCACCGGTCCTTGCTGCAGGTCGACGATTGCGGGGAGCGCTAATCCTGCAAGTGCGTACGTACAGAGAATGCCCATGCCCGCAAGACGCGTGAAGATTGACAGGCGGCGGTGCATGGCAAGCAGCAAGGCTGCGATAAGCAACAGTGAGCCGGACACGTAATAAACCGTTCCGAACATATCCTGGCGTGAAAGCATTTCCTGAAAATAAATGTTTTCAAGTCGTACGCTCAGAATAGAGACAAGGCTGGGGAGAGCCAGAACGAGGCAAAGAAACGCGATAGGTGGTGCGAATGCCAGCCATAGCGATGCAAGCCGGTCCCTGTAAATCGACATGAGGATGAAAAGCGGCGTCAATCCGTAGATCAGATAGTGAGGCAGCTTGGTGCTTGAAAGAGAAAAGAACACGAGCACGAACAGGAACCAGCTCCAGAGGAACGTGGATAGCGGAGAGCGGCGCATCAACCGAAGAGTGGGCAGGATTCGTATGAACAGTCCTGTGTACGGTAGCAGCAGAAAAAGGAGGGCTGGCAAGTAATAGAGAAAGCCGCCACTATGGCCCTGCATTGGATTGCGGAACCGGTCGATATTGTGCCGGAGGAAGAACCCATCGATAAATGCCTGGCCCTGCTGCAGATATTCCAGAACATACCAGGGAGCAGCAACTGCCAGCAGGATGATCCAGCCGACCGGATTGAACATGGCTTTCAGCCAGGTGCGGAATTTGCCGTGAAGGAGAAAGGTAATGCTTCCGGCTGCAAACGGGATCAGGACGGCAATCGGGCCCTTCGTGAGCAAGCCGAGTCCTATCCAGAGATAGGTCCGCCATATGAGTTTTGGCTGCGGCTGTTCGAGGTAACGGTAGATATCGAACAAGGCCAAAACCAGGAATAGGTTCAGCAGCGCATCGGCGATGGCGGCCCTGCCGATGATGACAATGCCGAGCGTTGATGCGGTCATTAGCGCCGCGATCAAACCGGTGGTCTGGTCGCTCTGCTGACGCGTGAAGACTAGTATGGCTCCTATCCATCCAACGGCCGCCAGAACGGAGGGAAGCCTGAATGCGAATTCATCGATGCCGAATAGCGATGCTGAGAATGCCTGCAGCCAATAGATGAGAATCGGTTTATCGAAGCGCAGACTTCCATTCATGTAGGTCGTTATATAGTCTCCGCTGACAAGCATTTCCCGCGTCGCTTCGCTGAACGCGCCTTCATCGACGTCGAGGAGCGGAATGGCGTGCAGATTCAGAATGAAGGCTAGAAAAATAACGACTGCCAATGCTATCCAGAGGGCAGCGTGATGCAGAGATGAAATTTCCAGAGGTGCGGAGTGGCTGGCTGGAATAGCTACCTTCGCGTCAGTGAGATTGTGCTTTTTCGCGTTGCCTCTCATGAATCCCGGCTTCCTTCTTCGGCTGTGCCGGACCTAGTATTACATGAGGTGAAATGCGTCATATCGAAACGGCTGATGCCTCGAAAATAGTGAGGAAAGTAAGCGGTATGGTAATAATGCGGTGGCAATTCTCTTTGATGCAGGTCACATTCCACGCTGAATCGACTTGAAGCCAGGAAGGATCACTTGAGCGGAAAGTGCGGGGTTGAAATCGATACGTGCTGCGGTCAATCGCGTGTGCGGAAACACGTTGAGAGCCCTTTATGGGCCGCGATGATAAGTGATTGAGGTGTTCAGCTTCGGGCGGTGACCCAATGATCGATTCGGCGTTTTTCCGCAAGGACTTTGCTGGAATATTTGCGCTTGGGGTCGCCAAGCGAGCCGTTGTATTGCTGAAGAGCAAGTGCCACATTCTGGTTGTGTTTGTTCAGATATTCCTTCAGTGCCAAGGTGCCTGCAGCGATGTTTCTCTTTGTGTCGACGATTCTCTCTTCCCCGCCGATCTTTGCCATCTTGTCAGGATGCCACCGTGGAATGATCTGCATGAGGCCCTCGGCGTTCGATCTGGACAGGGCATACGGGTTAAAGCGGGACTCGACGGCGATGACCGCGGTGATCAGGGACCTGTCTATGCGGTGTTTTTGAGACTCGGTCATGACCGCGTCGATGATGATTCTGGCCCCTTTTTTGGAAATCGAGTAGTGCTTGACGATATAGGAAATATATGCGTCGGCTACCTTTCTGTCCTTGGCGCTTCCACGAAAGTGAGTGGAAGAGTCATCGGGAAATCGGGCACTTGCTGACGGGCTGGTTTCCTCTTGCGAATTCGTCTGGGGAGAGGTGGCGCATCCAGCGAGGATGAGCGTCGAAGCAAGAAAAATGAAGAGATTGGCAAAAAGATGGCGCGTGCGTGGCGCATTGAACTGGACGTAAGGCATAGCGCTGCTTCAAAACAGAAATTCATGGTCAGGTATTGCGCAAAACGGATTTGGAGCATGCTTCCTCAGCGATTGTCCCGCTTCCATTTAATCCTCATCAGCCAGCGTTTTTGTTGTTGAACGGCTTTATTGCCTATTGTCCGATGAGTTGCTGGCTTCAAACCGTTGAACAAAAGGATTTTTTGCCTTTAATTGCTTTCATAATGCAGCAAACTCATCAATAATGCTTTATCTTCGTGTTAACGAATTTGGCTGAGTGGTTGCCATGCCTTGATAAAAAGGCTCAGGGAAGAAGTGGCGTGGATGCGCCAAAATGGCGATCTCGTCGCTTGACATCGGGTGCAGTGCCGCTGATACTCCGGCAGGGGATTGGATCCGCTTTCCATGCAGAAACTCGCGCTGAACATTCATCGGCTGTCCTGTCGGACGGCGTCAGGAGGGGCGTGCCGCGCAGACGGATAGCGCCCGGACAGGGGCTGCACCTGCTATTGTGGCGCCGGCCGGCATCCGCCATCTCGCTTACTTAACAGCATGTATTAAACCAGCGATTTATTACGGAGATTTTTTATGAGTGATGCAGCTATCAAGACGACGAGCGGAGAATATCTTCCTTTGGAAATGCACAAGGTCCGCGTAGTCCAGAAGCTGAATTTGTTGCCGGTCGACGAGCGGCTTAAGGCGATGGAAGGCGCCGGTTTCAACACCTTCCTCCTGCAAAACCGCGATGTCTTCATGGACATGCTGACCGATAGCGGCACGAACGCCATGTCCGATTGCCAAGTGGCTTCCATGATGGTGGCCGATGACGCCTACGCCGGTTCCGAATCGTTCAATCGCCTGCAAGAGGCGATTGAAGAGGTGTTCAACAAGAAGTACTTCCTGCCTGCCCATCAAGGACGCGCGGCGGAACACATCATTTCACAGGTGTTCGTCAAGAAGAATGGCATCGTTCCGATGAACTTCCACTTCACCACGACCAAGGCTCATATTGAACTGGCTGGTGGCAAGGTGAACGAGGTCTTCAGCGATGACGCACTCCAGATCAAGTCGGATGTGCCTTTCAAGGGCAACGTCGACATCAACAAGCTTAAAAGCGTCATCAAGACACACGGCAAGGACAACATTCCCTATATCCGGCTCGAGGCGGGTACCAACCTGATCGGCGGTCAGCCGTTCTCCGTCGCCAACATGCGCGAAGTGCGCAAGGTCGCGGACGAGAGTGGGCTGATGATCGTGCTCGACGTCAGCTTGGTTGGTGAAAACATCTACTTCATCAAGCAGCGCGAAGAAGAATTCAAGAACAAGAGCGTCAAGGAAATCATGCACGCCATGTGCGACCTGGCGGATATCATTTATTTCTCCAGTCGCAAGATCAGTTGTACGCGCGGCGGCGGCATCGCCACCAACCGCCACGACCTGTACATGGCCATGCGCGACATGATCCCCCTGTTCGAGGGCTTCCTGACGTACGGTGGCATTTCCGTTCGCGAAATCGAGGCCATGGCCGTGGGGCTGCGCGAAGCGCTGGATTTCAACGTCATCAAGCACTCGCCCGAATTCATCAAGTATTTGGTCGATGCGCTGGATACCAAGGGAATCCCCGTGGTCACGCCCGCCGGTGGCTTGGGGTGTCACCTGGATGCGCGCGGCTTCCTGCCCCACCTGTCGTCGTTTGAGTATCCGGCGGGCGCTCTGGCCGCTGCACTCTATATTGTTTCCGGCGCGCGCGGTATGGAGCGCGGTACGATCTCGATGGATCGCGACGAGAACGGCAACGATGTGGCATCCGAAGTGGAGTTGCTGCGCCTGGCCTTCCCGCGCCGCGTATTCACGTTGTCGCAAGTCAAGTTCGTCGAGGACCGCATCAAATGGCTCTACGAAAACCGCAACCTGATTGGTGGACTAAAATTTGTCGAAGAGCCGAAGGTGCTGCGATTCTTCGTCGGCCGCTTGGCTCCGACGTCTGACTGGACACAGAAACTGGTTGCCAAGTTCAAGGCGGATTTCGGCGACAGCCTGTAATACGGCGTGTCCGACGGGCGGCGCGCTTGCCGCCTGGGTCTTGCATTCGAGCCCGTTCCTGGAAGCAGGGGCGGGCTTTCTCTATATATAGTGGAGCTGTAGCTGTAGGGGCGGTGCTATTGGCGCCAGTAGTCGGGTTGTGAATAGATTGACTTCAACTGGTCGATGAAAAAGCGCGTTTTAAGCGGCAGATGCTGTTGTTGCGGATAGAGCGCCATGATGTCATAGTTGGATAGCGCATACTCGTCCAATACCGTGATGAGTTCGCCAGAAGCAAGCTGCGACTGTATCTCCCAAGTCGACCGCCATGACAGACCGAGCCCTTCCAGACACCAGCGATGCAGCAACTCGCCATCATTGCAATCGAGGTTGCCGACGGTCTTGACGGTTACTGCCTTGCCGTTTTCTTGGAAATTCCAGCCGCGCTGCTGGCCGCCCTGTGTATTGAAGGTCAAGCAGTTATGGTCTCTCAGATCGTTCAGCGTGTGAGGAATGCCGTTTCGCTCGAAGTAGTCGGGGGTACCGCAAACCACCCGACGGTTGGAGTAGAGTTTGATGGCTACTAGGCCAGGATCGATGGCTCCGCCGATGCGGATGCTCATGTCGTAGCCTTCCCGAACCAAGTCGGCGACCTGATCGCTCAGGTTGAATGAAATGCGGACTTCCGGGTTGGCGGCCAGAAACGTCGGGGCGTGCGGCGCGACGTGCTTGCGCCCGAATGAAGCCGGTGCTGATATGATCAGGTGCCCGGTCGCCTTATGGCGGCCTTCGGCAATGATCTTTTCCGCGCGGTCGAGGTCGGATAGCAATATGCGGCAATGTTCGAGAAAAACGGTACCCTGTTCGGTCAGTGTCAGGTGGCGCGTGGTGCGGTGCATCAGCTTGACGCCCAGCCGCCGCTCCAGCGCATCGATGCGCCGGCCCAGCATGACGGGGGTGATCCGCTGTTCGAGCGCGGCGCGGGCCAGGCTGCCCTTTTCCACGACGTTGACGAACGCTTCCATTTGTTTCAGCTTGTCCATATGGCTGATTCCTTACCTGAAGTATCGAATAAAGCGATTTTTTATTATCTTATCAAACAAAAAATTCATCTATATAATTTCTCCCAAAATCGATAAATTGTGCCAATTAGGAGGTCTATCATGGCAAGAATGACTGCTGCCGAAGCAGCTGTATGTGTACTGGAAAAAGAAGGCGTCACCCAGCTGTTCGGTGTGCCCGGCGCTGGCATCAATCCATTTTATGCTGCGCTGAAAAAGCGCGGCAGCATGAAGCACATCCTGGCTCGCCATGGTGAAGCCATCGCTCACATGGCCGAAGGCTATACGCGTGCAAAAGCCGGCAATATCGGCGTCGGCGTCTGCACGTCCGGCCCTGCCGCAACCGACATGATCACCGGTCTCTATTCCGCTCACGCCGATTCGACGCCGATTCTGGCCATCACCGGCCAGGCTCCGCGCGCGCGCCTGTTTAAGGAAGACTTCCAGGCCGTCGACATCGAGAAGATCGCTGCACCCGTTACCAAAATGGCTGTCACCGTGCGCGAACCGGCCCTGGTTCCCTGGGTATTCCAGAAAGCGTTCTACCTAATGCGTGAAGGCCGTCAAGGCCCCTGCCTGATCGATCTTCCGTTCGACGTTCAGACTGCAGAGATCGAGTTCGATCCCGACACCTATACGCCGCTCGAAGTCGCCAAGCCGAAGGCCAGCCGCGCCCAGATCGAGAAGGCGCTCGGCATGTTGAACGACGCTGAAAGGCCGCTGCTTATTTCTGGCGGCGGCGTGATCATTTCCGATGCGTCCAAGCTGATGGTCGAATTCGCCGAAATCCTCAACGTTCCGGTCGTGCCGACGCTGATGGGCTGGGGCTCGATCGGCGACGATCACCCGTTGGCTGCCGGCCAGGTCGGTCTGCAGACGCACCAGCGCTATGGTAATGCCAATATGCTGGAATCGGATTTCGTGCTGGGTATCGGCTGCCGCTGGGCCAACCGCCATACAGGTACGCTGGATGTCTATACCAAGGGCCGCAAGTTCGTGCACGTCGATATCGAGCCGACCCAGATCGGCCGCGTATTCGGTCCTGACTACGGCATCGTTTCCGACGCTGAAGAGGCGCTGAAGCTCTTCGTGCAGGTCGCTAAGGAGTGGAAGGCAGCCGGCAAGCTCAAGGATCGTTCTCAGTGGGTTGCCGATTGCCAGAAACGCAAGCGTACCCTGCTGCGCAAGACCGACTACGACAACGTGCCGGTCAAGCCGCAGCGCGTGTACCAGGAAATGAACAAGTACTTCGGCAAGGATGTCCGTTATGTGACCGCGATCGGTCTGTCGCAGATCGGCGCCGCGCAGCACCTGCACGTCTACCAGCCGCGCGGATGGATCAATTGCGGCCAGGCAGGCCCGCTGGGCTGGACTATCTCGGCAGCGCTGGGTGTCCGTGCATCCGACCCGACTGGCGATATCGTCGCGATTTCAGGCGACTTCGACTTCCAGTTCATGATCGAGGAATTTGCTGTCGGCGCGCAGTTCAACATGCCGTACATGCATATCGTGGTCAACAACTCCTACCTTGGCCTGATCCGTCAGGGCCAGCTCGGGTTCAACAATCTCGACTATTGCGTGCAGTTGTCGTTCGATAACGTCAACGCACCGGAAGTCAACGGCTACGGTATCGATTTTGTCTCTGTCGTAGAAGGTCTGGGTTGCAAGGGTATCCGCGTATTCAAGCCGGAAGACATCATCCCGGCCTTCGAGAAGGCACGCGCCCTGATGAAGGAGTTCAAGGTTCCGGTCATGGTCGAGGTCATCCTGGAGCGTGTCACCAACATTCCGATGGGTGGAGACATCAACAACATCAACGAATTCGGCGGCGCTCTGGACATCACGGAGTAAACCGGTTTGAGCAATAAGGCGCGCACCCCACGGGAACAAAGCAGCATCCCGGACGGTGCGCGATTTAACTAACAAAAATTAGAAAATCGAAGGAGAAAAGCCATGCCAAAACTGGCTGCCAACCTGAGCATGCTGTTCAATGAAGTGCCGTTCATGGATCGGTTCGATGCCGCCGCGAAGGCGGGCTTTAAAGGCGTCGAATTCCTGTTTCCGTACGATTTCGATATCAACCAGATCGCGGACAAGCTGAAGGCAAACAACCTGCAGCTGGTTCTGCATAACCTGCCGGCTGGCAAGTGGGCCGACGGCGAACGCGGCATCGCCATTCTTCCGGATCGCGTCGGCGAGTTCCAGGACGGCGTCGGCAAGGCAATCGACGCTGCCACCAGGCTGGGCGTCAAGCAGGTCAACTGCCTCGCCGGCAAGATGGTCGACGGTCTTTCGGCCGACAAGGCGCGCGAAACGTTCGTCTCGAACCTCAAGTTCGCGGCAGACAAGCTGAAGGCCGCAGGCATCCGCCTCCTGGTCGAGCCCTGCAACACCTATGACATGGGCCCGTTCTTCCTGAACCGTTCCAAACAGGGCTTCGACATCATCAAGGACGTCGGTTCGGACAACCTCTTCCTGCAATACGATATCTATCACATGCAACGCATGGAAGGCGAACTGGCGAACACGATCAAGGCCAACTTGCCGCTGATCAAGCACATGCAACTGGCGGACAATCCCAATCGCAACGAACCCGGCACCGGCGAAATCAACTACCACTTCCTGTTCAAGTTCATCGACGAAATCGGTTACGACGGATGGATTGGCTGCGAATACAAGCCGAAGACCACCACCGTTGACGGACTGGGCTGGATTGCTGCGCACGGCGCATAATCCCGGGTTGATTATTTAAAACAAAAAGATACTGGAGAATAACATGGCAAAAGTAGGTTTCATCGGTCTAGGCATCATGGGTCTGCCCATGGCAACCAATCTGCAGGCTGGCGGCCACCAGCTGTTCGTCAATGACAGGAAGGCCCCGTCGGCAGCACTGACGAGCGGCGGCGCAGTTGCTTGCGCCAACGCAGCCGAAGTCGCCAAGCAGGCCGACATCATCGTCATCATGGTGCCCGATACGCCGCACGTCGAATCCGTCCTGTTCGGCGAGAACGGTATCGCCAGCACGATTACGAAAGGCAAGATCGTTGTCGACATGAGCTCGATCTCGCCGATCGCCACCAAGGAATTCGCAAAGAAGATCAACGATCTCGGCGCCGAATACCTGGATGCGCCTGTTTCCGGCGGTGAAGTCGGCGCCAAGGCGGCAACCTTGACGATCATGGTCGGCGGCAAGGAAGAAACGTTCAACAAGGTCAAGCCTCTGTTCGACCTGATGGGCAAGAACATTACCCTGGTTGGCGGCAATGGCGACGGACAGACCACCAAGGTTGCTAACCAGATTATCGTTGCGCTGAATATCCAGGCTGTTTCCGAAGCACTACTGTTCGCATCGAAGGCAGGCGCCGATCCGGCCAAGGTTCGCCAGGCTTTGATGGGTGGCTTTGCATCCTCCCGTATTCTCGAAGTTCACGGCGAGCGCATGGTCAAACGCACCTTCAACCCTGGTTTCCGCATCGAGCTGCACCAGAAGGACCTGAACCTGGCCCTGCAAGGTGCCAAGGCTCTCGGCGTTTCGCTGCCGAACACGGCAACGGCACAGGAACTGTTCAACTGCTGTGCTGCAAACGGCATGAGTGGTCTCGATCACTCCGCGCTGTGCCGCGCAATCGAACTGATGTCGAATCACGAGATTGCCAAGGCATAAAGCCACTTCGGCAGAAGTAACGGAGTCACGCAGGCGAGAACGCGTTTTTCCTTGCGTCGCTCCGAAAATAGTCGACGGCCATCAATTGGTATGCGGTATGATGCCTTATCAGGTATAGCCATACTGCTGCCGCTTGATGGCTTTATTTATCACGGGAATTTTCAGTATGCCGCCGATTAACGATCCCAGACAATTTCTGACCGACTTATATTTTCACTCCGTAGCCGCCGTCAGCGCCGACAAGTGTCTGCCGCCGTTTTTGCCCCAGCCGCCTTCGAACGGACGCACGCTGGTCATCGGCGCCGGAAAGGGTGCCGCTGCTATGGCCAAGGCAGTGGAAGACCACTGGAAAGGACCGCTTTCCGGGCTGGTCGTGACACGATATGGCCACGGCGCCGACTGCAAGCATATTGAAGTAGTGGAAGCGGCCCATCCGGTGCCGGACGAAGCTGGCAGGAAGGCTGCCGGGCGGATCATGCAAATGGTGCAGGGCCTGACCGAGAACGATCTCGTCCTGTGCCTGATTTCCGGTGGAGGTTCTGCCTTGCTGGCCTTGCCCGCAGAAGGCATCACGCTTGAGCAGAAGCAAGCCGTGAATAGGGCGCTGCTGAAGAGCGGGGCCACCATTTCGGAAATGAATTGCGTGCGCAAGCATCTGTCGGCGATCAAGGGAGGCCGGCTGGCGCTGGCCTGTGCGCCTGCTCGCGTTGTCACATTGCTGATCTCGGACGTGCCCGGAGATGACCCTGGCATTATTGCCAGCGGACCAACGCTTCCCGACCCGACTACCTGCGCTGATTCGCTCGCTATCCTGCGCAAATACAATATCGAGATTCCTGAAAATATTCTTCGCCATCTCGAATCTGGCGCTGGCGAAACGCCGAAGCCGGACGATATCCGTTTTGCGCGCAACAGCAGCCACGTGATCGCCAACGCACAGGATGCGCTCGAGGCTGCAGCCGAGCGCGCACGCGCCGTCGGCATCACTCCGCATATTCTCTCCGATGGCATCGAAGGCGAGGCGCGCGACATCGGCCTGATGCATGCCGCTCTGGCCAGGCAGGTTGCTCTCCGCGACCAGCCTTTCGCTTCGCCGTGCGTACTGATTTCGGGGGGGGAAACGACCGTGACTGTGCGTGGTAACGGACGAGGCGGGCGCAATGCGGAATTCCTGCTGAGTCTGGCGGTTGCGCTGGACGGCTACCCCAACATCTTTGCTATTGCCTGCGATACGGATGGCATCGACGGCTCTGAAGACAATGCCGGCGCGGTATACAGCCCGGAGTCGATCGAGCGTGCAACAACGCTTGGCTTGCGTGCGAAAGCTATGTTGGAAAATAATGACGGATACGGTTTTTTCAGTGCGTTAAATGATTTGATCGTAAGCGGCCCCACGAGAACCAATGTGAATGACTTTCGAGCCATTCTGATTATTTAAATCTTGTAAATGAACAATCACAATATGCGACGTCTTCGTAAAGCAAAAATCGTGGCCACCTTAGGGCCGGCTACTTCGGACAGGGATACGATACTGGCATTGTTCAATGCTGGTGTCGATGTATTCCGTTTCAATTTCAGCCACGGTTCGCAGGATGACCATCGTGCCCGCCATCAGATCGTCCGCGACATCGAGAAGAGCGTAGGTCGCCCGATTGCCATTCTGGCCGACCTGCAGGGGCCGAAACTCCGTATTGGCAAATTCGCCAACGGCAAGGTATCGCTTTCCGCCGGTGCGCGCTTCACACTGGACCGCGATGTGGCCGAAGGCAGCGACAAGCGCGTCTGTCTGCCCCATCCAGAACTGTTCGATGTCATCAAGGCGGGTCAGAACCTCTCGCTCGACGACGGAAAACTGCGGCTCAAGGTGCTCGAAAGCGACGGATACAGCATCAAGACCGAAGTCGTTACCGGAGGATTCCTGTCTGACCGGAAAGGCGTCAACGTGCCGGATGTCGTTCTTCCTATCCCGGTACTGACCGAAAAGGATCATCGCGATCTGGAGTTTGCCCTGTCCCTGGGAGTGGACTGGGTGGCGCTCTCCTTCGTGCAGCGTCCGGAAGACCTGGATGAGGCTCGCTCGATCATTGCGGGCCGCGCCGGGCTGATGACCAAGCTCGAAAAGCCTGCTGCGCTCGATCATCTCGACGCCATCGTCATGGGTTCGGATGCCGTTATGGTTGCTCGCGGCGATCTGGGCGTTGAACTTCCTCCGGAGCGGGTGCCCGGTATTCAGAAACGTATTCTTCGTGCTTGCCGCCACCACGGCAAGCCGAGCATCATCGCCACCCAGATGCTGGAGTCCATGATCTATGCACCGACGCCGACGCGCGCCGAGGCGTCCGATGTGGCTGCCGCGATCTATGACGGGGCAGATGCCGTCATGCTATCGGCTGAGTCGGCCAGCGGAGCCTACCCGGTACAGGCGGTTTCGATCATGGATC
>Ga0316613_10001939_pt1 | contig 13701 bp, 11 predicted proteins | sample OWC_soil_day10_C_2_FD_207647 | JGI IMG/M metagenome (GOLD analysis project Ga0316613, IMG submission 207647) | Wetland soil microbial communities from Old Woman Creek delta, Ohio, United States - OWC_soil_day10_CT_b | ecosystem: Environmental > Terrestrial > Soil > Wetlands | place: USA: Ohio...
GTCAATAGGATTTCTTTTGGAATGATAGATCCTTAGATTTCACTAGTTCATATTGAATTTTAAAGTGCGAAAGTTGAGTTAGAATAATTAAACGAAATAGAAAATGATATCTATTCAGGAAACGTTTAGAACTGGCTAAAATAGTAGATATTTATAATATTTAAAAAAGTTGAAAAATAGGTTGACATTATTGGTCAAAACCAATATACTATTTAAGTAAGGCAATTGAATATTGACTCCGTAGCCCAGCTGGATAGAGCGCTTGACTACGAATCAAGAGGTCGCAGGTTCGAATCCTGCCGGGGTCACCATTAGTAAATTTAAGGTTTTACGGCTTTTCGTAAGGCTTTTTTTTATATTTATTAGCAGCGTTACAATAATGCGATTGTTGTAACGCTGTTTTTTAATACGCTAATGATAATGATCTATTGATGTAAGCAAATTAGTTTATTGATATTATAACTTACCTTATTGAGGGAACAACTGAGCAAAAAGTATATTAACTGTAAGCTGAAGATCTCATGCAAAGTATCATTTTGATTGTATATAATTGTTGGTGTTTTTTGTAGTTTGGTAGAAAGGTTATATTATATTAGTAGCAGGGAATTAGATAATATTTGTTAAATTTGGTTAAACATGTAGTTTTATTTAAATTTGGAGAAGGAGATAACAAAGAAATTGAGAATAAATAATGATGAGGAAAAATTGCAATATCTAACAAATACCATCAAGTAAGTTATTGAATTTTAAAGAGGAGGAGTTTTATGTTTGGAAAGCAGAGTTTAAAAACAAAGTTAATTATTTTCTTTATTCTATTTGCCATTATTCCTACGTTAGTTGGTGGAGTAATAAGTATTTATATGAGTATCACATCAACAAAAAATGCTGTAATACATAATAATACTAACACTGCTGCTCAGATTGCTAAGCAAATTGAAATTATGTTGGATGACTCAAGAGGAATGACTGAGGGGTTGGCGGCGAGTCCAACAGCACGTTCCTTGGACTCAGCGGTTGTACGTGATATGATTGTAAGTTTTCAACAAAAAAATCCTCAGTTTGAGCTGATATACGTAATGGATGCTAGCGGTATGCAGGTGGCCAGAACGGCAGGGACCTTAGCTAATCGCGGAGATAGGCCTTATTTTAAAGAAGCAATGAAGGGCAGTACTTTTTTTACCGATATATATATATCATCCTTTACAAATGCGCCTAGTGTAACCATTTCTGTCCCTATCAAGAATTCTTCAGGATCAATAATTGGCGTATTTGCCGCAGACATTGGTTTACAAACTCTCTGGACGATTGCAGAAAATGTTAAGGTTGGAAAAAATGGCTATGTTGAAATTGTTGATAATAACGGTGTAGTCGTTGCTTATCCAGATCATGAGAAAGTTTTAAAAAAAGAAAGCTTTGCTGAAATAGAATACGTGAAAAAGGTATTAAGCGGACAAACGGGTGAAATGGATGCTGTTTCAAGTCGTGGTGATCAAACGATTAGTTCCTTTACCCCAGTGCCTAATTACAAATGGGGAGTTATTGTAAATGAACCATTAAAAGACGTCTATAGCGGTGCAATTTCAGCATCCTATATTATGATTGCTATTTTGATTATTTCTTTAATACTGGCAGCCGTGACAGCTTTTTATGTAGCACGCAGTATTGTTAACCCTCTCCAAAGAGTGGTTCATTCTGTTGAGCTAGTTGCTGGAGGAGATTTGTCTCAGACTCTTGTTGTCGAAGGTGTTTTGGAAGTAAATCAATTGGTGCAGGGTGTTAATCAAATGACCGTTGCCTTGCGTAAAATTATTTTACATGCTGCTTCAGTTGCTGAGTCGGTAGCAGCGTCAGCAGAAGAATTAACGGCATCTGCTACGGAAGTAGGAAGAGCTTCTGAAGAAGTGACTGGTACAATTCAGGATGTGGCGCAAAGTGCTACTACTCAGGTACAACTATCAGATGAGTCTTCTAGCATAATGGTGGAAATGCAAACAGGTATTGCTGATGCTGTGCAAGCTGCCTGTGAGGTATCTGCTGTTTCAGAGCGTAGTGAGCAGTCGGCTGAAAACGGTCTTACACAGGTTAATCATGCTGTTGGTTTGATGAGTAATATTCAAGAAGATGTGGGGAATGCAGCTCAAAAGATAAATATTCTTGGTGAAAAGTCTCGACAAATTGGACAGATTGTTGAGGTCATTACTAATATAGCCGGACAAACCAATTTATTAGCGTTAAATGCTGCCATTGAAGCAGCTAGAGCCGGGGAACAAGGACGTGGCTTTGCAGTAGTTGCAGATGAAGTGCGTAAATTGGCAGAACAATCCCAAGAAGCGGCAAAAGAAATTGCTGAAATTATTGGCGCCATTCAAAGTGAAACCATTCAAGCTGTAGAAGCGATGGATAAGGGGAGCAAAGAAGTAGTGGAGGGCGTTAAAGTTGTTTCTGCATCTAAAGTTGCTTTTGAAGGAATTTATGTAGATGTTAAGGAAATGCGAAAACAGGTAGAGAATATTCTTGGAATAATGGATGCTCAACTAACCGGCAGTGGACAAGTTGGCCAGTCAATTAATGGTATTGCTGATGCATCTAGAACTAATGCTGCTAGCTCTCAAGAAGTTGCAGCTGCTAGTGAAGAACAAAATGCTTCTGTGCATGAAATTGTCACAGCCGTTGCTGGTTTAGCAACTATGGCTAGTGAACTGCAGGAAGTCGTACATAAATTTAGAGTATAAAATAAGGCTTGAATTTAGTTGGGGTTAATACTTCTACTAAATTCAAGTTACTTTATTCGTAGAATATCGAATAACTAGGGAGTGAGTTACGTTTATGTAACTCAACAAAGTATATGAAGCTGCTTTACATAAGTAAAATTAAAGCTTGTACCTTAGCTGTTAGGCTTGGTGCAAGCTAATTTTTCTAATGCTCATCATATTGCATCTAGAAAGTAATTCATAATGGACCTATGTTTTTGTGGTTAGCGGAGGCGTCTTGTGGTTCGAGACGATAAAAGCTGGAATGCCTATTTATTTATAATACTAATAAATTTAGCGAATAAGTGAGTATTGATAAGAAAAAGAGATATAATAAAAGATATATTATGGTAATGATTAATTATCAAGGTTGTCAAAATGTAGATAGTTTGATATATTTATATAGCTGTCGCAATAAATTGTGAAGAAACAACTTAGCGAAGTGAAAAAGTTTCAAATAAACGCTTGACATAATACAGACGACATGGTAAAATAAATCTTGTCGCTAGGGGATGTTAAGCAAAAACATTGCTTAAGTAATATGGTGGCTGTGGTGAAGCGGTCAACACGGCGGATTGTGGTTCCGTTATTGCGAGGGTTCGATCCCCTTCAGCCACCCCATTTAATTAACTAGCAAAATTCTTAGGGGTATAGCCAAGTTGGTAAGGCACGGGACTTTGACTCCCGCATCCGTTGGTTCGAGTCCAGCTACCCCTGCCATAATGATCCACTAGCTCAGTTGGTAGAGCACCTGACTTTTAATCAGGGTGTCCCGCGTTCGAGCCGCGGGTGGGTCACCATTTAATTTAATCATGCGGGAGTGGCGGAATGGCAGACGCACCAGACTTAGGATCTGGCGCCGCAAGGTGTAGGAGTTCAAGTCTCCTCTCCCGCACCACAAGAAATACAAGGCTTTCAGGATTTTACCTGAAGGTCTTTTTTATTGTTATATAACATTTGTACAGCAACACGAGAAAAAGTATTGCTGCATTTATGATTATCCTGGATGGTACAGTGCTTGCGTGATATCCAAACGTATTGACCTATCATTATTACGGTTGGAAAATTTGTGAATTTGGGGCCATACATAACATGTCTAGGCCTTTAGGTCTAGCGATGTGAGCAGTTAATAATTGCATGGGTTGTAGTAAAGAGGCTGCACAGCACGCTTCAGAAATAGGCTGTATACAATCTCTTAACATACATGAATGGAAGATTGCATATCATCATATCATAACAAGGACAAATAATAATTGAGGTGGCAGTGATGGATATAGTCGAAATATTAAAAGCGCTGGGTGATGGGACTCGGCTGCGAATTTTGCACTTATTGCACAAGGAAACCTTATGTGTCTGTGATTTGGAAACGGTGCTAAACCTCAGCCAATCTAACGCCTCGCGGCATCTGACCAAACTCAAAAATGTCAAGCTCATTGCTGGTGAAAAACAAGCTCAGTGGGTATATTACCGGGTGGATAAAACTAGCTTGGAACGGTATCCCTTTATACAGGAGCTGCTAGCCAAGGAACTGGCGCAGCAGCCACACTGCCAGAAAGACTTGGCACGATTAAAAAAATACCGTGAGCAGGGCGGCTGTTGTGAGACAAGCGTGAATATGACAGATGAATAAAAATTGCAAAGCCTTTATTTTAAAATATTACTTGCAATTTGCAAATAATATTAGTAAAATGAGGGCGAGGTGATAAGAATGGAGATGGAGCAAATTCGAGAAACCTTTCATCTGATGACGAGACGGCTGGGGTTAATCGATAAATGCGGCTGTAAAGTCAGTGAAACGGATCTATCAGTGATTCAAAGCCATATTTTGTATGAGATCAATAAACGGCGACAACCCTCCATGCAGGAAGTAGCCGATGCTCTAGGCATGGATATCACGACTTTTAGCAGGCAGATCCAAACACTAGTGAAGCTGGGAATAGTAATAAAAGTCGAGCAGCCTGAAGATAGACGGGTATATATGCTTACCTTGTCAGAACAAGGGCTCCTCGTTGTGAAGGAAATTAGCGAACAGATGGATATCTATTTTCAGGAAGTATTTTCGGGTATGACAGAATTTGAGAAAGAGACCGTTATTCGTTCTATTCAATTGTTAAATCGGAGTTTGGTTCAATCTAGCGTGTGCTGTTCACCGGTACGGTGAACTCTTTTTTAGGTATATATTTGCAAAATGCAAATAAAAAGGGAGGTGCGAAAAATGTACGATATCTTGGAAACCTTTGCTACGCTTATTTTGGAATTATCTATATTATTTATAGGAATCAGTTTTCTGATTAATTTACTCCAAATCTGGATTCCCTATGACAAAATCAATACGTGGCTTGCCGGGAATAATGCTTTTGTTGGTGCATTGGGGGCGATCGTATTTGCTTTTGTGACGCCTTTTTGCTCTTGCTCTACCATTCCGATCATTGTGAATTTATTAAATAAAAAAGTTCGTTTCGGAATCGTCATGATCTTTTTATTTTCCTCACCTATTTTAGATCCGACCATCCTGACACTCATGGTATTTTCCTTAGGATGGAAAGTAGCTGCGGTTTATACACTAATTACCTCGGTGTTATCCATCGTTATCGGCTTTGCTCTTGAAAAGATGGGCTTTGAAGGAGCAGTAAAGGATGTTGTGGTGCAGGACCTCGATGCAGCTCCAGCGAGCTTTAGTGTTGCTGGGGCATGGAAAGAAACGATTGCGCTTATAAAATCAGTATATCCTTATTTATTGTTTGGTGCAGCAATCGGAGCTTTTATTCACGAAGTTGTACCAACGGAGTGGATTTCCCATTATCTGGGGGGCGACTCGTGGTGGCTTATTCCCTTGGCGGCTATTGTTGGCATTCCATTGTATATCCGTCTTTCTGCGATGATTCCTGTATCCCAAATTCTTATCGCCAAAGGGATGAGCGCGGGAGCTGTTATGGCGCTCGTTATCAGTTCCGCAGGGGCGAGTTTGCCAGAAATCGTATTGTTGAACTCGATCTTTCAAAAAAGGCTGGTAGTAGCTTTTATTGTCTCGGTAGTTTTAATGTCAACTATTTCAGGATTTTTGTTTTACTTTTTATAAGCAGAACATTGCTTATATTATAGTAGAAAAACCAAATCGGAGGGGATATATATATGGGATGCAATAATGGGGGAGAAAATTCAACCCGGATACTCTATACTTGTTCTGGGTGCTGTACCGAGGGAGCGGTAAGTGATCAGGTCGGGCGTAAATTACGGGCGGTAGGTTATGCGCGCTCTGGCACGAGTTGTTTGGCCGGTATCGGTGCAGGTATCCGTGTTTTTTAAAAGCAGCAGCGGAGGCCACCGAAGTAATCGCCATCGACGGATGTAAAATGGCCTGTGCAAAGATGCTGTTAAAAAAGGCTAATATTACGGCAACGTCGTATGTACTCATGGACATGGGCTTTTCGGAGGAGCAAGATCAGGAAGCTTTTATCAACTATGCCTGTCAGCGGATCATGGCACAATGAGGAATTAGCTTCTTTTGCAGTATGGTTTCATTGTTTTATACAGTTACTGCTGCAGGAGGGCCATGCCATCAAAAGGAGCAGCCGCATTGGAGCAAGGATATAGTTACAACAGAAGTCGGGATAATATCCCGGCTTTTACTGATTTGACAAGAATAAAGATTATAAGGCTGCTTGCAGACAAGCTCTGGTTCCTGTGGAAAGGGTTGCTAAGGCGATTTTCGCAGTACCCGGTTATAAATTACAGCTTTTCGTGTGTCAGTGTTTTCCTGTAGTTAGGCATGTCTCTAGCTGAAATTAACCCAATGTTAACATTAGGTGCATTGACTAGAAAAACAATCGTAAGGTATGATAAAATCATATTCAAGAATTTAAATATGATGTACTAAGGCAACGGTATGGCAGACAATTAGATGAGGCAAGACCTAATTAACATAACGAGAGGAGTGGCATCATGAAGAAAGCGAAATTGGTCATTATATGTACGCAAAACAGCGCACGCAGCCAAATGGCAGAAGCCTTTTTCAAAAAATATGGTGATGATATGTTGGAGGTTCACAGTGCTGGTTTTGAGCCTACGGAAGTGAATCCATATGCGGTGCAGGTCATGAAGGAGATTGGCATTGACCTTAGTGGCCAGCGTTCCAAGGGTGTTCGGGAGTTTTTAGGGAAAATGTCATTTGGCTACGTCATTGCTGTTTGTAAAAAGGCGGAAGGCAAGTGTCCTGTGATATTTCCAGGAGCACGGCAGTTGTTATCCTGGCCCTTTGATGATCCGGCTGCATTCGAAGGAACAGAAGAAGAAATGTGGCAAAAGTTCCGGCAAGTGCGTGATGAAATTGATGAGAAGGTCAAGGAATGGTTACAGGAATACCGTGGTCAGCAGGATCATCTAAAATAAAATTGCCACCAGCAGGCAAACCTGGTGGTTTAATGAGGGGGGTTATTATGAAAATTATTATCATTGGTGGGGTAGCGGCTGGCACTTCTGCAGCAGCCAAAGCAAGAAGAAACAATGAAAGTGCTCAAATTACATTATTTGATGCCGACAGTGATGTATCTTATTCAGGGTGCGGCTTGCCGTACTTTATTGGAACTGAAGTGGAAGATCGGGAGCAATTGGTTCCCAGGGATGCCGCATTCTTCAAACAGAAATACAATGTGGATGTGTACACCAAACATCAAGTGTTAGAAATTCAGCCGCAAAGTAAAGTTCTTACGGTTCAGAATTTAGTTACGCAAGAAATCTTTCAGGAAAGGTATGATAAACTGGTTGTTGCCACTGGTGCAAAATCCGTTGTGCCTGCCATAGAGGGGGGCAATAAGCCCAATGTATTTTATTTACGGAATGTAATTAATGCCGACCGTATCCGTGAACAAGTGCTAACAGCCAATCCCAAATCGGCTGTTATTGTCGGGTCTGGATTTATCGGCCTTGAAATGGCGGAAAACTTAACAGCGAGGGGAATCGCTGTTAGTGTTGTGGAAATGGAAGGGCACGTTATGCCTGCGTTAGATCAGGATATGGCAGTATATGTAGCCGATCATCTGGTGGAGAAAGGTGTACAGGTAATCGTCAACGATTCAGTGATTCGCCTGGAAGGAGAACCTTCCGTCAGTAAAGTGATATTGAAAAGCGGCAAAGAAATCGATGCGGATTTTGTAATAATGGCTGTCGGGGTAAGACCCAATGTAGAACTGGCTCAAAAAGCAGGAATTGAACTCGGGCCAACAGGAGCCATCAAAGTCAATCGGAAAATGCAAACCAATATGGATGATATCTATGCGTGTGGTGACTGCGCAGAAAGTTATTCTTTGATGACCGGGAAACCTTTGTATCGGCCGTTAGGTTCTACTGCCAATAAAATGGGACGAATCACTGGTGATCAGATAACCGGCGGTGATTTGGAGTTCCGGGGGATTTTGGGGACAGGTATATTTAAAGTGTTTGATATGGCAGTAGGCCAGACTGGTCTTACGGAAAAAGAAGCAAAAAAAGAAGGCTATGAGGTTGTCGTCTGTCATAATATCAAACCAGATAAGCCTGAATATTATCACGGCAGTGAGATGGTCATTAAGGCGGTTGCCGATAAAAATACTGGCAAGATTTTGGGGGTGCAGATTGTCGGAAAATCTGGCGTCGATAAACGAATGGATGTCTTTGTAACTGCCATTACTTTCGGTGCGAAAGCAGAAGACTTATTTCACCTGGACTTAGCCTATGCGCCACCATTTTCTACCACGAAAGACCTGGTGATGTATACCGGAATGATTCTGGATAATGCCATCAAGCGCGGCAGAGGGCTGATGACTCCGACTGAGTTACAGGCAAAAATAAAAAATGGCGAAGAAGTGAAGATTATTGATGCTAGGGTGACCAAGCAATACGAAAAAGGCCATGTCGAGGGTGCAATGAATATCCCACAGGAGAATATTCGTAAAGCGCTGGATTCCCTTGATAAAGAAATGGTTACAGTTACTTATTGTAACAAAGGGGTTACTGGGAATGCCGCTCAAAATATTCTAATCAATCATGGCTTTAAGAACGTATATAACTTGTCGGGCGGCTATAAGAATTATAGCAAGAATAGCAAAAAATAAAGCAGGTGGCTTAAACAACATCTAGCAACCGATACAGAGGTAAAGGAGGGAGCTAATCACTCCCTAGCCTCCTCAATGACGAAAAAGTAGAAATGTGAGAAAGGGGAGGGTACCTTCATGGAGGGCGTAGCGTTGATTTTTAAAGCACTGGGGGATGATATTCGCCTGGAAATTGTACGGATGCTGATTGATAAGGAACTTTGCGTATGTGATATTTTAGCGGCCTTTGATAAAACGCAGCCGACCATTTCACATCATCTAAAAATCTTAAAGCAATCCGGCATCGTAGTGGATAGCCGCGACGGCAAATGGGTTTATTACCGATTGAATCCCGAAGTATTCAAACAGGTTGAGGTTTTTTTGCAGTTGTGTAAAACGGCAACGAATAAACGGTATAGAACTTGTAGCCCTAATTAAAATGAAAAGGCAGGCTAAATTTAAACAGTTGGTAGCTGCTCTAACACGGACATTGATCTTTAATGATATAAGATTAATACAAAGTTAAATTATTCGTTGACATATATGATTAAAATTGCATATAATCATATATAGGGAGAAGGTTACATCCTGGATCTATAGAAGTTGTTAAGAAATGGACAAATGAATGAAATATTTAAGTTTTTGACTGACGAATGAGAATTCAGATTTTTGGACTTATTGCACAAAGAAGCCTCATGCATGATTTCGCATAAATATTAAAATATATTCAGTCTGGTGCTTTACGGCATGTAACCAAGCTCATTAGATGAGAAAATAAAAACAGTAGGTTGCTATCGCAGCTAAAATAATGAGTAAAATTTTTAAGATACATGCATAAATTCGATTATATTCATATAATAAAGTGAGAATATTTTTTATCTAAAACACATTTTTAAACTATGAGGAGGTCTATTTTAATGTCTACAGAAAAACGGTTGGACTTTTTTGAAAGGTATTTAAGTTTATGGGTAGCACTATGTATTGTGATTGGTATCGGTTTTGGCAAGGTGTTTCCTGGGGTGGTTGATTCACTGAGTAAAATGGAAATCAGTCATGTGAATTTACCTATTGCTATTTTAATCTGGCTGATGATTTACCCTATGATGCTGAAAATTGATTTTTCAGCCATCCTGAAAGTCGGCGATAAACCGAAGGGACTATTCATCACCTTGTTTGTCAATTGGTTAGTAAAACCTTTCAGCATGGCACTGTTAGGTTGGTTCTTTTTTAAATATGTTTTTATTGGTTTGATCGGTGAACAAATGGCCAATGAATACCTTGCTGGCACTATTATTCTAGCGGCGGCACCTTGTACCGCTATGGTTTTTGTGTGGAGCTATCTGACAGATGGTGATCCAGCTTATACATTGGTGCAGGTGGCCATCAATGATTTGCTCATGCTGGTGTTATTTGCACCGATTGTTATGTTCTTATTAGGGGTCTCCGACATTATCGTACCTAAAGATGTCTTGTTTATGTCAGTACTATTGTATATTGTCATTCCGTTAGTAGCGGGTTATATTACCAGACGTGTCTTAATTCCTTCCCGTGGTGAAGAATGGTTTAATGACAAAATATTGACTCCCTTAAAACCAGTAACCATTATTGCCTTGTTGGTAACCTTGGTTATTATCTTTGCTTTCCAAGGAGAAGTCATTACAAATAATTGGTTTAGTATTATTCTGATTGCCATCCCAATTATTATTCAAGTTTACTTTAATTCCTCCTTAGCCTATGGTTTAGCCAAGTATTTTAAAGTGCCACATAATATTGCCTCACCAGCGGCACTCATCGGGGCTAGCAATTTTTTTGAATTGGCCGTCGCGGTCACCATTTCCTTATTTGGCTTGACGTCAGGAGCGACACTAGCTACCGTTGTTGGCGTACTGGTGGAAGTGCCAGTCATGTTGTCAGTATGTAGCTTCTGCAATCGAACCCAGCACTGGTTTGATTTTGAATCAAAGCCGATAAAAGAAAAAGGCTAGACAGCGATTCCTGATATGTATCACGAACAAAACTATGAATGTGGGCCTTTAAAAATGCATGTATTTAGTACCTAGTTTTATTAAATACTATATGAGTATATTTTAATGCACGCAAGTATAATAGCATGCACATATTTACATTAATTCAATAAATTTAAGGGGCGTTAAAAAAATGAGTAAAATTGAAATTTTTGATCCAGCAATGTGTTGTTCTACAGGAATTTGTGGACCGGGTATTGATCAAGAGCTTTTAAGAGTGGCTACTACTGTGAATGCTCTTACAAAAAAGGGCGTTGACATCATTCGATATGGTCTTTCTAGTGAGCCTCAAGCTTTTATAGACAATAAAAAAGTAAATGAGTACTTGATGAAGGAAGAAGTGGGAGTTTTACCGATTACAATTGTAGATGGAGAAGTGGTTAAAACCAAGGCATATCCTACTGCTGATGAATTTGCTCAGTGGTCAGGTGTAGCGAAAGAAGAATTAGCCGCCGCTGCAGAAAAAGACAGTGGCTGTGGTTGTGATGAAGGCGGATGTTGCTAAACGAAAGCAGGAGGGCATTCCATGTATAAATTATTTAATCCTGATACGATAAAGCTGACAAAGTATTTATTTTTCACCGGCAAAGGTGGGGTTGGAAAAACTTCGACAGCCTGCGCTACTGCCATTACTTTAGCAGATCAAGGTAAAAAGGTTTTATTAGTCAGCACAGATCCAGCATCTAACTTACAGGATGTATTCGGTATCAGCCTTGCGAGTAAAGGCACTCCTATTCAAGAGGTGCCTAATCTTGTGGTAGCTAACCTGAATCCGGAAGAAGCAGCCAAGGCTTATAAAGAATCCGTAATTGCACCTTACAAAGGTAAGCTTCCAGCAAGTGTTTTGCAAAACATGGAGGAGCAGCTTTCCGGGTCGTGTACGGTAGAAATTGCAGCTTTTAATGAGTTTTCTAATTTTATTACCGATGAAAAAACACAAATAGAATATGATCATATTTTATTTGATACGGCACCAACGGGTCATACGTTACGAATGCTGCAGCTGCCATCTGCATGGAGTAATTTTATTAGCGAAAGCACTCATGGAGCATCTTGTCTGGGTCAATTAGCGGGGCTAGAAAGTAAGAAAGAAGTATATAAGAATGCTGTTAACACCTTAGCTGATGGCAAATTGACGACCTTGATTTTAATCTCTAGGCCTGAATATTCTCCACTGCAGGAAGCAGAGCGAGCCTCTAGAGAACTGAAGGAATTAGGGGTTCATAATCAATTATTAGTTGTGAATGGTGTACTGGAACTAGATATTGAGAATGATGAAATAGCAGATAAACTATATGCTAAACAGCAAGAGGCATTAGGGAATATACCTGAATCTTTACAGGATACTCCGACCTATAGAATTCCATTACGCGCCTATAATGTAACAGGAATTAAAAATATCAGAATGCTGTTAAAAGAAGATTATTTAGAAAGCCAAGATTATAAGCTAAATAAAGAAGAATTGCCGAAAGTCAAAGCTTTAATTGAGGACCTTTACGCATCGCAAAAAAGAGTAATCTTCACTATGGGAAAAGGCGGTGTCGGAAAAACGACCTTAGCAGCGGCGATTGCCATCGGCCTTGCTGAGAAAGGAGTAAATGTACATTTGACAACCACTGATCCCGCAGACCATCTGAAATTTGTAGTGGAAGAAGGTCATGGGATTCGGTTAAGTAAGATTGATGAGAAGGAAGAGCTTCATAATTACACCGAAACCGTTTTGGCAAAGGCAAGAGAAACAATGGCAGAAGAAGACCTTGCGTATGTGGAAGAAGATCTTCGCTCTCCCTGCACACAAGAAATCGCCGTATTCCGTGCTTTTGCTGAGATAGTAGATAATGCGGATGATGAGATTGTGGTAATTGATACAGCACCTACTGGTCACACGTTGCTGCTATTAGATGCTACCCAAAGTTATCATAAAGAAATACAAAAATCCCAAGGGGATATACCAGAAGCGGTGAAAAACTTATTACCAAGATTACGAGATGCACAAGAAACAGAAGTTGTCATTGTCACTCTTCCAGAGGCTACGCCCGTATATGAAGCCATGCGATTACAAGAAGATTTAAAAAGAGCAGGTATTAATAACAAATGGTGGGTTATTAATTCAAGCTTACTCATGACAAACACCAAAAGTCCACTATTAAAAACGAAATCTCAAAACGAAATTCCCTGGATTAATAAAGTGGATGAAATAGCGCAAGGCAATTTTGCTGTAATTCCATGGAAAGGTGAAGAAATAAAAGGTGAAAAATTAGTAGACTTAGTCAGGTAAATGATAAAAAAACGAATGAATTGGATCAATTGAAATGGAATGTGGAGTTTAAAACAAAGAATTAGATATTCATTGATGAAGGAATAGTCAATAAAAACAGACTGCCATAAATAATTGGCAGTCTGTTTTTGAGTTGCTGCATTACAGCAGCCGTATAGCGACTGAATTAAAAGGTTATGTGATGATGTAGGTGTAGCTCCTTGTATTTACAAGGAATTACGGCATAGCTGAAAGTCGTAAAATAAGATTTAGGATCTGGCGCCGCAAGGTGTAGGAGTTCAAGTCTCCTCTCCCGCACCACTACAAATACGAGGCTTTAGGGAATTATCCTGGAGGTTCTTTTCATATTTATATAACTTTTTTACAAGATTACTTTTGCTTGCAATCCCAATAAAAAGTACTATAATTAGTAATAGGTGGAAATTAAAAAGTCGCCGTGTCCTAAGAGTGGTGAGACACTCTCAGGCACGAGCAGGTGGAGTTGGCACCTACACGTACAGTTACCTGTCGTGCGCCACGAAGATGCATGGATATATGCGCTAACCTATGAGTCATGCCTAACTAAAGATGGAGGAAGGCCA
>Ga0316613_10001940_pt1 | contig 13695 bp, 11 predicted proteins | sample OWC_soil_day10_C_2_FD_207647 | JGI IMG/M metagenome (GOLD analysis project Ga0316613, IMG submission 207647) | Wetland soil microbial communities from Old Woman Creek delta, Ohio, United States - OWC_soil_day10_CT_b | ecosystem: Environmental > Terrestrial > Soil > Wetlands | place: USA: Ohio...
CCGATCTGCCGTAGCGCGAAGGCAACGCGTGCCACGCCGTCGGCCCGTTCGAGCCGGGGCTGTTCCTTCTGAAGCGACACCACGGTCGACACGTCGGCCAAGCCCTCCCCCAATGCCACGCCAGCGCGGCGAACTGCCCGGCACTGTGGCAAAAGGCCCGCCGCCCGGCGAGCCCAAAACTTGGGCAGACGGAGACGCTAAATGAGCCAATCCGGCAGGTGGTCGAGACCGATCAGCTCGTCGTAGGAAGGGCGAGGCCGCACCACCGCCCAGCGGTCGCCATCCACCAGCACCTCCGGCACTAGCAGGCGCGAGTTATAGGTACCGGACTGAACCGCGCCGTATGCGCCGGCCGAGAACACGACCAGCAGTTCGCCCGGCTTTGCCACCGGCAGGCTGCGGTCACGCGCCAGATAGTCACCGCTCTCGCAGACCGGGCCGACCACGTCGACCTTCTCCTGATCGGCGCCGGCCGGCCGCTCGTCGACCGGGCGGATCTCGTGATAGGCGTCGTAGAGGGTCGGCCGTACAAGATCGTTCATGGCCGCGTCGACGATGACGAAAGTCTTCGCCTTGCCGCGCTTCACATACTGTACCTCGGTGACGAGGATGCCGGCATTGCCGACGATGAAGCGGCCCGGCTCGATCAGCACGTCGCAGTCGAGGGACCGGGTGTGCTTGCGCACCACCTCGACATAGGCGGCCGGATGCGGCGGCGGCGCGTTGTCGGTCCGATAGGGAATGCCGAGGCCGCCGCCGAGGTCGACATGGTGGATCGTATGGCCGGCGGCACGCAACGCCGCCACCAGCTCACCGAGCCGGCCGAAGGCGGCGTCGAAAGGCTCGAGGTCGGTGATCTGCGAACCGATGTGCATATCGATGCCGGCCACCTCAAGACCCGGCAACGCGGCGGCCCGGGCATAGACGCGGACCGCTTCCTTCCAGGGAATGCCGAACTTGTCCTCGGCCTTGCCGGTGGAGATCTTGGCGTGGGTGCGAGCGTCAACGTCGGGGTTGATCCTGAGCGACACCGGCGCGGTGCGGCCGAGGCGGGTCGCCACGGCCGACAGGCGTTCAAGCTCCGGCTCGCTCTCGACGTTGAAGCACTTGATGCCCTCGGCGAGCGCGTATTCGATCTCGCGCACCGTCTTGGCGACGCCGGAGAAGACGATCCGGTCAGCCGGGATGCCGGCGGCACGTGCCCGGCGGAGTTCGCCTTCCGAGACAACATCGGCGCCCGCGCCGAGGCGCGCCAGGGTTCCGACCACCGCCTGATTGGAATTGGCCTTCAGCGCATAGCAGACGAGCGATCGTTCATCGCCCAGTGCCTCGCGGAATACCCGGAAATGCCGGGCAATAGTGGCCGACGAATAGATGTAGACGGGCGTGCCGACCGCCGCGGCGATAGCGGGCACCGCGACGTCCTCGGCGTGGAGAACACCGCCACGATAGGTGAAATGATGCAACCGGACCCCCTCAGATGAGACCGTCGAGGATGAAGGGCTTGTCGGGTGTCGCCGGTTTCGCGGCCGGCGTCACCGCGCCCGGGTCGGCGGTCGAAGGAGCCGCTTCGGCTGTTGATGTCGGCGCTTCGAGCGTCCCCCGCCGGCCACAGCCGGCGAGCGCGAGGGCAACCATCAGCGATATCATCCCGAGACGCAGCACCATCATCTCCTCGATCCGTTTGCTCTGAAAGGTATCCTCAGCCGAGGAGTGCCGTCCAGCGCTTCACCTCGGCCCGCACATTGTCGGGTGCCGTGCCGCCATGCGACGTGCGGCTCCGAACCGAATTCTCGACGGTGAGCACATCGTAGACCGCTTCGGTGATGCCGTCATGCACCGTTTTCATCTCAGCGAGCGGGATATCGGACAGCTCGATGCCGCGTTCGGCGGCGATTGCCACCAGTCGGCCGGTAACATGGTGGGCGTCGCGGAACGGCAGGCCGAGCACGCGCACCAGCCAGTCGGCGAGGTCGGTGGCAGTGGAAAAACCAGAGCCGGCCGCCGCCGCCATGCGGGCGACGTTGGGCACGAGATCGTCGACCATGCCGGTCATGGCGGCCAGCACCAGCGAGAGGCTCTCGAAGCAGTCGAAGGCCTGCTCCTTGTCCTCCTGCATGTCCTTCTGATAGGCGAGCGGCAGCCCCTTCATGATGATCAGCAGCGCGTTCATGTCGCCGATGATGCGGCCAGCCTTGGCCCGCACCAGCTCGGCGGCGTCCGGGTTGCGCTTCTGCGGCATGATCGACGAGCCCGTCGAGAAGGCGTCCGACAGACGCACGAAGCCGAACTGCGCCGACGACCAGATGACGATCTCCTCGGCGAGGCGGGAGAGGTGTACGGCGATGATTGCCGCCGCCGCCATCGCCTCGAGCGCGAAATCGCGATCGGAGACGCTGTCGAGCGAGTTGGCGGTCGGGCGGTCGAAACCGAGGCTTGCCGCCGTCATGTGGCGATCGATCGGGAATGAGGTTCCGGCCAGCGCCGCGGCGCCGAGCGGACATTCGTTGAGGCGTCGCCGCGCATCCTGCACCCGGCCGCGATCACGGGACAGCATCTCGACATAGGCCATCAGGTGATGGCCGAAGGTGACCGGCTGCGCCGACTGGAGGTGCGTGAAGCCGGGCATCACGGTGTCGGCGTGCTCGCCCGCCCGCCTCACCAGCGCGCCCATCAGCTCGGCAAGCTGACCATCGACATGGTCAAGGGTATCGCGCACCCAGAGGCGGAAATCGGTCGCCACCTGGTCGTTGCGCGAGCGAGCGGTATGAAGGCGCCCGGCCGCCGCGCCGATCAGATCCTTGAGGCGCGATTCCACGTTCATGTGGATGTCCTCGAGGGCTCGCGAGAAGGTGAAGCTGCCGCCGTCGATTTCCGCCTTGATCGCGTCGAGACCTTCAGCGATCCTGCCGGCGTCGTCGGTGGATATGATGCCGCGGGCGGCGAGCATTTCAGCATGCGCCTTGGAGCCGGCGATATCCTGGGCGTAGAGCTTCCGATCGAAGTCGATGGAGGCGTTGATTTCCTCCATGATGGCGGACGGCCCAGCCGAAAACCGGCCGCCCCACATGCGGTTGCTCATCGGTACACTCCAGGAACAAGGATCAGTCGATGCCGTTCAAGCCTTCTCGCCGCCTCTTCGCCGCGATTGCGATCGTTGCGGTGGCCACCGGCTTTGCTGCGGTATACGTGACGGAGAGGGGCGCTGTCGAGAGCGGCGGCCGCTGCGCGGCAGCAGCGCCCAAGGCCGCTGCGTTGAAGCCCTTCGCCACCGGCGATCTCGCCGCCCTGCTCCCTGCCGATGCGCCGGCCGATCTCTCTGGCCTCGTTCTCCGCGCCCCTGACGGCGGTGAACGCCGCCTCGCCGACCTCACCGGCCGGACGCTGCTTGTCAACATGTGGGCGACCTGGTGCGTGCCCTGCCGCACCGAGATGCCGCATCTTCAGGCACTTCAGGAAAAGCGAGGGGGCGCCGACTTCTCGGTGGTGGCGCTCAACGTTGACGTCGGCGGCCCGGACAAGCCGACCCGCTTCCTGAACGGCATCGGCGCCACCTCGCTCGTCGATCTGCGCGATCCCGAGATGCGGGCTTTCAACGAACTGAAATCGAGGGGATTGGTACTGGGCTTGCCCACCACTTTCGTGGTGAACCGTGATGGTTGCGCCATCGCCTCGCTGGCCGGCCCGGCCAAATGGGATTCTCCTGCAGCGCTGGCGCTGATCGACGCCGCGGCAAAGCCCGACTGATATGGCTCGAAAAGCCGCTTAGGCGTGGCTGCGGCCGGCGAGACCGAAGCGCGGCAGGAAACGCTCGAACCACTCGGCGACGCGCTCGAGCTGGTCGACGTCATGCCCTTCGATACGACTGACGGTGGCCTTGCGGCGCTCGGTGGTGCTCATCGCCCTGAAGCGAGCCACCGCCCGCTGATGCGAAGCCTCCACGATACGGACGACCACCGCGTGATCTCCGTCCATCCAGGAAAACAGGAACGACTCCGGCTTGGCGAGGCTTGTGAGCACGTTTTCAATCCCGTCTTGATCGGGAGTTCGTAGCGCGCCCCAAGGCGCCCGACCACTCCGGTTCCGAGGATCGAACCAATATGGTTAACGGAGCATTAACGACGCTTCGCCGCAAGTTTTCCGTTATTGATAACCAACGAAAATCATAATGAAAAAAGGCAGTTACAGCAGGAACATGGGAAATCGCCACTGACGCGGCGCCTCATCAAACCTGTGGATAATCTGTTGTCTTCCCGGGTAAGGGCTTGAACAGCGAAATCCGGAGGCTTTCCACCCCCATCGCAATATCCGGGAAAACCCGCACATCGGCGCCCCGCGATCAGCCCCGCCGTGATGGCGGCGTGAAGCCGGACAGCGCCAGCGGGTTGTCGGTCATCGCCCGCCGATCGGGCGTGTCGGGAGCAAGCACGCCGGCGAAGGCGTCGAACAGGCGCTTCACTTCGTCCTTGGCAAGATCGCGGGTGATGAAGACGAGCCGCGTCCGACGGTCAGCGTCTGGCCAGCCAGGAAGGCGGACCGGCGGGTGGAACAGCTCCTGCACGGCATGGACGACCAGCGGTCGGTCAGGGTCTTCGGCAAGCCGTACCACGCCCTTGAGGCGCAGGAGCTTCGGTCCATGGGCGGCACGCAGAAGTTCAAGGAACATCTCGAGAGCACCAACCGGCAACGCCTCGTCGGACACCAGCGAGAAGGCGCTGACGCCGTCGTGCCGGCTCTCCTCGCCTCCATGGTGGTGATGGTGCCCGTCGTGATCGTGATGGTGGCTCGGATGGTCACAGGCCCCGTCGGCGCAGTCAGGATCATGGTGGTGAGGCTCGGCCGTGCCGGCAAAAGCCTCCGCGTTCAGCCAGCGTCGGACATCGGCCGTTTTGGTGGCCGGATCATAGAGGCCGCAGCCGAGAAGATCGGCCAGCGCGACCGTGGCGGCGTCGACCAGCGACGCGCCGGGATTGAGCGTTGCGAGGCGGCGTTGCAGGGCGGGGAGTCGCGCCGCGCCCTCGGGAAGGTCGGCTTTGGCGATCACCAGCCGGTCGGCCACCGCCACCTGCTTCACCGCTTCCGCGTGCTGATCGAGCGTCCGGCCGCCGTTGACCGCGTCGACGACGGTGATCACGCCGTCCACCGCGTAGCGCAGCGACAGGTAGGGGTGGGTGGTCAGCGTGGCGAGCACCGGCACCGGGTCGGCAAGGCCGGTGGTCTCGATGACGATGCGGCTGAGCGTATCAATGCGGCCGTTGTCGAGCCCACGCAGGAAATTCTCAAGCGTCGTCACCAGTTCGCCGCGCACCGTGCAGCACAGGCAGCCGGACGACAGCTCAACGATGCCGTCATCGGCCGCCTCGACGAGGAGATGATCGATGCCGATCTCGCCGAACTCATTGATGATGAAGCCAGTGCCGGCCAGGGCCGGATCGCGCACCAGCCGGTTGAGCAGCGAAGTTTTGCCAGCCCCGAGAAAGCCGGTGACGATGGTGACGGGAATGGCGGGCTTTACCCCGCGCGGGCGATCGGCTTCCGGCAAGGCTCGAATCCTCTTTTTGGCAAACGTCAGCGGACGGGCTTGGGCAGGGGCAGCGGCGCGCCAGCCGCCGCCTTCACCGCCGGCTCCATGGCGTCGGGCATGTCGCTGGCACCGCCGAGGCTGATCGGAACGGGGTCCATCACCTTGAAGCGCGGCACCAGGTAACTCGCGGGCTGGTCGTCGCCATCGCCGAGGTCTTCACCGACCGATGCCTTGGCGCCCTTCTTGCGCTTGGGGCAGGCAAGGTCGCGCACGTCGGCAACAGTGGCGGCCACCGGCCCGCGCGGGGTCAGCCGGTCGAGCGTCACCGACGCCGCAGTGGCCGGCGTTCGGAACGACGCCTCGAGCAGGCTGGCCGCCAGTTCGTCACGCTCCCGCGCCGTCTTGCCGCCCAGCACGATGGTCAGGATCTGCCGGCCGTTGCGCGTCGCCGTCGCCACCACGTTGAAACCCGACGAGCAGATGAAGCCGGTCTTCATGCCGTTGGCGCCAGGATAGCGTTCGAGCAGGTTGTTGTGGTTCTGGATGATCTTGCCACCAAGCGACAGCGCCGTCGTCCGGTAGAGCTGCTGGTAGCCGGGGAACTCCCTGAGGAGGGTACGGGCGAGCAGCGCATAATCGCGGGCGGTCGTCCACTGGTTGGGATTCGGCAGGCCGTTGGCGTTGGAAAACCGCGTGTTCGCCATGCCAAGGCGGGCGACGGCGGCGTTCATGCGATTGACGAAGCCCTGGAGGCTGCCGCCCACCCGCTCGGCCAGCGCAAAAGAGACGTCATTGGCCGACTTGACCATGATGATCCGGAGTGCCGTATCGACGGTGAGCACCGTTCCCGCCTTGAAACCCATCTTCGAGGGCTGCTCGCGCGTCGATGCCGGCGTCATCACCACGCCCGAATCACCCCGGATCTCGCCGGCCTTGATGGCGGAGAGCGTCACGTAGACGGTCATCAACTTGGTGATCGACGCCGGATACCAGGGATCGAAGCTCTGATTCTCGGCCAACACCGCGCCGGTGGCGAGGTCGACGGAAAGATAAGGGGCGGCAAGGGCGCCGCCGGCAAGGTTCAGGAACAGCGGCAGCGTGAGGGCAAGACCGAAAAGGCGGCGGGCACGGCCACGCGGGCCGGAAATCGTCAGCAAGGCTTTCTTCCCGGAAAATGGTCGTCCACGGACGAATGATCTTAGCCGAAGGTCGCGATCTTCGCAAAGGCGACAAGATGGCTGGTGTTTTCCGAATGTCCTCCGAAGGCGGCCAGAATGCGGCGGCACTCTTATCTTCGTCCCATTTCCCTCTTAATGTGATCTGACGATGCAGGCGCTGCCGAGGGAAGGCTGGATGACAGAAGGACCGTACCGGCCCGACGACCGGGAAGGCTTGCCGCCCGCCGCGGAGCGTGCCGTGGCGCTTTCCGGCCTGTCGTTGGCCTGGGAGCGTCTGTGGCCGCGCCTCGCCTTGCTGCTGTCGGTGACTGGCGCTTTCCTGGCGCTTGCCTGGCTCGGCACGTTTGAGCGTCTGCCCACCGCCGTCCGCCTCGCTGCTGCCGGGCTAGGTGCGGTGGCCTTCATGGCTGCCTTCGTCCATCTCCTGCGGACGCCCTGGCCCGATCGACGCCAGGCTGCCGCTCGGCTTGAACGCGGCGTCCCGCACCGTCCGCTCAGCGCCTTCCTCGACCACCCTGCGACCACCGGCGATACCGTTGCCGATTCACTCTGGCAGGCCCATCGCCGCCGCCTCGCGGTGGACCTTTCCGCCCTGAAGCCCCGCTTGCCGTCGCCGCGCCTTGACCGCGCCGACCCCCATGCCCTGCGAGCGGCCGTCTTCCTCCTGGTGATCGTCGGCTTCTTTGCCACCTCCGATCATTTCGGGCCGGTCATCGCCGCCTTCCGGCTACCGATTGTCACGCCGGCCGATATCCGTGTCGACGTCTGGGCGAGTCCTCCGAGCTATACCGGCTTGGCGCCGCGCGCCCTGATAACGGCCACCAATGACCGTCCAACCTCGTCGAGCACTGCACCGGTCACGCTGCCATCGGGAACGTCTCTTGCCGTACGGCTCGCCGGCATCGGGTCGCCGGCCATCGCCTTCGCCGTCGATGGCAAGTCGCCGGTCACGCTCGACGGCCGATCACCTGCGCCAGGTCAAACCGCCTACGAGTATCGGCTCACCACCTCTGGTCGACTGACCCTGGCGGGTGATGGCCTGTCGCCTGTGGAGTTGCCGATCACGCTCAAGGCCGACGCGCCGCCGGAAATCCATCTGATCGAACAGCCGGCGGCCACCGCCCGCGGCGCACTCCGTCTCGCCTACACGGTCGTCGACGACTACCGCGTGGCCGCCGCCCGTGCCGTCCTGTCAGGGGATGCGCCCGAAGGCGCCCGGCCGCTCGTTACCTTGCCCGACCTGTCGCTCACCCTGCCGCGCCGGGGAGAGGATCGCGCCATCACCACCGCCGACCTCACCGCCCATCCGCTGGCCGGCGGCCGGGTTCGCCTCGTCCTCGAGGCCCGTGACGACGCCGGTCACGCCAGCGAAACGCCGCCACTCCTCATCGATCTGCCGGCCCGTCCATTCCGAAATCCGCTCGCTGCCGCCATCGTCGAACAGCGGCGGCTATTGGCGTCCGACGCCGGGCGGGCGAAAACGGTAGCCGCCACCTTCGAGACGCTGGGGGATCTCGGCGCTGCCTTCATCGACCGTCCCGGCGAAATCCTCGGCCTGCGCGTCGCTCGCAACCGCATCCTCGCCGCTCGTGACGACGCCGAGCTCAGACCGGTGCTCGACTATCTCTGGCAGATGGCGCTCGCTATCGAGGCCGGCGACCTCGCGCCGGTGGCTGAGCGGCTCGCCGCCGCCCGCGAGGCGCTGAAGACGGCGCTCGAAAGCGGCGCTCCGCCCGAGGAAATCGCCCGCCTCGCCGAGGAGCTCAAGGCCGCCCTCGACGACTATCTGAAGGCGATGGCCGAAGCGGCCGCCAGCGATCCGTCCCGTCTCGGCGAACTTGGCCAAAAAGGCGGAGAGCGCGTCACCAGCGACGATCTTCGTAACCTTGTCGACCGCATGCGAAAGCTCGGCGAGCTCGGCGAACGCGACGCCGCCGCCGAGTTGCTGTCGCGGCTCGACGACATCCTGTCCGGCCTGCAGTTTGCCCAGCCCGAAGCCGGCGCTGCGCGTGACCCGACGCTCGATGCGCTGGCCGACATCATCCGCCGCCAGCAGGACCTGCAGAACCGGACTCACGAGCTGACTCCCGACGGCTATGCCGGCGAGGAGTTCGGCGACGACAGCGGCGACCAGCAGGCGCTGAAGGACCTTGAGCGCGAGCAGTCGGCGCTGTCCCGCCGCCTTGACGAGCTGCTGTCAGGCCTGGCCGGTGACGGTCAGGGCGACGAGCAAAAGGGGCTCGAGGGTGCCGGTCGCGCCATGCAGGAGGCCGGCCGCAGCCTCGGCTCCGGCGACGCAGAATCCGCCGTCGGCAACCAGGGCACCGCCCTTGAGGCCCTGAGACGCGGCGCCCGCCAGATGATGCGCGGCGAAGGGCAAGGCGCCGGCATCCGCGAGGGCGGCATCGACCCGCTCGGCCGGCCGACCGGTCGGCGCGGCCCCGACTTCGGCAACGACACCAAGGTGCCTGGCGAAATCGAGGTGCAGCGGGCACGCCGGCTCCTTGAGGAACTGCGCCGCCGGTATGCCGATCCCAGTCGGCCGGCGCCCGAACTCGACTATCTCCGCCGGCTGATCGCCCCCTTCTGACCGACCTCTGGGGACGGCGGTCGCCGAGCTGCGCCGACGATCGAGCGGACAAAAAGACAGATGCCGGCCAGCCGTTGACGGCGGCGCAGGCGGTCGCTACGGTCACGCTCCGCGCCCGAAATCCGCCCATTACAGGCCGTTTCGGCCGTCGTCCCATTGGTCCGGAGAGATGGTCCCGATGAAGATTCTCGTGCCCGTGAAGCGGGTGGTCGACTACAACGTCAACATCCGCGTCAAGGCCGATGGCTCCGGCGTCGATCTCGCCAACGTCAAGATGTCGATGAATCCCTTCGACGAGATCGCCGTCGAGGAAGCGTTGCGCCTGCGCGAGGCGGGCATCGCCAGCGAAGTGGTGGCCGTATCGATCGGCCCCAAGGAAGCCCAGGATACGGTGAGGACCGCGCTCGCCATGGGCGCCGACCGCGGCATCGTCCTTGAAGCGGCAGGCACCGTCGAGCCGCTGGCCGTCGCCAAGCTCCTGAAGGCGATCGTCGCCGAGGAGGCACCCGGCCTGGTCATCCTCGGCAAGCAAGCGATCGACGACGACAGCAATCAGACCGGCCAGATGCTGGCCGCCCTGCTCGGCTGGCCGCAGGGCACCTTCGCCTCCAAGCTCGTTCCCTCCGACGGCGGCCTTGAGGTGACGCGCGAAGTGGATGGCGGCCTGCAGACGGTGCGGCTGGCACTGCCGGCCATCGTCACCGCCGACCTTCGCCTCAACGAGCCGCGCTACGCTTCATTGCCCAACATAATGAAGGCGAAGAAGAAACCCATCGACCTCCGGTCCGCCGACCAATATGGCATCGATCTGACACCCCGCCTGACGGTGCTGAAGACCGCCGAGCCGCCGGTCCGGCCGGCCGGCCGCCGCCTTGCCTCGGTCGCCGAGCTGGTCGATTGCCTGAAGTCCGAAGCCGGCGTGCTCTGAGAAAGGCCAGCGAACATGACCACCCTTCTTCTCGCCGCTCATGACGGCGCCGCCCTCAAGGACGCCACGCTGAAGGCGCTCACCGCGGCGCTGGCCATCGGCGCCGACATCCACGTGCTGGTGGCCGGCGACGGTGTCACAGGCGCCGCTGTCGAGGCCGCAAGGCTCAAGGGCGTCAGCCGCGTGCTGACCGCCGAGGCACCGGCGCTCGGCCACGACCTCGCCGAACCGCTCGCCGCGCTCATCGTGTCACTCGCCCCGGCCTACACCGCCGTGTTGGCGCCATCGACCTCCACCTTCAAGAACGCCCTGCCGCGTGCCGCCGCCCTGCTCGACGTGATGCAGATCTCCGACATTACCGCCGTGCTGGCGCCCGACACCTTCGAGCGGCCGACCTATGCCGGCAACGCCGTGCTCACCGTGCGCTCCGCCGATCCGATCCGGCTTGTTACCGTCCGCACGGCATCCTTCCGGGCAACGCCCGTGGAGGACCGCGCGCCGGCTCCGATCGAGGTGGTCGCCGCGTCGGCTGATTCCGGCATCTCCACGTTCGTCCGCGATGCCTTCTCGACCGCCGACCGTCCGGAACTCACCTCGGCGCGTGTGGTGGTGTCGGGCGGGCGGGCGCTCGGGTCTGAAGAGCAGTTCAAGGCGATCCTGTTGCCGCTTGCCGACCAACTCGGCGCGGCGATCGGCGCCAGCCGCGCCGCTGTTGATGCCGGCTATGCCCCCAACGACTGGCAGGTCGGCCAGACTGGCAAGGCGGTATCGCCCGACCTTTACATCGCCGTCGGCATCTCCGGCGCCATCCAGCACCTCGCCGGCATGAAGGACTCCAAGGTGATCGTCGCCATCAACAAGGACGCAGAGGCGCCAATCTTCCAGGTGGCCGACTATGGCCTCGTCGGCGATTTGTTCGACCTCGTGCCGGAGCTGACGAAAGCTCTCGGTTAAGCTAGAATGCCCGGATACTTGTCACAGGGGGGCAGCCGCGGGCCGGCAGCACCCAAGAGGCTCGAGGACTTCAATGGTTGAAATCAGGTCGATCGGCGTCATGGGCGCAGGTCAGATGGGTTCCGGCATCGCGCATGTCTGTGCTCTCGCGGGTCTCGACGTCGGGCTCTACGACATCGCGCGCGATCGGCTGGAGGCTTGCCTCAACGTCGTCTCGGCCAACCTCGCCCGTCAGGTGGCCTCCAAGAAGATCACCGAGGAGCAGCGCCGCGAGGCGCTGTCCCACATCCAGCTGCTGACCGATCTCGAGGGGTTCTCCGACACCGATCTCGTCATCGAAGCCGTGACCGAGAACGAGACCATCAAGCGCAAGGCGCTGTCCCAGCTCTGTCCCGAGCTGAAGCCCGAGGCGATGATCGGTACCAATACCTCGTCGGTCTCCATCACTCGCCTCGCCGCCTCGACCGACCGCCCCGAACGCTTCATCGGCATCCACTTCATGAATCCGGTGCCGGTGATGCAGCTCGTCGAGCTGGTGCGCGGCATCGCCACCGAGGACGAGACCTTCGAGGCAGCGCGCAACTTCGTCTCGAAGCTCGGCAAGACGGTCGCCGTTTCCGAAGACTTCCCGGCCTTCATGGTCAACCGCATCCTGCTGCCGATGATCAACGAGGCGATCTACACGCTGTATGAGGGCGTCGGCACGGTGGATTCCATCGACACCGCCATGCGGCTCGGCGCCAACCATCCGATGGGACCGCTGCAGCTCGCCGACTTCATCGGCCTCGATACCTGTCTGTCCATCATGCAGGTGCTGCACGATGGCCTCGCCGACAGCAAATACCGCCCGTGTCCGCTTCTGGTGAAATACGTCGAAGCCGGCTGGCTCGGCCGCAAGACGCAGCGCGGCTTCTACGACTACCGCGGCGCCACTCCGGTGCCGACGCGCTGAGACGCACGACCGTCTTTGGAATCACGGCCCTCTTCCTGTCTCCGCGTGGATGACAGGAAGAGGGCCGTTTTCTTGTGACGAATGATCCCGCCGATCACGCCCTGCGAATGACGATCTCGGCCGGCCGGTAACTCGAATGGAGGTCGCGGACCACGAGACTGTCGACGGGATCGACGTCGCCCGAACGCGACGTCCAGACGACCGTCACCGGCGCTTCCGGTGTCACGAGCACCGCGTTTTCCGAAAAGACCCCGTAAGGACCCGTCTCGAGCGCCACGTAGAAGGCCGGTGCCGAGGCGGAGATGGTGAAGCTCCACTCCCCGGCGCCGCGTCTTGCCGCCTCGACGACGAGGCCGGGGTCGCGGAGGCGTAACGCCTTGTAGGGTTCGACGGCGAGATGGTCGACGTGCTCGCCGGCCGGGTCGCTCCAGGCAAACGCCAGCACCGCCTCGCGGCCGCCATCGGCGGGGACGGTCAGAAGGGGGACCGCCCGATCGACCGGCACCGGTTTCATGAACTCGCCGGCCGGACGGCGGGAGCCGTCGACCGAAAGCCAGAACGCCTGGCCGGCCACCACCACCTCAGAGGGCGTGTCGTTGATCGCGAACAGCCCCACCGTGGCACCATCTGCCGATGGGATCGCCACCACGTTGATGGGGGCGAAGAAGCGCTTGGCCATCGAATGCATCAGCTTCCAGCGACCGCCGTATTCGATCGACGACCAGGAGGCCACCGGATAGGTGTCGTTGAGCTGCCAGTAGAGAGCGCCCATGCACTCCGGCTTGATCGACCGCCAGAAATCGATACCGGTCTTCATGGCGAGACCCTGCTGCACCTGAGACAGGTAGACGACGTTCTCGAAGTTCTTCGGGAAGCGGAAATAGCGCGAGATCGTCTCGACGATGCGGGCGTTGCCGCCGGCATTCTTCTGGTGCAGCTCCATGGCCGGAGAGGCGATGTCGAGGTCCTCTTCGTCGATGTAGCGGCGGAGCGTTGGCAGCGACACGAAGGACTGGAAGCCGAATTCCGAGGCGAAACGCGGCCGTACCTCGCGATAGGCCGAGAAGGATTTGCCGGCGTGCCAGACGTCCCACATATGCTGGTCGCCGGAGCCTTCCGCCTTCCAGGCATCGCCGAAGTCCATCGGCCCCTTTGACGGCGACGACGGCCAGAACAACCGGTCCGGGTCGGCCCGGTGGACGGCGAGCTCCATGGTGCGGTTGAGCCGGTCGTAGGCAACGAGGTAGCGGTCGCGATTCTTCCGCGCCACCTCGAACCAGGTCAGGGCGCCGATCACCTCGTTGTCCCCGCAGTAAAGGGCGATCGACGCGTGGTGCGACATCCGCCGCACCTGGTGCTCGATCTCGCGATCCACGTCGGCGAGGAAGGCGTCGTCGGCCGGATAAAGGGCGCAGCCGAACATCATGTCCTGCCAGACGAGAATGCCGAGCTCGTCACAGAGGTCGTAGAACCAGTCGGGCTCATACTGGCCGCCACCCCAGACGCGCAGCATGTTCATGCCGACGGCGGCGGCGTCCTCGAGGAGCGGCCGCACCGTGTCCGGCGTGA